>Ga0209274_10000295_pt1 | contig 34115 bp, 22 predicted proteins | sample HubBroMetageREF1_FD_188343 | JGI IMG/M metagenome (GOLD analysis project Ga0209274, IMG submission 188343) | Reference soil microbial communities from the Hubbard Brook experimental Forest, New Hampshire, USA - Hubbard Brook CCASE Soil... | ecosystem: Environmental > Terrestrial > Soil >...
GTAGTCGAGTTCGAGCTGCTTGGTGCGGGTCAGGGAGGCTTCCGGCACCAGGGGCGGCCCGGCGTTGGCCAGCTTCATCTTCGCCAGCCGGTCGCTCAATGCGCTCAAGTCCGGGGAGGCGCCCAAGGTCCCGGCTGCCTGCAGGAGTGTTTCGGCTTTGGCCGGCTGATTCGCGTCGAGTGCCGCGCGCGCTTGCAGCAGAATCTGCGCCTGGATGGCGCCGGATAACTTGGGCAGTGCGCTGTTCTTCGGATCCGCGGCACGCAGCTGATTGAAGTAGTAGAGCGCGCTGTCGTTGTCGGGATCGGTCACCTTGCCCTGCGCGAGGCGCGACTGCGCGAGATCGAGCGGCTGCGGCTGTTCGGGCACGGCGGCGGCTTGCGCGGCACGCGCCGTACTCAGGTCGTGCTGCAAGCCCGCCGTTGCGGTGGCCGGGAAGCCGGCGCTGTGCATGTCGGTCAGCACCCGGTCGGCGTCGGTGAAATGCCGCTGGTCGATGTCGGCGTGCACCATCTGCGAAAGCCGCTTGAAGATCTCCTGGGACTGCGCCTGCAGGTCGCCGGGCGTTGCGCCCGCTGCCCGGGCTTGGGCGAGGTAGTACGCGGCGCTGTCATTGCGCGGATCGAGCAATTTATCCTGCTGCAGCCGAGAGTCGATCAACTTCACCAGATTCGCGATGTCGAATTCCTGGTGCCGCCGCCGCAGTTCGTCGCGCAACTGAGCCAGTTTGGCGTTGTTGAGCGATTTGCTGTGAGCTGCCTCGTCGATCAGCTGCGCCGCGCGGTCGAAATTCTGGGCATTGATCGCCGCCAATATCTGCGCCGGACCGAGTTCGGCTCTCAAAGCCGCGATGTGCTGGTCGAGCGCCGCCAGTCGGCTGTCGCCGGGATTGATGCTGCGCGCGGTTTCCAGCGACTGAAGCGCAACGTCGAACTTTCGCTCGTCCAAGGCGGACTGCACTCGTGCAAACAAGATCTCGGCGAGGCGCTGCAGACCCTGGTGCGCTTCACCGTTCTGGGGATCGAGAAGCAGTGCGTTTCTATACAGCGTGAGGGCGCTGCCTTCCGCCGGGTCGATGAAATGCCGATCGGTCATCGCCTGCTGCGCCTTCTCGATGAGCAGATCGACTTTCTCATCGGCGGCCGCAGCGGGGGTCGCCGCAGGAGTCGGGGTCGGCCCAGCGGTTGATTTGGCGGGCGCTTGCGGTGCCGGTTGCTGATTCGCGGCGCTCGTCCCCTTGGGCGAGCTATTGCTCGGTTTCAAAAGAACGTACGCGGCGGCGGCGGCGGCGAGCACGACGGCGATGATGATTGCGGGAATCCACGGAATTCCGCGCGCTCCGGAGGGTGCGGCGGACACCGCGGGCGCACCGGGCGCGGCTGCCGCGGCGGAGCGGGACTCGCCGTGGCCGCCGGATTCGCCGAGCAGGGCCACGCGTGCATTGACTTCCTCGTGCGCAGTCTCGACGGCCAGTTTCAGCTTGTCAGTCTGTATGGGCACCGCCACCTGGGCGATGACTTGGCGCAGCGCAATCGGATTGGCCCAGTGATGGGTGCTGCCCACCTCATCGAGTGCGACCACCGCGAAGCGCGGTGAATGCAGTTGCAGGCGGGACAGCAGCGCCGCGGAGTCAGCCTGACCTCGAGCGTCCAATAGCACGATGGCCGGTTGCCCCGCGGGGGTTTGGCTGATCAACTCATCGATGGAGTCGACCTGCTTGAGGATCAGGTCGCCGGCGAGATGTGTGCCGACCTGCGGCCACAACTGATCGTCGCGGGTGACGAGCAACACCGAGAGCTTGGCCCTCTTGGCTGCGGGCGCGGTTTTGCGTCCCGCGGTTTCCGTGGCCGCGGACTCACTTTTCCTGGTTGCGCTCTGCACCGATACCCTCCGCGAATGCCTATCTGCCAGTGGTTGTTGCACCGCAATTTCAAAGATCCAGCAACGTCGGAAAGATTCTCGCCGTGCCTGCAAGATCCTCATGGAAATAGGGATTTCGCGAGATGGCTTGGATCACATTTTGGATGCGGTCTACGACCAAACCTTGGTCTCCCGCCACCGCCAAGTCCTCAAGTTGAGAACTACTTCACAGCGCCAGGCCGCGGTCACTCGCGCCTTTGATCGACTGGGTCAGTTTGTACGGCGCCTTCCGGCGCGAACGCCTCGATCGTCTCGAGACGCTGTTGAACGGGATGGATCAGTGAACTAAAGATTCAGCTTGAAGGCGATCGGGGCTTTGACCGTGGCGTCGACCGCTTTGCCGTTGGTCTCCGCCGGAATGAACTCGATGGTCTCGTAAAATTCCAGCACGGCATCATCGAGAAGGGCCGATCCGGAGGAGCCGACGATGGCGGCGCCGGTCGCGCAGCCCGTGCTCGACACTTTCAAGGACACGAGCACCATCCCCTCCTCGCCCAACCGCCGGCTGGACGCCGGGTAGTATTCCTCCAGCGAGCGCGTCATCCGCCCGAGCTTAGGGTGCGGGGAGCCCGATGTTTCCGTCGCCGGCGCCGGGCAGGGCGAAGCACGGGATTTATAGTTCGTTGCGGTGATATCCACCCTTCTCACCACACGGCTGCGTTCCTGCACGTAGGCGTCCTTGAGCTGACGGGCAAGGTCCGCCCATACGGGCTCAGGTTGGCCGCTGCTCAAGGCCTTGAGCAGCGTGTCTTCGGCTGCGAGTACCGCCGCCTCGTGCGGCGTGTCCGCCGGCATGCGGTTGCGCGACAGAAAGGTACTCCACATATCGCGGTTGCGGGTCAGCGCCGGGTATTGGCTCCAGTAAAGCCTGAGCGCCTCGAGCCGTTCATTCTGCTCACCGACCCAGGCGTCGCGGTCCACCGGACCGTCGACGATCGATGTGGTGAGCCCGAGCGTGAAATCATTCATATCGTCGCTGACCTGGCGGCCGCGAATATCCCTGCCCGCAAGCGCATCGATGCTCTTGGCCCAGTCAGCCGCCTTTTGCGACAAATCGACGATCGCCGCCTTCTGCCTTGCGGTGGCCGCGGGCTGCACCGGGCCCGCGGACTGCGCCGCCGGCCCCGCTCCCTGCCGGTATCCCGCGGCCTGCGCGGCGGGCAGGTCATCGCCCAGGGCGGACTCGAGTACCTGCGTGGCCGCCGCGAGGGCTTGCAGCGACCGATCCGCATCGCCGCGCATCGGATGCCCGTCGAGGTGCAGCGTCAAGCCGTACAGCAGATCCGACGACACCGTTCCGGATTTCTTCCCGGACACATCCAACACCCGGGACACCGCATATTCTTCGCTGGTTTCCCGGCTGATCTCGCCGTCGTACGGACTGCGGCGGTCGCGCATGCTGGCGAACTTGTTGCGCAGCTCCAGCTTGGCGCTGCTCGGCGGCCGCTCGCGGCGCCAGACCCCGACGGCCGCGATCTTGCGATCGTCGCGGTTCCACCATGCTTCCTTGATTTCCCAGCTGACCTTCGGCCCATCCTTCATGAATCCCATGGTAAGGCTCAGCTGACTCTTGTCGGAGATCGACAGCACCTCGGGCGGCACAGCGGAAACGAAGCGGCGCGATCGCAGGGTCCACTTCGGAGTCGACTCGAGCTTCACATCGCTGAGACCTGCCGGCAGCAGCGCGCGCCGCCGCAGGTATGAGCGCCATTGAGCCAACGTGCCTGTGTACGAAATGTCCACCTGCCCGACGACCAACCGGCCCCGATCCAAAGCTTCGTGGAGCGCGGCGGAAGGGGCGTATTCGACGAAACCCGCGTAGCCGTCCGGCGTCGGCAACAACAGCGCCACCAGGTAGAAATTCATGTAGGGCACCGCCCACACGCGCTCCTGCCATCGGCGGCCGTAGGGGTCGACGTACACCGTGTCGCTTTGCGCCGCTCCGAGCGACGTCACCCTCACCTGATCCGAGCCCACCTGGCGGCGAAGATTCAATGCCTTGAGTGCGAGATCCATGAACGCCTTGGAATCGCCGTAGAACGCATCGTCGGCCGCGGAATCGGAGCGCACCAGGCGCAGGATCGCCCCCGTGGCCGCGGCAGTCACGCTCACGGAACCGTCTCCGGGCAGATCCGTGGTCGTGTACGGGGGCTCGAGCGCGCTCCAAATCCCGTCGGCTTGCTGGACGATCACGCGCGGGCGAAAGCCGTTCGCCTCCGCGTCGAACAGCAGGGCTTCCGACCCTTCGCCCTTGGGAAACAGCGTGCTCGCATAGGTGTTGAGCAGCAGAGTGCGTGCGTCGTCGTTGTGGCGGGCAATCAGAGCCTGCACGGCCTTGACGAAGTCCGGCCAGTTCAGGGGCAGATTGAAGCCATCCTTGAACGAATAAGTGTAGGTTCCGTGCAAGAAGGGCAGAGAGACCAGTTCACGTTGATCGAAGCGCGCCTTGGCGTGTTCCGCATCCAGGACTCGGCCGATGGGCAGGGAGTAGTTCAGGTTCTCATTGGGTGACTTGCCGATCACCACCCCGATGACTTTGCCGTCACTGTCGAGCAGCGGACCGCCGCTGTTGCCCGGCGACGCGGCGGCGGAAAAGCGGATCCATTTCCAAAGTCCGTCCTGCTCCTCGGCGGTCTCCGAGGTGAACAAACCGTCGCGGATCACGATCCCCTCGCCGAGCGCATTGCCCACCGCCAGCACCGGGTCGTCCAATTTCGGTGCGCGATTGACCGCGAACCCCACCGGCGCCGGATCATTGAGCAGCGAGAACACGACGAAATCCTCGTGCTGCGAGAATTGCAGGATGCGGTCGATGGCGAACACGGTGCCATCCGACCGGCGCAGGGACGGCATCCCGTACTGACCGGCAATCCCCGCCCCGATCACGTGGGCGGCGGTGACGTAGGTATTGTTTCCCAGCGCGAAGGCCGTTCCGATCGACTGATAGGCGTCATTGCGTTCGATGAAGGGCAGAAGGTCGAGCGGCAGCGGTTTCTCGTAGCTCACCGAATCCTTCTCCGGCTTCTTCATCACCACCTCGAACGTCGCCACGCGAATCGCGTGCTGCAATTCCGGTGTGACCGCCGCGCGGGCCGCGGGAGCCCCGCACAGAGTGAACGCCGCAAATAGGATCCCGAAGAAAAATCCCCGCACTGATTGTCTCGCTCGGTGACGCCGGCTGATGCGGCAGGCGCTATCTTACAGGAGGCAGGCCGCGCGCCATTCGCGGGCGCAGCGCCGCTGCGATCGATTCGGCGACGGGTGATATGACAAGTCCCCCGAGCGGTGTCGCTCGGGGGGTTGTCCTTAGGCTTTCAATTCGAACTCGGCAGCGCCGGACCGTTAGGAGATCCGAGGCCGGTGCAGGCATCCCACCCTTTGGCCGCCTCGAAGTCGCCGTTATTGCCGCTGACGATGTCGCGCAACGCCTGGGGCCGGCCATACAGCATCGGATTCAAATACCCTGCGCTGGTCCCCGTGGCTTGATTGATGCGCGCGATCAGCCCAGCCCATAGCGGCGCGACCGCGCTGGTCCCGCCGATGACGGTGTCGGTGCCGTCGATTCGCACCATGTATCCCGTGTCCGGATCGGCGTCGCCGGCCACGTCGGGCACTCCGCGGTTGGTCAGAGGGACGGCCGTGCCATCGCTGTGGGTTGCCGTCTTGCCCGTCTGCCAGCCCGGGGTCGGGAAGAAGCTGCTGATGCCGCCGCCGCTCGCCCCGCCGTTCGCCCCGTCATTCCACACCACTTCGCTGGTGATCGCAGTCTGAGAGGCCTGCAGGCTGGTGCCGCCGCAGCCGAGGGCGTACGGACTTGAAGCGGGAAAATCCACATGATCCGAACCATCGGCGACGCCGTCCGAGGAACCGTTGTCGCCGGAGGCGACGCACACCGTAACGCCCATGGTTGCCGCGGCTTGAAAGGCCTCGTCCATGGCCGTCATCGCCTGTGCAGTCCAAGTCGACTCGGGGCCACCCCAGCTGATGGAAATGACGGACGGCTTGTTGGTCGTGTCGTGGACCGCGGTGGTTATCGCATCGAGAAAGCCCGCATCCGTGTTGGGGCTGAAGTACACGACGATGTTCGCCGCCGGCGCAATGGACCCAACGACCTCGATGTCGAGCATGACCTCACCGTCCGGACCGTCCACCTGACCCGTAGGCGCGTTTGTGCCGTGGTCGACCGACACTGCCGAGACCTTGGGTGACCCGACGTTCATTCCCTTGAAGTACGTATTCAAGTCCGCAGCCCGATACCCGCCTCCGAGTTCGATGATGGCGACGCACTGGCCCGCACCCGTGCCGCTCGGGAACCCGTACAAAGATGCCACCTGCAATGGGGTGAAGGACACGGACGCATCGGCACCGCCCGGCTTTTTCTTGCCGGTACCCGGCCGCAATCTGAAATGAGGCTTTGCCTGCGGCCGATTATCAAGTCCCAGTACGGCCTCGACGACCCCGTCCAACTCCTTTGGAAGTTGGATGGCCCCGGTACGGCCGCGATAGGTGACCCCCGAATCTGCCGCAAATTGGTGCATCTGAACCGAGAACGCTTCGCTGAATTGTTCCACCGTGCCGGAAAGAACGACGGTGCGGCGCCCGGCATGCTCCAGAGCCACGATCAGGCCATGTGCGGCGGCAAACTTGCGCACCGCCGCCAGATCGGCCGGATCGGCACCGTGCTCGTGCGCAAACTCCTCGCGGCTCAAGAATCCGACCGAGCGATTTCCGGCTGTGAGATTGGCCACTCGCGTCTGCAGCGCCTGCCGGGCACTGCGCCTGACGATCACACTCACTTCAAGCCGCTCTTTTGGATCGGCCGGTGAGAGTATTCGCGCGCCCTGCATTGCAATGCGCTCGCTTCCCTTGAGAGTAACTTTAGCCATGGCTTGTCCCTCGCTATGGATGGTGTAAATAGATATGTGCCTGTTGATGGCGTCCGCTGCGCGCATCGAGAGTGACGCGGGGTGCGGCGAGTCCGGACGCCGGCTTCTCGCCGGATGGTCTTCGCGAGTATCGCGCGAACTCGAAAGTCTTGCACCCCTAAAGTTTTTCGCGGCGGCGCAGCGCACCTGCGCCCTCGTCGTCGCCTCTTCACTTGACAATGCGGTCGTGCGGCACGAAGCTTCGCCCTGCTATCTCTGGCGCGAAGGACCGCAATCCATGAGTACGCCCCGTCACAAAACTCGTCCCACTCCCCGATTGAAAAGTTCCGCGCGGACAGCTCCGGCGTCGTCGTTGCCGCCCATCCATTGCGTCGTCGTCCTGATGCTCGAGAATCGGTCGTTCGATCATTTGTTTGGAACATGGCCGGGTGTGTCGGGCCTGGCCGAAGGACCGTTCTCGAATAGACCGAATCCTGCGGCGGCCGCGAGTGCCAAAGGCAATGCCGCCATTGCCGCCGGTCAGCCGGCGCTGTTCACGGTGGCGCAGGGTCAGGGTCCCAGTCATTCATTGGACGGCACGAATGTGCAGCTCTATACGACGACGACGGTCAATGCCGGCGCCGCGCTCAAACCCGTCAACGACCGGGGGTTCGTCCAAAGCTACCAGAGCGAGCTCGCGGTGGATGGGTTCGCCGGAGCCGGCGTAGATCTGACGCCGGTCATGCAGGCCTTCAAGTCCGGTCAGTTGCCGGGGCTCAGCGCGTTGGCCGAGAATTTCGTCCTCTGTGATCAGTGGTATGCGGAAGTCCCCGGACCGACCATGCCCAACCGGCTTTATATGCACGCGGCGACTTCAGTGGGTTGGGCCCGCAACGACTGGAGTCTGCCACTGGACTCGGTCACGATTTACGAGCAGATGCAAACCAGCGGCCGGACCTGGGCCGTGTACTACAGCGATCAGAACGAGGTCGCGCAGTACAGCCGCATTAATACCCAGCGCGCCAACTTCAAGCTATACGAAAGCGGCTTCGCGGCCGACGCGGCGGCGGCGAAGCTCGCCGGCTATAATTTCATCATCCCGCGGTTCGCGGGATCCGCCACCGACGGACCGGTCACGTCCATGCATGCGCCCCAGGACGTGCGGCCCGGCGATCAGCTCGTCGCCGACGTCTATGCGGCGCTGCGAAACAGCCCCCAGTGGCCGCAGACCCTTTTCATCGTCACCTTCGACGAGCATGGCGGTTACTTCGATCACGCGAATCCGGCACCTGCGGTGAATCCCGACGGCATCAACTCTCCCGCACCCGGAGACAATGCCTCGTTCGCGCCATTATTCGCCTTCGATCGCCTGGGACTGCGCGTTCCGACCATACTTGCCTCACCGTATCTTGCCAAGGGCGCGGTGTGCTCCATGCCGCTGCAGCACACCTCGATATTGGCGACGGTTCGCAAGCTGTTCGGGATCGGCTCTGCGTTGACCAAGCGCGACGCTGCGGCGTCCACCTTCGAGGAGCTGTTCAGCGCGACGCCGCGAACTGACGCACCCGCGACTCTGGTCAGTCCTACATCTGCCCGGCAGGCACCGTCGGCTGCGCGGCAGCCGGCGTTTGATGCCCTGCATGCGGCGCCCGACGACGTCATGAGCGAGATGGCCCTGCATTGGCGCAGGGCCACGGCAGCGTTGCCGGGCGCGCCGTCCATAGTCGCGAATCCGACCACACAGGATGAAGTACATCGATTTCTACGTAACGCAGTACAGGCGTTCCTGGACTACCGGGCCGGTACGGGTGGGGGAAAGACACCTGCGCACGTAGCCCTGCCCGGCAGCAAGCGGACGTTGCTGGCGAATTCACGTCCAGCCGGACCGATCGATCCGAAGGAGATCGCCAGCCTCACCGTCCGCGTCCGTTCGGTCGGCGACCTCGCCGCGCTCGAGAAGCGGGTACTGCAGCAAAGCCGCGAGCCGCTGGCCAATAGAACTTACCTCTCGCGAGCCGAGCTCGCCCGGAGTCACGGGGCCAAAGCGCAGGACCTCGACCTCGTCGAACGCCTCGCGCATCAGCACAATCTCATCGTCGCGCACCGCAGCGCAGCGGAGCGCTCGATCGTCCTCAAAGGGGCGCTCGGTGATCTCTTGAGCCTGTTTCCGGCGGATGTACAGATTTATCACCACTCCACCGGCACTTATCGGGGACGCCAAGGCGAGATTCAGATCCCCAAGGCATTGGATGGGATAGTGACCGGAGTGTTCGGCTTCGACTCGCGCCCCAAGCATCGTTATTCGCGCGTTCCGAACGCCGCCGGTCCCGGCGGCGGCAACGGCGTGGCCTCCACGGCATTCGCCAGGCGCTACAATTTCCCACAGACCTATCAGGGCCAAACCCTCGATGGAACCGGGCAAACCATCGCCATCATCGAATTGGGCGGCGGATTTCGCAGCAGCGATCTCAAAGTGTACTTCAACGAAATCGCAACCCCGTCACCGGCGGTGACGGCCATTGCAGTCGATCATGCGGGGAACAAACCGACGACCCCGGATTCCGATGACGGCGAAGTCATGCTCGACATCGAAGTCGCGGGCGCGGTCGCTCCGAAGGCCAAGTTCGCCGTGTACTTTGCCCCGAACAACGGCGATCAGGGATTCATCGACGGCATCAGCGCCGCAGTCCACGATTCCGAGCGCAATCCCAGTGTGATCTCGATCAGCTGGGGCGGTCCCGAAAGCACCACCGACAGCCAAGGCATCGCGGCGTTTCACGAGCTCTTCGTCGCCGCCGCGGCCGTCGGCGTCACCGTTTGCGTCGCTTCCGGCGATCACGGCACCGCTGATTCCGACGCCGCCGACTGGGACGGCAAGATCCACGTCGATCATCCCGCGGTTGACGACATGGTGCTGGCTTGCGGCGGAACTCAGATCGACGCCAGCGGCAATGACGTGGTCTGGAACGACGGTACGCCGTTCGACAAGAGCGTACCCGGCGGAGGCGGCTGGGCGAGCGGCGGAGGCATCAGCGAAGTCATTGCGGTGCCGGCCTATCAAGCGAACGCGCATCTTCCGGTGTCCATCGACTCCGGAAAACCCGGGCGCGGCGTTCCGGATATTGCGATGAGTGCGACCAACTACTACACGCGCGTCGATAGTTCCGAGGGAGCCTCCGGCGGTACCAGCGCCGTGGCGCCGCTGATGTCGGCGCTGATCGCACTGCTCAATCAGGCGCGCAAGAAGAACGTTGGATTCTTGAACCCCACCCTGTACGCGAACGCGAGTGCGGGTGTGGTACACGACGTGACTGTCGGCACCAATGCCATCACCAACACGGTGAAAGGCTACAACGCAGGGCCCGGTTGGGACGCCTGCTCGGGGCTCGGCACGCCGGACGGAGCCGCCATCCTCGGGAAACTGTAAAAAGAAGCCCATAATGGGCACGAGGTGCGTGCCGCGCCCATATCGGCGACAATGCGCGGCACAACGCAAACGCCCTGGGGAGTTCAGTGACTCACGCAGCAATCATCGGCTGGGGCAAGTGCCTGCCACCGTCCATCCTGACCAACCACGACCTCGCCACCTTCCTGCCCACGGACGACGAGTGGATCACGGCGCGCACCGGCATGAAGGAGAGGCGTATCTCCCACGTGCCGGGAATCGAGCTCGCCATCACCGCGGCACGCCGCGCCATCGCCTGCGCCGGCCTGCGCGGCGAGGACATCGAACTCGTCATCTACGGCAGCTGCAGCAACGACGAGACCGTTCCCAACAGCGCCTCCGGTGTGCAGCAGCGCATCGGCGCGACGCGCGCGGCATCATTCGACGTCAACACCGCCTGCACCAGCTTCATGTACGGGCTGTCGATCGGATCCTCGATGATCAAGACCGGCATCGTCAAGAACGCGCTCATTATCGGCGTCGAACTCATCTCGCAGTACCTGGATTGGGACAACCGCAATGTGGCCGTGCTGTTCGGCGACGGCGCCGCCGCGATGGTGTTGCAGACCTCCGAGCAGGAAACGGGGGTCATCGTCGAGAAGCTCGAATGCTACGCGGACTCGCGGCACATCCTGCGCGTGCGCGGCATGGGCACCATGTATGCCAATCTGGGCGTGGAGTACGGACAAACCAGCTGGGATTTCGACGGTCAGGAGATCTTCCGCAAGGCCGTGCAAGGCATGAGCGAAGCCAGCCTCGACGTGATGCGCCGCGCCGGCGTGACCATGAACGACATCGCGCTGGTGGTGCCGCATCAGGCGAACCTGCGCATCATCGACGCGGTGGCCAAGCGGGCGGGCGCGGGCCCTGACAAGGTATACCTGACGGTGCAGAAGTACGGCAACATGAGTGCCGCCACGGCCCCGGTCGCGCTGGTCGAGGCCGTGGAGGAAGGCCGCGTGGCGCCGGGGAATCTGGTGCTGATGCCTGCATTCGGCGGCGGACTGACCCTGTCCGCGCATTTGGTTCGCTGGGGTGAGCGCACGACACCGCTGCAGCCCTGCGACGCCGAACTGCCGCCGTCGCCGAAGACCGCGCTCGAAATCGTCAATGACATTCGCGCGCAGAAGAAGCTGGGCCAGGCCGAAGCACGCCGCTTCGCCGGCTTGAGCTTCGCGGAGAATCGCACTTAAGGGCGCGTACCGCAGGCGCGGACTGCAGGCGCGGGCGCGAGCTCGAGCGCCGTCAGACCGGCGCCAGCGCCGCACTCACGCGCGTGACTTCATCGAGGGCCACATAGCTCTCGCGAAACTCGGGCGGCCATCGCGCGGGGCGCCCGCTCGACAACTCGATACAGGCGTATTCGATCTCGGCGCGCGCGAGGGTCGTGCCCTTGGCAGCGTGCCGCACCTGGAAGCGCCTGCGTACGCGCAGCTTGCCGTCGGCCGGCAGCAGCCAGGTCGCCACTTGAATGCCATCGTCCAACAAGGCGGGACGCAGGTACGCGATCACGCTGCGCACCACCGCCATGCCTCGATCGAGTTGCAGGCAGGACTCGATCGGCAATCCCAGCGCCGCCGAATGGTCCCAGGCCGCGCGGTCGAACCAAGTCATGTAGACCGAATTGTTGACGTGGTCATAGGCATCGATGTCCGCCCGAGAGACGGTGACGAACGCGAGGAAAGGCGCCGGCAGATCCCAGTCCGCCTCTAATGTGGGTTTCAGCACCCCTGAATGATAGCGGGATCGCGGGCATCGCCCAAGCGCCGCCTGCGCAAGGTTGATCTACAATCTCTGCATGACTCTTCTGGCAAGCCTGGTCAGCACTTCACGGCGCGTCGCTACCGCACCGGCGCGGCGGGCGAAGGTACGAGAACTCGCCGCCTTTCTCAAGACACTGCTCCCGGAAGAAATCGAAACCTCGGTGCACTTTCTGTCGGGAGAGATCTCGCAGGGGAAAATAGGCATTGCCTACAAGACACTGTACGCGGCCGCGCAAACCGAAGCGGCCGGTGAGGCGCTGCTGTCGATCGCCGAGGCCGACCGGTCCCTTGCGGCAATCGCCGACATTCGCGGCCCCGGGTCCGCGGCCCGCCGCGAGCAGTCCTTGCGGGATCTGTTTTCACGCGCGACCACCGATGAGCAGCAGTTCCTGCGGCGTCTCATGGTCGGCGAGCTTCGGCAGGGGGCTCTCGGCGGCATCATGATCGACGCCATCGCCGCGGCCGCGGAGGTGCCGGTCGCCCGGGTGCGGCAAGCCGCGATGTATTCTCAGAGCTTGGGCGCGGTCGCGCGCGTCGCCTTGCGGGAGGGGGCGGAGGCCCTCTCGAAATTTCAGCTCGAACTCTTCAAACCCGCCTCGCCCATGCTGGCGCAGACAGCCGCGGACGTGGCGGAGGCGTTGACGGCGCTCAAGGGCGAAGCGGCGTTCGAATGGAAGATGGACGGCGCGCGCATTCAGGCGCACAAGGCGGGTGACGAGGTGCGAATCTATACGCGCGCGCTGAATGAGGTCACGGGCGCCGTGCCGGAAATCGTCGATGCCGTGCGCGCCCTCCCCGCGCAGAGCCTGGTGCTCGACGGCGAGGCGATTGCATTCGACTCATCAGGTAGGCCGCATCCCTTTCAGATCACCATGCGCCGTTTCGGCCGCAAGCTCAACGTCGATGCGCTGCGCACCGAACTGCCGATCAGGGCGTATTTCTTCGACTGCCTGCTCATCGACGGCCGGAGCATCGTGGATCGGCCCACACGCGAGCGCGTCGAAGCGCTGGCGGAAGCGGTGCCGGCATCGATGCGGGTTCCACGCCTGATCACGTCGGCAGAACCCACGGCCCGCGCCTTCTATGAAGCCGCGATCGAGGCCGGCCACGAGGGGGTCATGGCCAAATCGCTCGATGCGCCCTATGAGGCCGGCAATCGAGGCGCGAGCTGGCTGAAGATCAAGCGCTCGCACACACTCGATCTGGTCGTGCTCGCGGCCGAGTGGGGACACGGCCGCCGCACCGGCAAGCTGTCCAATCTGCATCTCGGCGCCCTCGAACCGGCCACCGGCGAATACGTCATGCTCGGCAAGACCTTCAAGGGTCTGACGGACGCCATGCTCGAATGGCAATCGAAGGAATTGCTCGCCCGCGAAACGCATCGCGACCAATGGACGGTGTACGTGCGGCCCGAGTTGGTCGTGGAGATAGCCTTCAGCGATCTGCAGACGAGCCCCCGCTATCCGGCCGGCCTGGCACTTAGGCTCGCGCGGGTGAAGCGCTACCGGGACGATAAGCGTCCGGAGGACGCCGACACCCTGGAGTCGGTGCGCAAGATCTTTGCCGCGCAAGGGGGCTTGACGCAGTAGGCGCCGCATGGACAGTATCCAAACTGAAACATATGTGGGAGACGATTCCTGCATAGTAGCCAGGAGCCGTCCATGAGCGATTCGCCCCCATTCCAAATCGACGAGCTGATCAGCGGCATCCGCCGCGATCTGGCCGACGGCTACGACGAGGAATTGGAGATGGAGATCGAGGACCGCCATCCGCTCCCGGGTGTGCCCTCATCCGGCGATCCGAACTCAGAGCTCGAATACCGGCGAAAATACTTTTCGCAGCTGTTCCGGCTGCAAGCCGAACTCGTGAAGCTGCAGGATTGGGTGGTCTCTTCGGGGCAGAAGGTGTTGATTCTGTTCGAGGGACGCGATGCCGCGGGCAAGGGCGGTGCGATCAAGCGCGTCACCCAGAAACTCAACCCACGGGTGTGCCGGGTGGTGGCGCTGCCGGCGCCCAATGACCGCGAACGCACGCAGTGGTACTTCCAGCGCTATGTATCGCACCTCCCGGCCGCGGGCGAAATCGTTTGCTTCGACCGCAGCTGGTACAACCGGGCGGGCGTCGAGCGGGTCATGGGCTTCTGCACTCCCGAGGAGTACGAGGAGTTCTTCCGCTCCGTGCCGGAGTTCGAGCGTATGCTGGTGCGTTCGGGCATCAAGCTGCTGAAGTATTGGTTCTCGATCACGGACAAGGAACAGTACATGCGGTTTCTCGGCCGCATTCACGATCCGCTGAAGCAGTGGAAGCTGAGTCCGATGGATCTGGAATCGCGCCGCCGCTGGGAGGACTACACCAAGGCCAAGGAAGTGATGCTCGAGCGCTCGCACATACCGGAGGCGCGGTGGTGGGTGGTGCACGCCGTCGACAAGAAGCGGGCGCGCCTCAATTTCATCGATCATCTATTGAAGCAGTTTCCGTACGCGGAGATACCGAAGCCCCCGATCGAGTTGCCGCAGCGCGAACATCACGAACATTATTCCAGGCAGGCGGTGCCCGCGGAGATGCTGGTGCCCGAGGTGTATTGAATGGCCGTGCCGAAGCTGTTTCTGCCCGACAATCGAGGTCACCTCGACCCCGCCCTGGATCGGCGCCTGGAACGTCTGGGATTGGCGGACAAACCAGGGCAATGGACGGAGCGATACCTGCTGTGTGAGCAACTGGCCGACCCATTGGAGGCCAATGTCCGGGAGAAATTCGAAGCCACCAGCCGCTTCATCCGCGACCTGATTGCGCATCGCTGGGTCATGACGCGCCGCGTGCGCGCGAAATCCGACCCCAAGCGTGTGCACTATTTGTCGATGGAATTCCTGCTCGGCCGCACCCTGCGCAACAACGTCATGAATCTCGGCGCCGATGCCATCGTGCGCCAGGCCATGCTGCAGCAGGGTTGGAACCTCGAGGCATTGATCGAGGAAGAGCCGGACGCGGGCTTGGGCAACGGCGGCCTCGGCCGCCTCGCGGCCTGCTTCATCGATTCGCTCGCGACGCTGCAATACCCCGCCATCGGCTATGGCCTTCGCTATGAATACGGCATTTTCCGGCAGGTCATTCGCAACGGATCTCAGATCGAGGTGCCGGACAACTGGCTGTTCCAAACCGATCCCTGGGAGATTCCGCGGCCGCGCAAGCTGTATGTCGTACCGCTGCAGGCGACGTTCGAGCTGCGCGGCTCTTCGGTGAAAATCACGCGCAACAAGCCTTCCAACTTGCTGGGAATGGCCTACGACCGGCCGGTGATCGGCTACGGCGCCAACTGCGTCAATACGCTGCGGCTATGGGCGGCCACGGCGCCGCATTCCTTCGATTTGGGCGAGTTCTCGCACGGCGATTTCGCGGGTTCGGTCATTGAAAACGTCGCCGCCGAATCCGTGACACGGGTGCTGTACCCGGACGATTCGACCGAGGCCGGCCGGATGCTGCGTTTCCTGCAGCAGTATTTCTTGGTGAGTTGCTCTCTGCAGGACATCTGCACGCGCTTTACCGCAGGTCATGCGAGTTGGGCGTCCTTCCCGGACCGCATAGCCGTGCAGATGAACGACACGCACCCCTCGCTGTGCGTGGCCGAATTGATGCGGATCCTGTTGGATCAGGCGCATATGGACTGGGAAGACGCCTGGGGTATCACCCAGCGGACACTCGCCTATACCAACCATACCTTGCTGCCGGAAGCGCTGGAGAAATGGCCGGTCGATTTGTTCGAGGCGCTGATACCGCGGCAGCTGGAAATCATCTACGAGATCAACCGCCGCTTCCTGGATGGGGTTCGCCGCCGCTACCCCGGCGATGACGACCGCGTGCGCCGCGTCAGCCTCATCGAGGAAGGTGCAACGCACCGGGTGTGCATGGCGCACTTGGCGGTGGTGGGCTCGCACAGCACGAACGGAGTGGCGGCGATTCACTCCGAATTGCTGCGAACGCGGGTGCTGCGCGACTTCGCCGAGCTATTTCCGGAGCGCTTCAACAACAAGACGAACGGCGTGACTCCGCGGCGCTGGCTGCAGCAAGCCAACCCCTACCTGTCGAGGCTGATCACCGAGGCGATTGGACCCGAATGGATCACCGATCTGTCGAAGCTGCGCAAGCTGCTGCCGTTGGCCGAGGACGCCGCCTTTCGCGATCGATTCCGCGTCGCCAAATACGAGGCCAAGGTGGCCTTTGCCGCCTGGCTGAAAGCAACCAGCGACGTGGTTGTGGATCCCGAGACGATCTTCGACAGCCAGATCAAGCGAATGCACGAGTACAAGCGTCAGCTGCTCAATGTCTTGCACGTGGTGATTCTTTACAACCGGCTGCGCGACGGCGGCGGCGGCCGGATGACCCCGCATACGTTTTTCTTTGCGGGCAAGGCGGCTCCCGCCTATACCTTCGCCAAGCTCATCATCAAGCTCATCAACCAGGTCGCCGTGACCGTCAACGACGATCCCGCGGCGCGCGGCCTTCTGAAGGTGCTGTTCCTGCCCGAATACAACGTCAGCCTGGCGGAACGGCTCATTCCCGCGAGCGACGTGTCCGAGCAGATTTCAACCGCCGGCTTCGAAGCCAGCGGCACCGGCAATATGAAGTTCATGATGAACGGCGCGCTCACCATCGGCACGCGGGACGGCGCGACCATCGAGATGGCCGCGGAGGCCGGCGAGGAGAATTTTTTCCTGTTCGGCTTGACGGCGCAGCAGGTGGCGGAGAGTGCCGGATGGTACAACCCGCATTGGCACTATGCGCACGAGCCGGAAACCCGGGCGGCGCTCGATCTCATCTTCTCGGACCATTTCAACCGCAACGAACCCGGCATTTTCGAACCCATCCGTCAGGCTTTGCTCGATGGCGGCGATCACTACCGGCACCTCGCCGACCTGACGGACTACGGCCGGGCACACGCCGAGCTCAACGCCTGCTATGCCGACCCTGAAACCTGGTCCAGAAAGGCCATCATCAATGTCGCCTGCTCCGGCAAGTTCTCGAGCGACCGCACGATTCGTGAGTACGCCGATCAGATCTGGAATTTGAAAGAGTCTCCCGTCTCTTGAAGCCCGCGTTTTATTGACACCGTTCTCGGTCCGCAGGCCCGCAAGCGCCTACAGTTATGCATGGCTACGCGTCACTTGATCAAACGGCGGCGCCCCTCTCATGGGCAGGGGCGCTGGTGAGTACGCCGCCCTCCGCCCAGTTTGTCGAAGCGCTTGCCGGCGGCGCGTCATTGGCGTTGGCCTTGCTGTATCTCTCGCGACGCTTTCGGGCCGATGAGTCTCCTCCGGTCGACTACATGGGCGGCTCTGCGGCTATCGGCGGCGAATATCCCCGTGTGTATCGAGTGACTCCGCTTTGGCGGGCGGGCATCACGTTGCTCGCCGGGATCCTGCTGCTGGGCAGCCTGGCGGCAGCCTGGGGCTTAGGTGGGATGGCGGGTGATATTGGAGACGCGCCTTCGAGATTGATTGTCGTGTTCATCCTGGGGTTCGTCGCATCCGGCGCTGTCTTCTACATCATCGACAATCTGAAATCGATGATTGTGCTGGAGGCGGATCGCATCGAGATTCACGAACTGTGGCGCGTGCGCCGCATCCCTCGCGCCGATATCGAGACACGGCAAGTGCTGCATCCGCCCAATTCGCCGGCTTTACTCATCCTGAGGCTCAAGTCGGCCAATCATCGCAAGATCAAGTTGCCCATCATGTGGGAAAGGGATTCGACGTGGGAGGCTTGGTTCGCGGCGATTCCGGACGTCGATGCGCAGGCTGCAAAAGCCTTCGAGGCAGCCGTCGAAGCCAACACAGATCTCGGGACCACGCCGGCCGAACGGCAGCAGAAGCTCGACACCGCGCGCAAGGTGGCGCGATACGCGACCTGGGTGAACGTCGGCTTGATCGCCTGGGCCTATATTTATCCGCACCCGTACGAACTGGTCATATTCGTGCTCGCCCTGTTGCCGTGGGTCGCCGTCTGGATCATGGCGCGATCGCCGGGGCTGTATACGCTCAACGCACCGCGCGGCAGCGGGCGACCGGATCTGACCGTCTTGGTGATCTCGCCGGGATTTCTCTTGACGCTGCGCGCCATAATGGATGTTCAAATTCTTGATTGGCAGCGCTTGCTCCTGTGGGCGATGGTGGCGGCGGCGGCGCTGATGGGCGGCGTCTTATGGGCGGTCCCTGCGGCACGTGAGAAACCCAGCACGGCCGCTCTGACTCTGGCGTTGATCCTGGCCTATGGCTATGGAGTCTGCGCGCTCGGCGACGCCGTGCTCGATCGCTCGGACGGCGCCAGCTATACCACCACGGTGGACGGCAAACACGTCACCAGCGGCCGCAACAAGAGGCCGATGCTGCGTTTGGCACCGTGGGGTCCGCGCGCGGCCGAGGACAATGTGGCGGTGCCGTGGGACCTGTATTACCGTACCAATGTGGGCGATAAAATCTGCGTGCAACTCCACCCGGGCGCATTGGGAGTGCCCTGGTATCGAGTCACGGCGTGTCAGTTCTGACAGGTCAGCGCTCGGCTCGCGCCGAATTCAATCAGGGCTTCAACTGCGCGCGAATCTCGCCGGGCTTGTGCTCGGCACTGTGCACATTCACATAGAGATTGCCGGCCTTGAAGCTCGCGTACTGTTCGTCGGTCAGCTTGGAACCCGCGGGCACCACCCACACACCCTCCGCGGTCTTGTCGAGCGTGATGATGGGCGGTCCGCTCTGACCGGGCGCGCCCACATGAATGTGCGCCACCGTCCCGACTATGCCCATCGTCTTGATGGTGCCGCTGACGGATTTGTCCGCGGCAATGGTGATGGTTCCGGTACCGGTCGCCGTCGTGGTCACGGGAGGAGTCTCTTCGGCGCCGATCAACTTCACTTTCACGTCGGCAGCGTTGGATGCTCCACAGAATGCGATGAGACCCGCGGCGGCTACGAGCGCGCGAACTCGGACTCTACTGAATGGCTTACTCACGGTTAGCTCCTTGCCGCACGAAATGGTCGGACACGCGCATTATAGAGCTAAATTTGAATCCCCACCCAAGGAGAAGGCTTCGCCGGGGCCGGGGTCGACCCTTAAACATCCGGCTATTTCTGAGCGGCACCGCCAGGTGGTGACGGCTCCGCCTGCGGCGCCCCACGAGCCGCCGCTCTCGCCTTCACCGCCGCATTATGATGCCCGACGACGCAACCGACCGCCGCACCGGCCACGGCATGGCGGCCCGCTACATGTCCCACGACACCGCCCACCGCGGCACCTTTCAGGCAGCCTTTCGCACTACTCAGATGAGGAAGGAACGCCATCGGTACGGCAACGACCAAACTAAACCATTGATTGCGCATGTGGATCTCGATTGTCTGTCTGCACCACGTAAGGCTGCTCGGGACTGCGTGACTCCGGGCAACTGGAATTGGCCCGCCACACGGCGACGGCCGCCATCAAAGCCGCGACACCGAAGCCAACCGAGTACACCATCATGGCCGTCAGCACCGGTCGACGGTTGAGATTGAGGTGTATAAAGTTGGCGGCGGTGTTTCTCATTGAATTCTTCCCTCTGAACGACATAACACCGGACGACAGGAAAAGTTGCATGCGTCGGAGCATTTTCATGCGCTCGCTGAAATACTTCCGTCATCTATTGGTATTTCTTGTCTTGCTCGGGTCGGGTGCCGGCGCCCCGGTTTCCGCGGAAACTTCCGCACCTGCTTTTGAGATTCTGGTACTCGGCTCCGGGGGGCCCGCTGCCACCGGACGCGCGGCTTCGAGCTATCTCATTCTCATCGACGGGACTCCGCGAATCCTGGTCGACGCCGGCCCGGGATCGTTCACCCGGCTCGGCGAAGCGAAGACTTCGCTCGCGAACACCGACATCGTGCTACTGACACACTTGCATATCGATCATGCGGGTGAACTGGCCGGCCTGTTCAAGGCGCGTGCCGTATCGAGTTCCGAACCGATCGTGTTCAAGGTGTGGGGTCCCGGGGGTTCGCCCAGGACAAAGCAGGCGGCCTATTTCCCGTCCACCAGCCGCTTCATTCAACTGCTGTTCGGACCGAATGGCGCGTTCGCCTACCTGAGTGATTTTTCCGCTCCCATGACGATTCAGGCACATGACCTACCGGGGCGGGTCGGCGCGAATGCGAGGCCGCAGGGCATATTCAAGCAAGACAACTTGAGGATTTCAGCGATTGCCGGACACCATGGCGATGCGCCGGCTGTGATCTACCGCATCGACTACGGCGGCAGGAGCGTCACTTTCTCGGGCGACATCGACGCGGCGGGACTCGCGAATTTACGCAGTATCGCGCGGGGGAGCGATCTTCTGGTTTTCAATACCGTTGTGCTCGATCCGCCCAACTCCCCCGCGGTGCTCTACACCCTGCACACGCCGCCGAGCGCCATCGGCGAGCTGGCCAAGAGCGCGGGGGTGAAGCGGTTGTTGCTGAGCCACCTGTCTCCCGCCACCGTGGAAATGCACGACGCGGTGTTGCAATCCATCCGCAAAAACTTCGCGGGCCCTGTGACCATGGCCGAAGACGGCATGCGAGTGCAGCCTTGAGGTCCGCCGCGACGACCGATTCCGTATTCGTACAGACCATGGATTTGGGGGGCACTGGCCTTCGGGTGGGGGTGAAGGACTCCATCGACATCGAGGGAATGCCCACTCGCCTGGCTTGCCCGTGCTTCGCCGACGCGCCTCTTGCCGAACGGCATGCGGAGGTGGTGCGGGCGCTCTTGGTTGCGGGCTGCCGCATCGTGGGCAAGACCAACATGCACGAACTTGCCTATGGGGTGACGGGCATCAATCGCTGGACCGGCACGCCGGTCAATCCACGCGCACCGGATCGCGTACCGGGCGGGTCCTCCAGCGGATCCGCGGTCGCCGTTGCATTGCAGCTGGTCGACTTCGCGGTCGGCACCGATACCGGCGGCTCCATCCGCATACCCTCGGCCTGCTGCGGTGTGTACGGACTCAAGCCCACATACGGAAGGGTCAGTCGCTCGGGAGTCCATCCCGCATTTTCATCACTCGACTGCGTCGGCCCCTTCGCGCGCGATATCCCGATGCTGGAGCGAGCCATGCAAGCGCTCGACGGCTCGTTTCATCCGCAGGCTGCACCGGCGCACGCAACGGTGGGGTGGGTTCAAGTGCAGGCCAACCCGGAAGTCGCGGCCGCCGCGCGCGGCGCGCTCGAGAAGGCGGGCATCTCGGTGCGCTCCATGACGCTGCCCTCCCTCGAAGCGGCATTTGCGGCCGGGATTGCAATCATCGGCGCCGAGAATTGGGCGACCTACGGTCACTTGATCGCCTGCGATGCGCTCGGAAGCGATGTACGAGCACGGCTGCTCACCGCGCGCGAGGTTACCTCAGCCGACGTGCATGCGGCCGAGATAGTGCGCGAGGCGTTTCGGGCCGAAGTGGACGAGGCGCTCACGCAGGTCGACGCACTCGCCTTGCCGACCATGCCTGATTACCCTCTCACCCTTGTGGCCGCCGCCGATGCGCGCGCGGCCCTCACGTCCACCTCATTCGTGCGGCAGTTCAATGTGTCCGGACATCCGGCGCTGAGCCTCCCGGTTGCAACGGCCGGCGGACTGCCGGCCGGGTTGCAACTGGTGGGCCGCCGCCATCAAGACGAAGCGCTGTGCGCGCTGGCGCGCTCCATCGCGTAACCCTAAGCCTTGCTCAGCGCTGCGCGACCAATAGCTGCGACATCCGCTGCTCCATGCCATCGAGCCGCGCGGTTTGAGAGTCGAGCTGCTTTTGCTTTAGCTCGAGCCGGCGCTCAAGGTCGCGGATTTCCGCCGCCTGACGCTGCGCTTCGCTGAGCAAAAGTGGCGCGAGTTCTTCGTAGTGCACGCCCTGAATTTTGCCGGCACTGTCGTGAATGACCAGCTCCGGATAGATCTTGTAGACCTCCTCGGCGATCAACCCGTACTGCACGGCACCGTCGGGATCGGCCTTCAGATGGAAACTCACCGGCCGCAGCAGTTGCAGCTTTTCAGCGCCTGCACCTATCGGCGCGACCGCGGTCTTGTAGCGCTCCGATGAGGACAGCACGCCCAACCGTCCGTTGGCGTTGACGTACACCGCCGCGCCGGTGATGACGGAGCTTTCGATCCCGGCGATGTGCGTCGCCGTCTGGGTGCCGGCGGTACCGATGCGTATGGTGCCACTCTCCGCGGCCACCCCCTCATTGCCGATATCGATGTTGTTGCTGCCCGTGGTCAGGCTCAAACCCGCTTGATAGCCGAGCGCCGTGTTGTTGTCGCCGCTGGCGACTTGGAGAGCGTAGGCACCGATGCCGGTGTTGTCGTTGCTGACGGCACTCTTGGGGCCGCTGCCCAGCGCCTGGTAACCGTTGGCCGTGTTGTAGCTGCCGTTGTTCTGACTGTTGGCAAAGAACCCGGTCCCGGTGTTGCCGGTGCCGGACACATTGCCGAACAGCGCGTTCGACCCGAAGGCGGTGTTCGAACTGCCGGTGGAGTTTGCCGTTGCGGCGCCGAAGCCGCCCGCGGTGTTCTCAGTGCCGGTGGTGAGGTACTGCAGGGCGTCGGTTCCCATGGCGGTGTTGCCGTTGGCGTCGCTCACCACGACGTCCGGGGGTTGCGTGGCATGAGCGCACATGCCGATGAACACCAAAGCGCCTGCTCCGATAGAGGACGTTCCGATTGAAGTTCTCATGGCTTCCTTTCTCCCGAGTTCTTGTTGGTGGAGTTAGGGTTTATAGCTTTTGCGGCGGCGCCGGCGAGCAGCGCGAGCGTCGCATCGTAGTTGCCGGTCAAATCGAACACCCGGCCGGCCGCGGGTCCCGCGATCAACAGCGTGAGAATCTCGCAGAAATACCAGGCGCTGTAGCTGTAGGCGACGCTGACGTCGGGAAATCGGCGCCGCAGGATGGCGACGAAGTACAGGTCGCCGGCGCCGATGGTGATGCCGAAGCACACGGCGTAGAAGATGAGCGCCGTGGCCGAATGGCTGCGGCCGACCAACAGCAGGGAGAACGCTCCGGCGAGCAGCAGAAGATGGATCGCGACGCCGGCGGCGCGAATCGAATAGCGGTCCAGGATCCATCCGAAACCCAAGCCCCCCACCGCGGCGAATCCCGCCGTCGATCCCAACACCAGCGAGGACAGGCGCGGCGAGAAGCCGGCGCCCTCGACCACCGCGGCCTCCTGCGTCAGCAATCCTCCATACGTGAAATAAAAGAACAGCGTGACGAGGGCGATGATCCAAAACATCGGCGAGCGCAACAGGTCGCCGAGCGAGCCCGACGGTGACTCCTCGGCGGCCACGGCGCGAGATTCAGGCGTGCCGCCGCTGCCGCTGCCGCCGCCCGCATCGGCTCGCAAGGGATCGCCGTCGAGACCCAATCCGATTTCGCGCGGCGAGCGGAATCGCTGTGTGAGCAGCACGGGAATGAGGCCGACGGTGAGCAAGCCCGCGGCAATCGCGAGGCACGCGGGCCGCCATCCATAGTTCGCGATGATCCAGCCGGTCACCGGCGCGAGCACCAATCCGCCCACGTGCCACCCGGACCAGGCAATGCCGAGTCCGAGAGAATAATGGCGCAGGTACCAGCGCGAGATCGCGTACGGCAGGGTCACGGCGAACATCACCTTGCCGAAACCCATCGCCGCGCGCAGCAGGTACATCTCCCCGAAACTGGACACCGTCGGCAGCAGCCCCACACAGAGCGCCTCGATGACGATACCGGCCAGCAAGAGCCGCAGAGCGCCCGCGCGCTTGATGGCGAAGCCGCCGAGCAAAATCATCGGCGCGCTCAGCCAGAACGCGGTGACCAATCCGCTGGTCGCGGCCCGGCTCCAGTGAAATTCCTGGGTCAGAGGAGGGACGAACAGCACGAAGCTGTAGAGGCCGCCGCCGTAGACCATGAAGCCCGCCAGAAACAGCGCGGCCAAGACCTTGTGGCCATGATAGATACCGCGGTTCGAAGTCATCGCCACTCCCCTAAAATGGGCCTCCCTATGTAATCGCCGCGCGCCTTGATCTTAGTCGAAAGCGGCGTCACCAGCTGTCCGTTCGCCAGCGCGCTCGCGCGCGATCGCGTCATCGTGCCGAAGTCGAGCCGATTGCCCCGACCCGGCGCGTCGCACGCCGGAATTCGCCTTGCGTGTAGGCGCATCGCCATGGGTTATCGCGCATTCGTCCTGCATCTTCGCTCGGAGCCCTGCGCTACTGTGATCGCAGACTTTTTTAAGGTCGGCGCAACACCAACAATGTCCGGCAGCGCACCGACGGCCTGGCTTCAGCCATGGTTGAATTCTGTGAGGTCGCGTATTCCTATGGAGAACTCTATGAAAGTAATTGCTGCAGTGCTTCTGTCCACGTTCGTCTTCGGTAGTGCAATGGCACAAACGGCCGCCCAAAACTCGGCGATGGCGACTGCCGACACCAAGCGCGATGCCGCGGTGGAAAAACACATCAAGGAGCTGCACGCCACGCTCAAGATCACTCCCGCGGAGGAAACTCAGTGGGGCGACGTCGCGTCAACCATGCGCGAGAACGCAAAGGACCTTGATGGAGCGATCGACAAGCGTGCCGCCAACAAAGCGAATGCCTCGGCGGTCGACGATTTGAATGCGTATGCGGAAATTGCGCAGGCGCATGCCGACGGGGTCAAGAAGCTCGCGGGCGCCTTCTCTGGGTTGTATTCGGTGATGTCCGATAGCCAGAAAAAGGAAGCCGACGAGGTATTCAGCCATCGCGGCCATGACCCCAAAGTGGCGAAGCAATAATCAATGCCTGCCGTGACGAGCGCGCCCCTGCCCGCCGCACGTAAGCAACGAGGATCAATTATGAAAATTAGAATTTTGCCGCTTGGAATCGTCGCGCTGTCGCTGATGGCAAGCACGGCCGCCTACGCCAACGTACACCTCAACGTCGATTTGAACCCATTTGGTTGGGGAGCACCCCCACCGGTGGTCTACGAATCGCCTCGCTACTACGGAGGCCCCCCTGTGGTCTACGCCGGCGGCGGTCATTGGGGTGATCGCCGCGGATGGCATCACGATGATCATGGTCACGGAGATCATCGGCGCTGATCAAGGAGTCAATTTGCGGGGCCGGCGCACAGGCACCGGCCCCGCCGGCAGCAGCGACTCAATGTCTTGGAATCGACACGGGCGAGTCGTTCTCCGGTCATGTTATGTCGACAAGATGCAGGCACTTAACCGCCGCTTGGGGTTCCGTTCCGCATGGCATCGAAAGAAGCGTTCGCGGCCGCGTGCGTAGAATTGTTCAGCCGACTGTGGGCGGAACTGAACGCTCTATCGGCGACACCGGGCCCGCCCCGCGCGCCCTCGGCGGAAATCCTCCGCCTCGAGTTAGTTCTGGTCCTTGACGCCTGCCGCTCGGCACGCTGGCGGATGCTGCTGGACAGATCCCAGCGGCTGTCCCTGCAGTATCTGCTGCGCGACGTCCTCGATGCGCTCAACTCTTGGTCCGGAGAATTCCCCTGCACGCCGATCGAGTGGGCGCAGAACCGCCTTCTCGACGCACTCCTCGAACACTGCGCGGCCGACTGCTGCCCAATCGTCGATCGACCGGCCCGCCGCGCGGCGTCGTAGCGACGCCGTGGATGCGGACCGGCTATCGTGCCGACCTCACTGCTTGGTGATGTCGACGTTGCGCGTTTCGGGAAGGAAAATCATACCTATCACGAGGCTACCCGCCGCGATCACGATCGGGTACCAGAGTCCAGAGTAGATATTCCCGGTCCAGGCTACGATGGCGAAGACGGTCGCCGGCAGGAAGCCGCCGAACCAGCCGTTGCCGATGTGATAGGGAAGCGACAGGCCGCTGTAGCGGATCCTCGTCGGGAACAGTTCGACCAGCCACGCGGCGATCGGCGCATATACCAGCGTCACGTAGATAACGAGGAGCCAGAGCAGCAGTACCGTCATGCCAGTGTTGATCTTGGCGGGATCCGCGCTCGCCGGGTAACCATGCTTGACGACGGCCGCCTTCAGGACCTTGGCGAAATCAGGTGCATCGGCTGCGATAGTCTCGTCGCCGATCTGGACCGAAGCCGTGGTGCCCGGTGGCGCCTCCACGTTGCGGTAGTTGACCGACAGCTTGGCCAGACCGGATTTCACGGTGTCGCAGGAGCTCTTGAACTTCGCCGTGCCGACCGGGTTGAATTGAAAGGCGCATTCCCCCTGATCGGCCGTGACCGTGACCGGCGAGTTGGCGAGCGCCGCTTCCAGAGCTGGGTTCGCATAATGCGTGATGGCCTGGAAGATAGGAAAGTAAGTCAACGCAGCGAGTGCGAATCCAGCCATGATAATCGGCTTGCGGCCGATCTTGTCGGACAGCCACCCGAACAGGATAAAGAACGGTGTGCCGAGCAGCAGCGCGATGGCGATCATGATCTGAGCCATCGTCGGCTTGATGCTTAAGGTAGTGGTCAGGAAGAAAAGCGCATAGAACTGTCCGCCGTACCACACAACCGCTTCGCCGGCGGTCGCGCCCAGGAGGGCCAGGATCGCAATCCGGGCGTAGCGCCACGTTCCAAAGGCTTCCTTCAGCGGGGCTTTGGACCTTTTGCCCTCTTCCTTCATCCGAAGGAACATCGGCGATTCGTTGAGCTGTAGGCGGATCCACAGCGACACTGCCAGCAGGATAATGGACACCAGGAACGGCACGCGCCAACCCCAGGCGGCGAAGGCGTCCTCCCCGAGGTAGGTTCGCACGCCGAGGACGAGCAGCAGCGCCACGAACAGTCCCAGCGTCGCCGTTGTCTGAATCCAGGACGTGTAGAGCCCGCGCTTGCCGGGCGGCGCGTGTTCGGCGACATAGATCGCCGCGCCACCGTATTCGCCGCCGAGGGCCAGACCCTGGAGCAGGCGCAACGCGATCAGCAAGACCGGTGCGGCAATGCCCGCCGATGCAAATGACGGCAGCACGCCGATCAGGAAGGTCCCCATGCCCATGCAGGTGATGGTGATGATGAAGGTGTATTTGCGCCCGACGAGATCACCGATGTGCCCGAACAGGAGGGCGCCGAACGGACGCACCGCGAAGCCGGCGGCGAAGGCCAGCAGGGTGAAGATGAACGCGGCCGGTGGTTCCACACCGGAAAAGAACTGCTTCGCGAGGATGGTGGCAAGAGTGCCGTAGATGTAGAAATCGTACCACTCGAATACGGTTCCCACCGATGAGGCCAGTATGACTTTGCGCTCTTCGCCCGTCATCTTGTGGGCCTGCGGAAGAGAGTCCGCCATTATTGTCGCCATATACTGTTCCCCCGTCGCCGTTTGTTTTAATTAGCAGCTTCGCCCACCTTCAGATCCTAATACGAAAGCCCCACATGATGGTGGTCTGAACCTGGGCTCCGGTCGTTCCGACGGTGGTGCCTGGAAACCCGTTGGCAAGGCCATTGGTGACCTCGGACCAGTTCACACCGCCATACACGTCGTAGTGCTTGTTGATGATGTAGTCCGCGACGAACGACAGCTCCTCGAACTCGCCGGAGCAGAGCAACCCGGCGATGTTGCAGCCCAGGTTGTCGTTGCCGCTCGGCCCGAGACCGATGGTCCAGTTGTTCTGGGTGATGTGATAGTAGGCGCCCGTGAGGTTCAAACCGGAACTCATGGCGTATCTCGCGCCCACCCATTCCATGTCGTACTTCGCGGTGTTATTGATATTGATGCCCACCGAAATCGGGTAATTGTCCTGCGCGCTGCCGATGGTGTAGTCCCCGTGCGCCTTCTCGATATGCGAGTAGCCCAGATAGGTCGTCAACTTGTCCTTGTTGCCGAGATCGAACACGTACTTGCCCATGATGTTGTAGGACTTGTCGTCGGAAATATAGGCGGCCAATCCCGGCGTGGGCACGGGGTTCGGGGTGGCCGCATTATCGAAGGAACTGCGAAGATTCACCGCACTCTTCTCGTTCTGATAGACGGCATCGACCGACAGTCCCTGGATGGTCACCCCGATATCGAAGCCGTAGGAATGGCCGAGCACGCCCGTATCCTGTCCGCCGTTCGAGTACAAGGCGCCGATATGCACCGGGCCGTTCGTATACACATACTTGCCGGAGTTGTCCAAGCGCGCAGCCTCGGTGCTGCCGGAGCCGGCGTTGAAGCCGGAGTAGCCGAGGAAGGAAAAGGCATACGAGAGAGTCTGCGGATCGTACAGCGCCAGCGCGTCGAGCTGCAGCGACTGTTGACGGCCGATGGTGAGCGCCCCGTATGTCGGGCTGCTGACGCCGGCCCAGATCACGCCGTTGAAGGCCTGACCGCAACGGCTGCTGTCGGCATTCGCGGTCTGTTCGCCCTGCGGCTTGCTGCTATTCGACTCGATCGCCTTACACGCGTCCACCAGCTGACCGGACAGCGGATTGAATCCCGTGTCGGTGCGCGCGATCAGGGTGAAGTCGTTGACGATGGGTTCCGACACCCGGATGCCGATCTTGGATTGCTCGAGGCCGCTTTCCGCGAACGTCGACTGGGAGCCCGCGAAATTTCGGGTGGTGGTGAACGCCTGGTACTCCAGGCCGCCGAGATACTCGCTGCTCAGCGGCACACCGTGACTCTGATAGGCGTACCCGACATCGATGGTCGCGTACAGAGTGACACCGCCCAGAGACAGGCTGTCAGGCAGGGGGTCTTTGACGTCCGCCTGTGCAAAGCCCCAAACCAACGCCAGCCCCATAGCTCCAATCAAGTGATTACGGCATTTCATTAGTTTCTCCCTCCGCAATTTATGCCTAGCGTGCCGATACGGCCCGCCTCCTCCGCAGAGAACTCCCCTCGCGTACGCCTAGTGCTTCCGGTTGCGCGCACGCCCCCATTGCAGTTTTTGTGGCTTAAGTAACGCCCCGTGATACTAGGCCCCCACCTCCCCCCGTACCATTCGACCTTCGTCGTAAGAGCTTCGCCGTCCACGGCTAAATCCACGATTCATCGGCCCGGGCGCCATTTGTCTTAGCGCGGTCCCGAGCTTAGAGTGGGCTTTAAGGGGGTGGTCATGTTTTCCAGCTGGCTGCTGTCATTGCTCGCATTGACATATCTCGGCTGCCTGTTCGGGATCGCTTTCTATGGAGAGCGCCAGCGAACCTATCCCAACCAGCGCCGCCTGCGGCCCTTCATCTACTCCCTCGCACTCGGGGTGTACTGCACGTCCTGGACCTTCTTCGGCGCGGTGGGATCCGCCGTGCGCGACGGCTGGGGCTATTTGCCGATTTACCTGGGACCTGTCCTGGTATTCCTGTTCGCGTTGCCCTTCATGGAGCGGCTGACGCGCATCGGACGTGCGCACAAGGTCAGTTCGATCGCGGATTTCATCGCCTCTCGATTCGGCAAGAGCCGCGCTCTCGCCGTGCTCGTGACCGTGATCGCGCTGTCGGCCGCCATCCCCTACATCGCACTGCAATACAAGGCCGTCGCCACCAGTGTCGATGTGCTGACCGCGGTGACCGCGCGCCATGTGCCGTGGTATCGCGATACCGCGCTCGCGGTCGCGCTGATGATGGCGCTGTTCGCGGTGCTATTCGGCGCCCGGCGCGTCGATGCGACCCGGCACCGTGAAGGGTTGATGCTGGCGATCGCGTTTGAATCCCTGCTGAAGCTTCTGGCCTTCGTGGCGATCGGCGTATTCGCCTGCCTGCACCTGCGCGGCCGCCCCTGGGTGCTGCCCGAGCAGCTGGCGCAGGGCGCGACCCTGTTCAACGGCAACGCCATGATCATTACCCTGCTGGCAGCGTTCGCGATCTTCTGTTTGCCGCGGCAGTTCCAGGTGGCAGTGGTCGAATGCGCGCGCACCGAGGACCTCAAGACCGCGCGCTGGGTGCTGCCGGTGTACCTTGGAATTTTTTCAGCCGTGGTCATTCCCGTGGCGGCCCTCGGCACCATCGACGGACTCACGCTGCATACCGCGTCGGACTCGCTGATTCTGACGCTGCCGATGAGCTATGGAGTCCCATGGCTCACCGTGTTGGTGTTCCTGGGAGGGCTGTCCGCGGCCACGGCGATGGTGGTGGTCGCGAGCACGGCATTGGCCACGATGATCTCGAACGACATCGCCGCGCCCCTGTTGTGGCGCCAGCGACTGGAAGACGGTGCGAGCTTGGGCAAGCGCGTGCTCTGGGTGAGGCGTGCCGTCATCGTGTCGCTTGCGCTGCTGGCTTTCGCCTACTACCGCTGCTCCTCGGGCTCGGTCAGCCTGGCGGCGATCGGGCAGCTGGCCTTCGCCGCCGTGGCGCAATTCGCGCCGGCGCTGTTCGCGGCACTCTTTTGGCGAAACGCCAGCCGCGCAGGAGTGTTCTGGGGAATGTTGAGCGGGTTCATCGCTTGGGCGTATCTCTTGTTCCTGCCCAACCTCGCCGCCGGCGGAATCGTGGCGGCCCAGGGTTTCGCGGCATGGCCCAATGTACTCGGCTTGTTGCCGCATTCGCTGGCCGACGCCGCCAGAGGCGATGCTGTCGGAACGCGCGCGGTACTGGCGTTGTCGCTGAACGTACTCGTGATGCTCATCGTGTCCGCGCGCCGCGGCGCGACTCTGCAGGAGCGCTTGGCCGCGCGGGCCTTCGTCGCTCCCAAGCAACCCGCGGTCGGGCTGCATGCGATCAACTGCAAGGTGGGCGATCTCGAGACCGTGGCGTCGAGAATTCTAGGCGACGTGGCCGCAGCCCAGGCGCTGCGCGAATACGTCGCTCACACCGGACACGCCTTGCCCAAGCCGTCGGAGCCTGCCGACCGGGGACTGGTGCAGCATGTCGAGCGCGCGCTGGCCGCATCGATCGGCGCCTCCTCGGCGCGCGTGGTGCTCACGCATGCGCTGCACCGCAAGGGCCTCGAGGTGGATGAAGTCGCGGAGCTGCTCGACGAAACCTCCCAGGAACTGCGCTTCAGCCGGCAGTTGCTGCAGGCGACGATGGAAAACGTGACGCAGGGGATCAGCGTGGTCGACGCGCAGCTGCGGGTGGTTGCCTGGAATCGGCGGTACCTGGAGCTATTCGGATATCCCGACGGGCTGGTCGCGGTCGGGCGCCCGGTGGTCGATCTGCTGCGCTGGAGCGCAGCGCGCGGAGAACTGGGACCGGGCGACCCTGAAGTTCAAGTCGAAAAGCGGTTGGCGCACCTGCGTGCCGGCACCACGTACACGTTTCAACGCCTGCGCCGCAATGGGCAGGTGTACAGCATCCACGGCCAACCCATGGCGGGCGGCGGTTTCGTCACCACCTATACGGACATCACGGAATTCAAGCGCCATGAGCGGGCGCTGCTCGAGGCCAAGCAGGGGTTGGAGGAGCGCGTCGCGCACCGCACCTCGGAACTGACCGCGTCGCTCGAGGCGCAGCGGCTGGCCAAACAGGAGGCCGAAGCCGCGAACACCAGCAAGACGCGCTTCTTCGCCGCGGCCAGCCATGACCTGCTGCAGCCGCTGAATGCTGCGCGGCTGTTCGTATCGGCGCTCGAGTCGCAGGCGCGGTCGCACCCGCAATTCCAGGAGCTTGCCAGCCGCATCGATGACTCGATGCGAGCCGCCGAAGAACTGCTCAACGACCTGCTCGACAGCGCGCGCCTGGACAGCGGCGTGCTCAAGCCCGATATCACGAGCTTTCCGATCATCGATCTGCTCGAGGAGCTGCGCCGGCAGTATGCGCCGCTGGCGCAGGCTCGAAACCTGCGTCTGCGCATCGTCGGCAGCCGCGAAGTCGTGCGCAGCGATCGCTCCATGCTGCGGCGGATCCTACAAAATTACTTGTCCAATGGACTGCGCTACACGGAACGCGGCGGCGTGCTGGTCGGTTGCCGCAAACGCGGCGGCGAACTTGAAATCGCCGTGTTCGACACGGGACCCGGCATAGGCCTGCATCAACGCCAGCAAATGTATGCCGAGTTCAGCCGGCTGGAACATGACTCGCCCTGGGGTGAGAAAGGCTTGGGACTGGGTTTGTCGATTTGCGAACGGCTGGCCAAGCTCATGCAACATACCCTGTCGTTCGCCAGCCATCCCGGCCGCGGCTCGATGTTCGGCGTCCGGGTGGCGCGCGAGGTCGATGCGCGACGCGCCCGCAGCGTCGACCGGCATGTATCCGCGCCGGACTCCGGCAACCTGCAGGGCCTGAGAGTGCTGTGCGTCGACAATGACGCCGCCATTCTCGATGGGATGGAGGCGCTGCTGGGACAGTGGGGCGTACAGGTGCTCAAGGCAAGGAACAGCGCGGAAGCCACGGCGTTGTGCGAGCAATCCGGCGTCGACACCGTGCTCGCCGACTACCATCTGGGTGATGGCGTCGACGGCATCAACTTATTGCACCGCCTGTGCAGATCGCGAACACCCGCTCTCACCGCGGCGCTGATCAGCGCCGATCATGATGCCGACTTGATCTTGGCCGCGCGCGGCGCGGGTTTTCCCCTGCTGCACAAGCCGTTGCGGCCGGCGGCGCTACGAGCCCTGCTCGGCGCGTTCCGGCGGCAGGCGCGACATGCCTCGGCTGCATGACGCCATAGCGGTCGGATCGATGAACTACCAAGTGCTCATCGTCGATGACCATCCGCTGTATCGCCTGGCGCTCAAGGGTGCCGTTGAGGCAGCCTGCCCCGACTGTGAAGTATTCGAGGCCGACAGTGTCGGCGACCTGTTCGATGCGCTCGATCAGCACCCCCACGTGGATTTGCTGCTGCTGGATCTCAACCTCCCCGGCGCCTATGGGTTCAACGCCCTTGCGCACCTGCGAGGCTCACGCCCCGAGCTACCCATCATCGTGGTCTCGGCGTCCGACGATCCGCGCACCATTCGCCAGGCATTGGCATTCGGAGCACAGAGTTTCGTGTCCAAGTCCGCCGATGCGGCCACCATCGGTGACAGTGTGCTGGCCGTCCTGCGCGGCGAGGCCGTGACGCCGGCCGGTCTCACCTCGGAGAGAGAGCCCGGCGCCGACGATGCCGCGCTCGAGATCGCGCAGCGCATGGCGCAGCTGACGCCGCAGCAGTTTCGGGTCCTTGGCATGCTGTGCGCCGGACGGCTCAACAAGCAAATCGGCGATGATCTTCAGATCACAGAGGCCACGGTCAAGGCACATATGACCGTTATCTTGCGGAAATTAGGCGCCGCGAACCGCACACAGGCGGTGTTGCTCGCCGGCCGCCTGGCGCGCGAGTCGAGCGAGATCAGGCCATTGCCGGAAGGCGTCGAGTGAGCGGTTCCATCGCCGAAATAGCGCGTGAACGGCGACAGTATTCCCGCCTCTTTGCAGGTGTTATCTTTAAACGATGACCGATGACTGGACGAAGGAGTGGGAGCGCCGGATTGTCAACGGAGTGTATCCGCTGCGCCGATTCCTGGGCCGATCGAACCACAGCGTGGTATTTCTCACCGAATGCCTGGCGCGAAACGTGCCCCAAGCCGCGATCAAGATCCTGCCGGCTACTCCGGCGCGTGCTGAAGCACAACTCGCGTACTGGAGGCGGGTCGCCACGCTGTCACATCCTCACTTGATGCGCCTACTCGACACGGGCCGTTGCCAGCTCGGGGGGCACAACTTTCTATTCGTCGTGATGGATCTTGCGGAGCAGAATCTCGCGCAGATTCTTCCCGGCCGGCCCTTGACTCCCGACGAGGCGCGGGACCTGCTGCCGCCGACCCTGGATGCATTGGCCTATCTCCACGGCCAGAATTTGGTGCAGGGTGGGCTCAAGCCGACTAATTTTCTGGTCATCGATGACCGGTTGAAACTGGCAAGCGACACGATACGACCCGTGGGCGAACGCGCCGCAAGCACTGCCAAGACCTCGGTGTACGATCCTCCGGACACCAGAAATGGCGGGGTATCCACCGCGGGCGACATGTGGGGACTCGGCATCACCCTGGTCGAGGCCCTCACACAGACTGCACCGGCGTGGTCCCGAGAGAGCTCCGACGCCGTCCCCCTGCCCCCAGATCTGGCACCGGAATTCGTCGATGCGGTACAAGGATGTTTGGATCGCGATCCTAGCCGGCGTCCCACGATCGCCGAGCTCCGAACACAATTCAAACTGGCGCCACCGGCAACGTCCCTGCCTGCCGCGTCGCCCCCTGTTGAGCCGACACCCACCGTGTCGCCGCCCATCGCATCGCCGCCTG
>Ga0209274_10000296_pt1 | contig 34004 bp, 30 predicted proteins | sample HubBroMetageREF1_FD_188343 | JGI IMG/M metagenome (GOLD analysis project Ga0209274, IMG submission 188343) | Reference soil microbial communities from the Hubbard Brook experimental Forest, New Hampshire, USA - Hubbard Brook CCASE Soil... | ecosystem: Environmental > Terrestrial > Soil >...
GGTCTCGCTCCGGAAGCTGCGCAGCTCCGTGGGCTTCTGATCGTCAATTACTTTGAAATCGTTTTTCTGCAGATCCTTGATGTAACGGCCGTGCCGGTCCGTTACAGTGAACACCACGCTAACCTCGTTGACTGTCTTTGAGAATGTGGTGACGGATTCATCGGAATCGGATTTAGCGGGCGGAATCGGAGTTTGCCCGGCCGCGGCTGGAGGTGTCGAGGCGTGTGCTCCGCTCGCGGGAGGAGTCGCCTGGGCGGACGCCGTTTGCGCGGGAGTCGTTTGCGCGGAGATGGCCCACATCCCCGATCCTATAACCGAGCCGGGGAGAGCAACCAATGCGACTAGAAGAAGTGCAATGCGTAATTTCATCAGGGTTGATTTCATTATAGTCGCCCCGCCGTGCCCGAACGACCAGATGACCGTGCAAGTCCCTATTGGCCTGGTTCCAGCCGAGGACCTTCCTGCCGAGCATTCTCCAGGCTGGCGAGCAAGTTCTCCAGTTCCGTCGGTAACGCCCGGGAGAACTTAAGCAACTCCTTCGTCCGCGGATGTGCCAATTCCAGCACCGCCGAATGCAGAAAATTTCGATCCAGCGCCAGCGTAGCGGGCATGCCTGCCCCGCGCCGTTTGTTCGATTGCGATCGCAATTCGCCCGGCGCGCCATAAAGCGCGTCACCCACCACCGGATGTCCGAGCGACGACATATGCACGCGAATCTGATGCGTGCGTCCCGTCTCGATCTTGACTTCGACCAGCGCAAACTTGCCGTAAGGCGAATCAATCTTGCGCTGCACGGCGTAATGCGTCACCGCCTCGCGGCCGCCGAAACCCCGGGTCGTCATTCGTGTGCGCTTCTGCGTATGGCGGCTGATGGCGCTTTGAATCATGCCGCGATCCTGCTTCGGCCAGCCGTGGACCAGCGCGATGTAAGTCTTGTGCACCTCGCGTCCGCTGAATTGCTTGGCCAGCCCGCGATGCGACTCATCGTTCTTCGCCACTACCATCAGCCCGCTGGTCGCCCGATCCAGGCGATGCACAATCCCCGGACGAAGTTCGCCGCCCACCGCGGAAAGCGTTCCAAAGTGATGCAGCAGCGCATTGACCAGTGTTCCTCGATTGCGCGCATCGTCGGTCGTTCCCGCTCCCGCATGCACCATCATGCCGGCGGGCTTGTTGACGATCGCCAGATCGTCGTCCTCATAGACGATGTCGAGCGCAATTTCTTCCGCCATGGCGCGCAGCGCCGGAGCCTGTGCCGGCCCGGTGACCGTGATCTGCTCTTCGCCGTTGCCCTTCAGCCGCAACGACGCCTTGGCCACGGCCCCATTCACCAGCACCTCACCCTTCGCGATGAGTTGCTGCACGCGAGCCCGGCTGACTTCAGGGAGCTGGGTGGTGAGATACTGGTCCAGCCGCTGTCCTGCGGCTTCGGAAGATGCAGTCAGAGTGAGAGGGAAGTCCAGCATTCAGCACTCAGCATTCAGCACTCAGCCCGCAAGTGCAAGCAGAATTTGTCGAAGGTTTACAGTCCATCGCATGCGCGAAAACTTGTCGTCGCGCATCCCGCTGGAATGAAGTGTCCGAGAAGCCGCGCCCGAGGCGGCGAAAGAACTTAGCCCAGCGCTTCAGCGCTGGGAAAAATTCTATGAGATGAATCGAGTCCCGGAGGGACGACTGATTCCCCACCCACTCCCTAAATCCCAGAGCCCGATCGCTGACTGCTGAGTGCTGAATGCTGAGTGCCGCTCTTCAGCCACCAGATCAATCCGCCGCCGATGACCAGCAGAATCGAAATCAGCTGCGTTCCTGTCATCAGACCGTTGAAGACCTCGCCGCGTCCGGGATCGTCGCGCAGAAACTCGATGAAGTAACGCTCGATTCCGTACAGGATCATGAAGCTGCCCCAAACCTGTCCATCGAATTTCTTGCGCCCGAGCAGCCAGGTCAGCAGCAGGAAATTGAAAAACTCAGCCGCCGCTTCGATCAACTCTGTCGGTTCGATTCTGACGTTGAGCGGAGTTCCGCTGACGGAATTCGCCAAAGGATTCGTGAAGACGACTCCCCAAAAGTGATTGGTCGGTTTGCCGTAACAGCAGCCTGCCGCGAAACAACCGAAGCGTCCAAGAACATGCCCAAAAGCCAGCCCCGGAGCAAAGCCATCGGTGGTGCGCAGCACCGGCATGTGATTGCGCCGCATGTACCAGGCCGCTGCGAGGAGCGCGGCAATCAGGCCGCCGGAAAATACGCCTCCCGCCTGCAGCGTGTTGAGGCTGAAAATCTCGCGCCAATTGTTGGAGTAATAAGTCCAGTCATTGACGATGTAAAGAATCTTCGCCCCGATAATTCCGGCGAGCACGACCAGGATGCCAAGATTCCAGGCATCGTCGCCGTTGATGCCCTGCTTCTCCGAATTGCGCACACTGATCCAAAGCCCGATCAGCACGCCCGAAGCGACCAGCACACCATAGGTGGGTAGGTAGAAACTGCCAATGTGAAAGAGTCGAGGGAACACGCTACTTTAGATGCTCCAAGTGCAGGCTAAGTTCTAGAGAGAGTCTAGCAGAGAAGAAAGGTGTCAGGTCTCAGGTCTCAGGAAAGTCCAAGGTGGTGCGACTTGGGCTTTCCTGAGACCTGAGACCTGACACCTGAGACCTGAACTAACAAGCCGACCCACTGGGCCGTGTGGTGGGCCGAGAATGAACCCGTCTCAGACGGTGGGAACCCGCCGCGACCCATTAGGCTTTTCCGCATGGCGGAACATAGCACACCGGATCTTTTTGCGAGTCGAGTCCCCGTTCATTCGGCATTGGTTCAAAAATCGGTTGCCACCATCACCAACCAGGCAGGTCGGCTTTCACCTAGGATGCTAGGAAACCCCGAAGAGATTCGCAAGAGGAAAATGCAAAATAGATGGCAGGAAGTTTGCTACCAGATTTGTTTCCACTGTGTTTAGAAGATGAACCCCAAGTTACGATCGATTTCATCGGTCTCGAAATTGCTTGAAGATTTGGCTTCGACGTTTCGCATCGGAGCTTCGTATCGGAGTTTCGTACCAGAGTTTCGTAGCAGGATTCGCGGCGGAGACAGGCCTTCGCAGCAGACTTTCGTATCAGGGTATCGCTTCAGCGATACCGTAGTGCGCTCGACTGAAAAGCCCATCGAGGGGCCGCCGAATCCTTACCCTGTGCGCCGGGCATCTTGCAAAACTTCGTCCAGCGCGCTGGCCAGTTTACTCGCCCGCTGCCGCGTTTCCGGCGAAGGCGCCTCTACCCGCCGCTTCAGTAGATGATATTCGTCCGCAATATTCAGCGCCGCCAGCACCGCCAGCCGCACCGAATCGACCGTCGCCGTCTGTTGCGATACCGCGCGCATCTTACCGTCCACGTATTCGGCAAGCTGCAGAATGTAGTTCGCGTCCGAGCCCCGCAGGTTATAAACCTGGTCGAAGATTTCGACGCGCACACTGCCACTCGCGCTGACGGCAGTGGCGGCCGGCACGTCTTTCGTCAAGCCATCGGTCGGAGGTTGTTTGCTCGCAGTGGCCATGTCACTCCTCGGCGCATCGCTTCTTGCCAAACGGCTGCCGCGCGCGGGATCACCCTCGACGTCGTTTGCTCTGCCGCCGTCATTTTGTTCGTTGCCGGTCAGCTGGCCGCCTGCTCTTGCGTCAGGCTTTCCATCTGGCTCAGCATTTTTTCCACCCGGCCGCGTATGTTCTCGCGATCCTTGCGCAGTTGCACCAGTTCGCGGCGCATGGCTTCGTTTTCTTCCTCGCGCTCTTCGAGCTGCTCCCGCAGTCGCCGTAAGTCGCGCTCGGCTGTAGCCCGCGCCTCTTTCGCCGCCTTGTACAACTCAATAGTGCGATAGACTTTCTCTTCCAGCGCCTGAAAATCTTCAGCCGGAACCTCGGCAGATACCTCTTCCACGGTTTTCACGGACATGGACATAAACGTCGACACTCGCTTTCGGGAAATAATTCGGCGCTGAGGCGAAGTATAGCGCAGTTCCCTGTGGATTTGGCTCTACTTTCGTGCCAGCTTCTCCAGCCGTCGCGCCGCCTCATCCAGTGTCTCAGGCTTTTTGCAGAATGCGAAACGTACCTGTTGGGATCCGTCTTTCGGATGCTTGTAGAAACTCGAGCCCGGCACGCACGCAATGCCGATTTCCTTGACCAGGTAAGCCGCGAACTCCACATCGTTCCGGAACCCGAAGCCGCTGATGTCGGTCATCACGTAATACGCGCCCCGCGGCCGGTAACAGCGAAACCCGGCCTTCTCCAGCGCCGGAATCAGATGATCACGCCGCGTGCGGTACCGGTCGGATAGTTCGCGGTAGTAACTGGCGGGCAAGCTCAACGCTGCCGCTCCCGCTTCCTGCAAAGGCGCGGGCGCGCCCACGGTCAAAAAGTCATGCACCTTGCGGATCGCGTTTGTGATCGCCGGTGGCGCAACCGCCCAGCCGACGCGCCATCCCGTGACGCTGTAGCTCTTCGAAAGGCCATTAATAGTGATGGTCCGTTCCCGCATTCCGTCAAGCCGCGCCAGGGAAATGTGCTCCGATCCATCGTAAAGAATGTGCTCGTAGATCTCGTCGGTGATGGCGAGTACGTTGTATTCGACGCACAGGTCGCGAATTAGTTCCAGTTCCTTCCGGCTGAACACCTTGCCGGTAGGGTTGTTTGGAGTGTTCACGATGATGGCCTTGGTTTGGTATTGACTCGTCTTCTGTTGAAAAGCTTCGCGCAATTCCTGTTCGTCAAACGTCCACTCGCCCACCGCCGTTTGCGGTGGACGCAAGCTGACGAAGCGCGGCTTGGCTCCGCTAAGAATCGAGTCTGGCCCATAGTTCTCATAGAAGGGCTCGAATACCACAACCTCATCGCCCTTGTTGCAAATCGCCAGCAGGGTTGCAATCATCGCTTCGGTCGAGCCGCAGCACACCACGATCTCTTTTTCCGGATCGACCTCGATCCCCTGCGACTCCCGCATCTGCCGCGCAATCGCCGCCCGCAGGCTCTTCGCGCCCCAGGTGATGGCGTACTGATTTACGTCGGCGGCAATCGCTTCCTGCGCCGCTCGCTTGATTTCAGCCGGCGCCGGAAAATCCGGAAACCCCTGCGCCAGATTGACCGCGTCATACTGCATGGCCTGCCGAGTCATGTCGCGAATCACCGACTCCGTAAAATGCTCAACCTTGTCGGAGAGAAAGTGCCTGGGATGGGCCGAGACTTGTGCCATGGAAAGCAGCCTAGCATAAGAGATGCCCACCTAGGGATGGGCGCCGTCTTGTCGCGAGATCGGCTACCGTTGACTGTCCGGCTGTGGCACAATGAGGAGCGTCAGTTGGGGCTGCGGAGGTTCTTATGTTTGAGCGCGATCGGCGTGTATATGCACGTGTCTACGCATTTATCTCGATGCTAATCGTCTGCCTGTGCGTCTTCCCGATGGGCATGGAAGCACAGGGACACGGCGGTGGCGGCGGTGGCGGAGGAGGCACCCACTCTGCCCCTGTGGGAGCCGGGCCGGTAAACACGTCGGCAGTGAATAACGCGCCCGATCCTACGTTTCTCCCCAACAACCCTACAGTGCACGCTGGAGATGAATCCAAAGTTGTGTTCAAAACCGATGTCGTGCTCATCCAAGTACCGGTCGTCGTCACCGACAGGTCGGGAAACCATCTCCTCAATTTGAAGAAAGAAGATTTCGAGGTGCTGGAGAACGGCAAAGAGCAAACTATCACGACTTTTGAGGAGGTCGTTGCCAATAAATCGCCACTGGCGGCAGTAAAGCCGCATCCCGGGGAGTTCAGTAATCTCGCGGCGGCGCAAGGTGAGCCCCCGCGTTCGATCACGGTCGTCGCATTGGACACCGTGAATACTCCAATGCTTGACCAGACCTACGCGCGCAAAGAGCTCCTGAAGTATCTCGCGCAGAACCTGGATTCGGGCCAGGTGTTCGGGCTGGTAATCATCACCAGCAGCGGCCTGAAGGTTGTACAGCGGCTGACTGGCGATCCCAAAGAACTGATCGAGGCTCTGAACAACGTCACGGGAGAATTACCGGCGATGACGGGTGTGGGCGCCGACGCGCAAACGGCGGCGGTGACTGGAAACATACCCCATACGAACACCATTGCAGCGCTCACAGGGGATCCCATGAGCGTGCTGCACGATTTTGTTACCGGTCCCGACGCCTACATCGCGAGCTTCAAGCAGCAGCAGGCGATCGAGACGACCCTGCAGGCGTTTCTCGGTATAGCCTGGTCACTATCAGGTCTTCCCGGAAAGAAATCTGTGATTTGGGCGACCGGCGGTATGCCCTTCTACATGGATTCTCCCGACACCGTGCCCGGGGGATATTTGTCCGGGCTTTATGAGCGCACCATGGCTACTCTGAACGAGTCGAACATCTCGATTTATCCGGTGGACGTTCGCGGATTGCTCAACTTTATGCCCGCGGCGGATCCGTCCCGGCAAAGCATGGGGCATCCTAACATGACCGCGAACGGCGCGATGACGCAGGTTGCCAATCGCAGTTGGGTGAATCAGTCCACCCAGGAGACGCTGAAGGACTTCGCCGCCATGACTGGCGGAAAGGCGGGCTACAACACCAACGACATTTCCGGTTTGTTCAAGAGTGCCGTGGACGATTCCAGCTCTTACTACCTGGTGGGCTATCACCTGGACATGAAGAATACGAAGCCAGGATGGCGCCAACTGAAAGTGAAATTGCGACAGAAGGAAAAAGAGAAGGAAGTAGAGGTGCGATCGCGCAGCGGGTTCTTCGTAACCAATGCCACCGTGAATCCGGACCTTGAACGCAAGAGCGATCTCGATTTCGCAGTGCTCTCGCCATTCGACAGCACGGGTCTCCCGTTGACGATACGCTGGCTCGGCACGTCGTCCGATGGAGCCAACAAGAAAGTTCAATTCAGTTTGCAGCTGCCATCCAATGCGCTCACCCTGGGACCTAACAATTTGCTGAATTTTGATTACGTGGCGCGAGCCTACACCAACAAAGACGGGAAAGTCGGTAACGTCCTGGAAAAAACTATTCAGGGGAACATACCTCCCGACCGCGTCGCCCAGCTCCAAACCCAAGGCCTGGGCTTCAAAAATGAACTGGAACTGGCTCCGGGAGACTACACGGTGCGCTTCATCGTGCGAGACGATATTACCGGCAGAGTGGGTAGCGTCACAGCGCCAATTACGGTGAACTGAAAGGTTCTAGGCTCTTTGCACGCCGCCCAGCCCTTCCAGCGCCTTCGTAATCTGTCCGGCCCACAGCGCCACCTCGTCGTCGCGCAAGGTCCGCTCGCTGGACTGGAGCCTGGCTCGCATCAGGATCGAGTACCTGCTCGCGCCAACTTTTCCGCCGCGGAAAATTTCCACCGGAACGAAACTGCGCAGTTCGGCGATGCGCAGTCCCACGACGGTCTCATAGATTTTCGCGAACTCCACGCCGTCATCGAACACAAACGAGAAGTCGCGCTCGACGGCCGGGAAGCGCGCCAGCGCTTCATAACGCGCCTGCCGCAGATCGTGCCGATAGAGTCGGTCGAGATAGATCTCGGCGACAAAAACATCCTGCCGCAGTTTGCGCGCCGCTGCTACATCCGGATGAATCTGACCAAACTGGGCGACGGTAGCCCCGTCCAGCACGGCACGCGCCGAGCGTCCCGGATGAAAGTAGTCAGCCGTCTGCGCATCGTAGTAGAGCGTCCAATGGCTGAACGGAGCTATCAGGCTTTCAACATCGCCCTTCAAGTCGAAAAACGAGAACGGACGCGCCGCCGCCCCCGGAGCTAGCCCACGCACCACCTGAGCGTCCACATTCCCAGTCGCCCCGATCGCGATGCGCTTCTTCTCCAGCGGCATCGCATCCGTGCCCGAAGCCTCAAATACATTGCCAGCTTCGAACAAGCGCACGTTGTCGCTGCCGCGATTCAGGTTATAAGCCAGCATGTTGAGCATGCTCGGAACCATCGAGGTGCGCATCACCGAAGCCTCGTCGCTCAGCGGGTTCGCGAGGTCAAGTTCGGCAGCGGTCGAAAAGCGCCGCGCATCCTCTTTCGAAATAAAAGTCAGCGAAATCGCTTCGTTGTAACCGAGCGCCAGCAGCGATGAGCGCAGCCCCGCGTCTTTGTGCGCGTCCGGCAGCTCCCGAACCTCGCCAATGTAGGCGGGGAGCGTGTTTGCAAATTTGTCGTAGCCGTGCAGCCGCGCCAGTTCTTCGATGATGTCGATCTCGCGCTCGATATCGAGCCGCCAGCTCGGAATATGGACGAGGTAAATATCTTCGCCGCCCGGCAGCATCGTAAAACCAAGCCGAGTGAGGATGCGGCTGATTTCCAGTGTGCTAAGTTTTTCGCCGAGAATCCGCTGCACTTCCCGCAGATCAAGTTCTACCGGAGCAAGGTCAAGCTGGCGGGCAATCACGTCGATCACATCGCCAACCAGCGTGCCGCCGCCAGACGAAAGAATGAGTTCGGCGACGCGGTTCGTAGAAGCAACCGTCGATTCGAAATCGGCGCCGCGCTCAAATCGATGCGAGGCGTCGGTGTGCAGACCGTGCCGCTTCGACATCCGGCGCACCGTGACCGGGTCCCACCATGCGGATTCGATCAGAATATTCTTTGTCTTCTCCGTGATCATGGTGCCGAAGCCGCCCATCACGCCGGCCAGCCCCACCACCTTCTTCGCGTCGGCAACCACGAGGTCATCGGTCGAAAGCTTGCGCTCCACACCATCCAGAGTCTTCAACATTTCGCCGGCTCGAGCCTTGCGAATAACCAGTCGCCGACCTTCGAGTAGATCGAGATCGTACACGTGCGTAGGCTTGCCGCTCTCCCACAAAACGTAATTGGTAGCGTCCACCGCGTTGCTGATGGGCCGTTGATCGAGCAACTGCAGGCGACTGGCGATTTTCGCCGGTGAAGGCTTGATCTGTGCGCCGCGAATTTCACGAGCCGTGAAGCGCGGGCACAACTCCGGCTCCAGAATATCAATGGTGACTTCAGATTTTCCTTGCGATGCCGGCAGCTTCGGCTCGATCGGCCGAAGCGGCAAGTCGTAAAGCGCCGAGGCCTCGCGAGCCACGCCATAATGATTCATCGCATCGGGACGGTTGGTCGTGATCTCCATCTCAAAGACGGTCTTATCGCCCTCGCCGGAAATACCCTCAACGGCAACGCCCGCAAGCGTGAGCTCGTCCGCAAGCCGAGCGTAGTCGACCCGAAAGTCAACGAAGTCGCGCAGCCAATGAGGAGAGATTTTCATGAAAACAGCTTCTGGCTTTAGCTCTTAACTCTCAAGTATTTTGTCACCCTGAGCGAAGCGAAGGACTTATGCATTCTGGTGGCACGGGCGAGATGCATAGGTCCTTCGCTTCGCTCAGGATGACAACAATATAAAGAAAAGATGGTTGCAGCGAACAGCGAACGACTAACGACTAACGACTAACGACTAACGACCGCCTACCCAAACTGCTCCAGAAACCGCACATCACCCTGAAAGAACAGCTGAATATCGTCCACGCCATACTTCAGAATCGCGATCCGCTCCACACCCATGCCGAAGGCAAATCCCGAAACTTTGCTGGCATCGTAATCCACAAACCCGTAGACATTCGGATCCACCATGCCGCAGCCCAGCAGCTCAATCCATCCGCTGGCCTTGCAATTGCGGCACGGAGCGCCGTCGCGCGTTCCCTTGCCATCGCAGAAAATGCAGCTGATCTGCACGTCGGCGCTCGGTTCGGTGAACGGGAAGAACGACGGATAAAACCGCGTCTTCACGCTCGATCCAAACATCGCTTTCATGGCGTGGTCGAGCGTCCCCTTAAGATCGCAGAACGTAATGTCGGTGTCGACCGCCAGACCTTCGATCTGATGAAAGATGGGAGAATGTGTCGCGTCCAGCGCATCGTTACGGTGAACTTTCCCCGGACACACCACGCGCACCGGCGGCTTCATCTTCTGCATTGTCCGAATCTGCACCGGCGAAGTGTGCGTTCGCAGCAACAGGCGGTCGCGCAGCGGCTTCGATTCCTGCCCGGCGATGAACAAAGTATCCTGCGTATCGCGCGCCGGATGGTTCGGCGGAAAATTCAACGCTTCGAAGTTATAGAAATCAGTTTCAATCTCCGGACCTTCCTCAACCGAATAACCCAGATTGCGGAAGACGCCAATCACCTCGTTCATCGTTTTGATGACTGGATGCTCCGCGCCGATGTGACGGCGAATGCCGGGGAGCGTGATGTCGAGGCGCTGAAGGTCAACGGCAAGGCTGGACGCAGCTTCCTCAAACCCGCGGGTCTTAGCCATCTCCTGCTCGACGAACTGTTTGAACTCGTTGACCCGCTGGCCAACTTCTCGCTTTGTTTCCTTCGGAGCTGCCTTCAGCCACAGATCATTGATTTGTGCGAGCAAACCATTCTTGCGCGACATCCAGCGGTCGCGAAAGCTCTTCCAGTCAGCCTCCGACGTGGGCTCAAGAAGATCATTCTGAAAAGCAGACTTCGCGTCGTCGAACGCTTTTTGTAAGGAACTCGCCGAGAAGTCGATCAGTTTGGGAACGGTGTAGGGCATGATTCTTAAGAATCTCTTAAGGAAACTGTCATCCCGAGCGAAGTGAGGGACCCCTACTTGTCCGAAAATGTGTACTGGGAGTAGGGGTCCTTCGACTCCGCAAAGAGCTTCGCTTCGCGAATCTCTTTGCTCCGCTCAGGATGACACGATTAAACGAGACTGATAGCTGACGGCTGAAAGCTGATAGCTACACCGTTGCCGCTGCGTTCGCCTTCTTCGCCTGTTCCACCAGATGTGCAAATCCTGCCGCATCCTTCACCGCCAAATCCGCCAGGATCTTGCGGTCCAGTTCCACGCCGGCTTTCTTCAGTCCGCTGATGAACTGGTTGTAGTTCAGTCCGTTGAGGCGTGCGGCGGCGCCGATGCGCACGATCCAGATCGACCGGTACTGGCGCTTCTTCTGCTTACGGCCGGAGTAGGCAAACTTTAGCGCACGATCGACGGCTTCTTTCGCCGAACGGTAGAGTTTGGATTTAGTTAGGAAATATCCACTGGCGCGTTCCAGAATCTTTTTGCGCTTGGCGCGGCGTTTGGTTCCGCGTTTTACACGAGGCATTGTTGTTCTCCTTTTTTATTTCGTCGCTACTTCGACGGCGGCTGGAGGTAAGGAGGCTTCTACCCAAACCGGGGTCCCCGGAACGGCCGGTTTTTGCCGTTCTGGGGTGGGGACGGGATTTCCGAAGCCCGACCTCTTCACACGCCGCTGCGGCGCTTTACGCTCCGCAGACTTGAAAATTGAGTACTCGTTAAGGACGGGCGAGGCCTGCGCTGAGCGAAGCCGAAGCGACGCCCGCCGCTCCATTACATGTACGGGATCATTCGTGCCGCTTTTTTGTAATCTCCGTCACTCACCAAAGTGGGCTGGCCCAGATGTTTCTTGCGCTTCTTCGCCTTGGATGACAGGATGTGACGCAACCCCGCCTTGTGACGCAGAATCTTTCCCGTCCCGGTTTTCTTGAAGCGCTTGGCAGCGCCTTTGTGTGTTTTTAGTTTAGGCATAAAGATCAGTTCTCAGTTCCCAGTTGTCAGTTCTCAGTTACGTCACCAGACTCACGCCGCCGGAATCGATCGCAGCACGAGATTTTACTGATGACTGATAGCTGACGGCTGCTTTTTACGCTGTCTGCGCCCCACCGCGTGGCGCTGGAGGTGGCGCGGCCTTGGGCGGAGCCAGCTTTTCTTTGGGGTGCGCTCCGCCTTCCTTCTTATTCGGCGCCAGAATCAAATGCAGCGTATTGCCTTCCTGCCGCGGGCGGAACTCCACCAAACCTCTCTGGTCGACGTCCTTGATCAGACGTTCCAGAATCTGCCGGCCCAGGCTTTGCCGCGTCATTTCGCGTCCCCGGAAGAAGATGGTCGCTTTCACCTTGTCTCCTTCATCGAGGAAGCGCAGCACGTGATTCTTTTTGGTTTCGTAGTCGTGATCGTCCACGTTGATGCGAAACTTTACTTCCTTGACCGTAATGGTCTTCTGTTTTTTCTTGGCTTCGCGCTCGCGCTTTTCGTTCTGGTACAGAAATTTCCCGTAGTCCATGATGCGGCAAACCGGAGGTTGCGCGGTTGGGGAAATCTCCACCAGATCCAGATTTCGTTCGCGGGCCAGCTTGAGCGCCTCGAAAGGAGGCATCACGCCAATCTGCTCCCCTTCGTCACCGATCACGCGAACTTCGCGCGCCCGGATGCGTTCATTCATGCGGATAAAACGCTTGTCGATACCGTCCTCCGTCTGCTTTGCTTACAGGCTGATCTTACAGGCTGAATCTAACGGAAAAGATGCTTGAAAAGTATAGCATGCGGACGCCGGCAACCTCGTCATGCCGCTTTCTTTCAGCTTGACCGCCCGCGCCGAAAGCCGCTAGCATTACCGGATTGCGCGTCCCGCGGTTCTCTCTGCCCTGTTCCGGACCGCTGATTCTCGGAAGCTGATTTTCGCGGGTTCCTTCTCGGAGGTTCTAACTATGCGTTGCTGCGCGTCCATTCTCGTCCTGTGTTCCGTTGCCCTCTGCTCCCTGGCGTCTTTCGCGGGAACTCCCGCACCGACCGGCATTGCCGGACCAAAGCCCATCATCACCGCCCCGATTGACGAGTCCCAGTTGGTCACCCTTCCCGGGAACACGACCGCCGCCGCCCTCAACGCGAGCTACGACCGCGGCCCCGTTGCCGACAGCCTGACCTTCGATCACGTGCTGCTCACGCTCAAGCCCGCACCGGAAACCGAAGCGCGCCTAGAGAAACTGATTGACGAAATGCACCATCAGGATTCGCCCAATTTTCATCGCTGGCTCACGCCGCAGCAATTAGGCGAGCGCTTCGGTCTCGCCCCTCAAGATCGGGAGACCATTCAGCGCTGGCTCCAAGCGCACGGCTTTTCTATCAATCGCGTCTATCAAAATGGACTGATCATCGACTTCGCCGGCACCGCCGCGCAAGTTCGCGAAGCGTTTCACACCGAGGTGCATAACCTGGTTTTGCCGAATGGCGAAAAACACATTGCCAACATTAGCGATCCGCAAATCCCCGCCGCGCTCGCTCCGGCCATCGAAGGCATTGCCTCCCTCCACGATTTCTTTCCTAAGCCGCACGCGATTCAACTCGGTCAAGTCTCCTATAACTCAGCTACCCACGAGTGGCAGCCGCACTTCAACGTCAAAGTCAAAGGACAAACGCTCCATACCGTCAGTCCTTACGACTTCGACATTATTTACAATGTGCTGCCGCTCTGGGAGCGTGGATTCACCGGCAAAGGCGTCACCATCGCTCTGGTCGAAGACGGCACTAACCTCGCGCATGCATCCGACTGGAAAGAGTTTCGCGCTACCTTCGGTTTGAAAGGTTTCACATACGGCAATTTCAAGCAGATTTATCCCAATTGCAAAAACCCTGGTCAAAATGGAAATGAGATCGAGGCGGCCCTCGATGTGGAGTGGGCGAGCGTGGCCGCTCCCGACGCCAACATCGAGCTTTCCGCATGCGGCAATTCTCACGGTGTGGCCGGACTCGACCTCGCCATCCTGAATCTCCTCGATTTCGAACCGCCCGACATCATCTCCGACAGTTACGGCCTGTGCGAGACCATCACCGGCCAGACCGAAATCGCCCTCGAGAACCGCGAAGCCCAAATCGCCACTGCTTTAGGCACCACCTTCTTCATCGCCCAGGGAGACACTGGCGCCGACGAATGCTCCCCTGTGGAAGGCTACCTTTCCTACCTCGGCATCAACAGTGGCGACAATACTGCCTCCGCCTACGCCGTCGATATCGGTGGCACAGATTTTATGGCCCAGTACAACCAGGACGCGAACGGCATTCCCGTCAGTAACTATTGGAGCGCTAAGAACAATCCTGAGACGAAGGCTTCCGCGCTATCCTACATTCCGGAGATCCCCTGGAACGATGGTTGCACCAGCGAGCTCATCTACAGCGACCCTGTATACGGCGGTTACTCGCAGTCTTATGGTCCCTCGGGATTCTGCAACACGAAGCTCGGCCGGCATTTTAAATTTTCGGTGGGCGGCAGCGGAGGCCCGAGCACCTGCTTCACCGGAGTTCCGTCAATCCCAGGCGTCGTCAGCGGAACCTGTCAGGGCAATCCCAAGCCGGCGTACCAGACTGGAGTTCCCGGCGTTCCCAACGATGGCGAGCGCGACCAGCCCGACCTTTCACTTTTCGCCGCCGACGGCGTGTGGGGAAGTTTCCTGGTCGAGTGCCTGTCGGATGAAAAAGAAGGCGGTGCTCCCTGTACCGCCAGGAACGATGCGCTGCTCGAAGGCGGCGGCGGCACATCCTTCTCTTCGCCCGCGATGGCTGGCATTCAAGCGCTCATCAATCAGAAATATGGCAAGCAGGGAAACGCCAATTACGTCTACTACGCGCTGGCGGCGAGCCAGTTCACTGGCCCGGGCGCAAAAGCCTGCAACGCCAGTCAAACCACCGGCAAGCTGCCCGCTGCGTCCTGTATCTTCAACGACGTCACCGCCGGCGACATGGACATCCCTTGCGGCCAGGATTCCAGCTTCTTCTCATACGATTGCTACGGTAATGGCGACAAGATCTACGGCGAACTTTCGACATCTACATCCGCCAGTGAACCCGCGTACCCAGCCACCGCCGGCTATGATCTGGCCACCGGACTCGGCTCGGTGAACGCAACCAGGCTGTTCGATGCCTGGCCCCACGGCGGCAAGTAATGAGTAGAGACGGGGCTTTGCCCCGTCTCCGCTGCCGGCAAAGACGCGGCAAGCCGCGTCTCTACGGGAAAGTCGCGCATTGTCTGAAAAGTGTAGCGACTTCAAGATTCACGGGCATCGCGTGTGATTTCGAAACGCCAGCTTACCGCGCCACCACATCAAACGGCCGCATCATCTCGTTGTCTTCGTGCTCCAGGATGTGGCAGTGCCACACATATCGTCCCGCAAATCCCTCGAATCGAATAATGATCCGCGTCACCATTCCAGGATCGGCACGCACCGTATCTTTCCAACCCGCCTCGCCCGGCTCCGGAGGCGCCGCCGGGCCGGTGTATTTGATCTCGCCAGTCGCCCAGTAGGCGGCAATATTGAAAGCCCTGCGATCGAGAATCTGAAACCTGACGAGATGCAGATGAATGGGATGAGAGTCGTCCGTGGTGTTGATAAGATTCCAAATCTCGACCGAGTCGAGAACTGGGTTCTCCGTCACCGGCATGTTCCAATGCACGTTGTTCAATAACATCGTCACTGGTCGCTGCACAAGATCGTCGATCTCCACCAGAGTCAACAGGCGAGTCTTCACGGCGGAGGTCTCTTGAATCTTAGGAACCGGCCTGAGAGTCTGAGGCAGGGCGCTCGTGTCGGGCGCTCCCTTCTGCGACACGCGAAATTGCATGACGTTCAGATTGTCATTCCTAAGGATCAAGCTGGTTCCAGCGCTCCCCGAGAAGTCAAAGATCAGGTCGGCGCGCTCGCCGGGCGCAACTGATAAGCGCCGCAACGGAACCGGCGCCGGCAATAGTCCCTGATCGCTGCCGATCTGGTAAAAGGTCGCTCCGTTCGACGTTGCACCAGTGGCCGTTTGACTGGACGTTTGACCCGACGATGTCAAACGGAAGAACCGGCCATTCGCTCCGTTGAGCACGCGGAATCGATACCGGCGCGGTTCCACCTCCAGGTACGGGAAAAGTTTCCCATTCACCAGGACGGCATCGCCGAAAACTTCCGGCACCCACGGCGACTTCGCGTCGCCCGATACCGGGTAGTTAAGTTGCCCCTCGAGATCGAAGTCCCGGTCGTAGATAACCAACGGAATTTCGTACTTCCCCCGAGGCAGATTCAGCGCGTCTTCCAATTCATCGCGCACGAAGAACGCGCCCAGCAGTCCAGCGAAAACATTCAGCCGGTTAATGCCCAAAGCATGATCGTGATACCACAGCATGGCCGCGTCCTGGCGATTCGGATAATGGCACACCGCCGACTTGCCCGGCACATACCAGTTCTCAGGATAGCCATCGCTCTCCGGCGGTGCCTTCGCGCCATGCAGATGGACAACCGTTCGCACCTCGGGCTTGTCCGCTTCCGCGCCGTGAATGCTGTGGTCGATGGGCAGGAAGTGCTTCTCCGGAAGCTCATTGACCCACTCCACCAGCAAGCCCTGACCGCTGCGGGTTTCAAACGTGGGCCCCGGCGAACCCGACGCATATCCCCAAACGCGAGTTGGCTTCAAATCGCGGTGTACTTTCGTTTCGAACTCCCGCATCGCCACCCGGTAGTAAGGAAGTTGCACAGCGGGATTGTCCGGGCCGGGTCGATGGCCGCTTGGCACAATAATCTCCGGGAGCGGCAGCGGGTCCACGAATTGCGCCAGAGAACTGGCATCGAGCTGGGTGCGAAACTTCGGCGGAGTCGGATGAGACATCGCGTGACTCATACCCTGGCGCATGGCCAGCGCCATCGTCATCATTCCGCCCCGCGCCAGAAATGTTCGTCGCGAAATCGCCAAACCGCACTCTCCCGTAGCGACGGGGCTTGCCCCGTCTCCGCCGACGCGGCCATCCGCGTCTCTACTCGAACTCAGACTAAAGCGGGCATGCGAATCAATCTTCGCATGCCCGCAAATGTCAGATCGAAATGCAATTTTACCGCTATTCTTTTTCTCCCGTGCTGGGATTCAAGAACAGTGTTCCGTCGCTTCTGGCCTTGCTGAAGTCGAAAAACTGACTCAGCGAGCTGGCGATGCCATCGAACGAGCCCTGGCCAATGCGTTGTCCGCCCAGCCAGTTGTCTTCGATGAAGTGGATGATGGAACTCTGGTCGGTTACCGTGTGGTCCACGAAGTTTTTCTTCGCCCACGGTGAGATGACCAGCAGCGGCAATCTCGGCCCGTAGCCGCAACGGCCGAGCGCATGCGTGGTAGTTGGATTGACGCCAGGCAGCGCGTTCACTCCCGTGCCGCAAAAGCCGGGCGCGGTCAGAGCATCGTCCGGGCCCGTCGAGGTGTTGACGATCGGTCCCATTTGATGGTCGTACCAGCCGTCGGAGTCGTCATACGCAATCACCACCGCTGTGCTGCTCCAGGTGGGCAGCGTTTCCAGGAAGTTGATCGTATTGACCACGAAAGCCTGTTCATCCAGAGGATCGGAGTACCCGGCGTGAGCGTCCTGATAACCCGGCGCCTTGAGGAAACTAACGGCCGGCAGGTAACCGCCGGCAGCGGCGGTGTAGAAATCCTGGACATCGTATTGGTGGTTGGCGGGACCCGCATTTCCGATTTCAGAAAGCGAAGCGGGCCGGGCATGAGTCGGATTGGAGGTCGAATTCCAATACGCAAAGAACGAGTGGTGCGGGATGTAGTCGGTTTCCGTGACTCCAGTGACCGCCGAGGTTGTGCTGCGTTTACAACCGGTGGTCCCATTCGGATTCACGATCGACAGATTGAACCCGCCCGTGAAACCTCCCCAGGTGACGCCGCCGTTGTTCAACAGGTCGCCGATGGTCAGGCTGCCCATGGTTACCTGGTTGCTGCTCGGGCTGGTGCAAACGTCGCCCAGCGGGTTGGGATCGCCGATCACGGTCAGTCCGCCGTTCCCGTCGCTCACTTCGTCCCCGGTCCCGTTCTCAATATCGACCACTCCATTGGTCTGTCCCGCGATCAGGTTGAGCACACCCACGGTCGACGGACCGAAGGTCGATCCATACGAGTTATCGCTCAGTCCAAAATTCTGAGCGTAGTTCCACAGGGCGGTCACCGTGTTCCCGTCGAAATAACCCATGACCAAGCCGTTGGTCTGCGTTACTCCAGTCCCCGAAGGCGGCGGGCCGGCGCTTCCTGTATTCAGCGGAAACAGGTCCATCAAACCGGCATCGAACGCCTGTTGCTCGGGCATGTAGTCGTGGTCCATATCGTTAGTGAAGGCCTGTGACCGATCCAGCCGGAACGGGTTTGCCGCGCCCGTGCCGTTCGCCGGGTTCAGGTTGGGGTTGCTGTTGAGAAGAGCATTCGACAATCCATTGACCGTCGGCGTATTGGACGAAGCTTTGAACTTCGGTTCCCCCGCCGGGTTCAAAGCGTTCGGATAGGTTCCAAAGTAGTGATCGAAGGAAATGTTCTCCCCGAAAATCACCACCAGGTGCTGAATTGGAGTCGCCGTGGCGCTCGCTGAGTGTTTGGATGCCGGTTTGGCAGAGGAAGCGAAAGCGGGAACAACGGTCGGTCCGAAGGCAATGACCATAGTCAGTAACGACGCCACGGCCCGCCTGAAGTGGGCAAAGGGTTGCTGCTGTTCAAACATGCTGAGTTCTCCGTTTCCTGGAATTGCCCGTCGGCAGAACCCCATAGGCTCGTCGCGGGCGACAAGATGGGAGAACGATAGGTGGTAAGTATTTCGCTACGGTGACTGGAATGTTAAGGAAAAAATAAAATCGGGAGGAAGGTTACAGAGTGTGTACAGACGCGGCTAGCCGCGTCTCCCACTGCGGAGTGCAACGGGTAAGCCCCGCCTCGTACACGAGAAAGAAACTTACGCCACGGCCACTTTCGCCGCCCGCAACCGCCGATACAGCCGCAGATAGTCGTCCACCATCCGCCGCGCCGTGAAGCGCTCCCGCGCCCGATTGTAGGCGCGCGTCCCATAGAGGCGTGCCAGTTCGCGGTCTCCATCCAGTTGCCCGAGCACTTCGCCGAGGCTCTCCGCGTTATTGCGTTCAAAGTACAACGCCGCATCGCCCCACAGTTCGCGATAAACCTCTGTGTCATTCGCCACCAGAGCGCAGCGCGAGAACGCCGCCTCGATCGACGCCAGTCCCGTAGGCTCGTATTGCGAAGTCGCCGCAAAAATCTTCGACTTGCTGTAGAGCGTGCGCAGTTGCGCTTCGGTCTGCGCTCCCTTCACCGAAATCTCGTGTTCGTCGGTGGAGACGCGCACGTCGGCGCGGATGGGCATCGCCGGCGCTGGGATCGGATTATCCGCTCCCACAATGCACACCGGCAATCCGTGCGTATGCTGCGTCAGCAAAGCCACCTGCTTTCCCGTATCCCACAGCCGCCCGATCGCCAGCACCGATTCTTCCTTGGTGACAAACGGATTGAAATAAATCGGATTGCGTCCCGGCGCGATCACATACCCTTCGAAATTGTCGCCGTAAGCAACGCGCAGCATCTCCTCCATCCAGCGCGAAGCCGTGACCACGCCCTCAGCCCGCCTCAGGCTGGCGACCATGGTATCGCGATACCACTTCAGCCATGCCGAAGCCCCCGGTTCGTGTCCGTGGATCCCCAGCCACCACGTAATCACATCGCCATGCGCCACCACCAGTCGCGGCGTGGCCACCGGCAAAGCTCCAAAACTAAGTTGATTCAAATGCAGAAAATCGGGCCGCGTGTCGCGGACAATCGCGCACAAATATTCTTGTGCCGCGTCAAAGTCCTGCTCGCCTTCCTGCATCCAGTCGAGACGAAACGCGGTGGGATGATATTCGAGCCCATGCAGCCCATCCATCCATGCAGTCTGGTGAGGAAGAGGAATTTCGCCAAAGCTGACCAGCGTGACCTGCGCCCCGTGCGTGACCAGGCCCGAAACCAGTTCGCGCGCGTAAGTCCAAACTCCGCTGAACGTGTCCGCCGTAACCAGTACGCGCACAGAACCCCCGGCGTTTCGAGGGCTGGGAAGTGACCCTCGGGCCAACTTGCCTCTCAGTTTAGGGGAGAGCCCTGTGCCAAGGGAAGCATTTTCTTACCAAGGGCCCAACCCCTCGCAACCCGGCTCCAGGCGGCCTGCGGAAAGGACGCAGGGTCTTGAACTTCTGCGGTACCCGCGCAACAAAGGTTTCGATGTGGCGCGTCTTCACCGCTTACTGAGAAAACTGACGTTTCGTATCAGGGCATCGCTTTGGCGATGCCGCAAGTTCCTTGAGCTGAGATGCCCCTTTTAGGGGCTGGGTGCTGAAACCCGAGTTTTTCAGCAAACTGGTTCGCCCGGGCCGTAAGTCCTTCGAAATCAGGCGTCCCTTTAGAGTGTCCGTGAGCACTCTTCTAGGCACAACCGGGTGGAATGGAGTGCGGCTGAACCCAGCCCCAGAGGGGCGTTCGAGAATAGCCCGGCGCTTCAGCGCCGGCTGAACAAAGCGCGCAAGGGGGCGAGTCCCGGAGGGACGATTGAGTTCTCACGAACATTCTTTAGGAGCTGCCGTTGCTATCTAACTTTAATTGCTTCTTAAACGTGCTACCCCGGTTTGTCATCCTGAGGAAGCCAGCGAATCGGCTCCGACTTTCGTAACTCTCCGCAAACCATGCGCAGCCGATAGCCCTGACAGGGAGATTTCAATGAGCGAACAGGAACAGGTTTTCAAGGTCAAAGAACTTCATGTAATGAGCCTCGCATGCGCTAACTGCGGGCATGGGACAACATTTGATTTTGAAACTAAGGACTATCTGGAAAAGCTGGTTTCCCCCAAGTGCGCTGTATGCAACACCGAACTGGAAGTCGATCTGCGGGAGCAACTCAATGCCTACCGCTGTTTCTATGACAGTATGTCGAAGTGTGAACGCGTCGAATTCCGGGTGCGCTTGAATAAACCCGAAGCCGCGGCGTCTGCCAGCGAAGTGCAGGAAGCCGTCTCGTCAGCCGTAGCCGGGGTGCAGCAGGCCGTTACCAATGCCTTCGCGAAGGAACTCGCTGCCAGCGGCCAACCCTAAGCGTCGTCTCATTCCCGCTGCTTTTTCCCGCCCGGGGTGCCCCATTCATCGCGTTCTTAGCGATGAGTGGGACGTCGGCGCACAGACAGCCCCATCCAGTCTGTCATCCTGAGCGCAGTCGAAAACGACGCCCTGCTTGATCTGACGGCTCGGCCTTTGGGTGGCGCAGCGGTTCACCGCTGCGATAAGCGGCATATTTTCAGTATCGGTTTTAGCCGCCGAGGGCACAATCGGCCTTTAACCCCGACCCCTCCTCATCACAAACATCTGTGACCGCCATCACAGACGTCCACTCCGCCGTGCGCGATAATTGAGGATGAAATCGGAGGGACCAGAAGTGTGCCCGTCTCCGGAGGCGGTCATAAGAATCCGCCAAGAATCCCATTTTGGGAAGCTCTTTGACAACCAAACGCAGCAAAATCACCGCTAAGTCATTGGTTCTCAAAGACTTTAGCTATAAGTCCTTAAAAGTCAAAGAACTAGCGGGAATTTCTCGCTAACCCCATGATTCCAATACGCAGGGGGGTGGGGGGGTGGGGGGTACCCCTTGGCAAGCATTGCCATTGCCTCGACAGTAAGTATGGGATGACGCACACACTGGCTAACAACCCGATTCATGCCGCGCGCTTGCAAGACGCGACCCTGGAAACGGGCGCTGAAGCGCCCGCGCCCTTCATGTCGAGTCCGCCCACTGCGTCATCTCGCGTTGATCCCCGAGACGATGATTTGCCAACGTCATCACCTTCGGCGGCGCCAGGATCCGCATCGTCCATAGGAGATCGTCGAGCGAGGTTCCAAACCCGAAGTGGGCATCCACAAACGCCAGCTCCGTAGACGGCAGAGCGGAGCGCGCAGAGATCAACACCACCGGAACATCCGGCACCAGGTACTTGATCTCCTGCGCGAGCCGCGAACCCGACATCAAAGGCATTTCGTAATCAAGAAGAGCCACATCAAAATAAGTTCTTTTGCAAAGCGCGAGCGCTTCGATGGGATCGTTTTTCGCGATCACGCGGAACCCGCATTCTTCCAGAACACTGGTCAGCAATCGGCTGGATTTGGGATTGTCGTCCACGTAAAACACGGTCGTTCGGTTCTCCATTACAAACCTCCGTTCCTTTTCTGAAGAACGCCCCGCCGCAGTGGGCTTGCGAATAGTTACGGTAGAGATTTGTAAATGACGAGAGTTGGTTCAGAGGTATCGTTCCGTGAAACAGAGCCGCATCATTATTATGAATTGTCACGCCGAACGGAGTGAGGGATCTGCATTATGAATTGTCATCCCGAACGGAGTGAGGGATATGCAGTTCGCCGCAATGCAAATCCTCACTCCAATCGGGATGACAAAACTCGGGGTGAGTTCGCATTTCGCTACCAAGAGCCGGATGCACTCGTGGCACATGCTTTCTCGCCGCCCAAACCTTTCTCCGCCGGCGCTTCGCTGGGCAAGGTGAACTTGAAAGTGGAACCGTGCCCGGCTTCGGACTCGACCCAGATCTTTCCGCCACAGTGCTCGACTATCTTCTTGCAGATGGCTAATCCGATTCCGTTGCCCCGATATTCGGTACGGGTGTGCAGGCGTTGGAAGACGACAAAAATATTTTCCGCGTGTTCCGGCGCAATGCCGATCCCGTTATCGCTCACGCTGAACAACCACTGCTCGCCCGCCTTCTCGGCCTGCACGGAAATCATCGGTCGTTCCTGTCCGCGGAACTTGATCGCGTTCCCGATCAGGTTCTGGAAGATTTGCGCCATCTGCGAGCAGTTTGCCCACACCGCTGGAAGCGCCGCATGCGTGATTACCGCGCCGCTCTCTTGAATCGCCGGACTCAGATTCAGGAGGATCTCTTCCATCACCGCACTACAATCGACGCGTCCGTAACCACTCCGGCCCGCGCGCGAAAAGGCCAGCAGATCCTGAATCAGCGTCTGCATGCGCAGCGCGCCCTCGCTGGCATAGCCGATAAACTTGTCGGCGTTCTCGTCAAGTTTGCCGCGATACCGCTCGCCCAGCAATTGCGTGTAGACCGCCACCATGCGCAACGGCTCCTGCAGGTCATGCGATGCGATGTAAGCGAATTGCTCAAGCTCTGCGTTGGAGCGCGCCAGCTCTTCCACTTTCCGAGCCAAATCGTCCTCCGCTTGCCGGCGCAAACGAAGCAGGTGTTTTTCCTGCAAAGCGCGGCGCACAGCTTCGGGGAGCCGAGCCAGTCCGTCTTTCAGAACATAATCGGTCGCGCCCCTTTTGATGCATTCCACCGCGGTCACATCTCCCAATGCGCCCGAGACCAGGATCAGTGGAATGTCGCGCCCTTCGCGGCGCAGCACCTCCAGCGCTTCCATGCCTTTCCACTGCGGCAGGTTGTAGTCGGCGAGCACCACGTCGGGACGGTGCGTGCGAAGTTGCCGTTCAAATTCGGCTTCGTTCTGCACCACGACCACAGAAACCGAGAAACCGCCTTTTCGCAGAGCCTGAGCGACGAGTTCGGCGTCCAGTTCGTTGTCTTCGACGTGCAGCACGCGGAGTTGGCCCGGTTCTGGCGCGAGGTCGTTAGCGGGGATCATGGGCCACTCCTGCCAAAGCCTTGGAACTTTGCATGACCGGCGGCTGATTGGTGACCAGCCAGTACAGCCCGACCGCCTTTATCGTCTCCCGGAACTGGTCGAAGTCGACCGGCTTCTGAATGTAGCTGTTCGCCCCCAGGTCATAACTCGCCACCAGATCCCGCTCTTCTTTCGACGAGGTCATGATGACGATCGGGATCGTCTTGGTCCGCGGGTCGCTCTTGACGGCCTTGAGCACTTCCATCCCATTCACTTTGGGCAGCTTCAAATCCAGTAGCACTAATTTGGGAGGATGATCAAAAGATCTCTCGGTGTATGCGCCGCGGCAGAAGAGAAAATCCAGAGCTTCCTCGCCATCGCGCGCGACGAAGATGTTGTTGGCCAGTTTCTCCCGTCGCAGCGCGTGCAAGGCAAGGTCTATGTCGTCCTGATTGTCCTCCACCAACAGTATGTCGAGTTTCCCTGAGCTCATAATTGGCCTCCAGCCGTTGCTCCATTACTTTTCGGTTCCGCGTGTTTTCCCACTCCAAGGGTGAAATAGAAGGCTGCGCCCTTGTCCACTTCTGCCTCTGCCCACACTCGGCCGCCATGCTTTTGCACGATGCGTTGCACCGTCGCCAAGCCGATGCCCGTGCCTTCGAAATCCTCCGGACGATGCAATCTCTGGAAGACTCCAAACAGTTTGTCGACATATTTCATGTTGAAGCCGATCCCGTTATCTCGGACCATGAACACCGGTTGCCCATCTTCGGTGTTCTCCTGGTGACTGACCTGAATGACGGCTGGGGTTCGGGTCCGGGTAAACTTGAGCGCGTTGGCCAGCAGGTTTTGAAAAACCTGCTTGACCAACACCGGATCGCACTCCACCTGGGGCAGTTCTGCGATCGTCCACTGCACTTGCCGCCCTTGGATATCAGACTCCAGAATCGCTACCACCTCCGCTACAATCGCGTTCAACCCGGTCGCCTGTCGACCGATTGCATGGCGCCCAACCTTTGCCAGATTCAATAATTCATCCACCAGCAGGCCCATCTTCTGCGTTCCCGCCTGGATGCGATCCAGATAGTGTTGGGCAGCCGGATCAAGGGTGGAACCGAATTCTTCCACCAGCATTTTGGAAAAGCCGATGATATGGCGCAAGGGTGCGCGCAGGTCGTGGGACACGGAATAGCTGAAGGATTCCAATTCCTTGTTGGCTGCTTCCAACTGGGCCGTGCGCTCTGCGACCCTGATTTCCAGTTCGTCGTTAAGCTTCCGGATCTCCTTCTCATCGGCTCGCCTGCGGGTCACGTCGCGGAAAGCCACCACTCCCCCATGCGCTACTCCATCCTTGTCTTTCCGAGGACTTCCGCTGACCTCGATCCACGCGCCTTCGGTGAGCACCGGATTGCGCACAAACATTTCGGTCGTGCTTGCTTCCCCGTGAATGGCGAGATTCAGCGGCAGTTGATCGGTGGGGAAGGGTGTGACCATGTCCGGCAGGAAGAGGCCGTAGTGCTCAGACCACTCCTGGGTAGCCAGGGTGGCCGTGCCCATGCCAAGGATCTTTTCCGCCGCAGTGTTCCAGATGACGAACTTTCCCTGCTCGTCAGCGGCCACTAACCCCTCGCCCATGCTGTCCAGCACGGACCGAAGCGTGAGCGTCTGCGTTTCCAGCTCTTGCCGCGAGCGGGCCAGTTCCTCGGCTTGTCGGGCCACTTCCTCTACCTGGCCCGCAAGCTCTTGGGCCGCCTGCTTGCGGGCCGTGATGTCGGCGCGTATGGCGACGTACTGGCGCGGCTTGCCCTCCACGCTCATGAACGGAACGATGGTGGTGTCTACCCAGTAGATCGAACCATCCTTGGCCCGGTTCTTGATCTCACCGTGCCAAACCTTTCCATTGGCGATGGTGTGGTACATCTGCTCGAAGAACTCTTCGGGATGGTGGCCGGAGTTCAGAATACGGTGGTTCTGGCCAATCAGTTCCTCCTTGGGATATTGGCTGATGGCGCAGAACTTCTCGTTGACGTAAGTAATCGTGCCCTGGACGTCGGTCACGGCCACGATGGCGTGTTGATCCAGCGCGAACTTTTGGTCAGCTAGCTCTTTGAGCGCGCGATCGCTGGTGGCTAGGCTTTCTTTCAGGGCTGATTCCCCGCGCTTGCGTTCCGTAATGTCGGCGCGGATCGCCAGGTATTGGCGCGGTATGCCTTCCGAGGTGAGGAAAGGAACGACGGTCGTATCTACCCAATAAATCGAGCCGTCTTCAGCGCGGTTTTTGATTTCGCCGTGCCAGACCTTGCCCTTGGCGATGGCGCGATACATCTCCTGGAAAAACTCTTTTGGGTGGTGGCCGGAGTTGAGGATGCGGTGATTCTGGCCGATCAGTTGCTCCCTGGAATATTGGCTGATGGCGCAGAACTTGTCATTGACATAGGTAATCGTGCCCTGGACGTCGGTGATCGCCACGATGGCGTGTTGATCCAAAGCGAACTTTTGGTCGGCCAGCTCTTTTAGCGCAGCCTCGCTGGCGGTGAGGTTTTCTTTCAGTGTCATGAACCGGCGTGGCCTCTCTGGGAAGTCATCGGCAAGGCCGTTGCCGTGATTAACAAGGAAGTAGGTTACGTAGGATGAGCGAATGGACGTGGGTCGCAGATTCCAGGAGCCCAGCGCCAATCAGGTTCGGCGCAGTCCAAAGAACCGCATGAGCCCGGCGTTATCTCCTTCGAGAATTATCGGCAAAACCGTTAGCGTTGCCTGCAAGAACCAGGTTACGTAGGGTCCGGGCCAACGCTGTTGAGCGCAGATTCCGATACGTCCATTGGCCTGGCCGCAGATACCGTTTAGACGCCGGCCGCCTGTTCACTCTCTTCGGCTACGCTCCCACTCTCCAATTGTCGGCGGAGTTGCTGCACCAGTTCGTGCACCAAGCGCAGTTTTTTGGCAGCCGCCGCGGGCAAGTCTCGAGTTTCCATGGCCAGTTCAGTCGACAGCAACAGCGCCGTGATCGTGCCACTTAGTTCGCCGTGGAGCTTGCCGATGGCCGCCTCGCGGGCCCTTATCTCCTCGCGCTGCCGGCGCCGCACGGCCGCCCGGACTTCCCGCACCGTACGCTCCATTCCACAGATCGCCAGATTGACCTGTACCAGAATGGCGGCGCCCAAATGCTCGATCGTGGTCCCAGCTTCGTCTGGTTCGGTTTCGAGCAGATACTGATCGAGCACCACGGCCTGATAGCACTCCGCCCGCAAGAGTGTGGTTGCCCGCGCCAGACTTTCCGCTATCGTGACCTCCTCGCCCGTAGCCTCATGCAGCGCCGCGGCACTCTCGCGTGCGCGCTCGCTCGGCGTTACAAAAAGGATCATGATGAACCCTTAGGCAACTTCCGGGCCAATTGTTCTTGCGTGGAAACAAACGAGTTATGCGCTCGGGCCTCCGCTGAACGTTCTGTTCTGGCACCAGCGTTCAACCCGGCGGCTCAGTTTTGGGACTGGGGAATTTGTAATCGGCAGTTTGTAATTTGTAATCTTGATCCCTGGGGAGCGCCAGCTTTTCCAACACCAATCACCCAATCACAAATTTACTTGTTCGTACTCTTTCAGCTTGCGGTACAGCGTGGTCTTGCCGATGCCCAGCAGTCGCGCCGCCAGCATCTTGTCTCCGTTCACCTGCGCCAGCGCATTCAGGATGGTCTGTTTCTCCAGTTCCGCCATGGGCACAATGCCATTCGCCGGATGACTGATCGCCATCAGGTCAGCGGGCGCGCCGTAGATCTGGGTGGGCAGGTCGCGAATCTGAATTTCGTTCGCGCTGCTGAGCGCACAAGCCCGCTCCAGCGAGTTCTCCAGTTCGCGGACGTTGCCCGGCCAGTCGTAATTCAGCAGCGCCTTGAGCGCCTCGTCGGAAATTCTCTTTTCTACTCCGGCGTCGCGCCCGATGCGCTCCAGAAAATTTCCCACCAGCAGCGGGACGTCCTGCCGCCGGTCGCGCAGGGGAGGAATCCTCAAGGTCAGCACATTCAGCCGGAAAAAAAGATCGCGGCGAAACGTTCCCTCGGTCACAGCGCGCTCCAGATCGCGATTGGTCGCGGCCAGAATCCGCACATTGATTGGTACCCGCTTCACGCTTCCCACCGGACGAATCTCTTTCTCCTGTATCGCCCGCAACAGCTTCGCCTGCAAGTCGGTCGGCAGCTCTCCGATCTCATCCAGAAAAACCGTGCCCCCTTCGGCGATTGCCAGCAGCCCGTCCTTGGGATGGGTCGCCCCCGTGAAAGCGCCGCGCACGTGGCCGAACAGTTCGCTTTCGATCAGCGTGGGCACCAACGACCCGCAGTCGACCGGAATGAACGGCTTGTTGCGGAACACGCCGGCGAAGTGGATCGACTTTGCGACCAACTCCTTGCCCGTGCCGCTCTCGCCCAGAATCAGCACCGGGTGCGAGCTCTGGCCGGCTTTGGCGATGATGCGGTAGAGCTTCTCCATTTCCGGCGCGCGCCCGATGATGTTGCCGAACCCCTGCCGCGACTTGATGGTTTCCCGCAGCACGCGGTTCTCCGTTTTTAGCCGCAGATGCCCCGCCACCCGCTCCAGCAACAAACGCAGTTCCTCCATGCTGAACGGTTTCGTCACATAGTCGTAGGCGCCATCCTTCATCGCCTGTACCGCCGATTGCACAGTGCCATACCCGGTGACCACGATCACCAGCGCGTCCGGGCGATGCTTCTTGATCGTAGGCAGGGCTTCGAGAGCGCCCGCACCCGGCCGCAAGTCCAGCAGCACGGCGTCGGTGCGGGAACTGTCCAGCAGCCGGTAAGCCTGTTCGGCGGTCTCCGCCACCTGCGCGTTGAATCCGAGCGACTGCGCCACCTCCCGGCAGGACTCGCGGATGGTGCGGTCGTCGTCCACGATCAGAAGGTTCAGGTAATTCGCTCCTTCGATTTGTGGAACACGGCTCTGGCCATGATTGGTCTGGCTATGATTAAGGACGGCGGCAGTCGATGCGCTGAACATGACAAATCTCCCTGACGGTAAGTACTTCACGATTCGATGTAGAGACGGGGTTTGCCCCGTCTCGCTTTGCGGCAACAGACGCGCCCAGCCTCGTCTCTAAGGAAAGCAGACGCCTTCAGGGGCTGCGCGACGGCGGGCTAGCTCGGCTCGAAGCAGCTTCGTCCGGCGACTCTGTGATCGATGACTCTGCGATCCATGATGCTGCGATCAATGACCCTGTGATCAATGATCCTGCGATCAAAGACGTTCGTGTGGCAGACTCGATCGCCGGAAGAAACACTTCGATCGAGGTTCCGCATCCCGGTTCGCTCTCGACCACGATCATTCCGCCTGCTTCACTGACGATGCGCTGCACTGTGGCCAGACCGAGCCCCGTGCCCTTTCCTGGATTCTTGGTGGTGAAGAAAGGCTCGAACAGTCGCCCGCGCGTCTCTGTATCCATTCCGCAGCCGCTGTCTTTCACCGCCAGCGAGACAGCGCGCCGGGTTTTTCCGGGCTCAATCTCTTCACAGGATCCCGTACGCGGAAATTCCGCCGCCCGCGTGCTCAACCTGATCTTTCCACCCTGCGGCATGGCATCGCGCGCGTTCAGCACCAGGTTCAACAGAATCTGCCGCAACTGCGCCGGATCGGCAAGCACCAGTCCACGCAAGGTGTCGAGCCCGGAGTCGAGCTTTGGATCGCGGGACGGATCGAGCGTCGGATCGAGTACCACAATCAGTTCAACCTGTTCGCCGACCAGCCGCTGCATAAGATTTCTTGTGGAAGCCACAATTTCGTTGATCAGGATCGGATGCGGCTCCGCTGTTTGCTTGCGCGCGATTGCCAAGAGTTGCTGCGTCAACGCCGCGCCTTGCTCGCCCGCCATCCGGACTTCTTCTACGTGCTGGCCCAGCCCGTTCCGCTCCAACCCACCGCTTTCGTTATCCAATCGAGCGCTCTCCAAGCCCGCGCTCAGCAGGTCGCAGTACAGCAGAATCCCGGTCAGCAGGTTGTTGAAGTCGTGTGCGATTCCTCCCGTCAACCGTCCCATGACTTCCATCTTCTCGACCTCGATCAGATGTTCTTCCGCCCGTCGGCGCTCGGTTGCATCCGCCAGCATCGCGATCAGGAAGGCGGGCTGCCGTCGCGCATCGCGCCCCAACGACAGCGTCAGATGTCCCCAGAACTCGGAACCGTCTTTGCGCCGGTAATGCTTTTCGACTTCGAAGGAGCCGCGCTTGCCTCGCAGCAACTCGCCCAGCAATCGCTTGTCTGGCGAAACATGATCCGGCGAAGAATGGTCCGGCGAAGCATCGTCTGGCGAACAATCGCCCGAATGAAATTGCCGCCCAATCTCCGGATAGAGTTCGCCCGCATGCGCGCCCGCCAGTTCCTGCGGACTGTAACCAAGCATGTGGCTGAGCGCGGGATTTGCTTCCAGAATCCGGCCGTCGAGCTGGCAAATCCCGACTCCAATCGCGGCCCCTTCAAACATCGCCTGGATTCGCCGATCGCGTTCGTAATCGCGGGCCGCCGGAAATTGGGTTACAACGTTCATGCGTGTTTCAGGTCTCAGGTCTCAGGTGTTTAGATCTTAGGAAAACAAAGTTCCCTCCAGACTTGACACCTGAGACTGAGACCTTTCTCTCCGATTCCAAGCTGGGAAAAAGCGGCTCAACTTTCCCGCAAATGAACCGCGCCAACCTGATTAGGGAAAGTGTAGAGCGATTCCCGTCGGCGCTAAGTGCGAGCCGTCACACCAAATTTGTGATGATTCCGGGCGGTGATTGGGAGGGGCAAGAAATGGCTATCCGTATGCGGAAAATGCCAATACGGGCGAGCCCAGTCCCCATTTCGTGATCTCTAAGGCCCTCGCGATTGAGGGTGGGGGGGAAGGTTGTCAAGAGGGTAAAATTTACGAAACTTACCTAACTTATTGAAAGCAAGCTGGAAATAAATCTGCCGAAAATGTCCAATCGAGCCCCTCGAATTTGATATTCTAGATAGGTAGAGTCAAAAAACAAAGGCGCGGCCCAAAGGGCTGCGCCTTTTCTTTTATCGGCTCTTTTGTCGGCTCATCTATCGGTTCATCGGAACTTCTTCGCGGTCCCTACCCTGTGTAGCAACCACGAAATCCTTGCCCAATTGTTACGGGGCACTGAATGTTGAAAGGAGCAAAACTCTAATGTCGGACAGTACGCACGTCTTAGCAGATACTCAAACGCTGGCGAAAACGAGCTTCACCCCAGCCAGCATCACCAAAGCCATGACCACCGACGACGTCGACCTTGTCGGCGAAGCGACCGCCGTCTTCGTCGCCATCAGCGAGGCCAGGCGGGCGCTGGAACTGATCATCGCCAACCTCGACGCAGCCGACCCGCAGCTGGTGCTCGCCAACGATATCCTCGGAACACTCACCTAAAGCGCAGACGGATGGCGGGTGGACTCCTGGCGCGTCCACAGTTATTCGCGAGAGGGCCCGTCCCCGTCTAAGCGGAGCTTGGGCGGGGCACCCTTTTGCGGCTGCGCGGCTATTGGTATGCTGATTGGGGACAAACATGATTGGGGCAAACATGGCTGGGCCCATGCATCGGATTGCCATCGTCATCGTCATCCTGCTGACGCTCAGCTTTCTCTGCGCTTGCGGGCGACCTCCGGCTGAGGACGCTTCGAACTCCGATTCGCAAAAGCTGCCCTTTGATCGCGAGCCGCGCTCGACCGGCATTTCTCCCAGCCAGTCGCTGATTCCATCGGCCACGAAACTGCCGGAGGGAACGCCCATCCCGATCCGTCTGCAGAGCGCGCTTTCGAGCGCTTCGTCCCATGCAGGAGACACCTTCTACGCAGACATCGATGAGCCGGTCGTGATCGACGGCCAGACGCTCATCGCTCGCGGCACACTCGCCACCGGGCGGGTGCTCGAAGCCAAGGCCGCCGCTAGTTCGCTCGACCCGGGCTATCTGCGCCTGGTGCTGGTGAGTTTGAAGGTGGGCGGACGGCCGGTCATGATCGAGACCTCCAGCATCTTTGCCAAAGGGGGCTTGCGCGAGGAACGAAAACCGGCGACCGGCGTGGCTTCTGGCGCCACTCAAAGTTATAAAGATAAAGATAAAGATAAAAGAGATGTCAGTCTGGGCATCGATCGCCGTCTCAACTTCCGTCTGGCCCAGACGGTTGACTTGCAGCAATAATCCTGACTCACCTTTCCGTTCTTCCAACCCACGGTCGCCGCCGTGTTGGCGGGCTGAAGAGGTTCCTCAGCGGCCAGACCACTCTGTTGTCTAACTTGCCGCCTGTCGCGCCTTCAGTCCTTCACAGCCCAGTTTCTCAGCAGTTCGCTCGATATTTGCGTCTACCATTTTCTGAAGTTGTCTCCGAGAAATTCCAAACTCCCGCAACGCTTGCGCAGCGGAAGCGATCGCCTCCGAGGTGGTTCGCTGGGCGTTTTCGACCCTCTCACGCAGACCCTGAGTAACGATCTGTTCCGGCGAGAGAAGGGAAGCCATCGCAAGCGTGTCACGCGCCCCGGCGTCTGCCGGGAGGTCGATGCGCTGATCCGGGATAATTCCTATTGCCACATCCGGATGACGAAGACTAAATTTCTCGACTTGAACTCTTCCCGCCTCGAAGTGCAGGCTCAGTTCAGGCTTCTTGTAGGTGCCCAAGATCTTGCCAATTTCGTTCAGGGTTCGCAGCGGTAGTCTAACCGTTCCGGGCAACTTCCCGCTCATAGGCCCGTCGATCCAAGAGCCCACCGCTCGAAACGTCGCGGCGCAAGGTGATACTAAGAGGTCGGCGCAATCCGACTGCTTGAATGCTCCGCGGTTAAACAACAGTCGCCTTGTAGCTTTTCGCAGTTCGGATAGGCGAATGGTAAATTCGACAATTCTCGCCCATGATTTCTTACCCCCAATCGATCTCAACCGGCATTATACCCTAGTCTTCGCATTTTGCGAATTTGTTTGACGTTTAATCTTTGGTTTTGTTTTCGGGCTTGCACAGGCTTCGCAAATCGCGAATACTAGAAGACGCTGTGCGAATAATCCCGATGGGCCGAGTTTCCCCTTTTGAAGGTATTAGGAACGGAAGTGCTGGACAAGGCGAAGAAGGCGCACGGCGACCTGACTGCTTCGGTCGCGACGTGGTTAGCAATTGCACGGGAATCCAAATGGACGAGTCTTAATGATGTTCGGCATACGTGGCGAAACACGGATTGTGTAAAGGGACAAACGATATTCAATATCAAAGGGAACCGCTATCGGCTGATTGCTGTGGTTAATTATGCGAGCCAGACCATAGTCGTGAAAATGTTGTTGACACACGCGGAGTACAGTAGCGGAGGATGGCAATCATGAGTCCAGTGGCGGAGTATAAACAGCTGATCGCAGAAGTTCCTCCAAAGGTGATTCGCAGCGAGAAGGAAAATCGTTATTACTTGGGCAAGATCGATGAGATGAATGCGCGCTGGGATGATTTGACAAAGGCGGAGCGCGATCTTTACGAGACGCTGGCGGTGTTGATCGAGGACTTCGAGAAGAAAACTTATCCGAGCCGGGCGGCGTCACCGATCGCGGCGATTCAGGAGTTGATGGCAGCGAACGGGCTCAAGCAGAAGGACTTGGTCGGAGTGTTTGAGACGGCGAGTGTGGCGTCGGAGGTTTTGAAGGGGAAGCGGAGCTTGACGACCGAGCATGTCCGCAGGTTGGGGAAGCGGTTTAAGGTTTCACCGGCGTTGTTTCTGTAGGTAATTTATGTTTGGGTCTTGCGGGTGGCCCACCTTCAACGATCTTTGCGTGCGCGATTCCCACTGAGGGTGCCCCATCCTTGCGTTTTTTGCAAGAGTGGGCGGCGATGCTGCGTGTGCTATTTGATTTTGTTGTGGACAGGTGATCAAACCCACTTGGCGCCGGCATTTCCGGCTCCCGTCCCTTCGCAAAAAAAGGCGCGAAGGAACGGGCCGATCACTGTGTTGGTAATGCCCGCGAGATCGAAAACCGGGGCCACCCGACTCCCATATTCACGCGGCGCGGATCAACGCTGGCGGCGCGACGATTTCAACCAGACCGGTTGCCACGTCATAAAGCAGACCTGATATATGCCACGCGCTCGGCAACGCCGGAATCGCCCGGAGCGCGGCAACGTCGGCAGCAACCGCAGCGCGGGGATCGCTGACCACCTTTTTCCTGAGTTCCCCTTCCTCTATCTGAAAATAGTGCGCCAGCATGGCGGGGTCGCCCACAAGGCGAGTGATGCCGCAATCGGTGTGCTGAAGTACGATGATGTGAAACTCACCGCCGCCTCCAGGAATCTCTCCGGCAACTTCACCGATTCGCCCGAGTAGTCGCAACTGCTCCACTAACCCTGGCGTGATTCGACCGCCGATGTTACGGATTACGACGGCCTCGCCCGGTTTAATCCCAAGTACGTGAGCAGGATCCGCACGCATATCGGCGCAACCGATGACGATCGCCTTCACATTTGGCAGCGCCCGCGGAAGCGAGGGCATGAGTGTGCCCGCAGCAGACTGCTGAGCGGCAAAGCTTCTGTTGCGTTCTAACATAGAGTCAAGGCTGTTCATGTTTGGTTCTCCTTGAGGAAGGCTGGGTCACTTTTTGCTGAAACGGCTTGGTCGAGCCGACAGCGCGAGCAAGTCGAAAGTTATTCGGAGTTTCAGGCCGAAGAACGCCAATATCTTCACCCCGGCGGGTGGCCTAC
>Ga0209274_10000299_pt1 | contig 33988 bp, 23 predicted proteins | sample HubBroMetageREF1_FD_188343 | JGI IMG/M metagenome (GOLD analysis project Ga0209274, IMG submission 188343) | Reference soil microbial communities from the Hubbard Brook experimental Forest, New Hampshire, USA - Hubbard Brook CCASE Soil... | ecosystem: Environmental > Terrestrial > Soil >...
ACGGAGCGCGAGAAAAGTCTCAACGGCAGGAGGACAACAAATGTTCGGCAGAAAAAAGGTCATGAACCGGCAGCCCTCGCCGTATGCGATGAGAAGCGATTTCTGCCGAATATTTGAGAAGGATATGAACCGCTTATATCTGTTGTCGTTGCTATTAACCGGCGATCGCACCACAGCTGAGCAATGCTTTGTCGGCGGTCTTCATATCGCCCAGGAAGGAAATCAAGTTTTCAAGGAATGGGCGGAGTCCTGGGCGCGACGGGCGATCATTCAGAATGCAATTCGAATGATCCGCCCGCGGAAAGCGGATGACGGTACACGCTCGACGTCGGTCCCCAGTACTAGCACCACACCAACACAGCATACCGAAGTTGCCGGGATTATTGATCTGCCCGTGTTCGAACGCTTCGCATTCGTGATGTCAGTACTAGAACGCTATTCCGATCAGGAATGCTCGCTTCTTCTCGGTTGCACACGCGTTGACATGGTGGCCGCACGAACCCTGGCTCTCGAGCGATTAGGAAAATCCGCTGATCCTCAGCGCAAGCTGGTGAGCATCGGCTCGAACCAAAGGGCGCGACGAGACAACTCTGAATCTGCGTCGCAGTGGACGGCTGCTCCCAGCCTCGCTGCCTCCGCATAACCACGACACTATTTCAGGAATGGAGGATAGCAATGACGATGCTTAGGACTGACGTTTTCATTCGTAATGCAAAATTCGCCGTCGTGGCGGCTGTGCTGTTGGCGGCAGCGGCCTGCAGCCGAGGCAACGTTCACGCAGCAGGGCCCGCAATGCCGGCGCCCCTGGTGACCGCGGTTCGGGCAACCACGCAGGATGTGCCCCGGTACCTCGACGAAATCGGCAGAAATGCAGCTTTCGAGGCCGTCACAGTGACGCCGCAGGTCAGCGGTCGGATCGTCGAGCGGCTTTTTCAAGACGGCGAAAACCTCAGACGCGGGCAGTTGCTGTTCGTCATCGATCCGCGCCCTTACAAGGCCCAGGTCGATTCCTCGCAAGCCACCCTGGCACAGGCGAGAGCGGCACTCGATCTGGCCAAAATCCAGTTCGCGCGCGATGAGGAAGTCATCGAAAGCAATGCCATTTCGAAGCAGGATTACGACACAAAAAAGAACACTGTCGATGTAGATCAGGCACAGGTCGAGGCTGCTGAAGCCGCACTGGAAACAGCGAAGATCAACCTTGACTACTGCTACATTCATTCACCCATTGATGGCCGAGCCGGCGCCCGTTTGGTCGATGTGGGAAACGTCGTGCAGCCGAACACGACGTCGCTGCTTTCGATCCAGCGCCTCGATCCCATTTACGCGAATTTCACCATCACCGAGGGCGATCTGACGGCAGTTCAGACACAGATGTCGAGCGGCACGCTGAAAGCGGCGGTTCGCCTGCCTTCGGACACCGAGAGCGCAGCCAGAAGTGGTCGCGTCGAGTTCCTCGATAACGCCGTGCAAAACGGCACGGGCACGGTGAACCTGCGCGCCACCATGAGCAACTCTGACCATCATTTCTGGCCCGGCCAATTTGTGGATGTGAAGCTCGTTCTGTCCACGGAGAAGGGAGCTGTATTGATTCCGAATCAAGCTACCCAGATCAGTCAGCGCGGACCATTTGTTTACATCGTGAAATCGGATGACACGGCCGAACTTCGCCCGGTGAAACTCGGGCAGCGCCAGGGCGATCAGGTTGTTGTTACTGAGGGAGTTGCCCCAAATGAGCGCGTGGTGCTCGCAGGCCAAATGCTGGTTCGACCCGGCGGCAAGGTTCGCGTTGATGGCAGCTCAAATTCAGCGCCCACTTCGAATGCCAGTGGCAGGGCCACGCAGAATCCGGGAGGGCAGTCGTGAATCTCTCTGAACTGTTTATCCGTCGCCCCGTTATGACGGTGGCGTTGACCGTGTCCGTGATTTTGTTCGGAGTGGCGGCCTACTTTCGCCTCCCGGTCAGCGATCTACCCGCCATCGACTACCCCGTGATTCAAGTGCAGGTGAGTTATCCGGGCGCAACGCCTGAGACGATGGCGAACAACGTTGCTACGCCGCTCGAGCGCCAGTTCATGCAGATTCCGGGGCTGGAATTAGTGACCTCGAACAACGGTCAGGGATTTTCCAGCTTTGTCCTGCAATTCGATCTTTCCAAGAGCCTCGACGGTGCTGCCACAGACGTGCAAGCAGCTATCACGCGGGCGCAAGGACAGCTTCCCATCGATTTGCCGAGCCCTCCCACATTTACGAAAACGAACCCGAACGATCAGCCGATCATGTATATCGCGATGGTCAGCGACACGGCCACTGAAGGCCAGCTATACGACTACGCAAATACTCAGGTCGGCGAGCGTATCAGTATTCTGCCCGGAGTCAGCCAGGTCGCCATCTACGGCACTCAATCGGCAGTGAGGATTAAAGCCGATCCTTCGAAGATGGCCGTCCGCAACATCACCCTCGAAGATCTGACCAACGCCATCAAGAACGGCACCGCCTACACTGGGGCCGGCCAGTTCGACGGCCCGAATCGCACATTCCTGTTGCAGCCTCAGGGACAACTCATGACTGCCGACCAATACGACGGCCTAATCGTGGGCCAAAGCAATGGCGCGCCGGTTCATCTGAAGGATGTCGCGACATCCAGCGATGGCCTGCAGAACGAACGCATTGACATGCGCTTCTGGGTGCGAGGCTATCCTCAGCCGGGCGCGACCGTTGTCGTCGGGGTATTTCGCCGCGCCGGTGTGAATGCAGTGGAAGTCGCGAAATCAGTGCGCGACCTGCTGCCCACCATTCAATCTCAGCTTCCCGGCTCGGTTGTGATCGTTCCGGCCTACGACCGTTCGTTGACCATCGTCGGCGGAATCAAAGACGTCCAGACTACGCTCTACATCGCGTTTGTGCTTGTGGTGATGGTGATTTTCGTCTTCCTGGGACGGGCGACTGACACGATGATTCCTGCCGTCGCGCTGCCACTGTCGTTGCTGCTCACGTTCATCGCGATGAAAATTCTGGGCTACAGCCTCGACAATCTGTCGCTGATGGCATTGACGCTGGCGATCGGCTTTCTTGTTGACGATGCGATCGTCTTTCTCGAGAACACCGTTCGACTCATGGAAGAGGGTCGAAGCGCGTTCGATGCCTCTGTGGAATCGGCCAAGGAAATCAGTTTCACAATTTTGGCAATGACTCTCTCACTGGCTGCCGTGTTCATTCCTCTCGTGTTCATGAGCGGCCTGATGGGGCGGATCTTCCGTGAATTCTCCATCACCATCGTGATCTCAATTCTGGCCAGTGGAATTGTTTCACTCACTCTTACGCCCTTGATGACCTCCAGACTGCTGAGCAATCGTGGGGAAGGAGCGAAAAAAACGTGGATGGAGCGGGTCTTTGGCGCCTTCGAACGGCGGGTGCTCGACGTTTATGGACGCTATCTCTGGTTCTTTTTGCGCAATCGTTGGATTTCAGCCGTGACCTGGGGGGTCTGCCTTGCAGGGACCGCATACCTGTTTTACGTGGTCCCGAAGGCATTCTTGCCGGTAGGCGACAGTTCGTTCATCCGAGGCGTACTGGTGGCTCAAGAGGGAACGTCGCCCGACCAGATGCGCGCCTATCAGACGCAGGCGGAAAAAATCATGAAGACCAATCCCGCCGTGCGTAGCACGTTCACGATGAGCGGGAACGCCAGTTTCCTCGGCTCGAACCAGGCGTTCCTGATCGCGTTTCTCAAGGATCCCAAGGAACGGGCTCCGATCGATCAAGTAGCGGGACAGTTGATGGGAGGAATCGCCGGCACGATTCCCGGCGTAGTGGCCTTCCTGCAACCGAATCCAGCGCTCGAAATCAGCACCGGCGCGACCGCCAACGCGCAGGGCCAATTTGCCTTCGCTCTTTCCGGCATTGATCCCAATGAAGTGTACGCAACCGCGGGAAAGATGATGGCGAAGATGCACGAGTATCCCGGATTCCTTTTTGTGAATTCGGATCTCTACAACCACACCCCGAACTTGCAGGTCGATATTCTGCGCGATCAGGCAAAGCTTTATGGAGTGTCGGAGACCCGTATTCTGACCCTACTGCACGATGCCTACTCGGAGAACTATAGCTACCTGATTAAGAAGGCGACGGATCAATACCAGGTAATTCTGGAGGTCGCCGATGATGAACGCTCCGCTCCGGAAGACTTGAGCAAGCTTTACATCAAGAGTGACGACGGTCAGCGCATGGTGCCTCTCAATGCGGTCACCAGTTCGCATCCCGTCATCGGGCCGCAAGCGGTCAACCACATCAATCAATTCACCAGCGTGACCATGTTCTTCAACTTGAAACCCGGATACGCGATAGGCCCAGCAACTCAGTTCGTGCAACAAACTGCGAAGCAACTTCTTCCGCCCGGCATTCAAGGATCATTGCAAGGGGAGGCCCTGGTTTTTCAGAACACGGTTTCCGATCTGGCGATCCTCATGGTCGTCGCAGTGTTCGTCATGTACGTGATTCTGGCCATTCTCTACGAGAGCTATCTGCACCCAATCACGGTGCTTTCATCATTGCCGGTGGCGCTGCTCGGCGGGTTGCTGACGCTCTGGCTATTTGGTGCAGAGGCTTCCCTCTACGCCTACATCGGAATGTTCATGCTGATGGGCATCGTGAAGAAAAACGGAATCATGATCGTCGACTTCGCGGAACAGCGGGTTCGCCAAGGAATTGCCGACGACCAGGCAATTCACGACGCGAGCCTGGAACGCTTCCGGCCGATCATGATGACGACTGCAGCAGCGTTGCTGGGGGCGCTTCCCATCGCGCTCGGTTACGGTGCTGACGGATCGTCGCGGCGGCCACTGGGGCTCGTGGTGGTGGGCGGCCTGATTGTTTCGCAGTTCATCACTCTGTTTGTAACTCCGGCCATCTATCTGTACCTGGAGGAATTCCAGGAAAAAGTGCTCGATCGCATACCGTTCCTGCGCTCTACGCGGAAGCCCATCCACCCGGCAGTTCCAGGATTCGCGCTGCAGGAAAGAAGTGGAGATTAATCCCATGAATTTTCTTAAGGGTACCTTTTTTTTTCTGGGCATATTGCTCGCTGTGACCGGCATGATCGGTTGCGCAGTCGGTCCAAACTACAGGCGTCCGACTGTCGACGTTCCGGTCACGTACCGTGACGCAACGCCTGAATCATCGGATCGCCCGGAACCTCAGCCTGACCAAGTGAAGGCACAACAGCCGCCCGCGGGATCATCGGTGCAATCTTTGTCGGGGCAATCCTTGTCGGTGCAATCCTTGGGTGACGAAAAATGGTGGGACGTGTTTCAGGATCCCGAACTTCAGGCGCTGATTCGTACCGCTCTCAAGAACAACTACGATGTACGTATCGCCGCGACCCGAGTTCTTCAGGCGCAGGCCCAACTCGGAATCACCCGCGCCGATCAGCTTCCGTCCGTGAGCGCGGGTGGAAATGTCACGAGCCTGCAGAATCCCAAACTCGGGCCTATTCCTGCCTACGAGATCACCCAGGGAGAAGTTGCCGCGTCCGCAGCCTGGAATCTGGACTTCTGGGGAAGATACCGCCGCGCAACCGAAGCGGCGCGAGCGAATCTGCTGGCCAACCAGTGGGCTCAAAAGGAAGTCATGGCGACTCTGGTCGCCAACCTGGCAACCTCCTATTTCCAACTTCGCCAGCTCGATCTTGAACTGGAAATCTCGAGGCGCACATTAGGTTCGCGCAGCGACTCTCTCCGACTGACCCAAACTCTGGAGCAGCATGGCATCAACTCGATGTTGGATGTGCGCCAGTCCGAGCAACTCGTATACACCGCCGCAACCGAAATCCCCGACTTTGAGCGCCAGATCGCTCAACAGGAAAATGCCATCAGCATACTTCTCGGCAACAACCCCGGCGACATTCCTCGAGGGCTGAAGCTGACCGAACAGCCACATGCGCCCGAGGTGCCAGTCGGCGTCCCCTCTTCGCTACTGGAGAGGCGGCCGGATGTTCGTGAGGTGGAAGCAAATCTGATTGCCGCCAATGCGCAGATCGGTGTAGCGCGGGCCGTGTACTTCCCGCAAATCTCGCTTACCGGAACTGCGGGCTACGAGAGTCCAGCGCTCACCAATCTGTTCACCGGGCCGGCCGGTGTCTGGAACCTGGCGGCCTCTTTGACACAGCCGATCTTTGAGGGAGGAAGACTCAAATCGAACGTTCGCCTCACCGAAGCGCAGCGCGACCAGATGGTCTTGAGCTATCAACAAACGATCCAGGGCGCTTTCCGCGATGTCTCGAATGCGCTCGTTGCTTATCGCAAGGACCAGGAGTTCACAGCTCAGCAACAGCGCCTGTTCGAATCGGCACAGGATGCGGCGCGACTGTCAGAGGTTCGCTTCAAGGCTGGGACTACCGATTACCTGGAAGTGTTGACCAACGACACGAACTCGCTTACGGCAGAGCTGGGACTGGCGCAGGCGCGAGGCAACGAACTCATCGCTCTGGTCCAGCTCTATCAGGCTCTTGGTGGAGGTTGGCAACAATGACTGAATCGGAGCTTATCCAAGCGAGGAGCGCAATTGTCAACTTTCAACAATGCTCAGCCCCCGTAGAGAGTGGAGGATTTTTGTGAAGTACGCCATTATTGGTTCCGGCAAGATTGGTACCGCGCTCGCACAGACCTTCGCACGTAAGCATATCGAAGTCGCAATCGCAAACTCCAGTGGACCGGCAACACTTGCGTCTTTGAAGGAAGAACTCGGTCCCAGTGTCGTTCCCCAATCCCTTCGAGACGCTTATGAGGCCGAGACGATCTTCCTCGCTGTTCCCTTTTCTGCCCACAAGGATGTCGCGAAACAATTCAAGCGATGGAACGGCAAGATCGTTGTCGACCTTACGAATGCCTTTCATGTCGCTCCGGAAGAGCTGGGAGGGCTCATCTCTTCTGAAGTCGTGTCCCGAGCATTTGTCGGCGCACGCCTGGTCAAGGCCTTCAATCATCTGCCTGCGACTCGAGTTCGACTTCGTCCGCCAGCTTCGTTGAGAGTGCTCGAACGCGACTGACAATTCCTTGCAAGCGGTCCTCGATTAGATTCTTAAGAGTCGCGTCGCGGGAAGGGCGGAAACGCCGGATGTCAGATATTCGAATGCCGGTGCGCTCATCCAAGTGCAGCAGTGTAACGATGAATTGTTGAGCGAACCCTTGACAATCGATTCCCCACGGTAAGCGGCGCGTCGAGCTAGCAGAGGCGACGCCCTGTCAACGGCTCTTCGGCGTGTACCAGATCGGCGAACTCCAGGCACGTTCCTGAATCGTCGCCGGGAACTTCGCCGATAAAGCTACTTTGGCCTGCACAGCAGCTTCCGTGCTCCAGCGGCAGGTAGGGTTCTCCAGCACGCGCGCGTAATAGAATGCGCGAGCCGACTTGTCGAACTCCGGATCGGTCCAGGTTACCGACAGCTCGGCCGCACCCTTATCCGCGGTGACGCTGCAGTCGGTAAGATTGACGCTGGCGCCATTGTCCGGGCATTGGTGCGATTGCGGATCAGGCCTCAGACCGTCGGAGCACACAACGTCAAAAACCTTCTCGAAAGACTCCGTGCCCTTCGACCAGCCTTTGACAATCTGTATCTTCTGCAGGTTCGTGCTGTTGGGATCCTTGACCGCCCACACCACCAGCTTCGGAGCTTTTCCCTGCGCGCCATGAAGCTCGCCGCCCATCGGAACGCCGCCCTTGTAGCCGGCCTGCACGAGGTCTTGCCGTTTGTCGAGGCCGTTGGGATAGTTCCATCCAGCGAACAACCGCACGCGAATGCGCGTTCCACTGGTGGCGAAGGTTTCGCGGCGTTTCAACGCATCGAAAATCGACTCGCGCGTATTCTGTTCCGCCCACACGCCCGCGAGCCCACCCGGGTTGAATGCACCGCGGTTAATCGGGAAATCTTTATTTAGTGGAGCATCGTCTTTTACGGGGGCTCCGTAACCGAGCTCACCTTTTTCCTCGGTTGCGCCCGGATTGCTCGAATGAGTATCGGTATCGGCGATGAATCCGTACTGAAAGGGATTCACGCCGAATTGATCGCCCAGCACGAGCCCAGTTTTTAGAGCATTACGCACATAGTCGCGGGGAACGGCGCAGAACGCGTCCTCACCTTGTTTGCAAGCTTCGAAGAGTTGCTCGAAAGAGCACTGTTCATCGGTCGTACCCAGGCCCGGCGAGCATTCCGAATTGCCTTTCATCTGAAAGATTTCGATCAACGGCTCCGTCCGGGCGCGGCGTTGCAGGATTTCTTTTGTAAACGGCGTGCCGTCGCTGTTTTTCGTGTCGAGCGCAACGCCCCACCCGAAATTGGTGTTGTGCGGGATGGACAACGCCTGACAGTCCCCGGTGCAGCTTTTCTCCAGCCATTTCCACAACTGCTCCGGCCGATTGTTCAGCTCAACCGCGCTGGCAATGGCATCAGGAACCGTTGTGCTGCGGAAAATCACGTTCCGATGCAGCATGCCAATGCGTTTCATGTTGGCCGTCCACTCAAAGCCGATGAAAGTTGTGAACTTACCGGGCTCGTAAAACTCCTGGGCGATTTGCTGCAGTTCATTCCAAACGGTCTTGGCACGGTCGTTGCAGTTGCCAGCCGCTGTGTCTGGACTGCCGCAGATGCGCGCGTCACGCAGGGCTGGATTTTGCGCGGAGAAATGGCCGAAGTCGAGCGGCGAAGCTGCTTGCGGATGCGTGGCATATTCTCGAATCCCCTGGCAAACCTGGCTTCCGTACACCGCTTCCTTCGGGTCGGTACACAGAGACACCTCGCCCAGCCAGATGTCATGGTCGGTTACTGCCATAAAGTCGAGGGGCACTCGGAGTTGATTCTTCACGCCGCCGGTAAGAACGACCGGCTCTCCTCGACCGAAGCGATAGGCAGCTCGCGGATCGTTGCGGTTTCCTCCGATGTAGGCGTCCAGCGAATAGCTGGTGTGCACGTGGAGATCGCCGAAGTAGGCGTTGCGCAGCGGATTCGGTGCCGGACCCGGTGCGGGCTGCGAACTCTGCTGACCGTGGACTGCTGTCTGCAAGACGACAGTGCCAAGAATGCAGATGAGGAATCGAACAACGACGTGGCTGAAGGTCATTGAGTTCTTACCGAACACGCACTCGATTGTTTTCACGTTCTTCCCCTGGGCGACTTTTCTAATTCTTTGATTTTTCTTCCACTCACCGAAGACCCAAAACAAGGATGCTGACCGCCGCGATCCAACTACCGACCACTCGAACCGCGATCTGGGTCCACTCCGTTTTGAGGTTGCGGACCAGACCGTTTCCGTACACGAGCAAAATCAATCCGACCACCGCGAGACCCGCGATGAAACGAAATCGACTCAACTGTCCGACGAGTTCGGCGGCGTTCGCCCATCCCACAGAGATGCCCAGCACAGCTCCGAGTACAACCAGAAGCCAACCTGGAACACGGCGCGCGATAACAACCAGAATGCCGAAAGCTGCGGTCAGAATGAGTTGCACAACGCCAAGGTAAGACGGAGCGCTGCCTGACGTTGCCAGCAGTGCGCCAGCAATGAGCGCCGCGGGAAACGCCACAAGCAGTTGGATTGCCGCCTCGCGCCGTTGCTGACCGGCAAGCAGACTGAGGGCAATAAGCGGCAGCACAGTTTCTATGGTGATGACCGGATGCAGCATTCCGGCGTAGAAATCACCCACTCCTTGCATGGGGTGCGCGAATGCTGGCAGTGGCGCCAGCACACCTGAGCCAGCGGCAAACACAATTGCTTTCTTGACGGTGCTCACGCGTGGTTCACCAAGGTGGCGAGAAGAAAAACTCCCGTCGTGGCGATGAGTCCGCCCGCGGTGCGGAGCAACTTGCCTCCGACCGGCAACAAATCGACCAGGCCAATCAGGATTCCGGAAACGTGAAGCAGGCCGGTTGCCAGAACAAATCCGAGAGCGTAGGTGAGCGGCGACGCCGCCTTGGGGAGCTCGGTTCCGTGCGCATGTCCGTGGAAAATGGCGAATGCCGACACAATCAAAGCCGCGACCCACAGGGGCGGCCGCAGTTCGAGAGCGATCACAATACCTAGAACAACTGCCGACGCCGCAACGCCGATCTCTACGCCGGGAAGCGGAACCCCGCGCATGCCGAGCAGTCCGCCGAAAGACATCACCAGCGGGAAAGCCACGGGCAGAATCCAGATCGCTGGGCGCTTTAGTTGAGCGCCCCAGATTCCTACGGCGACCATCGCGAGAACGTGGTCAAGTCCCGACAACGGATGGAGGAACCCAGCGACGAATCCTTTCGCCTGGCCAGGGATTGTGTGCGCAAAGGCGGGCGTGGAAAAAAGGGTGATTGCCGCGAAGGTCGCAACCCAATGCAGCGTCGTCGTATACCGATACTTCAAAATATGATTGCGCATCGTTGTAAGAACCAGAAGGAAGCCACCGAACCCATGGCGTAGGCTGGGACGCGGTGCGTCCACGCCGGCCAGCGGATTTCCAGGCTTCGCAGGGAGTAAACAAAAGTCAGGAATACGGCGACGAATGCGAGTTGCCCCGCTTCCACGCCGACGTTGAAAAACAAGAGAGACTGAGGGATGTCACTCGATGGAATGCCAAGCTTGGAGAGGGTTCCGGCGAAGCCGAACCCATGCAGCAGGCCGAAGGCAAAGGCCGCGATCCAGGGCTGACGAAACGTCAGACCTTTTTTTCCCCGATCTTTTCCTCGATGATGCTGGGCTAGTTCCACGGCGAGGAAAACAATGCTCAGCGCGATGACTGCTTCCACTGGGACAGGAGCGATGTGAACCACGCCGAAAACGGCCAAGCCAAGCGTGATCGTATGGGCGACCGTGAAGGCGGTAATTGTTCTCAGGAGCGGCCCCAAACCCTGGACAATCAGCAACAGCCCCAACACAAAGAGAAGATGATCGATTCCGTAGAGGATGTGACCAACTCCCAGGGAGATATAGCCCCAGGCATCGATTCTGTTCTTGCCATCTTTGTGAACTACAAAGGAAGTCTCCAGCGGCTTGAGCATGTGTTGGACGCTGCTGCCGTCGGCGAATGTGATTCGCACGAGAACGTCGAGAATCGTGACGTTGAGGCCTGAAATGGCGATGGCCGCGCCGTCAAGGCCGCCGGCCCCGCATTGGATGCCTCCGCGTTCGATCATCGCTCCGGGAGCTTGCTCCGCGACCAGTGGCTTCGCGATCGTGCAAGCCGGAGGAAATACTGGATAGATCGCGGGCGGCGGGCCTTCAGCGGTCGGCACCTTCCAAACCAGATCGAATGATCCCGGGCCGGTCTCCTGCAGTGCCAGATAACCCGGAAGGCTGGTATGAGCGTGTGCGGGGATTGCGGCAAGCAACAATACGCTCAGCAGCATTCCCCAAGCGGAGCTACTGCGGCTTCGACAGACTCCGCAAGAGAAATCAATCGACATCTGGCACCGTTGCGTCCGGAGATCCGGGATTCTGGGACGGCGCCGGCCGCTGAGCTTCGACAGCTGAGAGGGCGGATTTGTCTACATCGACTTGATATCTCCTGCGGAGCTGAGCATAAAAAGCTTCACTTGCCGTTTGCAGGCGGTGGTTTTTGAAATCCGTCAAGACTTGTCCGCGGACTTCGGCTAGTTCTGGGACGCGGGATGGAAGCTTCTGGAGGATGCGGACCAGATGGAATCCATAACCGGATCGAAGTGTGCCAACCCATGCGCCGGGCTCGAGCTGGAACAGATTTCGCGCGAACTCTTCGCCAAAGAGCTCTTTGATCTGCTGTTGGGTCTGCAGTGGATATTCGCTCTGCAGCATGAAAGGGTCGCCAAAGCTGGATAGTTCTTCTGAGGAAATCCCATGGGAAGTGAGCCTTGCCAGCCCCTGACTGGCATCGCTTTTAGCTGCTGCGCCTCGCTTCGACGTACTGAAGTAAATATGGGTAAAGGCAATCTGGGCGGGAATTCGGAACTTGTCGCGATTCCGCTCAAAATATTCCTGAAGATCTTTATCGGATGGAGTCGTAGAAGCGAGTTCTTGCGAAAGAAACTCCATTTTCTCGACGAGGCGTCGCCGAATGATGGTGTCGTCTTTGTCGAGGCCGGAGGCTAGCGCTTCGCGGTACAGGACTTCATCGCGAACATAGTCATTGATCAAGGTCTCCATTTGTTTGGAATCGGGCGAGCGTCCCCATTGCCGAATCCACACCTCGCGGAGCCTCTGAATTTCAGGTGCCGAGACTTGAATCCGGGCGGCATTCGCATCAGCATTGGTGAAGCGCTCGAACAGCGTTGCCAGGCCGAAGAGCACGGTTCCAGCTAAGAGAAAATGAACGAGCGGCTCACGGAGTAATCGCCGAAGCGCCGTTCGAGGGCGTTCCACGACCGGAAGCCTGTTGACCTCCACGTCAGTAAACGAAACCTCAGTAATCTCAATCGGAAGATCGAGTTGCTCAGCGATCAAATGCACGTCAACACCCTCCCAGGTTCGCTCGCTTTACACTTGCCGGACTGGCGGCAGTTTGTAAGACCCGTTAAACAGCTCGGGCTTCGGTTGATAAGTTCTGAGCACAAGCTGATAAGCGCCTTGCGGAGCCGGCAGCCAGTTGGAACTCCCCTGTGCCGGGGCCTGGTTTTGAATCTGAATCTCCAACGAGCCATCCGGAGCGTAGACAAGGCCTGCCGTGCGGTCTCCGATGGAGTAGCGATTGATGGGATTCTCGACCAAGGCAAAATCCACCGCGTTGTATAGAGTGAGAGACCAGAACGCGTCGACGGGCGGAAGTGCACCAGCATCGAACTTCAGAACATAGTTGTTGGCGCCGCTCAGAGGCTGCCCCTCAGGCTTCGCGCTGAAGTAGAGTGCTTCCTGGGCAATGTGCGTCGCGGGGCCAAACCGATTTACAGAGGCTCGCAGAAGTGGGTCTTTGATGAAGTTCGTGACTTTGTAATTCACGCTCCAGCCGTTCAACTTAGTGGAGTAGTCCGTCTTCTTGATTCGGGCGTCGGCGGCAGGAATGGCGTCGCGCAACGCGGAAAGAATTGTCTGGTCGTGTGACTGGGAGGGATGACTGGCGGACTCGATGCCAACTTTGGCGAAGCGCTTTACAGACGCCAGGTCATCGGCTGGCGGCGGCGCAGTTGCCAGTCCCGCAGCGAGATTGTCAAAGAACTCAAGTCCGAGAGTTCCGAAGTGCGGGATCGGGAACAGACTCAGGTCCGCATCGGCCAATTCTTCCTGCGCATGGATGCGAGGATACGCACTCAGCGGGGCCAGCGCATATTGCCGCTGTATCGATTGCGCAGCGGGTAAGTCTGCGTCGCCTGAGACCAGAGTCCGAGTGAACGCAAGCACCAGGTTGGTGGGAGCGTCTATCCGTTGGACGCCGGCGGGGAGTGTACCCTGCCAGTTCGGTCCGACTATGGCGTAGGTGCCTTCCTTTGTACCCGTGGCGCGGCGGCCGACATACTGAAACGTATTGGCATACGCATCCAGCAGTTGGATCGAGTAGTAGCGGTCCTTCGTATCCGGAACATGAAGGAGCTGGGGCTCCTGGGTCAAGTCCAACCACGCATATCCGTACAACGTGTCGATGTTGGGACCGACAATCTTGTCGGCAGGCGTCGACAGGTGCTGTTTGCCGAGGAATCGATTTATCGGAATGTTCTTCTGGCGAGCTGACTCGGCGTACCATTCCATCAGGACCAGGGGAAAACCCCAGATGTAGGCGTCCTGCGCGATCGCCGAAGTGTCGTCAGAGTCGGCTGCCTTGGCGTACTTAGCGAAGGGCATTGCCCCGATACCGGCAGTAGTAACTCCAGCCAGCTGAAGAAATCGCCGGCGGTTGAGTTCAGATAGATTCGACATACTGTTCTCCTCCTGAAAAATGTCTAAATAGCTTTGGGCCGACTCAGCTCGCTACTTCGTTGCTTTGGAATCGCTCCCGGCCGGTGTGAACCAAATCGGCGAACTCCAGGCCCGTTCCTGAATCGCTGGAGGCACATCATCCGGCAGCGCTACGTTTGCCCGGTGGGCGTCATAGGTGCTCCAGCGGCACGTCGGATTTTCGAACACGCGGATGTAATAGAAAGCCCGATCCGTGGGCTTGAAATCCGGGTCCGTCCAACTCACCGAAAGCTCTGGCGCGCCTTTGTTGTTGGAGTAGCTGCAATCCGTTAAATTGACGGTCGCGCCGTTGTCGGCGCAGCGGTGAGTTTTGCTGTCAGGCTTCAGACCATCGGAACAAACGACGTCGAATACCTTTTCGTAGGTTTCTCCACCTTCGGCCCATCCCTTGACGATTTGGATCTTCTGCAGGTTGGCGCTGTCGGGATCTTTTGTGGCCCAAGCGACGAAGTGAGGAGCTTTAGCCTCGCTTGGCTTCGCGGGAAGATCCCCACCCATCGGAACTCCGCTGTGGTAGGCCGCTTCCACCAAATCATGGTGACGATGCAAGTCGGCTGGATAGTTCCATCCGCCAAAGAAGCGAACTCGAATTCGCGTTCCGCTGGTGGCAAACGATTCACGGCGCTTCAGTGCGTCGAAAATCGATTCACGAGTGTTCTCTTCCGCCCAGACTCCCGCCAGGCCGCCGGGATTGTTCAACACCGACTTGACGGGAAATTCCGGGCCCACGCTGTGGTTGAGGCGAGTCTCTGGCCGGTTGTCGCCCAGCGATGTAGCGCCGAGCCATTTTCCTTCAGCGGTGGATCCTGGAGCACTCGAATGTGTATCCGTGCTGCCGATAAAACCATACTTGAACGGGTTCACACCGTATTGGTCTTCGAGTACTAGACCAGTCTTGAGCGCGTTGCGCACATAGTTGCTGGCCACCGCGCAGAAAGCTTCTTCGCCCGGTTTGCAAGGCTTGAACAGTTGCTCGAAGCTACACTGTTCGTCATTCGTTCCCAGGCCGGGCGAGCATTCCGAGTTGCCCTTGATCTGGAAAAGCTCGATCACGGGTTCGGTCTTGGCGCGGCGAGTCAAGCCTTCGGTCGTGAACGGAGTTCCATCGCTGTTGTTGGACGCGAGAGCGATTCCCCATCCAAAGTTCGTGTTGTGTGGAATAGAAATTACCTGGCAATCCCCGGTGCAAGCCTGCTCCAGCCATTTCCAGAGGCGCTCCGGAGAGTTGTTCAAATCGACCGCGCTGTACACAGCCTGCGGGACCTGTCCGCCGCGGAAAATTACGTTGCGATGCAACATCCCGACGCGCTTGAATCCGGCCGACCATTCGTATCCGGCGAAAGTAGTGAACTTGCCGGGCTCGTAGAATTCGTCGGCGTTTTTCTGAATCTGCTGCCAAACGCTTTGTGCGCGTTGAAAACATTTATTGTTCTCATCCGCGTCGGAGCTGCCGCAAACCTCGGCACTGCGGCCGGCGGGGTTCTTCATCATTTGAGCCGCCATGGACCACATCCCTCGCAGCCCTTTTTCCGGATCCTCTGTGGACGAACGCAGTGTCTGGCAGACCGCGGTCTTGTAGGCTGCGTCGTCCGGGTCCTGACAGAGCGACAACTCGCCCAGCCATACGTCGTGATCGGTGACGGCCATGAAATCGAGAGGCGCCTTGAGTTGGCTCTCCACGCCGCCCGGCAAAACAATGGCCTCGCCTCGCCCAAAGCGGTAGGCCATGCGAGGATCATTGCGATTACCCATGGAATAGGCATCCAACGAATAGCTGGTGTGTACATGAAGGTCGCCAAAGTAGGCGTTGCGCAGTGGGTTCGGCGCCGGACGCGTGGCTGCTTGCGAGTGTGGCTTGGACTCGTCGGCGCCCCAGGAGGCACACGCCGAAAGCAGCGTCAGGCATAGAACCAGACTGAAACGCCGAACCTTGATTCCTGTTTTCAGGATTCCTGTTTCCAGGATTGCTGTCCCCGAGATTGCTGTCCCCGAGATTGCTGTTTTCCATTTGCCTTCGAGCTGTTGCGCCATATGTGCCCCTTAGTTCTTTTTGGTATTCAATGCTGCGCGCTTGGATCGACCGCTTGCGTCCGGCGAGGTCTGCGACCTGACCCCAGCGGCCGCTCCCGTAAACTTCAGAACGTCAAATGCAATGCCACCTGGATGATGCGCGACTGGTTGCCGGACTGCAGGCCGGTAACCTTGCCGAAGAGTTGGCTCCCGAACGTAGTATTCGGATTGGCCCAATTGGGGTGGTTGAGAACGTTGAGGGCTTCCGCCCGGAATTGTAGGTTTGTGCTCTCGCGTAAGGGGAAGTCTTTCAGCAACGACGCATCGATTTGCGCCGTGCCCGGTCCCGTTCCGAATGTTCTCGGAGCATCCCCGAATGTGTAGGCGGGATTTTGTTGGAACGCGGTCGTGTTGAACCACTCTGTGGAGCTGCGCTGGCTGCTGCTCAGAACGGGATTGCTCAACAGATTCGGCCGCACTCCGTCGGAGAACGATCCGGTATTGTTGACCGCATCGATCGGGCTCAGCGGCGTCCCCGTGTGCAGCTCGGCGATGGTACCGAAGGACCAGCCGCCGACGACTTCATCGAGTGCCGTCGAGCTCGGAGAAAACCTCCGGCCCCGGCCGACGGGTAATTCGTATAGCCCACTCAGCACCAGGCGTTGGCGAATGTCACTACCCGAAAGACCCCAGCGCGATTGTGGATTGTAGTAGTCGGTAAAGCTATTGTCGCCGGGAAAACCAGCCAATTCGAGGTAACTGTCAGCGTTGTCTTCAAACTTGGAGAAGGTGTAGTTAGCCTGGAATTGCAGCCCTTGCGAGTAGCGCTTCTGCACTCCTACATTCGCGCCGTTGTATTTTGACGCGCCGATGTTGGGATCGAGGATCTGAACGTTCTGATACTGCGGGAACGGCCGCAGCGATTGAGCGACCGCTGGATTAGCGGCCACGAGAGGAAGATCGGTATCCGGAACCTGATTGATGCTGTAGTTGCCGGAGCCGCCAAAGACCGGCATGCTGTGGCCGAAGGTTCCCAGGTAGGTTACATCCAGCAGCAGGTTCGGGCCGAACTGGCGCTGAACGTCAAAGCTTGCCTGATAGATGTACCCGTTGACGTGATTTTGAGCCCAGTAAGTGACGACGGTATGCGCAGGTTGTCCGGGAGCGGCGGCGCCGAAACCCGGAGTCAACTCAGCTGCGGTCGGTGTGCTCCAGAACGCTGGGATGGAGCTGATTTCTAAGGCCGGAGAGAGTATCCCTGTAGTGGAGTTGTACACTCCCGTCGTTGCTCCGGAAGTTCCATAGCCCAAATTGCCCTCCTGCGGCGTTCCGGAAGCGTACTCTCCCGTGTAGAGGACGCCGCCGCCTCCTCGCACCACCCACTCGTCGCGGGGCGACCAAGAGAAACCTAAACGTGGACCAAAGTTGTTCAGGTCCCACTGATTAGCGTAGACGCTCGCGCCATTGAGACCGGAGAAGATCAGCGACCCTGGCGTGCCCGAAATCGGGTTGATCGCCGTTGGGTTGAAGGCGTTTTGCCGGTTGGGACTGGTCTTGCGCGGCGAATCCACATCGTAGCGGAGGCCAAGGTTGAACGTGAGGCGCGGGGTAAGCTTCCAGTCGTCCTGGATGAAGGCCGAATAGGAATCGGCGATGGAGTGGATGGTCTCGAATGAATTGACCGATGCCGTATATACATTCCCCAGCAGCAGGTTTGCGACCGAGCCCGCAGCTGTATTCGTGCTGGTGCCATCGTTATTGAAGGTGAAGTTTCCTCCCGCCGACTCCGGGAACGTTGCGTTCATATACGAGGTGCGGGCTTCTATCCCGAACTTGAATTGGTGCGGACCGCGCACCCACGAAAAATTATCTGCATAGGAGTTGCTGACTGCGGGACTCTGCAGGTCTTCCTGCGAGCCCTGTCCGAATCCCTCGAGCCCGGCAATATTCACGGTCGGGAAAAAGCTCGGATTAAAAGTGTTGAGGCCGATCTGCGAATCGAGCGTGGTATTTACCCCGCCCTCGTATTGCAGGTACTGCCGGCGGGTGTAAGTGATGCGCAGTTCGTTGATCTTGTTGGCAGAGAAGTTGTGCAGCCAGGTACCTGACGCGTTGTAGTTGTAGTCGTGTACCAACCCTCCTAACGGATCGACGCCGGCTGTGGGAAACACCGAGGCCGTGACGGTGTGATCGGTGTCCGCCAAGAACCTACCAAAGATTCGGTCGTTGGGGCCAATCACGTGATCAATGCGCGTAACATACTGGTCCACGACCGTGGTCGCTGGGTCATTGACGACAAACTGGGCGGTCGGACTCGTCCCGGTAATTTGCGGATAAAACGCCGCCAGTTTGGCGCCGACTGGGTTCAGGACTGGGATTTGATTGTTGGCAAACGGTATCCCTGTCGCCGGATCCTTGACCACAACCTGTAAGCCCGTCTTCGGGTCGATGATCCCGTTGAAATTGCCGGTCAGCTCCTGCGCGGTTGGAACGGTCAACGATTCAGGAGTTCCGATGGTCTGGCGCCTGCCTTCGTAGTTGAAGAAGAATTGCGTTTTGTTTTTCTTGATGGGGCCGCCCAGACTGGCGCCAAACAGGTTGTAGTGCAGGGCGGGAACGGTTGTGGCAAATTCCGGTTGTTCCTGCAGGACCGTATTGCGAAAGTATTCGTAGGCCGAGCCGTGGAACGAATTTGTGCCCGACTTGGTGGTCATCTGTATTACAGCCCCGCCGGAACGCCCCAATTCGGCGGCGTAATTACTGATCGCCACACTGAACTCCTGCACCGATTCCGCTGGCGGATCGAAGCTAAGTGTGGGCACTCCAAGCAGCAGGTTTTGGGCGGTACCGCCATCGATGAGGTAGTTCGCGTTATCACTGCGGCCGCCTGCGATGGCGAAGCTGGCATTGGCGCCGGAGTTCGTTTGCACTACGAAGCCATTCAGCCTCTGCAATTGGGACGCGCGGCGGTCGATCAGCGGTAAATTCGTGACGCTCTCGTTCTCCACCACCTTGGCAACCGCGGAGGTTTCGGTCTGCAGCAGTGGTACGCTGGCATCGACGTTTACGACTTGCGTTTCGGAGCCGACCTTCAGGGTTACGTCGACCGTGCTGACGCTAGCGGTCAGGACGGCGATGCCGCTCTGCGCTTCCGCTTCGAAGCCGGCCTTCTCTACTTTCAGGTCGTAGTGCCCGGGCACCAATAGTGGGAAGGAATAATAGCCTTCATTGCCCGACATCACGTCGCGATGATCGCCGGTTTCCACGCGAGTCAGCGTGACCTTCGCGTCTGCGACGGCAGCCTGACTGGCATCGCGGATCTGTCCGGAAACCTGTGAATCCTGCGCTTGCAGAGTGGCGACTGCAGCCGCAGCCACCCAGATAAACAGCAATACACGCCCCAATATCTTCATGACCTTCCTCTTTTTTCGGTGCAAATCGGCTTCTTGATCCGTCCCGCCTTCAGGCGCGGAATTTCCCTCGGTTTCGCGAATCGCATCTGTTGACGGCTAGGTGCCAGGGACTACGGCCGCGCGAAACTGCCGACGCCCTCTGCGTCTCGTGTGATCGAGCGCTGGTTTAGCAAGCGCCTGGTCGGGGTACAACATCGCAGCATCGTGAAGGGGGTGGGCATAGGCTCAACGGAGCGGATTCACTGACCATGTGATCCGCGTTGGAAGGGACAATATATCAAGTATGTCTATTATGTCAATAGGCATTGTATAAAAACTTTAGTTGCGCCCTATCGAAACTTCATTGGCGGCCTTCTGGCCTGTGAGCGTGGAGAAAAAAGTCCTCAATCCGCGCAGCCTGTACAACGCCACGTCACTGTTGGGAGGACAACAGAGCTGTTGCTGGCACCATTGTTGCTCGCATCATTGTCGCTCGTGCCATCAAGGAGCCAACGATGCGCTTGACCTGTTCGCTTCGAGGGTCATTCGGCGCTTCCCGCAGGAACCGGCCAAACTCTTCCGCAGCTTCCTGGCTGCGATCGAGGCGTTGCAGTATGTTTGCGCGAACCAGATGCACATCGGGAAAATCGTTGTGTAACTCGTCCGACTCGCGTAATGCCAGGACGAACCGGCCCTCGCCATACAGAGCCTTGGCTATCTCCAGCCGGCCTTGCCAGAAATCGGGGCGCCTGCGGAGAGCCTGCTGCGCGAAGGTCTCTGCCTTCTGAAATTCTCCTAGCGAGTTATACGCCGTGGCGAGCGCCACGTTGGCTTCAGCTTCACCAGAATCAAGGGCCAAAGCGCGGGTCGCATCTTCGATCGCTGCGTTGGGATCCTTCAAAGCCAGTCGCAGCAGAGCCCGCATGGAGAACGCTGCGGCACAAATCGAATCCACCTGCAACGCCCGGTCGATCTCCCTATCGGCCCCGGCAAAGTTCAACTTGCTGAACTCTTGCTGTGCCAACTTCAGATGGGCGCGCACCTTTGCCGGCGCCCGCAACTGTTGCGCGGAAACTGTATATGTCTGCTGCGACGCCGCTGCAGCGCGCTCTGAGGGAACCGGTAGTGTGACTGCTACCTGGCGATCCAGCCGATCAAGAGTGATCGGCTCATCCGCTATTTCCAACTCCTTCGCCACCAGTAGGATATATTTTCCAGGCTCCGCCATCGTGGTGATGGCGAAGCTTCCCGCGCTATCCGTAAAGCCGGCCGCCACCTTAACACCGCGGAGATCCCAAACCTCGACCGTAGCATGGTCCACGGGTTGGCTCTGCGCGGTCACGACCAAACCATAAACGATGGAATGATCGCCCGCATCTGAGGTCTGCGCAGCGATGGCGAAAGATGTTAGAAGGAGCAGCGAAAGGACCAGGCAGGCGAGAGACGTTACTCGCTCGATGACAACACAACTAAGTTGATTTGCTTTCTTGTTATACGACCGGCAGCTAGTACGCTCGTAGCAGATCCCCCAACTAGACCGCGAGGCCTCGACCATCTCGCAGCCTCACAACTTCACGCTTCGAGCTCGCACAGATCACCAACTGCCCTCCGAGTTTCACCTAGAGTCAGGATACTCCATATTTGAGCTGATCAATTACAAAACCAAAGTGAGGTCCACTGGGACATTAAAACCCACCAACATCATCCTCCAGAATACCGGGCGCATCAAGATAGCAGAGTTCGAAATTGTTCGTAGCGGCCATACCGGCATCGGTCGCACCGAGATCGTGGACACTATCGACTACACGTCCTCGGAGCAGTTCCAGAAGTAACCTCCAGATCGCAGAACCGACATTTTATTCAACCGGGCGTGGTTCCCCTTTCGCGAAAATGACCGCGCAGGCGGCATCTCTATTGAGCCGTATACCAACGAACGTAGTCCACCAACATGGGCTGCGGATTGGTTAGTCCGCTGGTCGATCCTCCCAGGGTGCCACCGACGGCCACATTCAAGATTGTGAAAATGGATTGATTGAATGGCCAGGTGTCTCCCGAGGGCAGGCTACTGGGTGTGACCGTGAAGAACGGGGCTGATGCGTTGTCTACGTAGAACTGCATCTCGTTCTGCGTCCAAACTATTCCATAAGTATGGAACGCAGTGTCACCTGCTTCTCCGCTGGGGAAGGTGTAGCGTTCTCCAATTCCGTCGCCTCCCGTTTCAGCGGTGTGAATCGTGGAGTTGTTTCCTGCGGGGCCTGCACCGCCATCGACCTGAGGCGACCAGTTCTCCATGATGTCGGCTTCGCCACAAGTGGGCCACGGGACGGTGGTGATGTTGCTGCCTAAAGTCCAGAAGGCAGGCCAGAGGCCCTGGTTGGTGGTATTTGGGAGCTGGATACTGGCCACGAGAATACCGTACGTGAAGTTTTGTACCCCTTCCGTATTCATGCGGCCCGATATCCACGTGCCACCCACATTTATCGGCTGGATCACAAGATGCCCGTTGCCGTCGATGTAGACAGGAGCAGTGGAAGTGCTGAAAGTTGTGGGGCACTGGGATGGATTGCCTGCATATCCCGGAGGTCCGCAATAAACTTCGACCTCACCGTTGCCCCAGCCGCCATTATTTCCGAGGTCGAAATTCCACACCGTAGTGTCTGGAGAACCCGCGGCGCCGTTAAACTCCTGGCACCATTGCGGGGTGTATGTGGTTGAGCCGACGGTAATGTTGGAAACACCGCTGCAATTTCCCGTCCCGCCTCCGCTGCCTGACGCAAATGTGAAGTAGTTGAGGTTCCAGCCGGCGGCGTCCTGGTCGAAGGTCAACGTCTGCTCGCCCGCGGGAAGTGTGACCGTGGCCGATACGTTGGTCCATGTCTGATAGCCGCCCGTGGCGGGAAGGCTGACTTCTCCGCTGAGATTCGTACCCCCAGCACTCGACAGATGGAAGGCATCGGTAACAGCGCTGGGAGCGGCCACACGGAAGGTGACCGTGTACGTTCCCGCTGTGGCCACGTTGACGGTGTAACGGAACCACTGCCCACTGGCCGTCCAGCCGAGGTCATAGCCGCCGCCGGTATCGGTCGTCACTTCGAGATCGACGCCGTCGGAGCGGTAACTGTTCCCAGTCCCGTTGGTTGAACTGACGTCGTAGCCAATTCCTTGGCCGCCGGTGTCGTAATTTTCCGCTTGCACGGTGCCGGGGACCGCGGCGGGAGTTCCACCGTAGGGCCCTTCGCTCCCGGAAGAAGAGGATGTGAAGGTCGCATAGTTGATGTTCCAGCCAGCGTTGTCTTGGTTGATCGTCAACGTCTGCTGACCTGCCGGAAGGGTAACGGTAGCCGTCACGTTTTCCCAGGTTTGCCAGCCGCCGGTCGCGGGCACGTTGACCGATCCGCTGAGATTGGTTCCGGATGCGTTGGAAATGTGCAACGCATCGGTCACAGCGTCGAGCGCGGCCACGCGGAAGGTGACCGTGTAGCTCCCAGCCGTAGCCACGTTGACCGTGTATTTGAACCACTGGCCGGCGGTCGTCCAGCCGAGGTCGTATCCTCCACCAGTATCGGTTGTTGCTTCCAGGTCGACGCCGTCGGAGCGATAGCTATTCGCAGATCCGTTGATCGAAGTAACGTTGTAGGCCACTCCCTGGCCGCCGAGATCGTAGTTCTCAGCCTGCACAGTGCCGGGAATCGCCGCAGCCGTTCCACCGTAGGGCCCTTCGGTCGATGCGAATGTGGTGTAGTTGAGATTCCAACCAGCATTATCCTGATCAATCGTCAGCGTCTGCTCACCTGCCGGCAGAGTCACGCTGGCGGTGACGTTGGTCCAAGTTTGCCAACCACCGGTCGCGGGAACATTGACTGATCCGCTGAGATTGGTTCCTGATGAATTAGATATATGAAGCGCATCGGTCACAGCATCGATGGCCGCCACACGGAACGTCACCGTATAGGTGCCCGCGGTTGCCACATTCACCGTGTACCGGAACCACTGGCCGCCGGTCGTCCAACCGAGGTCGTATCCGCCGCCCGTGTCGGTGGTTACTTCCAAGTCAACGCCGTCGGAGCGGTAACTGTTTCCAGTTCCATTGATCGAAGTGACGTTGTAGGCAACCCCCTGGCCACCCGTGTCGTAGTTTTCGGCTTGAACGGTACCGGGGACGGGCGCCGGAGTTCCGCCATAAGGCCCTTCGGCCGCAAAGGCGATGTTCGCGATGCACAACAACAAGGTGGCAAATATTGCGACGGCGACGAAAGCTTTTCGCGTTTTCATGGCGGTCCTCGACTTAAATTCTGAGTACCGACTCTAGGCGCTCGACACCCGAGGGCGAAACGTTATCCTTAGTTACCTTCCGGTTTTCGTAACGGTTAAATCCCGGCGTTACACGGTCTTCTGGGAGGTATATATTTTGGGATGTGCACCTCGGGCCAGGACGCCCGGGGCTTTGGAATCGCACCTGAATCGACGAGTCAGAGTTCAAGGCCAGACTGAATCGGCGACAGTAAAAGCACTGGGGATGTTGGGGTATGACGACTCGAGGAGCGATTCCTCATCCGGACCACGTTGATCCGGGCCGCAGGGCCAGGGAGCGCGCAGCGTTATACGCAGTGCTTACTTCCGGCATCTTCGAAAACAAGCCGCGGTTAGCCAATCTGCTTAAATATATTTGCGAAAGGCATTTCGATGGCGACACCGGCGCCATCAAAGAGTATTCCATCGCGACTGACGTCTTCGGCCGGTCTCAATCCTTCGACCAGGCGACGGACTCCATCGTTCGCGTCGAAGCTTTTCGGCTGCGAAAGAAGCTGCGGGAATTCTATGATGGCGAAGGTGCAGATCAGCCCATAGAGATTGTGGTGGCACCCGGGCACTATCGTCCCGAGTTCATTGATCGGACTCCGGGAGCGCGGTCGCCGAACTCGTTCCACAATTCAGTGCCGATGCCGGCTCGGCGCCGTTCGGACCGCGAGCCCCAGACCGAAGGGCCTTCCTCCGCTCCGGAAAGAGAAAATACCAAAGCTGGCATCCATCTGCAAGATGGTCCGTCAAGGGAGGTGCGCAAGCGCGTATTTGACGGCCGGGGATTTCTGGCCATCGGCGCGTGTTTAGCGTTCTTAGCGATCATTGCCGGGACTTTAGCGATGTGGCGGTTCAATCGCAGCCATCATGCGAATGCCATCGACGCCCCCCAGGCGCCATCTCCCACAGCTTCTCTCGCAATGGGGCCGGAGACGCGCATTCGATGTGGATACTCCCGCCCCATCTTCAAGGATGCGGAAGGGAATGTATGGACCGGCGATCGATATTTCACCGGCGGCTTCGTCACCGAACTCCCCAACCAGCATATTGCCCGCACTCGCAACTCCGAGTTGTATCTCACCGGCAGAACGGGAGTCTTCTCGTACAAGATACCGCTGGCTCCAGGCACGTATGAATTGCGGCTGCACTTCGCCGAGACTACGTATAGCCCTGCCAGTTCGCTCGGAGGCGGAGAGAACAGCCGCGTCTTCGACGTGCAACTCAATGGAAGCCCGCTCTTGAAACAATTCGACATCGTCTCGGATGCGGGAGCAAATACCGCCGATGTCCGCGTATTTCGGGACGTATCTCCCAACCAGGACGGCTATCTTCACCTCGACTTTTCTGGGTCGCTGGGCCTGCCGCTCATCAATGCAATTGAGATCGTTCCCGGCTTGCCCCATCAGTTGCGCCCAATTCGTATGGTCGCTCAAAACAGTTTCTTCGTGGATGCGGCCGGCAATTTGTGGATGCCCGATGCCTACTACAGCAGTGGGCAGCTTGCGTCAGATAAGGTTGCGATTCGCGGTAGTTCGGAGCCTGGCCTCTTCACCGGTGAACGGTACGGCAACTTCGACTACGCCATCCCCGTGGATAAGGGAAGTTATCAGCTGACTCTATATTTCTCCGAGAAATACTGGGGATCGGATCTCTCCAAGACAAGTGGCGCGGGCAAGCGCGTCTTCGATGTTCTCTGCAATGGCGTCGCACTCTCGCGCAACCTCGATATTGCGGAAGAGGCCGGTTCGGGACGCGCCTTGGTCAAGACTTATCATGGGCTTCGTCCCAATGCTCAAGGAAAGTTAATTGTTTCCTTCATCCCCGACGTCAACTACGCGAGCGTGGATGCCGTCGAAGTTGAACAGCAAACGCCTTAGCCTCCACAGGGACGGCTTCAAAAAGGGTGGAATAGACGGAGACTTCCAGAGATCCTTGCTCACGCCATGTGACATGACGGTCGCCTCCTGATTATGAAATCGGAGAGACAGTTCGGTCAGGTGATTACGTCTTCGAGGAGAGCGCTGACTTCCCACAAGCCGACTTCGGGACAACGTCGGAGTCCGTGTTAAAACGTAGCATCCGGTTAGCCCATAATCCGTCCGGAATCGTTGGCGGCGATAGAATTGGCTGTTGAGGCCAATCGCCCGTTAATGCGATCACCAGCGGCAAGGTGGACTGCTGCAAGTGGGAGATACCCGATGAAGGCAGTGGTACTGTACGAGTACGGCGGTCCCGAGAAACTAAAATTTGAACCCAACGTTCCCGAGCCGCCGATGAGCAGAGGTACGGTACTGATCGCGGCAGCCGCTGCGAGCGTCAATCCGATCGACTGGAAACCGCGTTCAGGGACTCGGCAGAAGGATTCTCCGTTGTCGTTTCCGGCAATTCTCGGCCGCGACGTGAGTGGCGTCGTACGGGCGGTGGGCGCCAATGTGAAGCACTTCAAGACTGGCGACCGCGTTCTGGCACTATCCAACGCGACCTATGCCGAATTGGTGGCAGTAGACGATTCGGACGTGACCCATCTGCCGGATGGCGTGGACCTGGCGGACGCGGCCGCGATCCCGCTGATTTCCCTCACGGGAGACCAACTTGTGCGTCTGGCGACAAACGTAAAAAAGGGACAAGTTGTTCTAATCACGGGAGCCCTGGGCAGTGTTGGGCGCGCGGCAGTCCATACGGCAAAGAAGATAGGCGCGCAGGTGATTGCAGGTGTTCGCAGGAAAGAGCTCGAAGACGCTCGCTCCCTCGGTGTCTCTGACGTGCTCGCGATTGATGACGATAAAGCGATTGAGAAATTCCGCCTGGTGGATGCAATTGCGGACACCGTTGGCGGCGAGGTTGCTGCGAAACTGATCGCGAAGGTAAAGCAAAGCGGCTCCTTTGGCTATGCTTCGGTGTTGCCGGAAAACGCGGCGGCCCAAAATCCGACAGTGAAGATTGTGCGCGTGCGCGCGCAGCCTGATCCATCCAAGGTGCGCGAGTTTGCCGATGACGTGCGCGATGGCAAGTTTGTTCTGCCTATTGGTCGCCGGATGCCGTTGCGTGATGCTGCCGAAGCACATGTGCTCGGGGAGAAAGGCGGTGTCGGGAAGATTCTCCTGCTGGCGCCGGATTCACAACACTGATTTCTTCACGGCGACCTCAGTGGACGCATTACGGGCTACTCTTCCCTGATCGTGTAAAGGAAAGCTCGCCAACAGTCCACGAACCACCCATCAGCATTTGAGTGTGTATGTCGCACCAGGGTCTCTCTCTTTCGCAGAGCATGCGGTTTGCGATGGGATTGTCGGCAGAAGAGTACGAAGTTTCTAGCTGAGTTTTCTCTCCTTCAGACAAGCCGCCTGGGCCATCAGGTAATTCTGTTCCGGGATACTTGTCGTCCCGCCGGCCGCAATTCGGTAATGCTTGATGGCGCTTTCATAGTCGCCAACCATTTCGAGCAAATGGGCGCGAACCGCGTCGAGACGATAGTGACCCGCAAGCCGGGCGTCGGCATCGAGCGTCCTCAGCAGTTCGAGGCCTTTGGCTGGGCCGTGTACCATGGCAGCCGCAATGGCATGATTAAGTGTGACCATCGGGCTGGGAGACACACCTTTCAGCAATTCGTACAATGCCAGGATCTGCGGCCAATCCGTGTCCTCCGCTCGCGCCGCTTCGTCGTGAACGGCAGCGATAGCCGCCTGTAACTGATACAGACCGGCGGACCCTTTCGATAGAGAGGCGGTCAAAAGCTCGATGCCTTCGGAGATCTCGGCCCGGTCCCACAGAGTTCGATCTTGCCTGTCCAGGGGGATCAATTCTTCTTCAGGTCCGGTTCGTGCCGCACGGCGAGCGTCGGTTAGCAACATGAGCGCCAATAGACCTGCCACTTCTCCATTCTCAGGTAGCAACGCCTTTGCACCGCGAGCTAACCGGATCGCCTCGCGCGCCAAGTCGAGCCGTTGCAAGTGAACTCCGACGCTGCTGGCATAGCCTTCATTGAAGATCAAGTAGAGCACATGGAGAGCTGCAGGTAGCCGTTCCGCACGCTCCTGCGGGGAAGGCAGGCGGAAACGCACGCCGGAAGCCTTGATGCTTTGCTTTGCGCGGCTGATGCGCTGCGCCATGGTCGCCTCGGGAACCAGGAATGCATTGGCAATTTCCGCCGTAGTTAAACCACCGACGGCGCGCAGAGTTAGAGCAATCGCGGAGGATGAAGTCAGAGCGGGGTGGCAGCACATAAACAACAAGATGAGCGTGTCATCCGTATCCATGTCGGACTCGATTTCATTGCTGGGTGGCACGGTCTCCATGTCATCCTTCGCAACCGCGGTTTCCCTCTGCCGACGGGCAATTTCGCTGCGCACATGGTCGGTCATGCGGCGGGATGCGACCTGGATCAGCCAGCCGCGCGGATTCTCGGGAACACCCTCCAGCGGCCATTGCGTGAAAGCCGCTATCATGGCCTCCTGCACTGCGTCCTCTGCGGAGGAAAAATCTCGAAAACGGCGCACAACCGAGCCGAGCACCTGTGGCGCAAGTTCGCGCAGCAGACGCTCGGAAGTCGTGTCCCATGGCTTTGTCATCGCAACTCTCGTTGCAGCATTTCCGGTGGAGGCCCACTCATAATCGGACGCAGTTCAATCGGCATGTTCAACGGAGTCCCGCCGGGACCGGGCGCCGTTCTCCGCGCCTTCCCAGTTTTGCCAGAAATGCGCGAGGCATTTCCCGGCAGTTCCTTCATCCGGACAGCTAGGCCGCGAACCGCCGGACTTCAATCGGCATGTTCGTCGGTGCTCCTCCCGGCCCCGGCGCCGCCGAAATCCGGCCCGCTATGGTATAAGCGCGTTCGGGAGTGGCCACATCAACGATCCAGTAGCCCAGCAAAAACTCTTTCGACTCGGGGAAAATACCGTCCGTGACCGGTATGCCATTTTTTTCATCGCGCACAACCTTCGCTTCCGCGGGTTCGGCTAAGCCTTGTGTGGCCACAAACTCTCCCGATCCGCTCAGCTCGTTATTGATACTCCGGAGGACGCCCATGCTTTTCTCAATATCCTCTTGTGACCAGGCGTGATAGCCGTCCACGCCTGCCTTCGTGCCGGACATCAGCAAAATGTATTTCATGTATCTCGCTCCTCTGTGGTTTGTTTACCGTAAGCGCGTTCTGCCTAAGCCTTCTTGTCTGCTTGAAACATCCATCGGACACCGAATTTGTCGTTAAGCGCTCCGTAGGTACCGAAAAACTGATCCTTCAACGGGTCGGTTACTTCCGCGCCTTCTGAGAGTTTTTCAAATAGAGCTTTCAATTCTTCGAATGTTCCCCCGCTCAGATAAAGGCAAACCGTGTTGCCGCGAATTGCAGTTCGGTCAGGCCGCAGCCAGTCCGATGCTGAAATCTCCAGCTTGCCATTTCTGAGCCGGGCATTGACGATTTTCTCCCGCTGAGCGGTTGGCATGAAATCCTTGGCTGGAGAATCTTTAACCTTGGTCGCAGTCAGTTCTCCGCCGAAACAGGATTTGTAAAACTCCATTGCCTGACTACAATTGCCATCGAACAACAGGTAGGGTGTCAAGGTCATCATTTCATCTCCTTTGATTTGCTGCATCTTGGCGTCTGCTCTTGAAGCAGCCGGTAGAGCGGCTAACGCCAGAGTGGAAAGCACGGATGCGGCGAACTGGCGGCGAGAGAATGCTGGCTGGGGCACGGTCGTCCTCCTGGTCTGGAAGCGCCTGGCAGCGGCATCAGCCATCTGCGCTTTCATGGAGTAGTCGGAGCCATCGCGCCGTTCTCTACATCACTGGGAAATATTTTTCCTAACCACAGATTCAGGCCCAGACTGTCGATTCTGCGCGCTCAGAACCGACATACGAGTAGAGGTTGGAAAATGACGACCGACGAAGTAGAAGTAGTGGTTGACGTTAGCCAGAACTGGGTCCTTGCTTGCGATGTTCAGCAACGGTTTATGCGGGGGTGGACTACGGCGCAGTGCCGCCAAGTTCGAGCCCTCGGTGGCGATTGCTATGACTTGATGCCGCTTACGGATGACCGCCTGGCGTTGGCCGTTGGCGATGCCTCCAGCAAAGGTCTCGCCGCGGCGCTCATGATCGCCAGTGTTCAGTCCTCAGTGCGGACAGCGGCGTTATTCACAGGAAACGACCTGGCCGCATTGCTCAAGATAGTGAATCTCCAAGCGTACGCTTCGTCGCTCACGGACCGCTACGCGACGATATTCTACGGCGTCTTCGACCCGGCGACGCGGACGCTGCGGTATGTGAACGCCGGACACACTCCGCCGATTATTCTTCCGCATAACGGCTCAGTCGACCCGCTCGAGATGGGCGGCGCACCTGTTGGTATGTTTCCTGATTCGAGCTATGAGGAGGGGGCGGTGCAGCTTGATCCCGGCGATGTGGTCATCACCTACACCGACGGAGTCATTGAAGCTTGCGAACCGGCGAGGAGTGGGGAGTTCAGCGCCTGTTGAAAGCGACGGCCGCCTGGGCGCGACTAGGGATTGAGAATGCTGAACATCTCGTCCAATCGATTTTCAACTCCATGGACGACTTCTCCAGAGGGCGCCAGACGGATGATGCGACATTAGCGGTTTTGCGGGTGCTCTAGCCCCATCCACGTTAAGAGCTGTCAAGTCCCAGGACACCCCTTTTGCAAGGGTAGGTACCACCAATCTATCCGCGGATGCATTTGTAGAGATCGTTACAGCTGCATGGGGAACTGACGTCAGCCAATTACACCTGCGTTCGCGGTGCCATCCGTCGAAAACCGCGACAGATGGGGCAGCCTCAGTCGTGGTGACACGAAGATGGCCATCCCCCTAGTGTTGCTTCTTGCGTTGGCGGTAACTATCCCAGACAAAAAATAATACCAAGAGAACCGATAGGCCCAGCTGACTCTCAGCAAGATGGAAAAGGTCTATTTGCTCTCTACCCGGTCCAGGATGCAACAAGGATTCGGTCGGCGAGGAAGGGTTATAGAACACCAAGACTTGCGAGCCAACCGGAAATTCGGCGATGTAATTCTGTACCACCTCCTCCGCCGCGCAGTGGTTCTTTATATCTAGACGCGTCCCAATCCATTCTTGTCCGTTCACCACGTATTTGTAATCAACCGCAGGCGACAGACCCGCTGGCGTACGCCGAAAGTAACATTGCCGCGTTCGCGTGTGTAGGACGACCCCCTTCACAGATGGCCAGGCGGCGGTCTGAAGGTCCCGACGATACTGCAAAAGTCCTAACGCGCCAGAAACAAACATCAAGACACTAAAAATCCGGAATGCGATGGTAAGTACGCGCTGCACGTCAACGCCGGTCCGTTGATAGTAGGAGTCAGTGCTCATTGAACTCGTCAGAGTATGAGTGCCCCGCCCACCCTATTCTGGCCCAAACTAATCTTGTGCAAAAAGCTACCGTAGTAATCAGACAAAACACCGATTGAGGATCGGCGGGGCTGAGTTGCCATGGCAGAAAGTACTCTTGCCAGGAACTCAGAATCCAGCATTTCGAACCCTGCGCTGGGCCTATCACTGTTGACCCCAAGTATGATCAATCCAGGTGCCGACAGCCACGTTGTTGATGATGAGCGCAGCCAGTCCGCCCAGTCCGTTCGTTGCCACTCCGCTTTCGGAATAATTGACAAGCGAACCGATAGTGAGGAGGCTCTCCTCCCCAAGAGCCGCCGTGATCATCGCACCCTCTGACAGCGTTCCACTCGCAATCACTCGCGAATAAGTGGCAAGACCAAAAAGTGCGGGATCTTCATCATTGCCGATGCCGAAGAGTAAACCTGTTGATCCTCCCGATTGTTCGATGCCATAGAAGTTCCCTGCCAGTGCGAGACCGGCGATGCCAGTGAAATTGGAGGATTGATCAACGTTCCAGTACCATACGCCGAATAACCCCTCCTCTACTTCTCCCGGCCCAGGTATTGGAGCGGGCAGCGAGTATGTGCCTTCTAGCGGAGAACCCCACGCCTCAAGTTCCCACATTTTCGCTTTAGGTAAGAAAATGATCTCAAAACCTCCGATCGGTCCCGCGCTTAGCGTGCTGCCAAAGCCCCCGCCATAAGGCTCGGACGCAAATAGGAAACCGAACCCAATCGCATCGGGGAGACCTTTGAAGAGACCTGAGAGAACTGTCGCCAAGATGGTGCTGCTGGTGCCGGCCAGGGTCGTCATGATCGAAGTGGATACGGTCAAACTCATGAGGTCGAAATCGTTACCTGAGGGATCGCGGTGGTTGGCCGGATCGGCCGCCGAGTACAAATACTTGTGGAGCGACAACGGATCCCGTACGTTGCCTTCATAGTTGTCCATGCTGAAGAATCTGCCAGTCGTGTTGTTGTAGTACCGGGCTCGGTTGTAATAGAGGCCTAGGGTGGGGTCGTACTGTTCGCCGGCAAAGAGATAGTTGTTTGGGGTGGAGCCCGTTTGATTGATGAGGTTGCCGAAGGCGTCGTAGTCGTAGGTGTCGGTGACTGTCCCCGCCGAATTAGTCAGCTGACGTACGCTGCTATGGCCGTCGTAGCCGTAGAAGCTCGTAGTCGCCGTGCCGCTGATGATTTGCGCCTCGCTGATGCGTTCTAATCCATAGGAGTAAGTCCGAGACAAAGCGCCGTTCTGCAACTCATCCACGACCTGGGCGTAGCCCGTCGGATTGATAGTATCGACGAGATAGTTCGTGGTCACACCAGCCGCCGTCTCGCTGACGCGATTTCCGTCGCCGTCGTACACGACCGTGACGCCTCCATGTGTAGTCAGGTGGTTTTCAAAGTCATAGATGTTGGCGGTCCCGCCGGCGTTCGTCGTGTTCCCATCGGCGTCGTAGGTGTCGCTTCCCAATCGGTCGTCCGCATCGTAGGTATACGTCATCCCTCCCGCGGGCGGTATCGTCGTGCTCAGCGTCTCGCGGTTGCCGACGGCATCATAGGTATAGCTGCTTATGCCGTTGTTGTTGTGGGGATCGGCAGTGACCGTCTCGGTCGTCAGGCGATAGAGCGAGTCGTAGGCGTAGGCCACCGTTCTCCCGGTCAACTCAGCCACCGAGGTGCGATTGCCCGCCAAGCCCAGCGTGTAGGCATAGTTCGAAATCGCCGACGCATTCTTCGACGCTCCCACCTGCGTCAGCCGATTCAGCGTGTCGTAAGTGTAGGCGTGTGTGACTCCGTTCGGGTAGACGAAGTTCTGCAAGTTGCCCACGGCGTCGTACGCATACTGCGTCGCGCCGGACGCGTCAGTCACCGTGCTCAGGCGGCTCAGTTGGTCGTAGGTGTACGTATCGGAAGCGCCTCCGGCGTTCGACGATTTCAGTGTAAGCAGATTGCTGGCCGGATCGTAAGTGTAGGCCAGGGTTCCGAACGGAGTCTGCTTCGAGGTCAGGCGATTGCGCACGTCGTAGGCGTAGGTGGTCGCGCCCGACACGTCGGACATCGTTTGCCGCAGGCCGTTCGCGGTGTAGGTGAAGCTGACGGTTGAAGCGGTGAAGCCTGGGTCAGGCGTCTTCGTCAGCAGGCGGTTGCTGGTGTCGTAGGTGTAGGTCGTGGTTTTGCCGTTGGAATCGGTCTTCGACTTCAGATTGCCAGCAGAATCATAGACATAGCTCTCCGACTGTCCGGCGGGGAGGGTTCGCCCAGTTCTTCTTCCTAGTGAATCGAACTGATACGTCGTCGTATGCCCATTCGCGTCGGTCTGCGAGATGCGGTTGCCGACCTGGTCGTAGCCGTAGGTGGTGACGAGATTCAGGCCGCCGGAGACTGCATCTTGCGTAACGGAAGTCAGGCGTCCTAGCGCGTCGTAGCCGTAGGCGGTGACTTTGCCGGCCTGGTCGGTTTTCGAGAGGACGCGGCCGACGTTGTCGTAAGCGGTGGTGGAAGTCGTCTGATCGGGATAGATGACCGCGATCTGGCGATTCAGCGCGTCGTACTGATACTGCGTGATGTTCTGGCGCGCATCTTTGACGGCGATCTGGTTGCCAGAGTTGTCGTAGGTGAAGGTGGTGACGTGGCTGAGGGCGTCGGTGAGCGTCGTGCGGCGGCCGGCGTTGTCGTAGCCGTACGTGGTCGAGTTGTTGTCGGCGTCGACAGTGGAGCTGACGCGGCTATCGGCGTCGTAGTTGGTGACCGTGAAGCTCTGGTCGGCGTAGGTGGTCTTGCTCAGGCGCTTGTCGGAGTCGTAGGTGTAACTGGTGGTGTGGCTGGCGCGGTCGGTCGAGGTCAGGCGGTCGTTCTCGGCGTCGAAGGTCGCGCTGTCGGTGGTGGTGTCGGGATACGTAGTGGTCGTGAGGCGTCCCATCGAGTCGTAGGTGTAGCTGGTCTGGCGGTTGAGTTGGTCGATGGTCACACTCTGCTTGCCGATGGAGTTGTACTGCACTTGCGTCGCCGTACCGTCGGGATAGGTGGTCTTC
>Ga0209274_10000301_pt1 | contig 33962 bp, 31 predicted proteins | sample HubBroMetageREF1_FD_188343 | JGI IMG/M metagenome (GOLD analysis project Ga0209274, IMG submission 188343) | Reference soil microbial communities from the Hubbard Brook experimental Forest, New Hampshire, USA - Hubbard Brook CCASE Soil... | ecosystem: Environmental > Terrestrial > Soil >...
TTTATTTCATTGAGAAAGGTTCGAACCGCATCACCCTTGTCGGCCTCGGTCGCACGGATTTCCACTCCGCCGTCGAACTGCAGCAGGTCGAGTCCACTGTGCTCCGCGATGGGCCGCCAGCCGAGAAGGACGCGAGCCCGGAGATCCTCCACCGCGATTTCGCTCAGGCCGCGCCAATGCACGGCAATGCTTCCGGCCTTGAATTCCGCGACGTAACGCAGTTGCATGTAGCCAAGCCAGCGGTCGGCGTCCGACAAACCATCCAACGTTCGCTCATCTAGTTGAAGCATCTCCATGCCTCCGCCTGCTCTCAGGTGCTGCAACCCATGGATTCCCCAAACTTCTGGATTCGGGTGAATATTGAGCAGCGGGAGAACATCTCTGGCATCTCGCCCGGAGAAAACAGCGACTCGCGTGCGGCCGTTGCGCACGATTTCTTGCAACAGGAGCGCAACTCCGGGATACGGGTACGCCTGATCGCGCCGGGCGTGGAAGGGCGCCAGCGTTCCGTCGTAATCGAGCAGCAGCGCCGCCTGCGATGCATGGGTGACGGCTTGCAGAAACGGCGCGAACAGCGATTGCACCTCTGGACTCAACGCGTTGCCCCCTTCTTTCGCCCGACTGCTCGTTCTCCACTACCCGCTAAGCGCAGATTCACCCCACGGACACAACAGCCCGGGATTTCTCTTGCACATCCTCGGGCGCATCCAGGCGCACCTCGCAAAGTTCGGTGATCAGATTCCCCGCCCAACGGTAAATGTTGTGCTCCTTGATCACCTTTCGCATTCGGTGCATACGCAACTGCTTTTCCTCCGGCTCCATCTCTAGAGCGGCGCGGATGGCGTCGGCTGTCTGATCGATGTCGTAAGGATTGACCAGCAGGGCGTCGCGCAGTTCGCGGGCCGCGCCCGTGAACTGGCTTAGAATGAGCACGCCCCGCTCATCCCGGCGCGCTGCGAGGAATTCCTTCGCGACCAGGTTCATCCCATCGTGCAGCGAAGTTACCAGGCAGAGATCGGCGGCGCGGTAATAGGGCTCGATCTCCTGATGGCTGTGCTGGCGTTTGAGAAACACAATGGGCTTCCACTTGCCGCTCTGGAAGCGCCAATTGATGCGGTCCGCCTCGGCTTCTGCTTCGGCGAGCAAATCGTGATAGCGCTTGATGTGGGTGCGGCTGGGCGCTCCAATCTGCACGAACGTGAATTTTCCCCGATAGCTCGGATGCTTATCGAGAAAGCGCTCGATCGCCAGGAACCGCTCAAGAATTCCCTTGGTGTAGTCGACGCGATCGACGCCGATCCCCATGAAGGTTGTCTCCACGCCCAGACTTCGCATCAGAGCTGAACGTTCGAGGTAATCGAAGCCATTGTTGTCATTTTCGGCGGCATCATCGCCGGTGAAAGCAACGCTGATAGGGAAAGGACGCACCATGGTGCGGTGGTCCTGGCGGAGCACGGAAAAGTGTTCCCTGTCCACGCGCGACTCGACCACGCGATCCACGGTTTCCAGAAAGTTGTTGCAGTGCGATTGAATGTGAAACCCGATCAGGTCGGCGCCGAGCAAACCATCCACCAACTGGCGCTGCCACGGGCAAATGCCAAAGGCTTCCGGATTCGGCCACGGAATATGCCAGAAGATCGCCACCCGCGCATCGGGCCGCATCTCCTTGATCAGCCGCGGCAGCAACGCGAAATGATAGTCTTGGACCAGCACCACCGGCTTCGCGACACTTTCGATTTCCTCGAGCACGGCGGCCATGAACTTGCGGTTAACGTCCTGGTAGTACCGCCAATCGTCAGCCCGAAAAAGCGGGCGAGTGTGCGCGATATGGCAAAGCGGCCAGAGCCCTTCGTTGGCAAAGCCGTAGTAGTACCCCTCCTCCTCTTGCTTGGTCAACCACACACGGCGCAAGCTGTAGCGGGGATCCTCGGGAGGCACGCGCAGCCGGTCGTGAGCGTCCACGACTTCGGTGTCGGCATTGCCGCTGCCGTGCGCGATCCAGGTTCCATCGCAGGCGTTGAGCACGGGTTCGAGCGCAGTGACCAGGCCGCTGGGCGGAACGGCCACGTCGAGCGCCTTCCCGTTTCGCTGATGCATGTAGGGCTCGCGATTCGAGACCAGGAAAAGGTGGCTGTCGTCCAGACGGGTGCGGAGCTGTACCGAGAGACGATCCGCCGTCCACATGGATTCTCCCGCTTCGCGCAGGCGGGCCTCGTTCTCGGCTGAATTGCGCGCGTGGCTAAGGCTCTCGGCCATGGTGGCAACTTCGCGCGCCAACGGCCGGAACACATCGAGATCCGGCACTTCCTGGCGGAAGGAAATTTTTCCTGTGCGGAGCGCGCGCATCCACAGCGCGGCCCGCGCGATCGGACTGGTGATGCTCCACCGAACAATCAGGAGCGTAATCCCCACGATGAGGAAGACCTGAGCCAGCACGCGGAAAAATGTCCGGCGCCACACCAGAAGGATTTGAGCACGAATGTAGCTCACATCGTGAACCACAGCCAAGCCACCTACAATATCATTTGGGCTGCTGGTGGAGAGCCGGCCGTCCCTGCCCGGCTGGACGGGCGAGACGCCCGTCGCTCCATTACGCAGTCGACGAATGGGCAACGCGAGAATATGTACTGGCATACTTCCCAGGCGAGCGAACGAACTTTCTTCATGATGCTGCGTGATGGCCTGCAGCATCTGCGGCGGAGTCGCGTTGAGTGTCTTCGCAAGTTCCGGAGTCATGGCGACGAGCGCGCCTTGCCGCTCGTAGATGACGACACCCAGCAGGTGCTCCCGGTTTCCGAAGCGCTGCACCAGTTGCTGCAGTTCATTGTTCGGGACATTGTTAGGAACTTTGCCATTAGGAACTACATCCGAACCTGTATTCCACGACCGTTCGACGTTGCCGACGAGACTTTCACCAAGCATTTCGGCACGACGCTCGAGGTCGCTGCGCAGAGCGCGCTTCTCGACCAGCACTTCGTAATACGAAAAACCGAACGAAACCAGCGTGATGCCGAGAATAAGAGAAACAATCAGGCGAACACTCAACAATCGCATGCGCAGCCCTTTGCCCGGTGTTTTGACGCAATGGCGCTCTGATGGGTTGGTGGTTCAGTTCAAATATTCAGGCTCAACAATTCAAGAGGGAACCATAAGGCGGCTAACCGCGACCGCTATGGCCACCGACCTGTTCCTGTTCTTCCTTGTGGAGTCCTGCTTGCCATTGACGGGGACGAGGTCCCGCCTTTCACCCGGCCATTGGCAGAGAGCACAACGCGGCAATACCGCCATGCAGTGTTTGGACTCTTTTGGGGAGATTGACTTCGCAATTCATCCGGTGACTCCTTCGCTGATCCTGGTATCAGTGTAGGTTTCACCGGCTCGCAAGCGCTAGATAACCAAAGAACTGGCGGAGAGGGAGGGATTCGAACCCCCGATACCCTTTCGGGTATGCCGGTTTTCAAGACCGGTGCCATCAACCACTCGGCCACCTCTCCGGCTACTACAGTTTTACTACAGTCTCAAAGCTATGGCCGGAGCGGTACAAGATCGGGCGCGACCGCTTCCAGGTTCCGAAAGCTGCGAGAGAACTAAGACTCGCTCATCGCAAAAACGCGATGAGTGGGCCACTCGGCTCTCGATACCCGGAACGTTATTTCGTTCCGTTCGGATACACCAGTATCTTGCTGGCTTCGCCGGTCTTCAGGCGGGCCATGGCTTTCGAAAAATCTTTCATCGGGATGCGGTCCGTGATCACGGGATGAAGATCGAGGCGTCCGCTCTTCAGCAAGGCGGTCATCTGATACCAGGTCTGGTACATGCGGCGCCCGTTGATGCCTTGAATCGTCAGGCCCTTGAAAATGATGTCTTCGGAGAAGTTGACTGGAATCGGCTTCGAGGTCAGGCCGAGAAGCGATATGCGTCCACCGCGGCGCACGATGTCGAACGCGGTTCGTATGGCGTCGGGATGGCCGGCCATTTCAAGAACCACATCCACGCCGAGTCCTCCAGTCTTTTCGGCGACTATGGCGCGCACGTCCTCTTTCGATGGATCGAGTGCATAGTCGGCCTTCATCTTTGTTGCGAGCTTGCGGCGATGCTCGTTGACTTCGATCGCGAAGATGGTGGTTGCGCCTACGGCCCGCGCCACCGCAATCGAGAATAGTCCGATGGGACCGCAACCGGTGACGGCTACAGTTTTGGCGGCGATTTCCCCGGCGAGCACGGTGTGCACGGCATTGCCCAGCGGATCGAGGATGGAGGCGTACTCCTGCGGAATGGCCGGATCGAGTTTCCAGATATTCGATTCGGGGATGACGACGTACTCGGCGAAAGCGCCGTCGGTGTCGACGCCGATGATTTTCACGTTCTGGCAGATGTGGGCTTCTCCGGTGCGGCATTGCAGGCACTTGCCGCAAGCCACGTGCATTTCGGCGGATACGAAATCGCCTTCCTTGACGCTGGTGACTTCATCGCCGTATGCGACCACCTCGCCGCAGAATTCGTGTCCGGGGATCAACGGTGGATGAATGCGTCCCTGGGCCCAGCGGTCCCATTCATAAATGTGGAGATCGGTGCCGCAGATGGAGGCGACTTTGACTTTGACGAGGACGTCGGTGCGGCCATAGCCGGGAATTTTGACTTCACGGATTTCCGCGCCCGGCGCGGCTTCCGGCTTGACCACCGCGAACATAGTGGTCATGGACGCGCTGGGCATGGAAGCCTCCTCATGAGTACGGAATTAGAACGGCAAACGGTTTATTCTACACCGCGCTTCGATGTGCTGCCGACTGCGTGGAAGGATCCCTTGCGGTGAACGTGCAGGTTCCAGATCACGGCTGTGCTTTGTAGGTTCCGCGAGCGTGTGTTTTCGGGCTCGCAGTTTTGTAGTCTTCCGATTTTCCACGCGCAATGCTCAGCGTCTGCCATTCGGAAGAGCGCAGGTGCTTGGCCAGGAAGACGATTTGTCCGATGTGTTGCGCGTAGTGGGCGAGTGCGCGGTTTAACGCCTGCATGACCGTGTGGGGCTCCTGGCGGATGGTCACGATGCGCTGCACATCTTCGGGCTGGAGCGCGTCCAGCGCGGAAAAGACATGCGACCAACCCTGCTCCCACCAACGCAGGGCTTCCTCGCGAGTGGTTTCCGCTGACACTTCAAATTCCCGATCGCGGAAACGATCCGGCTTTTCGCCATCGCTGGTGAGGAAATCGGTAAACCGAGAGCGGGCGTTGCCGGCAATGTGTTTGACCAGGGCAGCGATGGAATTCGATTCCGCATCGAGCGCGACAAAAAACTCCTTGTCTTTAAGTTGAGCCATGGCGTTTTCACCCATGCGCTTGTGGCCGCGGAACTGGCGTTTCATTTCTTCTAGGTAATGGGAAGCGAGGTCGGTCATGTGAATACTAATCTCTGCTCTGCAATTGTACGTCGCAGGCGACGCGAAACCCATAGTCTGCGTACTTGAACTCCGGAGGAATGCTGGAACGGGCCGCACAGCGTGACATCTTGATGTGGTGACGCCAGGATCCTCCGCGGGAAGCGCGCCGCTCGCCGGTTTCAGGGCCGCGTGGATTGCGCTCGGGCGACACCGCATAGTAATCGGGCGCGTACCAATCGCTGCACCACTCGTGCACGTTATCGCACATGTTGTAGAGGCCGTATGGGTTCGATGCGGCGCGGGCTACGGGTTCGGGGCCCGTCCTCCAATAACCGGCGCAGCGATCGGCGTAGCCGGGCAGCGACTGCGGAGGCGCGTCGCCCCACGGAAACAGTGCACCTGCACATCCTCCGCGGGCCGTACGCTCCCACTCAGCCTCCGTCGGCAAACGGAATGTTCCGCCGGTGCGTACGCTAAGCCACTCGCAGTAGCGGACCGCCTCGTGCCACGACACGCCAACAACCGGTTGCTCGGGATGTTTGAACGCGGGGTCGCTCCAGAACGGCGGCAGCAGGGATAGCGATGCGGTGTCGCGCAGAAATCGTCCATAGTCGGCATTCGTGACCTGGCAGGTGGCGAGCAGAAACTCGTCAACCCAGACGCGATGCACCGGCTTTTCGCTGTCCTGTCCAGTGTCGCAGCCCATGAGGAACCATCCTGCGGGAATGCGGACCAGCGCCGGAGAGAATACTTCGGCGCGGAATGGGGAAAGCAGTTTCGCCGGTTGCGTCGGATCCATTGGCCCCATGGTGTCAGAGCGCCCGCAGCGCGCGGACGACGTCTTCAATTTTATTCTCCTGGAACAAGCGAATACCCGCGATGCCGGCTGCTCCAGCTGTCAGGCACGACGCGGCGTTTTCAATGCTGATGCCGCCAAGAGCAAGGACGGGGATCTTTGCCCGGCAGGCTTCATGCAAGGCAGTCAGGCCCGCGGGTGCCTTTCCGGCCGTCCCTCTTTTTCCGAATACCGGAGCGAAGACGGAGAAGTCGGCTTGCTCGGATTCGGCGTGAATTACATCCTCGTTCGAGTGGCAGGAGGCGACCACGAGGAAGCGGTCAGTGGTCGGTAGTCGGTGGGCATAGACTTCCAACACCCGGCGCACTTCATGAGGCGCGACATCGTTTGCGCGCAGATGGACGCCATCGGCTCCGGCCGCGAGCGCGACGTCGGTGCGGGAGTTAATGAGCAGGCGAGTTCTCACTTCTCGACCAGTTCTCAGTTCTCGGTTCTCAGTTCTCAGTGGAGTGTTGTTGCGCATGGCGGCCAGCGCATCTTTTGCCAGCATTTCCAGTTCTCTCGCGCTCAGATCTTTCTCGCGGACCTGGATGTAGTCGACGCCGGCGCACGCGGCTTCGGCGACTTTGGCGAGCAAGTCGCAGCGCCGAGTTGGTTCGTCGCCCCGAAACTGGCTTCGGTCGGTGATGTAGTAGAGCAGACAGCTGTGAGCCATCAGCTCTCAGCGTACTACGAGAACTGGCTCCGGGTGTGTGGCGCGGACACTCTTGTCCGCGGACCGCTGGCACCGGACAAATGCAACGACAGCGGTCAAGAGTGTCCGCTCCACCCAGGGCTCAGATACTATTATTGAGCCGTGAACAATTTCAGATTCTCAGCTTTCCAGCGCATCGCGGCGTAAATGCGATTGCGTCCGCTGGGATGATCGAAGAAGATCCACTCCTCGATGGGGCCGGGATTCATCTTGCGGTATTCGCCGAGATGGATCGCGGCCTGGGCAAAGCCGTCCGGCTGCCGGCTCGTGTTCAGGCCGTACATGTCGGCTTCGTGCTCCTGCGTGCGGGTCCAGGTGTTCATGACGGGAGTCATAACGAAGCCAAAGATCGAGAACAGCAGCACCACCAGCGGAAGAACAGCGGTGTCGCCGATCCCTCGGATCTGCCATTTTTCACCCCAGCGCTTGAGCGTCCAGTCGAGCGCCCAGCGCAAGTAGGCGAAGGCCAGCACCGTAACGATCGACAAAAACAAGATGTCCTTGTAGATGTGGTTCATTACGTAATGGCCCATCTCGTGTCCCATGACCGCCTGAATTTCTTCCGGCGAGCCGCGGCGCAAGAGGTTGTCGTTGAGGGTGATGCGCATTGTATTGGCGAAGCCGCTGACGTTGGCGCTCATCCGCGTCGTCTGCCGTGACGCGTCGACTTCGTATACATCTTTGGCGGGGATTCCGTTGGCCCGCGCCATGCTCAGGATGGGGTCGACAATCTTCGGATCGTCTAGGCGCGTGACCTTATTGAAAATCGGAACGATGTAGACGGGCGAAATGAGTATGGTAAAGATCAGGAATAAGATGGTCACGACCGAACCCCAGATCCACCAGGTGCGCGGCAGGCGGCGGACAATGCCGAACAGCGGTATAACAAGCAGGCCGCCTAGCACCAGGCCCACCGCAAGACCTTTCACCTGATCTCCCATCCAGGGGCCAAAGGTTTGTGTGGCGAGCCCGTACTTGTGTTCACGGAGATAGTCTTCGTAAACCGTGAGCGGGAAAACCAGGATGGTGGTGAGCACGAGGTATTGCAACCAGTAGACGAACGTTTGTACCGGCTTGAAGCGAGTGACCCGCTCCGCCAGATCCCGCATGTGTGCCGACCAGCGCAGATTCAGCAACAGCAGCGCCACCACGACTCCATAGAGAAAGTCCCAAAGAATCAGCCAGTAGCCACCCTCGAAGTAAGCGTCGGAACGGGCCGTCTTGTCGGCAGGAATCTGCGCCAGGTAAGCGTTGGTGGCCGCAATGGCATCGAAGTGCGGCGAAGGCTGCGCTTCCGCGGGTACCTGGATTACGGATGGCATCTGGTTCGCGGTTGGAGGTTGAGCGAGCGCGGAAGTCGAAAAGAAAGTTGCGCAGAAAAAAACAAGGTAACAGAGTGCGGTCGCCAACCCTATTCGTGAGAACATTCCTATTGTCTCCTGAAGCACTGCACCGTAGCAGTGTATACGGAGGCGGGTCGTTGGAGGTTCCGCCGGAGCAGGCGCTGGAAGCCCGCTGCTCCAGCGGTACGGTTAAGAGCACGCCGACAAAGCCTGCCCCGAGCGAAGTCGAAGGGAGTGTCCGCGCCACGCAAGTCAGGGGCGCGTCTTGGCGATTTCGGGGACCGCCGGCTCGCCGATACGCTTAGTTTGTTGCGGGGCGAGATGATACGTGGTCAGTCCCTCTTTCAGAAACTCGAAGCTTTCTTCCGGCGAGTCGGACATCTTGAACAGGTCCAAGTCCGGCGCTGAGATCGTGCCGGCGTCTATCAAGGCTTCGAAATTGACGACCTTCTTCCAATAGTCGCTGCCATAAATGACGACGACAATTTTCTTGGCCAGTTTCTCCGTCTGGGCAAGCGTGAGGATTTCGAACAGTTCGTCGAGCGTGCCAAAGCCGCCGGGAAAAATCACCAGCGCTTTGGCGAGATACGCAAACCAGAACTTACGCATGAAAAAATAATGAAACTCGAAGTTCAGCGAAGGCGTGATGTACGGGTTCGGATTCTGCTCGAAGGGCAGGTTGATGTTGAGGCCGATGGTTTTTCCTCCCGCTTCGTGGGCGCCAAGATTAGCCGCTTCCATGATGCCCGGGCCGCCGCCCGTGGTGACGACGAAGCGGTGGCGCTTGGCAGGGATCTGGGTGGACCATTCCGTCAGCAGGCGAGCCAACCGGCGCGCGTCTTCGTAGTAGCGAGACATGTCGACGGCAGCCTCGGCGCGCTTCATATTCGAGGCCTGCTGCGCGGCAGAGAGCTGAGCGCCATTCCCGCGCACTTCGGTCAGACGGTTTACGGCGTTGTCGTGGCTGTGGATGCGGGCGGAGCCGAAGAAGACGACCGTATCCTGAATTTGCTCGCGGCGAAAGCGCGAGAGCGGCTCGCTGTACTCGGACAGCAGGCGCAGAATTCTGCCGTCAGGACTGTTGAGAAATGGCTCGTTCTGATACGCGAGGGGAGCGGGCTTGAGTCTTTGATCAGTCATAAAATCATTTAGGCATTAGATCATTGAGGTATTGAGTCATTAGGTATTGGGGTTAATGATTCAATACCTCAATCATTCAATGACTCAATGGTCTTCATTCCTCTTCCTGATATCGAATCGCCTCCCAAAATCCGATCCACACATTGAGCACGCCTAGGCCGGTAGCGGCGCCGCGCGCGAAGCCGCTGGCGATCACGGCCCGAAGCGTTGGAAACGGAAGCAGCAGCGGGTTGTCAGACCATTCCGGGCGCCAGGGCAAGATCATGAGCATCACGCCCAGCGTCGCGCACAAAAATACGAACAAAAGCACTCCGATGCGGCGGAGCCACAACCGCGCGACCGAAGGCGACCGCCCCGCAATGGAAACTGGGACCGGAACTGGACCTACTGCAACAGATGTTTCCGCCGGGGATTTGAGTTCCCCGACACTAGTGGGTTCGCTGGCAAAAGGTAGCTTGGGGTCGGAGATCATTGCACGCGTCGTTGTGGGAAGGACACTAGGGTGGGCGCGGAATTATGTCTCATCCCAGATCCAATTCCACCAGCCCGAATTCCGAACCCACTTGGTGCATTCTACGACTTCAGGGCCTGAATGCGCTCGGCCACGTCGCGATAATCGATATTGGTGCCGTACACGTCGGTGAAATGACGCAGTGCCGAGGGCTTGTCCCTGGCCGTTTCGCACGCCGACCCCAGTTCATAGTTGATGGCCAGACGCGCTTCGTCGTCGAGTCCGGGAATGTTAAGCGCCTTTTCATACCAGCGGATCGCGGCTTCAGGAACTCCCTTATCAAGGAAGCACTGGGCCAGCCAGGTGTAGGTCTGGACAGGCTGCGCAAAGGCATGGCCGCGATCAATGGCGGTACAGACTTTCTGCAATTCGGCGATGGCTTCATCGAGCAGACCCATTTCGCGGAAGGCAACGCCCAGGTTGTAATGCGTTTCCGGGTCGTTATCGCCGGCAACAATCTCTTCTTCAAGGTCGTGTTTCAACTCGCCGAACATCTCCGAAAGGTCAACGCTGTCGGAGGCATGCATGGCCTGGGCTCCAGCTCCTAGGGACCGCACGGGAGTCGCGCTGTAGCTCATGGCCATAGCAGGAGCAGCGGCGGCGCCTCCCGCCGATGTAGCGATTGTGGGCATGACCGCCGGGGCAGGCGGAATGTCGATCGCCGGGTGCGGCACTTCCAGGTGAGAATCTTCAAGGTGTGCCACGGGCTCAGGTGCGACAGCTCCGTGGTCCACCGGCTCCGTTCCCGACTTGTGCGCCCGGGCCGCCGCTGGCGTCACCGGCCAGCCTGGCAATGGCTGAGTGTGGGACGGCTGCGCTTCCGGGAAGGAATCGCCAAGCGAAGCTTCGAGATCTGCGACAAACTCGGTCAGCTCGTTTGCCTTGGCATGCACGGGTTCTGCCGCAGCGGGTCGGGCGTGTGCCGGCTCCGCTTTAGGCGCTGGTTTCACCGGAGCTTCACGGTGGATTTCGCGGAGAGTCTTGTGCTGGTAGCCGGTCGTCAGATCGGGCGAGGTTGCGATCTCGGACTCGTGTTTGGTCTCCGTTTCAACTCGGAAATCCGCTGGCTCGTCGGCACTGATTTCGTCGGCATTGATCTCCGCGATTTCCGGTCCTGACTCGGCCGTCGGCTGACCGGCGGATTCGACCGCAGCCCGCAATGGATCGAGAATGCGGGCATCGCTGGTCATGGATTCGAGCTTCTCTATTCCAGCGCGGGCCTGGTCCGTCATGAAGTGCTCGAGATAGAAGCGGATCTCCTCGACCGTCTCGGAGATCTCAGGATTGCTGGAGACATCTGCTTCGGCACCCGACAGGTCTCCGGCCGGAGCGTGCTCGTCGACAGAGAGCGAATTCTCCCACTCAGAGGCAAGGTCGGAGGCAGCGTCGGCGCCAAGCTCGTGCGCGTCTGCGGGCGAGTGCCCAGCCAAATCGTGCCCGGCCACATCATGCCCGAACGAATCGTGCCCGGCCGCATCATGCTCGTCCAAATCATGGACGGCGAATTCCGGATGTGCGAAAGCGGCAGTCTCGTGAGCTTCAGCCGCAGGCTTAGTCATGGGCCAGGGCGGAGTCGCAGCAGCCGAGGAAACGACGGAGGGCGAAGCGATCTTCGATGAAGCAGCAGTCGATGAAGCAGCCGTCGATGGTCCGGCAGACGACATTGCGGCGGGTGCACTCTGCTCATAGCGCTCGGCCAATTCTCCATAGCGCACGGCTTCATCCGGATAGCCGGCATCGTGGTACACGCTTTCCAGGGTGCGACAGCAGACGGCGGCTTCGGTAAAGCGGTGGAAGCGGGTATGGAGTGCGGCCAGGCGCTGGTTCAGGCGGGCGTCGCGCGGCGCCTGGGGCAGAACTCCCAGCAGAGGCACAACCGCTTTGTCGGGCAGGTTGTAAGAAAGGAATAGATCCGCGTCGGTGACTGCGGAACGCACTGCGATCGCGATGTCGTCGGGATATGCCTGATCGATACCCGGTGCGATCGCTTCCAACTCCTCCACGATGACCGCCCCTTCTTCGGCGGTGATCCCGGTCGAGGGCGAGGCCTCCTCCATGCGCCCCACCACCTGCTGGTAGTTTTGCATGTGCAACTGGTTCTGGGGCTCGGTAGTGGCCAGCATCTGGTAGAGGTCGCGCGCGCGCGCCAGATTTCCGTCCTTGACGGAGGCGTGCGCCAGGAGCTCCGTGATTTCGTTGACGTGCGTGCTTTCGCCGGCTTTATTCAGCAGGAGTAACAGCGCGTCCAGTGCGCCCGCATCGTCGCGCACATGGCTGATCATGCTATGCAGGCTGCTTAGCAGTTTGGTCGAGTCCGTTGCCAGCAGACGGTCGGCATGCCGGGTGTAAACGTCGAGCGCTTCGTGATAATGGCCGAGGCGGGTACAACCCTCCGCCAGCAGAAACAGCCCCTCGGGATCGTTGTGTACCACCAGCAACTTCTCGGCTATGGGTGCAGCCTTCGTCGGGTTTCCGGCCTGCAGGTATGCCTTCAGCAGGTCGCGCAAAGCTTCGGGATGAGAATCGAGGTCAGACGCCTTCTCCAGGTACTCGATGGCGCTCTTCGGATCGCCGCCTTCGAGGGCGGACTTTCCGCGCAGCAGCAGCACGTAACTGCTGCCCGGATCGAGCACCAGCATGCGCTTCAGGAGATCTTCCGCGGCAGGGAGCGAACCACGCGAACGCAGTGTTTCCGCCGCCGCGCTGAAAATTTCCCACGCTTCTGTCTTTTTTCCAAGGCGCACATAAACTTCGGCGAGTTTGACCCGCATGGGCACATTTTCCGGGTCCATTTCGAGGACCTTCTGGAAAAGCCGCACCGCCTGATCAAGGTCGCCAGCCTTCATGAAGTCTTCGGCCACTTGCAGGTATTGGGAGCGGGCATCGTTGAACAGCCCCTGCTGGGTGTAGAGTTCCGCCAGCTTCAGAGACGAATCCACGCTGGGCTGGAGCTTGGTGATCTTCTTGTACATGGCGATGCCCTTGACCGTGAAGCCCTGCGCGGCATAGGCATCGCCAACCTTCTTGAAGCACTCGATGGCTTTTTCGGTGTCGCCCAGACGCGCGTAGAGATCGCCGATTGTGTTGTTAACGGTAAGATCCTTTTCATCGTTCTTCAGGACCTTTTCATACTCAGCAATGGCGTTCTGCAGCTTGCCCTGCTGGACAAACTTTTCCGCGGCGCTGAGAACCTTCTGTTTGTTGAAGCCAAAACCAAACGCCATAGGGAGCGGACTCCAGCCTTTTTCCTGTGCAACGCCCGCGATTTCCGCCGGCGCCGAACCTCGTCGGGAGATTCCCAGACGAAACCCCGCCAACCGCGCAATCCAGATCGCGAAGTAAGATCGCGGAGTTAAGGTCCGCGGAGTAAGGTAATTGTAAGGCCGGGTACAGGCAGTCCGATGGTTACCGACGATTACCGGGGGTTACCGAAAGGGAGTGTACGTCCGGTTTTGGAAAGAGTCCGGAACGGGAGCAAAGAAACAGCTCCCAGATGCCCCCGCGCATCTCAATGGTGTATTCTGCTACACCTGCGTTATCCACTGCGCAATCGAGGAAGACTGTGAGTCCGGCAAAATCAAAGAAAATTCCAATTACCGCCAGTAAAGTAGATCTCAAAATAGATCTATACGACCAGCTTATCGCGACCCACCCCGAGATCGAGCGCAAGGGGCTGCCAATCCTTACACTTCCTTGAATGGAAATATGTTTACTCTGCTGCACGACTCTCGCTTGGCCATCCGGCTTTCCGATGGCAAGCGAGAGGAATTTCTGAAAAGATACAAGACCACGCTGTTCGAGGCTTACGGCGCCATCATGAAGGAACATGTAGCGGTTCCCGACGCATTGTTGAAAAATACCAAGGAACTGCAGAAGTATCTGGAACTCAGCTATGAATATGTCCAGACTTTAAAGCCCAAGCCCACGAAGAAAAAATCTTGATGGGCAGAGGAAAACAGACATGAGCAAGGTACGAGTTCTGGTCGGCACACGCAAGGGCGCGTTCGTACTGACATCGGACGGCAAGCGCGAACAGTGGGATGTCGGCGGCCCTCACTTTGCGGGTTGGGAGATATATCATCTCAAGGGATCGCCCGCCGACCCGAATCGACTGTATGCGTCGCAGTCCAGCGGATGGTTCGGGCAGTTGATCCAGCGCTCGAACGACGGCGGCAAGACGTGGGAGCCGGTGGGGAACAAGTTCGCCTACGACGGCGTCCCCGGCACTCACCAGTGGTACGACGGCACTCCGCATCCCTGGGAATTCAAGCGAGTGTGGCATCTCGAACCATCGCTCACCGATCCGGATACGGTTCTCGCCGGCGTCGAAGATGCCGCCCTCTTCCGCTCCAGCGACGGCGGGCAAACATGGGCGGAACTCTCCGGACTGCGCGGCCACGGCTCCGGGCCCAAATGGCAGCCGGGCGCAGGTGGAATGTGTCTGCACACCATCATCCTCGATCCGCGCGATCCTAACCGGATTTTCATCGCGATCTCGGCGGCGGGCGCTTTCCGTACAGATGATGCAGGCAAGACGTGGAAGCCGATCAATCGCGGACTCTATTCCCAGACCATCCCAGATCCCAGAGCCGAGGTCGGACACTGCGTCCACCACGTGGCCATGCACCCGGCGCGTCCGGAAGTGCTCTTCATGCAGAAGCACTGGGACGTCATGCGCAGCGACGATGCGGGTGAGTCGTGGCAAGAGGTCAGCGGAAACCTGCCGACGGATTTCGGGTTCGTGATCGACGTGCACGCCCATGAGCCGGAGACCATCTACGTAGTTCCTATCAAGAGCGACTCGGAACACTTTGTTCCGGACGGCAAGCTGCGCGTCTTCCGTAGCCGCACCGGCGGAAATGAGTGGGAAGCGCTAACCAAAGGGCTGCCGCAAACAAACTGCTACGTCAATGTGCTGCGCGACGCCATGGCCGTCGATTCGCTCGACAAGTGCGGAGTATATTTCGGCACCAGCGGAGGACAGGTGTATGCCTCAGCCGATGCCGGGGACAGCTGGAATCCAATTGTCCGCGATCTTCCGGCGGTACTTTCGGTCGAGGTGCAAACGCTGGCGTGACCAAACGAACATGATCCGAATCATACTTCCGCAGCATTTGCGGACTCTGGCGCAAGTTCGCGGCGAGGTAACGCTCGAAGTTAATGGCCCTGCTACACAACGCTCGGTCCTCGACGCTCTCGAAGCTCGCTATCCGATGCTGCGGGGCACGATCCGCGACCAAGTCACGCAGCAGAGGCGCGCATTCCTGCGCTTCTTCGCCTGCGAGCAGGATCTGTCCCATGAGCTGCCCGACGCGCCGCTGCCCGACGCGGTTGCGTCCGGGAAAGAGCCTTTCATCATCATCGGAGCTATCGCTGGTGGGTAGCTCTTACTTCTGCAATCTAACTTTTGCCTTCTGCAACCCGCCCGCCTACTTCCCGCGCTTCTCCATCGGCACAAACTCCCTCGCATCGTGGCCGATCCACACCTGCCTCGGGCGCGCGATCTTCTGTTCGGGATCGGTCAGCATTTCCTGCCATTGCGTCAGCCAGCCGATGGTGCGCGGGATGGCGAACAGGACGGTAAACATTTCTGGCTTGAAGCCCATCGCCTGGTAGATGATGCCGGAGTAGAAATCCACGTTCGGATAGAGCTTTCGCTGCACGAAATAATCGTCTTCCAGCGCGATGCGCTCCAGTTCCAGCGCGATCTCCAGTTTGGGGTTGCGTCCGGTAACTTCGAAAACCTGGTCGGCAGCCCACTTGATGATCTTGGCTCGCGGATCGTAGTTCTTGTAGACGCGGTGCCCAAAGCCCATCAGCTTGCCTTTGCCTTCCTTGATCTTCTTGATGTAGGCGGGGACGTTTTCCTTGGAGCCGATCTCGTCCAGCATGCGCAGCACTTCTTCGTTAGCCCCGCCGTGCAGCGGTCCGGAAAGCGCTGCGGCGGCCGAAGCTGTGGCCAAGTACGGGTCGGCATGGGAGCTGCCCACGGAGCGCATGGCGTTAGTGCTGCAGTTCTGCTCGTGGTCGGCGTGCAGAATAAAAAGAATGTCGAGAGCCCGCGCCAGCACGGGATTGGCGACATACTTCGGCTCGACCATCTTCCACAGCATGTTCATGAAGTTTTCGGCGTAGGTCAGATCGTTGTCGGGATAGATATATGGGAATCCAACCAGGTGGCGATAGGAGAAGGCCGCGATGGAGGGCATCTTGCCGATCAGGCGCTTGATCTGCAGCAGCCGAATGGCAGGGTCGTGAATGTTTTTCGCCTCCGGATAGACCGTCGACAGCGCCGCCACCGTGCTCACCAGCATCGCCATGGGGTGCGCGTTGTCGCGGAAACCTTCCATGAATTTCTTGGTGGTTTCATGGAGCATAGTATGGTGCGTGATATCGTGAACCCAGGTCTTCAACTCACTTGCCGTGGGCAGTTCGCCGAACAGCAGAAGGTAAGCAACCTCGAGATAAGTACTCTTCTCGGCGAGAATATCGATGGAATAACCCCGATAGCGTAGGATGCCCCGGTCGCCGTCGATGTAGGTGATCGCGCTCCGGCAGGAGGCGGTATTGGTGAAGGCGGGGTCATAGGTCATCAGGCCGAAATCCTCGGGCCCGGTCTTGATCTTGCGCAGATCCATCGCGCGGATGGTGCCATTTTCGACGGGAAGGGTGTAGTTTTGCCCGGTGCGGTTGTCGGTGATCGTCAACGTATCTTGGGGCATTCAAAACTCTCCTGAATGAATAATTAAGATAGCCAGCGAAAAAACAGAACGCGGGACTAAGCGCGCGCCAACAGCACTCGGCGCTGTGGTCCTGCGCACAGAGGAATGTGTCCTATCCATTCCATGACAACTCAAAGTAATGCTACCAGCACCGGGCGCGGATTGCTTAGGGGTAGCATTTTCCAATTATTGGCAATTGCAGGGGCGGGCGTGTAAGGTGTGAAAATGCTGGAATTGTGGCCATCGCCGCGCGGAGGCAAGGTGAAACCATGACCTGGATTCGTACCATTCCGTTCTCGGAAGCTGATGATGAACTACGGCAGGCGATGGAAGGGCAGAAGGCGCTTTATCCGCAGGAGTATGCCGTCCCGATCCATCCCGCTGCCGGCGGCGGTTCCCTCATCGTTGCCTCGCACTCGTTGATTCCGCAGGCGCTGCACCATGCTTTCTCGACCTTCGGCGCTCTCATGTCTCCCGACTTGCCGCTCCAGCGCCGTCAGCACGAGATGATCGCCACCATGGTTTCCGTCACCAATCGGTGCGTCTATTGAATTGAATCCCACGCGGAGTTTCTGCGTCGCGTCACGCTGGATAAGGAACTAATCGAAGCTCTGCAATGCGATTACACAACCGCGCCCATCACGCCGCAGGAGCGCGTAATGATCGACTACGTAGTGAAGCTCACGAAAGACGCAACCAAAGTCTGGAAGGACGATCACGAAAAATTACGGGCCGCAGGATTTGACGATCAGGCCATCCTGCAGATCACTCTGATCGCGTCGTGGTTCAACTACATCAACCGCGTGGCCGACGCGCTCGGCGTGGGCCGGGATGGGTAGCCCGCCGGCCACGCGGCTCTCCACATTCGCTCGCAGACATTCGCTCGCAACTTCCTTTGGCTCGCAACTACGGCGCATGAGAAAATCATGTGGGCAGGCGTCGTCTCGATAACGGGGAGAGTGCCGTCCAATCCAGCATGATTTACCAGACTCGAGTTCCGGATGCGCCAGTTTCGTATTTCGTTGAACTCCTCTGGTTTTACGAGAGCCTCGAGACGGATCACACCAAAGAAAAACTCCTGCCTGACGCCTCGATGGAATTGATCATCGACCTCAGCGAAGGGCCCAAGAAACTGTACGACAATCGCGATCTGGCACGTTACTGCGCATACAACCGATGCTGGGTGAGCGGAATGCAGCGGCAATTCATCGTGCTTGGCGTGGAACAAGGTTCGTCGATGATGGGGGCGCATTTCCGCACCGGCGGCGCCGCGCCGTTCTTTGGCTTTCCGCTATCGGAGCTTTCCGGCAATGTGGTGGAACTGGATTTGATTTGGAAGCGCGAAATCCTAGCATTGCGCGAACAGCTGCTGGAAACGCCATCCCCTGAGGGAAAGTTTGATTTGTTGGAGGCCTATCTGGTCGCGAAGGCGCAGTCGCGTCTCGAACCCGACATGGCTGTTTCCGCAGCCTTGCGGACGCTGCGTTCGTGGCCCGTGATTTCCTTGCGTGAACTGGCGTCGCGGTTGGGCTTGAGTCACAAGCAGATGCTCGCCCGTTTCGACTGCCGCGTAGGCTTGACCCCGAAGCTGACCTCACGGATTTTCCGCTTCCAAGGAGCTCTCGCCGCTGCGAATGCCGTCAAGACAACGCCTGACTGGTCAGATCTCGCGGTTGATTGTGGATACTACGACCAAGCCCACTTGATTCATGAGTTTCATCAATTCGCTGGGCTGACGCCATCTGAATATCTTCGCAGCCGCACGGATTTTCCTCTGTACGTTGCCGTCGAATGAAGAATGAAGAGTGAAGGAAATTTTTTACAATACGGCGTCCTGAGCCCTTTGGCATTCTGCCCTTCGCAAACAATTCACGGAGGGCACAATGCCTCATCTGAACTGGCTGGCCGTAGTCGCTGCTGCAGTTTCCACTTTTCTGATCGGAGGACTCTGGTACTCACCCGCCTTGTTTGGCCGTGCCTGGATGTCGGCCAACAACTTCACGCAGGAAGACCTGAACAAGAGCAATATGGCCAAGATCTTCGGCCTGTCATTCGTTTTCGCGCTGTTGATGTCGGCAAATTTGGCGGCGTTCCTTGCCGATCCTAAAACCAACGCAACCTGGGGCGCGACGGCGGGTTTCCTTGCCGGCTTTGGCTGGGTGACGTTCGGACTTGGGACGATCGCGCTGTTCGAGCGGCGATCGTGGAAATACATTATAGTCAACGGCGGCTACATGACGGTCGCTTTTACGATCATGGGCCTCATACTGGGGGCGTGGCGCTAGACCGTCACGCGGGCGGTTATCGCTTACTTACTCTATTCGTTGGCCACGCGGCGATGCGGTTTCACGGCCAGGCACCGGGCGAAGATTGCCGACACCTGCGGAATCTCTTCTTCGTTCAGGCGAATGGCGCCTCCTAGTTTCTTCAATGCCGCATTTAACGGAGCTGGCTGCGTCCCCGTCAGTTCCACGAGTTGCTGCCACTCCCGCGCGACGGGAATGCGCTCGTCGGTTTCGGCGTCCTCGCAAAACTGATCGGCTGCTTCGGGAGGCGTTCCGTACTCGTCGGCAACATCCTCATGAAAGTAGCCTCGCAGGAACGTGTGCAGCGCGGGAAAGTTGGCGGCGGTGATTTCCGGTTTTGCGTTCATGAGCGGCACTCCGGATACGAAGTCAAAACATAATAATGGTCGGGCCGAGTGTATTTCAGTATGACGACAGCGTGCTCACACACATGCGTGTGAATTTCTCCGCGAATCATGGTGCGGCCGATTGGAACGTCGGTGTCATAGTCCAATACCAGGTTAGGATGGACTCCCGTTTGGGCGAGCCAGCTCTGGATCTGACCCTGCGATTGTGCGATGGCGGCGCCCACGGCGTGTTCCGCGGCTGGGAGGTCGGTATAGGTCGAGGCGCCGATAATGCTGCGATCCCGCTCCAGACGATTGCGCAGCTGCTGTTCGGTCTGCCCGACATGCTTGCGCAGAATGTGTCCGCCAGCTTTCTCGTCCTGCCTGAGGTCGCGCACCGGACTCGTCGTCTGGTGGGTCTCCGTCCGAGGGGCCACAGAACCGGCAGCGGAAGGAGACTCCGAACTGGCCCCACTTGTGGCAGCGGGCGGCGAGCATGAGATCAGCCCGCACATCGCCAGCGCGAAAACGGCGGGAACCATGATCCGAACGATGACTAGAACGACGATCCGAAATATGCCGCCGCGAACTGGAAACGATGTTGTCATTCAGCCCCAGATTAGCCCCGACTACCGCCCGAACGCGGTTAGTCCTGTAAAGTTCTGGGAATTGTGCTACTAAACAGGGTGTGCGGGCAAGTCTGCTGGATACGCTGGACGATTTCGAGCGCTGGGGCGAGGATAACGCCGACGACTGCGCCTACGTGTTCCCCCGAGGCTACCGGCGCGAGCGTTGGAGCTACCGACGCGTGGCCGCGGTGGCGTATCAGTTCGCCCGTGAGCTCGAGGCGCGCAATATCGCCAAGGGCGATGCGGTGCTGTTGTGGAGTCCAAACTGTGCCGAGTGGGTAGCGGCGTTCCTCGGATGCGCGCTTCGCGGGGTCATTGCGGTGCCCGTCGACGATAGCTCCAGCCCCGATTTTGCTCGGCGGATCAGCGCGCAGGTGCGAACCCGTCTGGTGTTGTGTCCGCGCGAGCGCGCCGCGGTTTTTGAAAAGGTCGAAGGTGATGTCGCGGGCAAGATTGCCGAGGACAAGACCGTAACGGCTGAAAAGATCGTAACCATCGATCCCGCCGATCTTGCGGCGGCAGTCGCCAGGCATTCTCCGCAGTGCTTTCGTCCAGCTCAGATTCAGCCTTCCGATCCGCTCGAGATCGTTTTCACCTCCGGCACCACGGCCGAGCCTAAAGGAGTTGTGCTTACGCATGCTAACGTGGCCGGCAACATTGCGCCCATCGAAACCGAGATGAAGAAGTATCTGAAGTACGAGCGGCTGGTGCATCCCATTCGCTTCCTGAACCTGCTGCCGCTGAGCCACGTCTTCGGCCAGTTTCTGGGAATCTTTCTACCTCCGCTGCTCGGCGGTACGGTCGTGTTCGAGAACACATTCAACCCAACCGAAGTCATGGCAACGATCCGCCGCGAACGTGTCTCCGTGCTGGTGGCCGTCCCGCGCATGATCGAGTCGCTGAAACAGAAGATCGAACGCGATCTCGACGACAGTGCCGATGACGGTCGCGGGCTCGAGAATTTTGCTGCGCGCTTTGCCGCTGCCTCGAGCCAGCACTTTCTGCGGCGCTGGTGGACGTTTCGCGACGTGCGCCGCCGGTTCGGATGGAAGTTCTGGGCCATGATCAGCGGCGGCGCGGCCCTTGGCCGCGAAACGGAAGAATTCTGGCATCGACTGGGATATGCCGTCGTTCAGGGATACGGGTTGACTGAGACCACTTCGCTGATCAGCTTGAACCATCCTTTCCACACCAGCCGCGGCTCGATCGGCAAGGTTTTGCCGGGACGCGAAATCAAGCTGGCCGACGACGGCGAGATTCTGGTGCGCGGCAGCGGCGTTGCCAGCGGCTATTGGAACGGGCACGAACTGCAACCGGTCGCAAGCGAAGACGACGCAGGCTGGTATCGCACCGGCGACCTGGGCGCCCTCGACGAGCAGGGCAATCTTTTTTTCAAGGGCCGCAAGAAAGAAGTCATCGTTACTCCAGCGGGCATGAATATTTATCCCGAGGACCTGGAAGCTGCTTTGCGAGCTCAGAAAGAGGTTCGGGATTGTGTGGTCGTCGGCCTCGAGCGCGGCGGAAATGCCGAGCCTTGCGCCGTGCTGATTCTGCGCGACCAAACTCCTGACACCTCAGCTGCCATCGCGAAAGCTATCATGCAGCGGGCCAATGAAACTCTGGCCGAATATCAGCGTATGCGCACATGGTTCCTCTGGCCCGAAGAAGATTTTCCCCGCAGCGCCACGCAGAAACCGCGCCGCAACGTGATTCGGGATGCGGTCGAAGCCGACCTCCGCGGACAAGCGGTTGCGAGCGCAGCCAGCCCGCTCGCCGAATTGCTGACGCGCATCACTGGCCGCGCCGCCCAGAACCTGACGCCGGACTCGAACTTGGAGAGCGGTCTCGGCCTCAGTTCTCTGGAGCGCGTCGAACTGCTCAGCGCGCTCGAAGACCGCTATCAGATCGACCTCAGCGAAACAGAGTTCGAAACAAAGTTCGCGAATGCAGCGACCGTCGGCGATCTCGAGAAATTGCTGCAAGGGTCGGTCGTTCGTCGTCAGTCGTTGGTCGTTGGCAGAACCTCCGAGCGACCATCGACCGACGACCACCGACTGACACGAGAGCCTGGCGATCCCGAATTTCAGCGTCCCGAGTTTTATTCGCCTGCCTTTCACTATCCGCGCTGGACGCTCCGCTGGCCGACAACCTGGCTGCGGCTGGCTGCGCACTATCTGCTGGCGCGGCCGGCGATGTTTCTTCTGGGATGGCCCCGCATTACAGGGCTTGACAACCTGCGCGGGGTTCGCGGGCCGCTGCTGGTTGTCTCCAACCATGTTGACGATGTGGATGTCGGGTTCATCCAGACGGCGCTGCCGGCGCGCATCCGTCACAAACTGGCGACCGCGACCGGCGGCGAGGCGCTGGAAAAATTACGCTCGCCTGCTCCGGATCGCAGGTGGTTCCTCAGGATCTACGACCATGTGCAGTGGACGCTCGGTGTCGCCCTGCTAAACCTGTTTCCGCTGCCGCGCCAGTCCGGCTTCCGCAAGAGCTTTGCCTACGCGGGAGAGGCCGTGGATCGCGGGTACAGCGTGCTCGTATTTCCGGAAGGAAAGCACACCACAGACGGCAAACTGCTTCCGTTCCGCACAGGAGTCGGACTGCTCGCCAACAATCTGCGCATTCCCGTTCTTCCGATGCGGATCGATGGCTTGTTTGAAATCAAAAAGGCGGGTAAGAAGTTTGCCGCGCCCGGAAAGATTCAAGTGCGGATCGGCAAGCCTATCCAATTTGCACCAGAAACCGATCCTGCGGAAATCGCGCGGGTGGTGCAGCAGGCGGTTGAGAGGCTGTGAGATTGATGCCGCGATGATTCAATGGTCTCAATAATGCGCGCCTATTTACTCATAGGGTATTAACCCCTGTTTACTACCACCCCCCCCTACGGTTTGGAATCATGGGGTTACGGGGACTCGTGTCGCCAAAATCTAGAGCACAAAGGACTTATTTTCAAAATATTCCGGAATAAGGAGTTAGCTCGATTCTTTGCTTAATTCTATTGAAGTTCATAGTTTCGGCGGCGCGCTGGACCCGCTGGTTGCGTCAAATGTAGTTATCAAAGAGCGCCGACTTGTGGGGCTGGGGCAGCTTCGAGGAGCCGTCCTAGTTGACGGGCGTACCTCTGTCCTGCCACAGGTCGATCTCCATTCTCGCCGACGAGCGGTTGGAAGTCTGTGATGGGGATCACACGGCGTTTGTGATGAAAGAAGGGTAGAGCTCAAATTTTGCGCTAGCGTCGAACGGTTGCAACATCTACGAGCCCGCCCAAGCGGAGCTTGGACGGGGCACCCTCCCGGGTCTTCATGGGGCTACGATTGGGCGGTCCGCCCGTCTCCAGCCGTGTTAGAACTACTGGAGAAGCCCTGCCTGCCATGGAACGTAGATTGACTCGCGCCGCGACCTTGCTCTGCATGACACTCGCGGTTGGTGCGAGTTCTGATTGGGCCCAACAATCGGGCGGCAATGCGGCGGCAAAGGCTGCGCCGAACTCGGCTCACTCCAATATATCCAAGCGGACGGCCGCGCCGGCATCCAAGCTCACCGAAGAGCAGCGTGCACTGCATGCCCTGAACCGCCTCACCCTCGGGCCGCGACCGGGCGATTTGCAGAAGGTTATGGATATGGACGTTAACGACTGGATCGAGCAGCAACTGCATCCCGAGGAAATCCCCGACAGCGTGCTCGATGGAAAGCTTGGTCAGTTCCGCACTTTGCGCATGTCTACCCGCGACCTGGTGCAGACTTTCCCCAACAACAATCTGGTCAAGCAGGCAGCCGAGGGAAAGATTCCTTTGCCTGCAGACCCAATGAAGCGGTCGATTTATGAGGTGCAGATCAGCATCCTCGCCGAGCGCCAGAAGCAGGACCAGGCGGCGCGCGACGGCAAGGTTCTCGACGCCGACACCAAGGCGAAGATGGAGAAGCAGAATCAGGATGCGGTTGCCGCGCAGGCTGACGGCATCCTCGCGCTGGCGAAAGAGAAGCGGATGGAAGCGATTATTGCCATGGCTCCCGACGATCGACGCCTGTTCGTTACCTACATTCGCGGAGCGCAACGCGACCGTCTGCTGGCGGAATTGCCGCCCGACCAGCGCGAATATTTTCTGGCCATGACGGGGCCGGTCAACGTGATCATCAACGAACTGCAGCAGGCGAAATTGGTGCGCGCGCTCTACAGCGAGCGCCAGTTGCAGGAGGTGATGACCGACTTCTGGTTCAACCATTTCAATATTTATCTCAATAAGGATGCCGACCAGTACCTGGTTACGGCTTATGAGCGCGACGTCATACGCGCGCATGCGCTGGGCAAGTTCAAAGATCTGCTGGTGGCTACGGCGCAAAGTCCGGCCATGCTTTTCTATCTCGACAACTGGCTTAGCATGGGGCCGAAATCGCCTGCGGCCGTCGCCGCTAATAAAGGCAAGCCCGGCCAGGCGGTGCCTGGACTGAATGAAAATTACGGCCGCGAAGTGATGGAACTGCATGCGCTCAGCGTGAACGGCGGCTACACGCAGCACGACGTGACCGAACTGGCGCGCGTGCTGACGGGCTGGACGATTCAGCCTGTGGAGCAGGGCGCCGCGTTTCAGTTCGACGCGAAGAAGCACGAGCCGGGAGACAAGGTTGTGCTCGGGCAGACTGTTCCGGAGAACGGCCAAAGCGAGGGCATGCAGGTTCTCGACATGCTGGCGCATCATCCGAATACGGCTAAGTTTATTTCGCGGAAACTTGCGATGCGCTTTGTCGCCGACGATCCTCCGCCGGCGCTGGTTGACCGCATGGCGCAGAAGTTTCTGGCGACGGACGGAGACATTCGCGAAGTCCTGCGCACCTTGTTCAAGTCGCCGGAATTCTGGTCGGCGAAGGCTTACCGCGCCAAGGTCAAGACGCCTTTTGAATTTGTCATCTCGTCGTTGCGCGCGACCGGCACGGACCTGAATAACCCGGGGCCGCTGGTCGGCATTCTGAACAAGATGGGGATGCCGCTCTACCAGATGGTGCCGCCGACGGGCTATTCCATGACGGCATCCACCTGGATGAATTCCGAGGCGCTGATTGACCGGATGAATTACGCGCTCGATCTCAGTAACGGAAAAGTCGGCGGAACGAATTTCGATGCGGGCCGGCTGCTGGCGCTGGGCACGCTTACCAGCCGCGGGTTTCCGCGGCCGAATCCTGCGGATTCCGACGCCGGGCGCGGACAGGAGACTGCTCTGCTGCTGATCGAGAACGCGCTGCTGAACGGCGAGGTTTCGGCGACGACGCAGAAAGCCATTCGGAGGCAGCTTGACGATCCGCAGGTGGCGGCGCACGCGCTTGACGATCCCAAGCGCACGCTCAATACCATGACCGCGCTGGTCGTTGGATCGCCGGAGTTTCAACACCGCTAGGGCGCGCGGGGAGAGCCGAGCGGCGCTTGGGTTGGTCGGGCGGGACGCCCGTCCCCACACGTCCGTCCCCAAACAAGCTAAATCCAAAAGCAAAAGGCCGGGCGATTGCGCCCGGCGTTTCGTAGTGAGAAACCGTCGATTGCTGAGTTGAGCTAGATCAGTTTCCCGTTAACCTCGATTTAATTCTATTTATTAAGCGTTACGTCAAATCTTGCATTACCGCGCCCGGTCCCAAACCTTACATCCGAGCGCTAGACCTTCATCACCAGCGCCAAACCTTACATCACCAGAGCCAAGCCTTCCAACTCACGCTCCAATACGGGCAGCGAACAGCCCGCCATTTCCACTCGTCCAGCAGCATCGATCGCAGCGGTCTGCGAAACGCCGTAGCCCCGGCCCGCCAAGAAAACCTGCAGCAGTTCCGCTGCTTCGCGGGAATCCACCATGCCGCCCTGGATCAGGTCGTTTCGCAAGGCGCACAGCTCAGTGACCGTAAATCTTTCTTTCATCGCCATTCTCACCTTCGACCTCCCTGCCGTTGCTACTTTGATTCATCGGCAACTGGATTCGTTACATGCAATCTTAATGCCGTAACTTTGGTACCGCGTTGGATACGGCTCAACGGGGCCCCAAGTTCTTAGAACACAAGATCTTGCAAAAGGTTGCGGAGGAAATCACCGGCACGAGAGTGGTAGACATAACATTGGCATCCGGCGTCCCACATTGACACAAAATGTCGCAATGTGGCGGGAAAAACCGAACTTTGCCGGACGGTCGGGCCCGACTGCAGCTTTACAGGTTGCTGGAAACTGCGGCCAGCCCCTGAAGGGCATCTGCATTGGAAGAGCTTGCGGCATCGCTAAAGCAATGCCCTGATACGAAGATCGAGCTTGCGGCAAACTGTTCGGGGGCGTTCAATCGTCGATCGTCAATCGTCAATTTTGGCGGCGTCCACCAGCATAATCGGGATGTCGTCCTGAACGGGGTACACACGGTGGCATTCGCCGCATTTCAGGCTTCCCCCGTCGGCATTCAGGAGCACGGGCTTCTTGCAAACCGGGCAGACCAGGATTTCGAGGAGATCTGGAGGAATCATGAGCATCATTGTAATGCTGCACGCCGAAATGCGGCACGACGTAATGCCGCACGCGCCGTGGTGGAAACGCCAGAGGCAACTTCTTTACCGCGCGGGGGACACGCGGAACAGGGAGCGAGTAGGATGCGATAGAATCGCTTTTCCATTGAGTGGATTCCGCAGCGAGGTGCGATGACGGTCAGGGTTCTCGACGGTACCAAAATCGCCGCTGAAATCCGCGCGGAAGTCGCTGCCCAGGTGAAAGCGCTGGTGTCGTCGGGAGTGCGTCCGGGGCTCGCTGTGGTGCTGGTTGGGCACAATCCCGCATCGGAGGTCTACGTTCGCGGCAAGGTGAAGAGCTCGGAAGAAGTCGGCCTCTACAGCGAACAACACACGCCCGCGGAAAGCGCGACCACCGAAGAGTTGCTGGCGCTGATCGCCGACCTGAACCGCCGCGATGAAATTGACGGCATCCTGGTACAGTTGCCGCTGCCCGCGCACGTCGATGCAAAGAAAATTCTGCTGGCGGTTGATCCGGCCAAAGATGTAGACGGATTCCATCCCATGAACGTGGGCTATCTTTCCACGCAACGTCCGGGGCTGGTGCCGTGCACGCCGGCCGGCGTCATGGAAGTTCTGCGGCGCAGCCAGATTCCGATTGCCGGGCAGGAAGCGGTGGTCATCGGACGCAGCGATATCGTTGGCAAGCCCGTCGCGATGCTGCTGCTGAATCAAAACGCAACCGTTACGGTCTGCCATTCGAAGACGCGCGATCTGCCCGGAGTCTGCCGCCGCGGCGATATTCTGGTGGCCGCGATTGGCCGCGCCGGCATGGTCACGCGCGATTACGTGAAGCCGGGAGCTACGGTGATCGACGTCGGCATCAACCGGATCACGGACCGAAAAGAATTCGACCGCTTGTTCACTGGCAACGCGGCCGGAAACAAAAAGCGCGAAGAAACTCTTCTGGCCAAAGGCGCAATCCTGGTGGGCGACGTGCATCCCGAGGTGGCAGAAATCGCGGGCGCTATCACGCCCGTTCCTGGAGGCGTCGGTCCGCTGACCATCGCCATGCTCATGGCCAACACGGTAAAGGCCGCGATGCTAAGGCGCGGGACAGCGGTCGCGGAACTGATTCGTCGCTGAAAAAGCTTTCACCACGGAGGCACGGAGACACGGAGGAAGACAGTTCAAAGAGAAATCCTAGCGCAGCGGGTACCTTTCCTAATTTTGGTTTCATAACTTGCCTTTCTCCGCGCCTCCGTGCCTCCGTGGTAAATTCTCCTCGTCCAGGTGAAAAACCGCTTGCTAAAACTCGGCCTCACTGGCGGTATCGCCAGCGGCAAGTCCGCGGTCGGCGAGATGTTTGTCCAACTCGGCGCCCAGCTGATCCAGTCCGACGCGGTCGCGCACGCGCTTATGCAGCCGGGGTGCGCGGTCTACGAGGAAGTGGTTCGCCGCTTTGGCCGCGAGATCCTGAATGCGGACGGAAGCATCAATCGTTCGCGGCTGGCCGAAGCCGCGTTCGGCAAGCCCGGCGGCGCGCCTCCGAGGGTGCAGGAGCTGAACGAGATTGTTCATCCCGCCGTGATTGCGCACGAAAACCAGTGGATGGAAGAAATTGGCCGCCGCGATCCGGACGCCATCGCCATTGTCGAGGCTGCGCTGATCCTGGAAGCGGGCGCTGCGCGGCGTTTCGATCGTTTGATCGTCGTAACCTGCCATCCCGAACAGCGCATTTTGCGTTTCGCCCAGCGCCTGGGAATTTCGGAAGACGCCGCTCGTGCCGAAGTAACTCGGCGCATGGCGGCGCAGATTCCGGACGAAGAAAAAATCAAAGCTGCCGATTTCGTAATCGATAACTCGGGAACGCTCGATTCCACGCGGCAGCAGGTGGAGCATGTTTTCGGACGGTTGCGCCCGCAGCCCCTAAAGGGGCATCTCAATTCGAAGAACTTGCGGCATCGCTAAAGCGATGCCCTGATACGAAACTTGAGTTTTTCAGCAAACTGTAAAGCCGATACTGAAAATTCGCCAGGCATCGCCGTGCTGACCCGCTGTCCCACCCCAAAGCAAGCCCATTCTCCTTTAGTTGGCGCTGCGCTTGGGCATGACCAGCCACTGCAGCAGAGAACTCACCACGGATAGAACGATGGCGCCGATGAAGGCTGCCTTGAAGCTTTGCACGTGGAATCCCGGCACCAAGGCCGCCGCCAGCTCCAGCATGAGCGCGTTGATCACAAACCAGAACAGGCCGAGCGTCAGCAGGGTGAGCGGGAAGGTGAGTATCTTCAGCAGCAATCCCAGGGTGGCGTTGATGAAGCCGATGACCAGGGCGGCGATCAGCGCCGCGACTGGTCCACTTACGCTAATGCCGGGCACAACGCGGGCAACGATCCACACCGCTACGGCGCTTAGAATCCAATGCAAGAGAACACGCACGATAAGCCTCCTTCGATAGAATCATTGGTCGGTAGAATCATTGGACACTATACAACGTGAAAACGGCTCACGGAACCGTGGCACAAAAGACCAATGCGGCGCGGTTGCTCGATGGGATGGGAATCCGCTACGAACTGCGGGAGTACGTCGTCGATCCCAACGACCTGGCCGCAGAAACGGTTGCGGCCAAGATTGGATTGCCGCCGGAGCAGGTTTTCAAGACGCCGGTCGCGCGAGGCGACCGCAACGGAATTATTATGGCGGTGATCCCCGGCGATCAGGAGCTGAACCTGAAGGCGCTAGCGGCCGCGGCGGGAGAAAGAAAGATTCAGCTCGTCCCGGTGAAAGAACTACAGGCGCTTACCGGATACATTCGCGGCGGAGTGACCGCGCTTGCCGCCAAGCGCGATTTTCCCGTGTACGTGGACGAGACTATCGAACTGTTCGATGTGGTTTCTATTTCGGCGGGGGTGCGCGGGCTGCAGATTCTGATTGCGCCGGGCGACTATCTGCGCGCGACCAAGGGAACGATTGCTGCGCTTGGGCAGCCGAAGGCTGGATAGCAGTGGCGAGAGTAAACTATTTTCGACTGGTTGCGAGAAATGCGGCAATACTCGATGCCCAGCCCCTGAGGGGGCATTTGATTTTAAGGGCCGACGGTATCGCTGAAGCGATACCCTGATACGAAACGTGAGTTTTTCCGCGGCCGGTCAAGTCATATCGAATCTGAGGTAACCCATGCCCACTGCCACGCGCACCAATCCGCTTTCGTTCCTGACCGATCAACTTGACGAACTCAAGGCCAAGGGCACCCACTTCAAGCTGCGCGTGCTGGACGACGAGCAAGCGCCGCTTTGTACTTTCGACGGCAAGCGCGTGATCAACCTTGCCTCGAATAATTACCTCGGCTTCACGACGCATCCAAAGCTGCGCGAAGCGGCGCTGGAGGCTACGCGCAAGTATGGCGTGGGATCGGGCGCGGTGCGCACCATCGCGGGCACGATGAAAATCCACATGGAGCTGGAAGAGAAGATCGCGCGCTTTAAGAATGTCGAGGCCTGCGTGGTTTTTCAGTCGGGATTCACGGCGAATGCGGGAACGGTTTCGTCGTTTCTGGGGAAAGACGATTTCATTATTTCGGACGAGCTGAATCATGCTTCGATCATCGACGGCTGCAGGCTTTCACGGGCGAAGATTCTCGTTTTCCGCCACAAAGATGTTGCGCACGCCGAAGAGCAGCTTGCCAGCGTGAAGAGCGATCCGGGGAAGAAGTTACTGATCTCCGACGGCGTGTTCTCGATGGATGGCGACATCGGCCCGCTGCCGGGATTGTGCGAGGCGGCGGAGAAATATGGTGCGATCATGATGGTCGACGACGCGCACGCTTCCGGTGTGCTCGGCCGCCATGGACGCGGCACCGTCGATCATTTCTCGATGCACGGGCGGGTCGATATTCAGGTTGGAACCTTGTCGAAGGCGATTGGAGCGCTTGGCGGGTACGTTTGCGGCACGCGCGAGTTGATCGATTTTCTTTTTCACCGCGCGCGGCCATTTCTGTTTTCGACTTCGCATCCGCCGTCGGTGGCGGCGACGTGCATTGCGGCTTTCGATGTCCTCGAAACCGAGCCGCAGTGGATGGAGCAACTGTGGGCGAACACGCGCTTCTGGAAAAAGGAACTCGGCCTGCTCGGCTTCAACATAGGAGGCCGGACGACTCCTGCGAGCGAGACGCCGATTACGCCTGTCATTATTGGCGACGGACGCTTGACCATGGATTTTTCACGCGAGCTTTTCAAAGAAGGCGTGCTCGGAACGGGAATTGCATTTCCCACCGTTCCTGAAGGCAAGGCGCGGGTGCGGACGATCATGACCGCGACGCACACGAAAGATGAACTGCAGCAGGCGCTCGAAGTGCTGCAGCGCGTGGGCAGGCGGATGGGGATTCTCGGGTAAAGTTGCCAGCGCTCACGGTTGGGATGACAGCTCAGGTGCGCTGCTCCAGCTCTGTTTCTTTCGCTAGCTCCGCGTGTTTTGCCCGCGCGGCCTCGATGAATGCTCGGAAAATTGCTTGCGCGGACTCGGCTACTTCGGGCCCATCGTTCACACTGCGCTCCGGATGCCACTGCACTGCCAGCACGAAATGTCCGGGAGCAGTGCCTTCCAGAGCTTCGATGATTCCGTCTTCGGCGGAACGCGCGACCACGCGTAAGCCATCGCCCGCCCGGTCCGCGGACTGATGATGCGAAGAATTCACGGGCACTGGCTTCCGGGCGTCAACCGCAGCCCCAACAATTTCGGCCAGTCGCGATTCCGGCTCAATTTTCACCGTGTGCGCGTTTGCTACGGCCCGTCCCGCGCTGTGATTGATTCCCGATTTGCCGCCCGCCGACTCGATGTCTTGCACCAGCGTCCCCGACCGGAACACATTCAACGATTGCAGTCCATAACAAATGCCGAGCACGGGTTTGTGCAGACGGTAGGCATCCTGCAGCAGCAACTGTTCCGCGCGGTCTCGTTGGGCGTCGGCGGGCGCGGTTTTTTCGTGGCGATCGGCGCCGTACTTTTGCGGATCGACATCCGCGCGGCTGCCGGGCAGCAGAACGGCGTCGCAGCGCTCGATCTGCTGCATCACCTGCGCTGGTGTCCGATCCAGTTCGATCCGTACCGGCTCTCCACCGGCCGCGCGCACCGCTTCTTCATACTGCGGCATCGCGCGCTCGGCATACGCTGGGTCGCCGGAATGCGGCACGGGGATGGCAATCCGCGGCGCGATATTTTTTAGCTCGCTCATGTCCAACTTACGGAGAGTTCAAACTTACTTAGAGGTCAACTTACTTATGTTTAACTTACTTATGTTTAACTCACGCGCTCGATTCCTTCCAGGGTTTTCTGCTGGCGGTGGTGGCGAATTTCCATGGCCAGCGATAGCACCAGCACGATCGTACCCGCGGTGATGGCGCACGGAAACGCGATGTACCGATATGCAAAGGTCAGATTGGGCGCGACGTGCTTCACTTGCGAATAGACCACGGTCCCCAGAATGCTGAGCAGCAGCGCGACCGCGAACGAAAGCAGGGTGAATACAAACGTCATCGCGAAGACGCGCGCTGGAATTCCGATCCAGCGCGGGCCGCCGGAACTGATTTTCGCCATGCTTCTAGGCTACACCATCATCTAAAGCACTATTGTCCGAAGCATTTAGAACCAGAGAGCCTCAGGGTTTTCCGCCTTGGTTCCACGCCGGCGTGAAGGTCGAATTCACCAGCCACTCCACCGGACCGAGGAGCGACTCGATGGCCGCATCCATATGCTTGAAGTCGAGATGCGCAATATCGTCGCTGGGGCGGTGATAGTCGGCGTGCAGGCCATAACTGGAAACCGTCTGCGCCACCACGCCTTTTTTAGCCAGCACGTAATTATCCGAGCGCGCGAAAAAATTCTGTTCAGGATGCGGGTCGGCGACCAGATTCGCTCCATGCGCGGCCAGCGTCGGGCCCAGATTCGAGCGCTCCCACCCCGTGAGCCAAACCGTATCCGCCTTTACCTTGGAGTCGGCGCGGCCAATCATTTCAAACTCGAGGTTGGTCACAATCTCCGTCAGCGGCACCGGCGGATGCTCGCGGAAGTAGGTCGAACCGAGTCCGCCAGATTCTTCGCTGCCAAAAAGCGCGAAGATCACGGTGCGCCGGGGACGCGGCCCCGCGCCCAGCACGCGCGCCAATTCCAGCACGGCCGTGGTGCCGGAAGCGTCATCGTCGGCGCCGTTGTAGATGCTGTCGCCATTCACCGGGCGTCCGACGCCGAGGTGATCGAGATGGGCTGAAAGCAACACCGCCTCATGTTGTTGCCTGGGATCGCTTCCCTGAAGAATGCCCACCGCATTCCAGGTGACGCCTTTCTCTTCTTCCACCGGAGTTCGAAAGTGAAGCTGGCTCCCATCGGGCAGCTGCGCGAGCGTTCTGGCCGCGTCCACGCTCAATTCCAGAATGTTATGGCTGCCCATCGCCCCGCTATTGCTTTGGAGCCGATTCGGCAGGGTAGGGAGACGCTTGCCTCTGGCGTCGAAATCCGCCGGGCTCTTGTCGCTGGCAATCATGGCCGCGATCGCGCCCGCATTGACCGCGGCAAAAGCCGAGTGGCTATTCTTGTCGGTATTTCCAGTGACGAACACAATCGCGCCGGGCGTAACCTTCAGATTCGTCGAGTTTGCGGCATCCAGTTTCTGCAACGGTCCGGAGAATTCAGTATGCGTGACATGGTCGACCAGAAAATCCGTGCCGTAGGTCCAGGTGATCTTGGCGGCGCCGTTCGCTGGGGTAATGTCGACGGTCGGAGGCCCGGTCACCTTGACCTTCACCAGCGGCGCGCTTTGAATGTAGCCGCCATCGTCGCCTGCCGGAGCAATTCCGTATGCCCGCAGCTCGGCTGCGATGTAGGTGGCTGCGACCAGTTCGTCGTGGGTGCCGCTGCCGCGCCCTTGCATCGCATCCGAGGCGAGAAATTCTTCGTGGGCGCGAATGCAGGCGGCGCAAACCGTTGGCGCAGCCTTTCGATCGGACTGTTCCAGTTGCGCCAAGACCACGGATGCGGTGAGTAGCGAGCAAAGAATGGCGCGGAGCAAGAAGGGTCGTCTTTTCATGGTGGGGTTCGCGAGCAAGATTACCAGATCGTCCCGGATAAGGCCGCGTCATCCGAACGCGTCACGATCTCAGCCGGTGCCCGTGCGCTACAATACCGTCATGTCGCAAACCGCCTCCGCGATCACCCGCAGCCCGGCGGAGATCGTGCAAAGCAGTCCGGTTTCACAAGCGCCGAATGGCATCTGCTACGCCCGCTCGGGCGAGATTGCTGTGGCCGACAACGAGCTCGAACGCATGGTGGCGGCGGTGCCGGTGCCGGTGGCGGCCGCGCTCAGCCGCAAGGCGTACTACTTTGTGCCCCTCACCGTGACCGAGGGCGATCAGACCGTGATTGCCGACCGTTACGACGTGGCGCTCAGCGACAATGCGGTTTGCCATCGCAATCTGAATCTGGGCGACGCGCAGTGCGTCTTCATCTCGACGCGCTTGATGGACGACAAATTTTCGGTGGCGTTCGAGTTCTACATCAATGTGGGGCACGCGCTGGTCGAACGCGCCGGCGTGTCGCAG
>Ga0209274_10000303_pt1 | contig 33840 bp, 25 predicted proteins | sample HubBroMetageREF1_FD_188343 | JGI IMG/M metagenome (GOLD analysis project Ga0209274, IMG submission 188343) | Reference soil microbial communities from the Hubbard Brook experimental Forest, New Hampshire, USA - Hubbard Brook CCASE Soil... | ecosystem: Environmental > Terrestrial > Soil >...
TATGCTTGCTTCATCCAGACAGCGGCTCGCCGGTATTTTTATCATTTCTTTCGCTTTGGCTGGTGGTGTGATCAACGCGCAGTCGGGCGGGAGTTCCGGTTCTATCAACGGCACAGTGCTTGACCCTGACGGCGCGGTTGTAGCTAATGCAACCGTTGAAATTCAAGATCCGGTCAGCCATTTTGACCGATCGACCAGCACCGACAAGTCCGGGGCCTTCAATCTGCCGAACGTACCCTTCAATCCTTATCACTTGACGGTGAAAGCTGAGGGATTCGCCACGACTGCGAGAGATGTGGAAGTGCGGTCGGTTGTGCCGGTCAGCCTCAACATCAATCTGCAGGTATTGGGTTCAACCACCTCGGTGACGGTCACCGATGCGGGGGACCTGGTGGAGAACGATTCGACCTTTCATTCTGACATTGACCGAAACTCGTTCGAAAAGATTCCTTTGGAGAGTGCAACCTCTGGCGTGAGTTCGTTGGTTACTCTTTCGACGCCGGGAGTCGCCTCCGATTCAAATGGCCTCTATCACGGGCTGGGCGACCACGCAGAGAATTCGTTCTCGGTCGACGGCCAGCCGATTACGGACCAGCAAAGCAAGGTGTTCTCGAACCAGATACCGCTGGATTCCGTGCAGTCTTTAGAAGTGATATCGGGCGCGCCGCCGGCGGAATATGGAGGCAAGACCAGCCTTGTGATTGTGGCGACTACACGGTCGGGCCAAGGGGTGAAGCCGCCTCACGGCAGCGTGACTGCTTCGTATGGGTCGTTTGGAACGTCGAATGTGGCAGCCGAGCTGGCTTATGGCGGCAAGAACTGGGGGAATTTCATTTCAGCGGGGGCTTTGAATACGGGCAGGTTTCTCGATCCTCCGGAATTCGCCGTGCTGCATGACAAAGGCAACGAGGAAAACCTGTTCGACCGGGTTGACTATCAGATCACAGCGGGCGACTCGATTCACCTGAATCTAGGCTACAGCCGGAGCTGGTTCCAGACGCCAAATTCTTTTGATGCCGAGAACGCAACGGCATGGAGTGGACTGAACGGAGTGGATGCGCAGGATGTGAACAACTATGGGGGCGTGGCTCCCAACGGCGTTGCTGTCGGAGCAACGGATCAGCGATCCAAGATTGGGACGTTTAACATTGCCCCTTCGTGGACGCGTCTGCTGAACTCGCACTCGGTATTTACCTTGGGGACATTCGTTCGTCACGACGATTACAACTACTACCCCAGCAGCGATCCATTTGCGGACCTGGGCCCGCCCAGCCTGCAGAGACAGTCGGTGGGCCAGAACCGGACGCTTACTAATGCTGGCATTCGATCCGATCTCTCTTATGTCAAAGGCGTGAACGACATCAAGGCCGGCGTCACCTACGAACAGACATTTCTCAATGAAGACGACACGCTCGGAATTGTCGATCCAACTTACAACGCGCCCTGCATAAAGTTTTCCGATGACCAGCGGCAATGGGTTGCGGCGCCGGCGCCGGGGATCGCGAATCCTGCGGGATGCACCGGCCTGTTCCAGGCGAATATCGCAACCAACCTGAACTCGCAGGGCTCTCCGGAATCGACTGACCCCTACGCCAATGCCGCCCTTTATCCGAACTTCAATCCGACGCTGGCTCCTTATGACCTGACCCGCGGCGGAAGCTATTACACATTCAATGGCCACACCGATGTGAAGGAGCTGGCGCTCTACGTCCGGGATGTGATCACCAAGGGAAACTGGTCGATGAACCTGGGCTTGCGGGGTGATTTATACAACGGTCTTTCCATCGCGCGGCAGGCCGAGCCGCGGGTCGGAGTCGCTTACAACGTCAAGAGGACCAACACGATTGTCCGCATCTCTTACGCGCGCACGCTGGAGTCTCCATTTAATGAGAATCTGATCCTTTCCAGCATCGGATGCGAAAATGCAGTCTTGAACCCGCTTCTGCTCTGTTCGCCCGGAGCAAGCGGGGCGTTGAGTCCCGGCTTTCGCAATGAATTCCATGCTGGGCTCGAGCAGGCGTTCGGGAAGTACCTGGTCTTTTCCGGCGAGTGGATCACGAAATACACGCACAATGGCTACGACTTCAGCGTGCTCGGCAACACTCCGATCACGTTCCCCATTGAATGGCACAACTCCAAGATTCCGGGATATGCAGGGCGGGTGAGTGTTCCCGAGCTTCACGGCTTCTCAGTGTTGATGGTCTTCTCCAGCGTGGCAGCCCGTTTTTTTCAGCCTCAGATCGGGGGAGCGGGTGCGACGGTGGCGAACGGAGCCGGACTTCCCTTCCGCATTGACCATGACGAAAAGTTCAACCAGACCACTCACTTGCAATACCAGCCCTGGAAGCGAGGTCCATGGATGGGCTTTAACTGGCGCTACGACAGTGGGCTTGTGGCAGGCGCATCGCCGTGCTACGGATTTAGTACAAGCAACGATTGCCCGGGCTCGGTCGTCATCAACGACGTGGCAAATGTGAGCATGGTCGCTGCGAATGTAGGGGGCGTGCCGCTTTCTGCCGATCAGGAATTCGAGGCTGGTTTCACTTGCCAGGGGGTGCGCGCAACTCCGACAGCGCCGCTGCCCTACAATTGCCCGGCCGGGCAGTTTGGTTCCAGTCTTATCAAAGTGCCGGCGCCGGGCAGTGAGAACGACGACCACAATCCCCCGCGCATCGCGTCACGGAATCTGTTCGACATCTCGGTCGGCCATGACAACGTGCTGCATGGCGACAAGTACAAAGTGAGTCTGCAGTTGACCGCCATCAACGTGGCGAACAATTATGCGCTGTACAACTTCCTTTCAACCTTTAGCGGGACACATTATGTGACGCCGCGTTCGCTTACGGCGGAGATCGGGTTCCACTTCTAGGGAGGACGGTTTAACCTGGGAGGCGGCCTCCGCGGGCCGCCTTTTTGTTGTTTTGTTGAGACGTTGGCGCCAGTTTGTAAATCAACATAAAAACGGGGCGATGTTGGGGGCGAGCCGAGTCCGGCTGTTAGAATAAGTGATTACCTTCCGTTGCCGTGAGATTTGTTTTTGGGGAGAAATGCTTGTCGATAAAGTTCGTGGCCCGGCTGTTAACCGCCTTCTTATTGGTAGTTTTTCTTTCCATTACATCTGTGGCACAGCAGAATCCGGCGCCTGCGGCTCCACCGACTAGTACTGCATCCCAGGCTGCAGCGTCGGGACAGGAAGCACAGTCCCCCGCTTCGCCGCAGGCTGCTTCGGATAAAGATAAAGACAAGGACGCGCAAAGTACGAGCGCGCAAGGAAAGACCGCGGCAACTTCGACTGCGGGAACGTCGAATGACCGGCTTTTCCTGGCGCTCCCTAATTTCCTGACGCTGGAGAATTCCGGGAACGTACCGCCGCTCACTACCGGGCAAAAATTCAAAGTCGTGGCTCGGGGCTCCTTCGATAAGATTGAATTTCCGTGGTACGGGATTCTGTCCGCGATCAGCCAGGCGGAGAACAGTGAGCCTGGTTACGGTCAGGGCTGGGAAGGCTATGGGAAACGTTATGCCTCGGCTTTTGGAGATGGGACGATCGAAAACTTTATGACGAGCGCGGTTTTTCCGTCGCTTCTGCATCAGGATCCACGATTTTTTCAAAAAAGCGGCGGCGGATTTGCGCGCCGGACCGAGTATGCGGTGAGCCGAATCTTCGTGACCCGGACTGACTCCGGCCATACCCAATTCAACTACTCTGAAATCCTGGGCAGCGCTGTGTCAGCCGGAATCTCCACTAATACTTACCATCCGCGGGCCTTCATTACGACTCGCTTCGACCCTACGACGGACACGTTGACCTACGTTCACAATGCGTCCGATCGCACGTTGCCGAACACTCTCAGCGTGTGGGGGACGCAAGTTCTGTACGACACCATAACCATCGTCATCAAAGAGTTCTGGCCCGACGTTCATCGCAAGATGAACCACAAGCAGAGCGGCGATGTGAACCAGAGCAGCGGCTCAAATCCTTAAGCTCGTCTTAGAGGATTCTCTCGTGGGTGTAGCCGTTGGCGCCGAGGGCGGAAATGAGTTCGGCGATGTGGTCTGGACCGCGGGTTTCCATGGTGATGTCGATGGCGGTGTCTCCCAGGTTCACGTTGTGGTAGGCGCGGTCGTAGGAAGTTTCGACGATGTTGGCGCGGTGCTGGGCGAGGATGCCGGTAACCTTGTGCAGAGCCCCCGGGTAATCTGGAAGGTGCACACGCAAGCGAACTAACCTGCCATCTTTGACCAAGCCTCGCTCGATGATGCGCGCCAAAAGAGTCACGTCGATGTTTCCACCACTCACGATGGCGACGATCTTCTTGCCGGTCTTATCTCCAAGGTTTGGAATGCGGCGATTGACCAGAGCAGCCAGCGCCGCTGCGCCTGCTCCCTCGGCTAGCGTCTTCTCCCGTTCAAGTAGCAGCAAAATTGCGTTCGCGATCTCCTCTTCCTCGACCGTGACAATGTCGTCCACATACTTCTGAATGAGTGGAAGCGTCCGCTCACCGGCGCGGCGCACGGCGATGCCGTCGGCGATCGTCACGGCTGAGGGCAAGGTCACAGGTTTCCCCTCCGACAGCGCAACCTTCACCGAGGGCAGCCGAGCCGGCTGAACTCCAATGATCTGGATGCGGGGATTGGTTTCTTTCAAGGCGCAAGCGATGCCGCCGATCAGACCGCCTCCGCCAATGGGCACGACGACAGCCTCGAGATCGGGATGCTGCTCAAGCAGTTCAAGTCCCAGAGTGCCCTGCCCGGCAATCACTTCGTCGTCGTTGAAGGCGTGGACGAAGGTGAGATGTTCCTGGCCGCCGAGGCGCAGCGCTTCCTCGTAAGCTTCGTCGTAATTCGCTCCGTGAAGCACGACATCGCCGCCGTAGCCGCGCGTGGCGGACACTTTGATCAACGGAGTCGCCAGGGGCATGACGATTCTGGCCCGGACACCGAGGTTCGAAGCGTGGTAGGCCACGGCCTGCGCATGATTGCCAGCCGAGGCTGCGATCACTCCTCGGGAGCGCTCCTCCGCGGTGAGACTTAGAAGCTTGTTCAGCGCGCCCCGTTCTTTGTAGGCACCGGTTCTCTGCCGGTTCTCCAGTTTGAGATAGATCGAATTGCCGGTTAGCTCGGAGAAGGTTTCAGAACGCGTGCAGGGAGAAATATAAATCGATTTTCGAATCCTCGCCAAGGCGGATTGAATGTTGGAAAGACTGACCATGGGAGCGCTCAGTGCGGCAAGAGTCGTCATTTTACCTGAAAAGAAATTCTGGCCGCTTCACCTTACAGGGACCGCGTGCAGAACCTTGAGAAAAACACTGTCCGCTGAGTGCAGAAAAACCCATGCATCGCATTGAAAATGACGATTGTACTTGGCTGGGTGTTTCACGTTAGACATGTAATATGGCGGAGAGTCGCCTCACCTTTTCGAGCGATCATGATGCATGTGGCGTGGGTTTCATCGCGCAACTGGGCGGACCTGCGTCGCACGCCGTGATTGAACGCGGACTCGAGGCTCTGGCGCGCCTGGCCCATCGCGGCGGCGTGGATGCTGACGGCCGCAGTGGCGATGGGGCGGGGTTGCTGGTCGCGCTTCCGAGGGCTTTTTTCCGCAGGGTCGCTTGTAATGATGGAATTGCATTGCCTGAAGAGTTTGGCATCGGCATGGTGTTTCTTCAGCGTGGCCAAGAGTCTCAGGCGACGGAGTCGATTCGAACTGCAGTTGAGAAATTTGACCTCTCATTCCTGGGCTGGCGGGCGGTACCTACTGATCCGTCAATCCTTGGACCACGTTCGCGCGATTCCTTGCCAGTTGTCCGGCAATGCTTTGTTGGATCTTGCGGCAAGCCTTCCAATTTAAAATCTTCCCGGCCCGACTTCGAGTTGCGGCTCTTCCGGCTGCGACAGGAACTCGAAACCATTTCCGATGCCGCCTACTACTGCTCGTTCTCGTCGCGAACCATCGTTTACAAGGGATTGCTTACTCCTGAGCAGCTGGCTCCGTTCTATGCTGACCTGAACGACCCTGAGTTCGAAAGTTCGTTTGTGGTTTTCCATCAACGCTATTCGACGAACACGCAACCCAGCTGGTCGCTGGCCCAACCTTTCCGATTTGTGGCTCACAACGGCGAGATCAACACGATCAGCAGCAATCGACGCTGGTTTCAGGAGCGCGGGGCTGCGTTACGCGGCCAGCTTGGATTGCCGGAGAACTGCAGGGTGCTGCAACCAGGGATGAGCGACTCCGCGAGTTTCGATAATGCGCTGGAAGCGCTGGTGAGGAGTGGCTCGAGCATTGCTGAATCGGCATTGCGGCTGGTGCCGCCGGCCTGGGAACGCGACGAGCATCTCGACCCTGGGTTGCGCCAGTTCCTCGCCAATAGCGCTCCTCAGCAAGAGCCTTGGGACGGCCCGGCCGCGCTGATCTTCACCGACGGACATATCATAGGCGCCAAGTTGGATCGCAATGGACTGCGTCCGCTGCGCTATACGCTGACTTCGGATGGACTGCTGATCGTCGGATCGGAAGTCGGCATCACTGATCTCTGTGACAAGCAGGTGATTGAACGGCAGCGGCTTGGTCCTGGTGAAATGCTGGTGGCTGATCCGGCAAGCGGAACGTTTTTCCGGCCGAGCGAAGTGGCGCGGCTTGTGTCCGTGGAAAATACTCGGGCCGGGGCTACTGTGATTCCGGCGGAAAACAAGGCTGGGCCAACGGTTCCCGACGCCAACCGATTGATGGCGGCGTTTGGGTGGACTGAAGATCAATTCCGCATGCTGTTTCAGCCTCTGGTTGAGCACGGTCAGGAGCCGTTGTGGAGCATGGGGGACGACGCGCCTCCCGCTTTCCTATCCAACCTGCCTCGTCCGCTATGGGATTACTGCAAGCAACGCTTTGCCCAGGTTACGAATCCTCCCATCGATCCGCTGCGCGAGAGCCATGTGATGTCTCTCGATGTGTATCTCGGCGAGAACACGAAGCTCGATTCTCCGCTGCTGGATGCCGGACAGATGGACGCGCTCGGAGGAGAGCTGCCAACAATCCACTGTATCGATTTCAGTTTCGAGGCAGCGGGTGGGGTTGAGGCTGCGCGTCAGGTTCTGAACGGGATTTGTGAAGCAGCATCCATCGCGGCGGCCGGCGGTCGAGCGATCCTGCTAAGCGATCGCGCCGTTAGCGACAAGCAGGCGGCTTTGCCTGCGCTGCTGGCGGTTTCGTGCGCGTGGCGCGCGATGACTGCTGCCGGGGGCTGGAATCTTCCGCTGATTGTGGAAACGGGCCAAGTTATCGACACGCATCACGTCGCGCTCCTGGTGGCAGCAGGGGCGAGCGCTGTGCATCCCTATCTCGCGATGAGCTTGAGCGTCCGCTCCGATGTTGATGGGCCGGCACGCTATCGGGTGGCAATTGAGAAAGGTCTGAGCAAGGTGCTGGCGCGCATGGGCATCTCGACCATGAGCAGTTACCGGAATAGCCAGATATTTGAGACTATCGGGCTCGATCCGGCGGTGTGCGAAGAGTTCTTCGAAGATGCTGGACACGCGCTAAGCGGTAAATCGCTGGACGGCCTTCTCGCGGACTGCATAGCTTGTCACGCGGCGGGGTTCGGGTCTTCCGCGGCGGAGTTTCGCGATGCCGGCCTGTATCGCTTTCGCCGCAACGGCGAGTTGCATTCGGCTTCGCCCGAGCTGGTGCGGCGAATGCATCGCTACATCAAGTCGCCGACTCTGCAGAATCAGGCATCTTTGAGTGCGCTCTCGCAAGAAAGAAAGAATGTTGCGGTGCGGGACTTGCTCGAGTTTCGCCCCGCCGAGCCTCTGCCGCTGGACGAAGTGGAGGGGGAAGTTTCATTGCTCAGCCGTTTCAGCACGCAGGCAATGTCGCTGGGCGCAATTTCACCCGAAGCCCACATGACTCTGGCCATCGCCATGAACCGCCTGGGAGGGCGCAGCAATACCGGAGAGGGTGGTGAAGATCCGAGCATTTATCACGAGCACCCGGAGGCCAATAACCGGGTGAAGCAGGTGGCCTCGGCGCGATTTGGAGTGACCGCGGAATATCTCGTGCATGCCGACGAAATCGAAATCAAGATGGCGCAAGGTTCGAAGCCGGGCGAGGGCGGACAACTGCCTTCGGCGAAAGTCACTCCTTACATCGCTCGTCTGCGGCACGCCATACCCGGAACCTCGCTCATCTCGCCGCCGCCGCATCATGACATCTACAGCATCGAAGACCTGGCACAGTTGATCTACGATCTGCGCGCGGTGAACCCGAACGCGCGCATCGGAGTGAAGCTGGTTTCGAGTTCCGGAGTAGGTGTGATCGCGACGGGCGTCGCCAAGGCGGGTGCGGACGTCATTACTATCAGCGGTCACGATGGCGGCACGGGCGCATCGCCGCTCACCTCCATCAAGAACACCGGGTTGCCCTGGGAGATTGGATTGCGCGACGCACACACTGCGCTGGTGCGCGCGGGCTTGCGCGCCCGGGTGAGATTGCGCGTGGATGGGGGCCTCAAGTTCGCCCGCGATGTGGTGGTCGCAGCTCTGCTGGGCGCTGAAGAATTCGGCTTCGGAACTGCTGCTCTGCTGGCCATCGGCTGTGTTATGGCGCGGCAGTGTCATCTCAACACTTGTCCCGTGGGCATCGCCACTCAGGATGAAACCCTGCGCGCGCGCTTTGAGGGGAGCCCGGAGATGGTCGAGACTTTCTTCCGGGCGCTGGCAGCGGACGTCCGCCAACTCCTGGCGGGGATAGGCGCAGGGTCCATCGACGACATTCTCGGCGCGGTCGACCGGCTGCGGCCGCAGTCACTAGAAGCTGAACAAAGCGTGTCTTCTTTGTTGCAGCCCATCCTTGATCCACCTGCGCAATTTCCCTGCCCTCATGAAGACACGAGCGCGCTTCACGTTGAACTGAACCGCGTGGTAGACGATCTGGAATCGCTCTCGACCCGTCCTTATCGGTTTGAAATCACCAGTGAAGATCGCGCCGTGGGAGCGCACTTCAGCGGCGAGGCGCTGCGCCGGCTGGGGGCTTCATTTGGAACTTCGGGGCTGGGTATGAGTGGGGTTGAGTGTGAGTTCTTCGGCACCGCGGGACAGAGCTTTGGCGCTTTCCTGATTTCCGGCGCGAACTTCCGCTTGACCGGGGAAGCCAACGATTATGTAGGCAAAGGCCTGTGCGGAGGGAGCATCGCGATCGGCGCGCAGGCGGAAGCGTCGGAACGCGGAGACGTTCTGGTGGGTAACACCGTGCTTTACGGCGCGACGTCTGGCGAATTGTTTGTAGCTGGACGGGCGGGAGAACGGTTTGCCGTCCGCAACAGCGGCGCACTCGCTGTGGTCGAGGGCGTGGGCCGCCACGGATGCGAATACATGACGGCTGGCGTGGTGGCGATTCTCGGTCCCGCGGGCGCAAACATGGGCGCGGGAATGACTGGAGGCCTCGCGTATCTGCTGCGCGCCGATGCCAATGACTACTTGAACGATGACGCCACGAACCGCGACTCGGTGCGGTTCGCACATCTCGAACCTCAGGAAGAAGAATGGCTTCGGCGCGTTCTTCGCCGGCACCTGCATCTCACAGGCAGTCCCCGGGCTGCCGACCTGCTTTCCTGTTCGGCTCTGCCGCTGCTTCGCGTGGAACCCTTAGCACCACCATGCTCCATTGAAGAGACGTGGGCCTCGATTCTGGCGCACCTGGCAGCTGAGGAAGCGCGCAGTTACGGTCGCGACAAGCTCATCTCTTCCGAAAGGCCAGTCGTGCAGTGAGTACTGCAGATTGTGCGCACTCTCCGAGACCACTTCGCGAAACCAGTTCAATGAGAAGTTCGCTATAATCTCCTAACTAAATTCATGGATTTCGATCAGCTCATCACATTTCTTGAGGTCGCGCGGCAGGGCAGCTTCTCGCGTGCCGGGGAGAAAGTTTTCCGCTCGCAATCGGCGGTCAGCGCGCAGATCCGCCAACTCGAGCAAGAGTATGGCGATCGTCTACTGGACCGCTCGGGCAAGACCGTCAAGCTGACTCCGGCCGGCCAGGTCTTCCATGACTACGCGCTGCGTATGAAAAAGCTGCGCGACGAATCCCTGGTCGCGGTGGCCGACCACGGACACACGCCGCGAGGTACGCTACTGGTCGGCGCTAATGAAGCCACTTGCCTTTACGTTCTGCCCGAGGTTTTTGGGGAATACTGCCGCCGCTATCCCGACGTGCAAATCAGCATTTATCGCAACTTCACCTACAAGATCGTGGAGAAACTGGAGAATGGTTCTCTCGATGTGGGCGTACTCAGCTTGCCCGTCCAGTCTCCGAGCTTGAAGGTTCAGGCTATCTACCGCGACCGGCTGATGCTGATGGTGAGCCCCAAGAATCCTCTGGCCAAGCTGAAGTCTGCGCCCATCAGCGAGGTCGTGAAATACCCTCTGCTGCTGCCCAAGACGGGCCACACGCGGCGACTGCTGGACAAGTTGTTCCGCGAGTACAATACCGAGCTCAAAGTCAGGATGGAGTTGCCGAGTATCGGAATGATCAAGAGTTTTGTGGCTGCGGATCTTGGGATCTCGCTGATCAGCGCATCTTTCGCGCGCGATGAAGTAGCAGCGGGCAGAGTGAAGCTGGTCGAACTGGAAGGGACGGAACTATGGCGCGAACTCGGCCTGGCTTACCGGCGCGACCGCACGCTCTCGGTGGCCAATAAGACTTTCATCGCGGTAGTGCGGCAGCTCTCCGATTATCTGAAGAAGGCGGACGGCACGGCGCACTCGTAGAGATTCTTTATGCATCCACTTCCGGCGTAGAGGTCGTGGTCACAGGCTGTGGCTGCGACTGAAAGATGTGCAGTCCGCACTCGGTCTTCGACAATCCTGCCCAGCGCCCAGCCCTGGGATCTTCTCCCGGCTGCACCGCCCGCGTGCAATGCGTGCAACCGATGCTCGGGTAATTGCGATTATGCAGCGCGTTGTAAGGCACGTCGTGCTCGTGGATGTACCGCCACACCTGCTTTGCACTCCAGTCGGCGATAGGGTTGATCTTCACCAACTCAAATTTTGGGTCCCACTCGATTTTGCCAGCGGTCGCGCGGGTCGCGGTCTGATCGCGCCGGATGCTCGTGATCCACGCTTGCAGCTCGCTCAGCTTGCGCCGCAGCGGCTCGACCTTCCGCAGGTTGCAGCATTGGTCGGGGTTACGCTGCCAGAGCGCCGCACCGTGAAGCTGCTCCTGTTTCTCGGGCGAGTTCAGCGGATATACCTTTTCAATCGTGATGCCATATCTCTGTTCCACCTGGTCCATGAGGCTATAGGTTTCTGGAAACAGGAATTCTGTGTCGAGAGTAAAGAGGCGAAAGTTCTGGCGAGAGTTCCCGGTCACCCGGGAAGCGATGTCGATCAGGACCATACCTTCGGAGCCAAACGCGGAGGAGATCGCCACTCCATCGGCGAATGTATCGAACGCCCATGCGAGGACCCGCTCGGGGCTCCAGGTTTCCGCGGCGATTCGCAGTCTTGCTACATCCTCTTTCATGTCAAAGATTCCTCATCTGTTCTCAGGGTTGCAGCGACGCTTTGCGCAAGTGCGGCTTCAAACCCCGGTTTCAGCTCAGGGAGGCTGGCTGCTTCCTCGACTAAATTGCAATCAGCGAACTTAACGACTTCGCCGACAACGAGAAGGGTAGGAGACGCGAGCCGCGGCGCGCGACGAAGATTGGAAACTGTGGTGCGGTAAATTCTTTGCTCGGGAGTCGTCGCTCTGGAAATAATTGCGCAGGGGGTTTCCTGCGCGAATCCGGCGGCGGTGAGCCGGTTTGAGATCTCGTGATAGCTGGAACCTGGCATGTAGACGACAAGGGTCGATTCTGCAGCGGCGAACTGGCTCCACTCTGCATCGTCGTTGGCTGAGGCACGGTGGCCGGCCGTCAGCACGAGCGTGGAAGATGCTCGACGATGAGTCAGCGCAATGCCGGCTGCGGCGGCCGCCCCCAGGGCAGAGGTCACACCCGGAACAATTTCAAAGGCAATGTTTGACCGGCGCAGCGCTTCGATCTCTTCTCCGGCCCGGCCGAAGATCAATGGGTCTCCGCTCTTCAGGCGCACGACTTGGAGCCCTGAAGCAGCCCGCGCCACCAGCAGAAAGTTGATCTCTTCCTGCCGGATGGTCTTGCTGCCGCAACGCTTGCCGACATTCTGAACTTCAGCGGCCGGCGAAATCAGTTTCAGGATTTCGCGCGTGACCAGGTCGTCGTGCAGCACGACGTCGGCTGTCCGCAGCAGTCGTAAAGCTTTCACAGTGAGCAACTCGGGATCGCCCGGACCTGCGCCCACCAGGTACACCTTGCCGTTCATACTTACACTCACACCGTTACCCTCCTATCGTCCTTGCTCGTCGCCGACTCGTCCGCCAATGCTGCCTTCAGAGCCTCACGGCTCGCCAGGGAGTGCAGTAGCTCACTCTTCCGTTTCGGATCAAGATGGCTAGCCAGCACCAGCTTTCGCGTTTCTCCCAGCTCCGCAACCCATCGGGCGTAAGCCGGCCCAAACTGCCGCTCCAGCTGTTGCCGGAGCTTCTGCGCCAGAGAAGGACTCTGACCGTTTGTGGAGATTGCAATCTGTAGGTCGCCCCGGCGCACCACGGCGGGATAGTAGAAGTCGCAATACTCCGGGACGTCCACCACATTGCAAAGAAGTCCACGCTGCTGCGCTTCGCGATAAATGGAACTATTCAACTCGCGTGATGCTGTGGCCACGATCGCCAGGAAAGTCTCATCGAGATCCGCTGGAACAAAGGATCGGAGCTCAAGCGTGATCTGCCCAGCATTCGCCCATCGGTGTACGGTCTCAGACGCTTCCAGAGCAACCACATGGACGCGTGCGCCAGTGTCGATGAGGCCGCCGATCTTGGGTTCGCCAACCTTGCCGGCGCCGACCACAAGGCAGCGTTTGCCTTCGAGCTTCACGAACATTGGAAATAAGCTACTCATACTTTTGCGTAACGCCTCTTGCTTAACGTCCCCGTTTAACCTTCCATACTGCTGGGCACGCGCCCTTCGGGCAGATCGCGGGCGACTGCTTCTACCAAATCTCCAGCCAGGAAGTTGCGCAGATCCGTGTCACTGTGCCGGGCGAAAAAGCGCCGCAGATTTTCACCCGGCGCGCTATCGTTGAGGTAGTGACGCAGCAAACGTTCGATGGCATCTGGAACCTCGGTCGCGGGACAGCGGAACCCCACCGGCCTCGCGATGGTCTGATTCAATCCCAGCGCACCGCCGAGGCAGAAGTAGTAGGCATCCACCATGTGGCCATTGACCTTGATCTTCTTGCCTTCGATTCCGATGTCGGCGATCCAGTGCTGTCCGCAACTGTTAGGGCAACCCGTGACGTGCAGTTTCAGGTGCTGGTCGAAACCGGGCAGGCGTTCTTCCAACTCTTCCACCAGCCACCGGGAGAAGCTTTTCGTTTCGGTGATCGCCAGCTTGCAAAATTCCGTGCCACTGCAGGCGATGGCTCCGCGCCAAAACGGCGAACCGCTAACCGGGAGTCCGATCGCACCTAACTCTTTGGCCAAGTCGTCAGCCTGAAGCCGGGGGACGTTGACGATCACAAGGTTCTGCATGTTGGTGGTGCGCAATTCGCCGCCGGCAAAGCGGTCGGCGAGATCGGCCGTTGCGTGCATTTGTTCAGGCGTGATCCGGCCGCGCAGAACCGTGGCTCCCACGTAACAGAGGCCGGGCTGCTTTTGCGCGTGAATGCCGATGTGATCGCGGTAGACGTCTGCCGGTGGATTCTCGGGTTCGGCCGGATCGAGTTGAAATCCGATGCGCCGTTCGAGTTCCTGTTGAAAGTCGTGCGGCGTCCAGCCATGCCGCAAGAAGAGAAACTTCAGCCGCGCCCGCTCGCGGTGCTCGCGCAGTTGGTCAGAGTCACGGAACAGCTCGGCAACTCCCCGGATCACGGGCTGAACCTGGTTCCAGCGCACGAAGGCATTCAGCGGTGCACCCAGGTAGGGTTCGGTGGAAAGTCCGCCGCCCACGCGCAAGGCAAAACCGATCTCAGAGGTCCCACGAAAAACACGCTGGGTAGCAGTCAGACCGATATCGTTGATCTCCGGGTAAGGGCACCACACGCGGCATCCGGTGATGGAAATCTTGAACTTGCGCGGCAGGTTATAGAACTCGGCATTCCCCGCCAGCATCTTGTCGACTTCGAGCGCGAGTGGTGAAGCATCGCAGATCTCGTCCGCGTCCACGCCGGCGACGGGGCAGCCGGTAATGTTTCGCGTAACATCGCCGCAGGAACCGATCGTGTTCAGGCCGACGCGCCAGAGTTCTTCGAGCACTTCCGGCAGAGCCTCAATGGTGACCCAGTGCAGCTGAATGTTCTGCCGCACCGTGAGATCGGCGATGCCGCGGGCGTAGCGACTGGTCAGCCCGGCGATGGCTCGCAGTTGATCCGAGCGCAAAAGGCCACTGGGGATGCGAATCCGCACCATGAAGAACGGCAGCGCCACTCCCTGGCCATCTTTTCCGCCGACAACGCCAACTCCGTCGCCCTGGGTATAGACTCCCCACCAGCGAAAGTACGTTCCAATCCATTCCGGCGGAATCGAGGCGAAGCCTTCCCGCGCAAAGCGGCGAATCTCGGCCAAGCCCTCCCAGGGATTCATGGCGCGCTTCAGGCGCTCCACCTTTTGGGCTTTGGTTTCTTTATCCGGACTTGCCGCGGGATGACTTGCCATAAGCTGATTGCCCCAACCTGATTTGCCACAAAAAAACCCACCGCCAGAAGCTCTCTGGCGGTGGGTGATAAGTGCTGATGTTATGAAATCTCTAAGTCAGCAGCCCCCTGCGCCAGAACACACGCATGCACAACAACAACATGCACAAATGCACATCTGGCGAAGATTGCTGAAGCTCGACATTGTTGTAAAGATACTAGGCTGTGCCGACGAACGCGTCAAGTTACGAGCCCGCTTACTTTCAATCAATAATTTCGATGCGGCGTATCATAATTTTGGCTCAAATGATTTTGGTTCAGGCGGCGCTAGGGACTCGCCCTCGCACACTCTGAAGAACGGTGGCGGGAATCTGCAACACGCGGATTCTCGAGTCCTTCTTGGTCCTAACGTGAACTGCGATGCCGTCCGCGTCCGGAAACGGGTCTGAAATCACTTCAAAATCCTCGCCATAAAGGCGAACCCGTCCCGAAGCCACATATCCAAGATGTCTTACCCGCGCACAGATTTCCGATACCGAGGGGGGCTGAATACCGCGTTTGATCATGACAAGGTCATTATAGGCTTCTAGCCGCGTGCGTGCAGGGGCTGCCACGCTCGGCTCTGGGAGCCGCTTCGCAAGGTTTTCGGACTCCGTAAGTTGTTGAATTAATGGAGCGGGAGACGGGGATCGAACCCGCAACCACCGGCTTGGGAAGCCGATGCTCTACCATTGAGCTACTCCCGCGGCCCCGAACAACTGCAGAAGATGATACCTCGACAATGCCTATGAAGGCCACCTGCGGAGCAAGAACCTTTACCGATAGAACGCACAGCTGAGGTGAAAAATCCAACGAGCATGCAGTACGATAGTTTTGGGTGCGAATAAAGCATATGAGCTTCTCGCGAAAACTCCATCTCCGTCTTGGTCTTTGTCTTTGTGTCTGCAGTCTCCTTCTTGTTCTGCTGCAACTCGGCTTCGCGCAAGAGGTCAGCTTCCGGATCACGCCTCTGCGTCCGGTGGAAGAGTTACGCGCGGAAGCGCTCAAGCTGCAGCCGCCACCGGAGCCCGGAACCTTCCTCAAACCCGATCTGGTGGAGTTGATCAAACTCGATCCCACGATCAAGCTCGACATCCGCTACGCCACCACGAACGATTTTCTGGGTACACCTGTCTATACCCAGGCACGGGCCTTCCTTCAACGACCAGCCGCGGAGGGATTGCTTCGCGCTCATCGCGAACTCCAGGCTCAGGGGTACGGTTTGCTCATCCACGATGGCTACCGCCCGTGGTACGTCACGAAAATCTTCTGGGAGGCAACGCCCGACGACAAAAAGATCTTTGTCGCTGATCCGGCAGCCGGCTCCAAGCATAACCGCGGATGCGCCGTGGACTTGTCCTTATACGATTTGAAAACCGGCAAGGAAGTGAAGATGCCCAGTGGCTACGACGAAATGACTGATCGCGCCTTTGCCGACTACGCCGGTGGCTCTCCCGAGGAGAACGCCCGCCGTGCCCTTCTGCGCCAAGCCATGGAAAAGCAGGGTTTTGAGGTTAACCCCAAGGAGTGGTGGCACTTCGACTATAAGGATTGGAAACAGTACCCAATCCTCAATGTGAAGTTCGAAGATCTTAGACAGTAAAGATCTGGGACAGTGAAGATCTCGGCCGCGGAGATGTGGCCGCCGCTCAGCGCTGAGAAACATCAGTCAATTTCGGCAGCATCCAGCCATCGATGAGCCGCTCGTATGTTGGCTCCGGCATTTGTACCAGCAATGGCTGGCGCGCCGGATCGAGCCAGGTAAGCAACGTTTCCAGGTTGGTTTGTGACATGGCAGTGCATCCGACCGTGCCTCGGTCGTGGCTATGCCAAATGTGAAGAAAGACGCAGGAGCCGCCGCCCGGCTCTGGTGCGTTAGTACCGCCGGTAACGGTGCCATTGTGATCTATGACAATTCCCCAACGGTACGCCTCACCAGCGTCTCGCATGTGCTCTGAGCTGTTCCAGTCAGGAGCCACGAGAGAGCGGTCCACGATACGGTTATAGTGCTTCGAGCCCGGGTCATCGACACATTCGATCGATGGGGTAAGGTTCAGGTAGGGCATCTTCAATCCCGGTAGTGGCTGAGAAGCGTAGCCGAATGCAGTGCCCAAAGCGAAGACACCGGCGGGAGACTTGCCGTCTCCTTCTCTCTTGACCGGGTCGGATGTGACGCGGACATTGGAATCATCGGCCGCATTGACGCCGATACCCCACCCTAGTCCATTCTTGCCGACCACAATCGAGATCGGGTCGCCCACGGGACGCCACTTTTCATGCTCCGTGGCGCGCTCATATCGCCACAACCGTCCTTCAACCGCATTCCAATCCGGAGTCGTGACTACGATCATCTGTGTGGAACGCGGCAGAGCCTCGGACGTCAAAGTTCCGGCCTGAGCCCGGTCAGACTCGTACGGGCCTACGGTCCCCAGAAGACAAAGGAGAATGGACAAGGGTTTCATCAAGAACAGTGTAAGGCTATCGGTTGCGGCTGCGCCATCCATCAAGAATCCATTGCCCGGCGCTTTTTCATTTAGACTTCCTGAAGCGAGCAACCATGTCCTCTTCCACAAGACACGCAGGCACCGGTGTCAGCGATCAGCCCGGGGTTCCTGAACCTTCATTCTCAGAGCGGGCGCGCACTCTGGTGTACACCGGCCGCATCGGCAGCCTTTCGACTCTTTCGCGCAAACAGCCGGGTTTCCCCTTCGGTTCGGTGATGCCCTACGGGTTGGATGCGCGGGGCTGTCCCATCTTCCTGATCAGCACCATGGCCATGCACACTCAGAACCTCCAGGCGGATCCGCGCGCGAGCCTGCTGATAACCCAGCCTGACGCGAGCGGCGATCCGCTGGGCGCGTCGCGGGTGACGCTGATAGGAAATGTTCTGACGATCTCGAAGCCAGAAGTTGCAGACGCGCGGCGACGCTACCTCGAGCGTTACGCGAATAGCAAATACTGGGTGGACTTTGACGACTTTTCTTTCTATCGCATGGACTTGCTCGACGTTTACTACGTGGGGGGCTTCGGCGTAATGGGCTGGGTCACTGCATCGGACTATCTGGAGGCTCGGCCGGACCCGCTAGCGGATACTGCTGCCGGGATCGTCGAACACATGAACGCCGACCACAAGGATGCGCTCATCCTGCTGGCCCGGGTGTTTGCGAGCATCGAATCTCAGGAAGCGGCGATGACCGCAGTGGACCGGCTCGGGTTTCAGGTGCGCCTGAAAACGCAAGATGGGATGAAAGGTGCGCGCATTGCGTTCTTGCGGGAAGTGAGCAATCCGGCGGAAGCTAGAAAGGTTCTGGTGGAGATGGTGCAACAGGCGCGGCAAGGCTAAGCCGCGGCTCTTAGGTCCCAGGCCCTAAAGGTTTGCTTAAGATCTAACACCCAAGACCCGGCAGCTGCGACCGTTTAAGATCCAACCATCAATCGCCCAATAAAAATGCCCGCAATCCTTTCGGATCGCGGGCACTTGGTTTTCACTGCAAAGCGGTCACTTAGACAGCTTGGACGTTCTCCGCCTGCCAGCCCTTGGGGCCTTTGGTCACGTCGAACTGCACGGTTTGTCCTTCTTGCAGGCTGCGAAAGCCACCTGCTTGAATCGCGGAGAAATGCACGAAAACGTCCTCGCCATTCTGACGGCTGATAAAGCCATAGCCTTTGGCGTCGTTAAACCACTTCACTGTTCCTTGTTCTGCCATTGTTGATAGTCCTATTCTGTTTCTTTGGATTGTGCTGAGAAGATTCGCTGCTAGTGAGGGGGTGACGCTGGTTGGCGATACCGACCTTCAGTTGCTCGTGAGTCAAACTTAGCTGGGTACATTGTAGCACCAGAGGCGAAAAAACAGCTAACAATCTTATAAGCAGGTTTTATGACTTTGGCCTGACGACACCCGGCACTGCCCCAGGGGCGGGATACCGATATTTGCTCGCCCGACGACTTGTGGAGCACAATACTGGGCCATGTTCAGACTTCGCCTCATCCCGCTCTCCGTTTTCGCGTTTGCCATCTTTCTTTTGTGGGCGTCCGACGCTGCGGCCTCGCAAACCCTTCGTTATACGATGGTCAGCAACGGCAGGACTGCCGGAAGCGAAGTAGACACCTACGGTCCGGACGGTCACATCGACTGCGCATTTGAATTCAACGATCGTGGCCGCGGCCCCAAGATCGAGGCGCACTACGTAATAGCCCCCGATGGGTCGCCACTGAGCACAGACATCACCGGCAATGACTATCTGAAGGCTCCGGTTGACGAACACTTCTCCGTGGAAGCGGGGGTTGGCCGTTGGAAGAGCAGTTCCGAGAACGGGCAGGCTCCCGCGCCGGGGTTCTACGTCAGCATCAACGGGCCAGCCGCAGAGCCGGCGCTTCTGGTAGGGGCTCTGTTAAAGGCGAAGGATGCTTCCGTCAAACTGTTCCCCGCGGGCGAGGCCAAACTGGAACGAATGACCGAAGTGACCGTGGAAAGTCACGGGCAGAAAATCCACCTGACCGAGTTCGGGATCACGGGACTTTCTTTCGAACCGCAAACTGTGTGGCTCGATGACGATCAACATTTTTTTGGGGTTCCAGGGAAATGGTTCGCATTCCTTCGGGAAGGCTGGGAGGATGTGAACGATCAACTCTATGCCATCGACCGCAAGGCTCAGGACGAACGCTATGCACGCCTGGCCCATGAATTGGCCCGGCATCCGGATCATCCAGTTGCGGTGGAGCATGTGCGCCTGTTCGATTCCGAGCAAGCCACGGTTCGGGAAGACCAGACGGTGGTCATCCGGGGTGAACGGATTACGATGGTCGGTGCATCTAGCTCTGTCATTGTTCCGAAGGACGCTGAGATCGTCGACGGAACCGGCAAGACGCTCCTGCCCGCCCTGTTCGACATGCATGCTCATGCCCAGGCTGGGGACGGAATCCTGAACATTGCCAGCGGCGTAACCACCATTCGCGATATGGGCAATGACATTGGCGAACTGCGGCATCTGCAGGACCAATGGGAGAGCGGTACCGCAATCGGCCCGCGTGTCTGGAAATCCGGCTTTATCGACGGACACGGCCCATACCAGGCTCCCTCAGGGCTGTACGCCGACACGGCTGAAGAGGCGCAGGCTGACGTTAATCGTTACGCCGACCTGGGCTACATTCAGATCAAGCTTTATAGCTCACTTAATCCCGAGTTCGTATCCGGAATCGTGAAGACGGCTCACGCGCGTGGATTGCGCGTGAGCGGACACGTTCCAAACGGCATGATCGCGAGCCAGTTTGTGGAAGACGGTGCCGACGAAATACAACATATCAATTTCATTTTCCTCAACTTTCTTGCCGGGAAGGTGAAGGATACCCGGACCCCGGAACGTTTTACCGCGGTGGCCGCCAACGCCGCGAAGCTCGACCTGCAGTCGAAAGAGGTCAACGATTTCATCGCACTACTCCTCCAGCATCACACCACCGTGGATGTGACCCTCGCGTGTTTTGAAGGCATGTTCACGGGACGTCTGGGAAAAGTCTCTCCGGATTTGGCCCCCGTACTGAATCGTCTGCCCGCGCAAGTTCAACGCTCCGCCTACACCGGAGGGCTCCAGGTGACGGAGGAGAACGACCAGCTTTACAAAGACTCGTATCGAGCCATGTTGCAGATGACCAAGCGGATGTACGACGCCGGTATCCCGATTCTAGCCGGAACCGACTCGACGCCCGGAATCATGTTGCATCGCGAACTGGAGCTTGAAGTAGAAGCGGGCATTCCGCCTGCGAAGGCATTGCAGATCGCAACTTTCAATGCGGCCCGGCTTCTAAAACAGGAGAAAGACCTGGGCTCGATTGCGTCAGGAAAGCGCGCCGACTTCGTACTTGTGGAAGGCAATCCGGTCGAACACATCAGCGACATTCGCCGTTGCCGGTTGGTGATGAAGAATGGGGTAGTGTACAAAAGCGCCGAGCTTTATAGCGCTGCCGGCATCAAGCCTGCTGACTAGAGAATCCGGAAGATATTCTCGAGGTATTGTTACGGGAAACTTCTACACCGATGTAATCTGCGGGGACGCCCACTTTGACTCGCCGGCGCGCGTCAGCGACCCTGCCCTGCTCGAACCGACAACTCGCCAACTGGTCGAGAGCGTAGTCTCTGCCGCGCGGCAGATGGGAATTGAAGTCGTAATCTACGAAACCTACCGCAGCCAGGAGCGCCAGCAGCAGCTCTTCAACAACGGCGCCACAAAACTTCGGACGGTGGGCGTCCATCACTATGGATTGGCCTGTGACATCGTCCGCGTGGCGGGCGGAGAGCCTTGCTGGAAGGGTGATTTCTCTTTCCTGGGTCAGCTCGCGCACAGCAGCGGACTTATCTGGGGAGGCGACTGGGGCGCTCCCGAAATCACGCACAGCTTCGTCGACAGCGTTCACGTGCAGCGCTGCACCATCGCCAGGCAGGGAGACCTTTTCGCCGGCAGCTGGTATCCCGACGATGCTTACAATCCTTACGACGACGGGCAACATCTGTTTGTTGCTGCGATGAAGACCGGTGGAATCAAGCAGCCCGCTAGGGCGGAAATCTCGACCCGCAGATCGCGCCCCGGCGAGAAACAAGCATAGGCTGTTCGATTCCTCAGGTCGCCTTCCGTCTTGCGCGGATGGATTACTATGTTTAGTCGCGATTCGCGAATCCAACATCGTCACAAAGGATTCTTGAGACCATGCGCCGAACTGCCGCACAGATTGCCGCCAGCCGCCGCTCATTCCTGAAGACAACCCTGACCGGCGGTGCAACCGCGGCCTTGATCCCGCTGTATCCGGCGCTGGGCGCCGCGCGTGAGATTGCGTCCCCGGTCCCGGTTTCAGAAATCAAACCCTTCGAGCTCGATGAAATCACCATCTCCGACCTGCAAGATGGAATGAAGTCGGGCAAGTTCACGGCCCGCTCACTGGTGGAAATGTACTCGGAGCGCATCGCTGAGATCGACAAAAGCGGTCCTGTGATCAACAGCATCATCGAGCTGAACCCGGACGCAATCCCCATTGCCGAAGCCCTGGATCGGGAGCGGAAGGCGAAAGGCCCTCGAGGCCCCATGCACGGCGTCCCCGTGCTGATCAAAGACAACATCGATACCGCGGACCGGATGATGACCACGGCCGGTTCGCTCGCTCTGGTCGGCTCGAAGCCGCCGCAGGATTCTTTTGTGGCTGGGAGGCTGCGAAGCGCCGGGGCTGTCATTCTGGGCAAGACGAATCTCAGCGAGTGGGCGAATATTCGCTCCAGCCACTCCACCAGCGGATGGAGCGGCCGCGGCGGCCTCACCAGAAATCCCTATGCCCTTGACCGAAATCCCTGCGGCTCAAGCTCTGGCACCGGCGCGGGCATATCCGCCAACCTGTGCGCCGTGGGAATCGGCACTGAAACCGATGGTTCCATCGTTTGCCCATCGTCCTCGAATGGACTTGCCGGCATCAAGCCCACCGTTGGCCTAGTCAGCCGCAGCGGAATTATTCCTATCTCTCACACTCAGGATAGTGCCGGACCGATGTGCCGAACCATCCGCGATGCTGCGATTTTGCTGGGTACGCTCACCGACATTGATCCCAAGGGCTCCGCCACCGCCGGGAGTCAAGGCAGATCGTTTACTAATTACGCTCAGTTCTGTGATCCCAACGGCCTCAAGGGCGCGCGCATTGGCGTCGCCAGAAAGTACTTTGGCTTCAGCGAAACCGTCGATGCCCTGATGGAACAAGCGCTGGATGCGATGAAGAAACAAGGCGCCACTCTGGTTGATCCCGCCGATATTGAAACTCTGGGCAAGTTCGACCAGAGCGAACTGCTGATCTTCATGTACGAATTGAAGGCCGACCTCAACGCTTATCTGGCGCGCCTCGGCCCCAACGCTCCTGTCCATACGTTGAAAGACATCATCGAATTCAACGAGCGCAATCGACAGAAGGAGATGCCCTACTTCGGCCAGGACTTATTTCTGAAAGCCGAAGCCAAAGGCCCGCTCACTGAAAAGGAGTACATCGACGCGCTCGCGATGAATCACCAATTCGCCCGCGCCGGGGGCATTGACGCCACGATGGACAAACACAAGCTCGACGCCATCGTCGCGCCCACCGGCGGACCGGCGTGGCTCACAGACCTGGTCAACGGCGACCACTCTGCCGGCGGAAGTTCGAATGCGGCAGCCGTTGCGGGCTATCCGAATATCAACGTGATTGCTGGATTTATCTCGGGCTTGCCCGTCGGCATTTCATTCTTTGGCCGCGCCTGGAGTGAGCCGACCCTCATCCGCGTGGCCTTCGCTTTCGAACAAACGGTGAGGGCTCGTCAGGCTCCGCGCTTCTTATCGACTATCGGTGCCGGCTGACTCACTGCGATTGGCGCAAACTAAGTCCAGCGAAACCACTTCAGCGCCAGCAGGAACGAGATGCCGCCCCACAGCGCCATTACCAGCAGCCGCGGCCACTGATGAATCAGCGGCGTGCCTTCCAGAATGCTCGCCCGCAGCGCATCGTTCAGGGCAGTCAGCGGCAGCACCTTGATCAGCGGCTGAATCACCGCGGGAAAACGCTCATAGGAAAAGAACACTCCGGAAAAAATCCACATGGGCATCATTACGAGATTCATGAGCCCGCTTACGCTCTCGATTTTCTGCGCCCGGCTTGCGGTCAGTAATCCCACTCCCCCAAAGCACATGGCCCCCGCAGAACCGAGCAGCAGAATAGCGAACAGCGATCCCAGCACTCTCATGTGGAACACGATGACCCCAAGCGTGAGCAACAGGCCGATTTCAATAATCATCAGCACCAGGCGGCTCGATAGCAGAGCCAGCAGAAAGTCTCCCCGCCGCATAGGCGTACCAACAAAGCGCTTGAGCAGCTTACGTTGCCGCATGTCGACCAGCGCGAATCCGATGCCCCACATTCCCGAGTTCATCAGGTTCATCCCGAGCAATCCGGGAATCAGAAAATCGATATAGCGGGAACCAGGCTCAGACGAAGTCGCGACGCTGGTTGTGATTACGTCCTTGCGGCCAGCGGCGGATTGCAAGGCATCATCCACTTCGGATTTCGCGAGAATGCTCTCCGGGCGGGCTGGGTCATAGACATACTGGATGGTCCTGCCCCCCGCCTCGACAATCAGATCGTATTTGCCCAAGCGAAACCCCTTGTGGGCATCGTCGGCCAGAAGTGACTGCGGTTTGAAAGTGTGAAGCGGGGAGTGCCTCAGTATGGATTCAATTTCGGATGAAACAACCAGGGAAGGCTGAGTGAGATCCTGACGAGCGATGGCGACGGGTATGGCCTCGGCGGGTTTGTTGCGGAAGGCAATCCCCAGTCCTGACGCCAGCAACAGCGGAAACACAAACACCCAGAACACGACTTCCGGTTCACGCTTTAGCTCCAACATGCGCGCCTTCAGTAGATGGCGGTATCCCGACCAGCGCCCGTTTCGCCGGGGCGGCCGATTCCGCGGAACCCTTCGTTCTACAACGGGTGTTTGCTCGGCAACACTCATAAAGCATGACTCCAAAACAAGCGTGACTCCAAAACGCCCTCGTCATCCTCATTATCTCGTCATCCCGAGCGCAGCGAGGGACCTTGGTTCTTGCTTGCGCCGCCTGTATTGCCGCTACGAGGCAAACACCAAGGTCCCTCGCTCCGCTCGGGATGACACAACTGGCGCGAAACAAGTTGCGCGAAACAATTAATTCGTTTGTGGCTTCCACTTGTTCAGGAACTCGAGCAGCGCTTCAGGTGTCATAGAGCGCGCGTCTTCGAATTCGCCGTTTTTCTGGCTAAATACCACCTTGCCGTCGCTTTCGGCCACCACCAGCGTAGGAATGCCTTGATCCGACGTAGTACCGAACTGCTTTACCAGGTCGGCATTCTTTTTCTCATCGACCCCCAAGTCGATGTGCACCACTTCATAACCCGCCATCACCGAGGCAAAATCCGGCCGGTGAAACGCCAGATCCAGAACGTGGCAGTCGAAGCACCAATTGGCGCCGAAGACCAGCAGCATGCGCTTGTGCTCCCTGGCAGCTTTCTCCTCGGCTTCCTTGATCTCCGCGTGCGCATCCGCATCCGCAGGATAGATATTCTTGTTCATGTCCGACGGCTGTTTCAGGTGAGGCGCGTCCGCTCGCTCCACGCTCATCAGTCGCCACTGCTCTCCCTGCTTCCGCCACATCTGGCCATCGCTCACGCTGAGAGTCTCGCCGTTCGCCAATTGCACATCGGCTCTAAAAACAACGCTTGTGCCTTTGGGCCGGTCAAGCACTGCAACCATTTGTAAGGTAATGCTTCGCGCCTTCAGCCCCAGCCAGAAGTTCACGTCCGCGTCGGTATCGGTGTTGACGCCGTTGGCCATCACGTGCGCTACGGGATCGGCGCTGTAGAAGGCCTTCAAAGCCGTCGCATCTCCCGCGAGCACCTCGGCCTTCCATTGTTCCAATGGAGGAAAGACCTTGGGCGACTCAGCCGCCGAAACCTGCGTAAAGTCAGACAGCCCGCCCAGCATCACCGCTGACGTTATGGCCAGAAGAACTATGTAGCGAAAATGTTTCTGCACCGTCGTGCCCGTCCTTTCACTTGCCTCACTCTTCCCGCAAATGCCGCCCGGTCAGCCGGACAAACACATCTTCCAGACTAGCCTGCCGCGTGGTCAGATGCTGCAACTCGCTCCCCTGCTTCCCGACCGCATCCAGCAGCGCCGGGATCGTCAAATGGGGCTCCTTCACGCTCAGCGCCACCATGCCGTCATCCTCACGAACCGACTCTACGCTCGGCAGCGCGCGCCAGGCCTCGAGCACAGCACCATCCGAATTCCCAGCCGCTCTTGCGCTAACGGCAAACTCCACCACGTGATGCCCGCCCAGGCGCTCGATCAAATCAGAAGGCGAACCCTCGGCGATGATCTGTCCGTGATCGACAATTGCCAGCCGGTCGCACAGACGCTCCGCTTCATCCATGTAATGCGTGGTCAGCAACACGGTGCCGCCGGCCCGCTGAAATTCGCGAATGATGTCCCACAACTGCCGCCGGCTCTGCGGATCAAGCCCGGTGGTCGGCTCGTCCAGAAAAAGAATCTTCGGATTGCACACCAGCGCTGTCGCCACCGCGAGACGCTGCCTCTGCCCGCCAGAGAGCTTTCCTACCCAGGAGTCTGCCTTTTCGGTGAGCTGCAACTGCTCGAGCACCTCATCACATGACCGCGGTTCGCGATAGAAACTGGCAAACAGTTCGACGGTTTCCCGCACTGTGAGCTTTTCTGAAAGTCTGGTCTCCTGCAGCGAAATCCCCAGCCACTCCCGCATCTCTCGCGCATTCTCGCGCCAGGAGTGTCCAAAGATCGACACCTCGCCCGAAGTCGGCTGCAGCAAGCCTTCCAGGATCTCGATGGTTGTCGTCTTCCCTGCTCCGTTTGGACCAAGAAGACCAAAACATTCCCCGGTTTGAATCTCGAGGTTCAGCCCGCGCACGGCTTCAACCTTGCCGTCGTAGGTTTTGCGGAGGTCGCGAGATTGGATGGCGATAGCCACGTTGAGATTCTAACGGATCAACAAGGAGCTCGTCCTGAAGTCTACGGCGTGCGCTTGCGCTCTGCTAAAATACCGCATCGCCGGATTCCCTTCGGCATCTTCACCCCCATGCGCATACCCCAGCGCGGCTTCACTTGACGGCGTTCCCTCTAAGACGCCCGTGTGTCGTTTCCAACCTGTGCTCAGTTCCCAGTTCTCAGGTGAGAACATGAAAGGACGCCGCCTATGCTGCGCAAACTTTGCGTTGTCTCATCGCTGTTTCTCGTCTTCGCTCTGTCTTCTTTGGCTCAAGATTCCCGCCACTTCACATTTCGCTACGGCTTCACGGTGAGGAATCTGCCTGTTGGAAAAAAGGTCCGCATTTGGATCCCGGCGGCGCAGTCGGATGCCTATCAAGAAGTAAAGATCATCTCAGCCCAAGGCGATTTGCCGTTGCAAAAGACCGTCGAGTCTAGATATGGCAACCAGATTTATTATGCCGAGGCGAGCTCGTCGCAGACCGAATTGCACTTTGATGTGGAATATGACGTGGTGCGCCATGAGCGTATAGCGCCCAGCCAAACCCAGCCGCAAGCGCTTGCCCTTTCACTTTCATCCAAACAAAAACAGCTAGACCTTCAGCCCGATACTCTCGTTCCCGTCACTGGCTTGCCAGCCGATCTTGCGGCCAAGGTCACTCAGGGCAAGACGCAGCCGCTCGACAAAGCCCGTGCTATCTACGATTACGTCTTCACGACCATGCGCTACGACAAGACGGGAACCGGATGGGGCCACGGCGACGTGCTCTACGCCTGCGACGCGAAGAAGGGCAACTGCACCGACTTCCATTCCCTCTTCATCGCCATGGCGCGATCCCAAGGGATTCCCGCCCGCTTTGAGATCGGGTTTCCTCTACCGCCCGACAAACACACCGCCGAGATCGCCGGATACCACTGCTGGTCTGATTTCTGGATTGATAGTAAAGGATGGATTCCGGTGGACATTTCCGAAGCGTGGAAGCACCCGGAAAAGCGTGACTACTTCTTCGGCTCTCACGACGTGAACCGGATGCAGTTCAGCATGGGCCGCGATCTGCGACTCACCCCCTCACAGGAGGGGAAACCGCTGAACTATTTCGTCTATCCTTATGTGGAAGTCGACGGCCAGGAGTTCCCGAATGTAGCGCTGGCCTTTTCATTCGCGGACGCCGGATCAGCCGTAGCCGCGAGATAGCGTCTGAGCACTTCAATGCTATGGCGCCGGCAGAGCGTCATTGGGCTCACTTGGAGGCTGAGGCAAATCAGGCGGCGGCATGGCCGGGACTGGCGAGGCTCCGTTAGCCGGTTTGGGTACGTCCTGCGAGTCTTCTCCAGGCCGCCGCAGAGTGGGGGCGTTCGCGGGACGCTCTGCCGGTTCTTTCTTCGCTTCTTTGTCCCGATCCTTGTCTGACGGCTCTAGAATGACTTCTTTCTTCGTGCGCACGATTTTTTCGCCGTCCACCTTCATGGTCTCCACGCGCACCACCTCATCTCCCACGATGCGCACGAAATCGACATCCGCCGGAGGTTCGCCGTAGATCCATTCTTCGTACTCCGTCTCACCTTCCCGCTCACGCACCTTCTTTGGCGGCTTGCCTTTGGCATGGAGCACCATTTCCTGATTCATCCCCACCAGAACGTGGTGCGCCTGGATCGCCGCTTTCACCTTGGGAGGCACGGTATCGAGGTAGGCCTGCTCTTTATTCTTGGCATTGAAATCGAGCACGGGATAGAGCAACGCCCGCAGTTGCTGCACAGTCATTTCGGGAACATGCCTGTCGAAATAAAGGTCGACGAACGTACCGTGCGGATTAGTCTGCTGCTCGTCCGAACCATTGACCGGCGTACCATAGGCGCCGGTAACTTCTACTCTTTGATACCACTTCTTCCGGTGCACCGGGCCGCCATTGATCTCAAAATGAATATGGTCACCCTTGATCTGCACATAGGAAATGTGCGCCGGATCGCCGGGCTTCACCGCAGGCCCCCAAAGGGTGAGCGTCTGCCGCAATTCTTCACCGTTCGGCGTGATCACACCGTCCCTCAGCAGCAGTCCTTTTGTGCCCATTGGAAAGGCCGTCCGCGCATAGGCCAACTGGGTTTCAAACTCGCGGATGATTTCATACCGAGTCTGTTGGCTGATGTGAGGTGCGTTGGCAGGAATTGGCGGAGCATCCTGCGCAGGCGTCTGATCGCTCGTTGTTTGGGATGCCGTTTGGGACGCCGAGGCGGGCGCGGCCTTTCGTAATTGCCCGGGATCGCCAGTTTGACCGTAAACAAGAATCGAGCTAAGGCAGAGAGTGGACAACCAGACAAGAAGAGCTATCTTTCGCGAGCGCTGCATGGAATACCCCGGGGCGCGCTCCCATTATAAGCGATCAAGCAAGGGGAGCGCCGGGTTCATTCCAGTTCAGGGCCGGCTTAGGGGCCCATTCAGGATCGAGAAGGCTGGCTTACACGCTCTCCGGCCCACGTTTCCTGTGCTGCTGGCACTTCGTCATGATGGCGGAACGGAGGCGGGTACGGAGGTCTTCGGGAAGTTCGTAAAGCTGGGAGTCGCGATAGATCTCGATGGTCTTCTTCGTCGTGTCGCAAACCACATAGCAGTTGTGGCACCAGGAAAGATGATTCTCTAACTCGACCTTTGTAGGTTCGTCGAGGACGCCGTCCAAATAGTTGGTCAGCTCGTGCAAAAATTCAGAGCATTTCACTGTTCGCCATCTCCACTCTCGCGTTTCTGGAAGAACCGGCCGAGGCGCTCGCGAAGTTGCAGGCGAGCCCGCAACAACCGCGACTTCACCGCGGGTACGCTCAGTTCCAGCGCCGCCGCGGTCTCCTCGGTCGAAAGTCCTTCCACGTCCCTCAGTACAAACACGGTCCGGAACCCTGGGGGCAAGCCCTGGATCGTCTTACTCAAAATCTCCCGCAGTTCCGCCTGGTTATACTGCTGCTCCGGATTGGGGCTCCAATCCGCGATCTCACGCGGAAGAGAATCATCTTCCGTCTTGATGTCTTCGTCGAGCGAGACCGTACGTTCAGGCTTCCTGCGGCGCAACTTCATCAACGCTTCGTTGACGGCGATGCGCACCAGCCAGGTGTAAAACTTGGACTGCTCCTGGAACTTCGCCAAGTTACCGTACGCCTTCAGAAAAGCTTCCTGCACCACATCTTCCGCATCCTCGCGGTTTTGCGTGATGTGTTGCGCAATCCTAAAAACGTTGCGGTCGTAGCGGCGAACCAGCTCTTCAAAGGCTGAGTCGTCGCCCTTCTTGGCGGCCTGTACCAGGGTCAGTTCATCACTGACAGGCCCTTCTAGTTTGTTTTGGATGGCTCCCATTCTCTTGGCGATGCAGTATTTTGCGAGTCCGAACCTCGGCGCTGAAACTGAACTGTTATTCTACTTGGTAACCGAAGTGTTTGCCCAATCCTGTTTCAGGTTTCGGCCAGGATGATATTTGCGATAGAGTCGAGGGAGACTCATGGTAAGACTCGAGGTACGCGGTCGAACACGTCCTTGCGTACTCTGGGGCAGCCACACAAGTGCCGTATAATCAGCACTTAGGGCTCGGCTCGGACCGGTGTTGCTAGCGGTGCGCGATTTCGAAGGGATTAGGATTCTCCAGGCATGGCGCGACAGAACGAGAAACAGAAGGTGATCGAGCAGAGCGAGGTACGGCAGGTAGTCGAGCATGCCGTGGCGCAGGTGCTTCAGGCGCAGATCCCGCAACTGCAGTCGCAGATTGTGCAGCAGGTGCTGGAAGCGTTGCCCGCTCGGGCGAGCGAAGGTTCTGCCGCCGGCGCCACTCATGACTCCAGCGGCCTCGTTCATGCCGTTTCCAATATCCATGCGGGATCGACCCAGAAGGAGATCCTGCGGGCCCTTCTGGACACCGGCAGCGCATATTGTTCGCGCATCGCCCTGTTCGTCGTGAAAGCAGGAGCCGCGTCGGGATGGCAATGCCGCGGTTTCGGCGATGACGAACTGGTCAAGGATTTTTCTCTCGACCTTAGTGCCGGTCCGGTGGCGCACACTTACCAGAACCGCGTCGCAACGCCCGGCAACATTGCCGAGATGGGCCGGCGCTTCGTGCAACAGTTCGGCGGCCCCGCCAATGAGCAGGTGCTGGTTTTGCCTCTGGCGCTCAAGGACAAAGTGGCAGCCCTGGTTTACGCCGACGGTGGCGACAGCGGCAAGCTGGATCCGGATGCCCTGGAATTGCTGGTGGTCGCAACCAGCGCATGGCTGGAAGTAACGTCGCTCCGCAAGCAGGCAGCGGCGCGGGAAGACAACGAACCTGTGAGCCGGGTTGAGAGCGCGCCGGTGCAAACGGTTTCTTCGTTTTCCGATCCCTTCGCGTCGCACGCGCCCAAACATGTGCCCGCGAAGGTTGTCGAACCCGAACCTGCCGCCGAAGTTGTGGAAGTGGCGTCGGCACACGTCGCCAGCGCAGCCGCACCGGCTGCGGCCACCGATCCCCTGGCTGGACTGTCGCCGGAAGACGCCGACGTCCATCGCAAGGCGCAACGGTTCGCCCGCCTGCTGGTGGATGAAATCAAGCTCTACAACCAGGCGAAAGTGGCAGAGGGCCGCCGCAACAAGGATTTGTACGATCGGCTCAAAGAAGATATCGACAAGAGCCGCGGTACGTTTCAGAAGCGGTACGGCAATACGGCAGCCGCCAGCGCGGACTATTTTCAGAGCGAGTTGCTGCGCAGTCTGGCTGAAGATGACATTTCCATCATGGGTTCAAATTTCCGCCGCTAGAGTTGCGGCATCATCTGATAGTAGAAGGTTCTGGCAGTAGCGTGTCTCCGCAAAAAACAAACGTAGTGCCATCAGGTTCGAGGTTGTGGACGCTCGCGGCCCTGGCTCTGTGCGGCTTCGTCGGCGTTCTACTTCCGCCGGCAGAGGCCTTGCAGCAACCTGCGCCCAGTTCCGTTCCGAGCCCGGCTGATACGCCTCCGCCGAAACCAGCTGCTCAGGGTGCCGCGAGCAGCAACAAAGCCACAGACAGAAGCAGCGGCCCGACTACGCAGGCGCCCGCCGGAAAGAAGCCCGCAACGCCGACACCCGGCGCCGTGAAGCGCCACCCCGTCAACACCCGAAAGCCAAGGACGATCTCCCCGCGGGTCCGGCGTATGCGGCAGGCCTTCGTGGCTTCTGCCAGCTTGCGGCCCATGGCGCAACAGCTTCTACAAGATCGCTCGCTCCAGGCCTACGCCGGAGTTGAAGCCTATGCCCGGGCTCACGCCAAAGAAGATGCCGGAGCTCTGGCCTGGCTGGTAGTTGGCTACGCGCACGTATTGGATCGGAACTTTGCCCAGGCCATCGACCCGCTGAACCGCGCCAAGGTTCACGCCGGCGACCTCGGCGATTATGTCGACTACTATCTCGGAACCTCGTACCTTCAAACCGGGCACACGGCAGAGGCGCTGGCAACATTGGCGGATTTTGCCAAAACCCATCCGGATTCATTACTGGTGCGGGATGCCCATGTCAGCTATGCCGGGGTACTTCTGGCGGAAGGACAAGCGGCGGAAGCGGCAACTTTGTTGGAACAGGACCGCTTGCCGGTGCGGTCTGACCTGGAGCTCACCCTCGGTCGGGCGTACGCCGCCGCGGGCCAGAACGCGAAGGCCGCCGAAACGCTCGCGAACATCTATTACACAATGCCGGCCAGCGCCGACGCGGATGCGGCGTATCTCGAGCTGAAGAAGCTGCCCGGCGTGCCGCCCCCGACTTTCACACAAATTAAAACCCGTGCCGATGGATTGATGAGCCGGCATCGCTACGCCGAAGCGGCGGACGAATATCGCACCCTGGTGAACGAAGCCGGTGCTGATCTTCGTCCTTCGATTCAACTTTCGCTGGCCGAGGCGCTGCATCACGCCACCAAGAACCGCGACGCCAAGTTGGTGCTCGCCCTGCTCACTGGTGAAGGCGGCGAAATCAATGCGCATCGCCTGTATCTGCTGGGTCAAATTGACTTCGCCTCCAATGACAACGACGCTTTTTACCGTACCGTCGATGAACTGCGCCAGGCTGCACCGACGAGTCCGTGGCTCGAACAGGCGCTGCTTTCTGCGGCCAATCTGCACCTCGTGCATCACGAGTACGACCAGGCGCTCGACGCTTTTCGTGAGGCCCAAGTGCGTTTTCCTAACGGCCCGCGCGCTTCCTACGTGCATTGGAAAGCCGCATGGCTCACTCTGCGGCAGGGACGCAACGAGGAAGCCGAGAAAGCGTTCGAAGAACAGATTTCGCTGTATCCTACCGGGTCGGAAACCCCTGCGGCTTTATATTGGCGCGCCCGCCTGGCTGAGGAAGACAACCAGCCCCTCATGGCCCGCGCCTTTTATCAGAAGCTTTCGGACCGCTATCGCAACTTCTATTACGCGGAACTGGGACGGCAAAGGTTGGAGCATCTCCCAGGGGCAGCCGATGCAACCACAACCTTCGCTTTGCTCGACCGCGTGCCGCCCCTGGACATCAGCGGCAAAGTGGCCGACTCGGAGCCACCGTCAGATGAGTTGCACGTGCAGAAAGCAGAGCTTCTCGGCAATGGCGGTCTCGTCGATTTTGCCGTGCGCGAACTACAGGCCGCCGCTGCGGCCGTCGGTGGCAGTTGGGGCCCGGCAGAAACTGCGCAACTGTACGACGAGACTGGGCACTACGACCAGGCCATCGAGGTCATGAAGCATTCCGCACCAAATTATTTCGCCCTCGACATTCCTGACCTGCCGCGGAAATACTGGGAAGCGCTTTTTCCCAGAGCCTATTGGACCGATCTGAAACGGTCAGCGGCAGCCAATGGATTGGACCCCTACCTCATTGCCTCGTTAATCCGGCAGGAGTCGGAGTTCAATCCCAACGCGGTCTCGCGGGCCAATGCCGTCGGCCTGATGCAGTTGCTGCCGAAGACCGGCAAACTCGTGGCCAAGGAAGTGAAGCTGAAGCGCTATACCGCCAGCCAGTTGTACACGCCTGCGGTAAATCTGGAGTTGGGCACGCGCTATTTCCGCGGCATGGTTGACAAGTTCGGCGGATCGCCCGAATACGCCCTCGCCGCCTACAACGCCGGATCAGACCGTGTCGAAGACTGGCTGAACCAGGGCAAATATCGCGATCCCCAGGAGTTCGTGGAATCGATTCCCTTCACCGAGACCCGCGAGTACGTTCAGGCCATCATGCGGAATGCCAGCGTGTACAAGCAGCTTTACGGCACGCCGTAAGGACCTGGCTCCCGCAAGAACGTCCGGCAAGAACGCCAGTCTGCTTTCTCTACACGATTCTTTTTTTACAAATCTACACAACTTCCGCCTGGGTCGAGGGTTTGAGTCAAACGAAGCTAGACAGCTTCCCGGATGAGATCTCAGTAGAGTGAAGCCGTGAATTGCTCTGACGCAGCCGTCCTACGCGGAGGAGCAGTTCATCCCCCAAATCAGCACTGAACCATGAAAACTTTAAGGAGACTTATGAGACTTCGCACACGTGTCGTTTGCCAACTTGCAGCTCTTTGCTTTGCTCTGGTCGCGTCCAGCTTCG
>Ga0209274_10000304_pt1 | contig 33804 bp, 27 predicted proteins | sample HubBroMetageREF1_FD_188343 | JGI IMG/M metagenome (GOLD analysis project Ga0209274, IMG submission 188343) | Reference soil microbial communities from the Hubbard Brook experimental Forest, New Hampshire, USA - Hubbard Brook CCASE Soil... | ecosystem: Environmental > Terrestrial > Soil >...
CTGTCCCGTCGTGCCTTCCAGACTTCTAACGCCTTCTCCAGCTTCACGCCACGTGAAGCCTTCAATAGTACGACGTCTCCATCCCGCGCCTCGCGCGCCAGCCACTCGCCGGCTTCCTCAGGCGCAGCCACAAATTCTGCCCGGGTTCCCGCGTGCCCCGCGCCCTCAACCATGGCCTGCGCCAACCCGCGCACCCCAATCAGCACATCAATTTTTTTCTCCGCGACATGCCGCCCGGCCTGCCGGTGCATCTCTCTGCCCGCCGGCCCTAACTCCAGCATCTCACCCGCCACCACGATGCGCCGCTTCGCCACTGTCGTGGCCAGCGCATCCACCATCGCTTCCAGCGCCTTCGGATTCGAATTGTAGCAATCGTTGATCACCGTGATGTTACCCAGTCGGACAACCTGCCCGCGTTTGTCCGCCGGAGCCAGTGTAGCCAGCGCAGCAACCGCCTGCGCCGGCGTCAGTCCGCGCTCCAGTCCCACCGCCACCGCCGCTAGCGCATTCAGCACATTGTGCGCGCCCACCAGCGGCAACGCAGCCTGTTCCCGTACGCTTCCGATCACCACCTCGAACTCGGCGCCCTCAGTCCCCTTCGACTGGATATTCTCCGCCCGCACGTCCGCCGTCGGCCGCGTGCCATACATCACCACTTTGCCCCTGAAGTCGCGTCCAAACTGCAAAACGTACTCGTCATCGGCGTTCAACACCGCCGTTCCATTCGCGGGCAGCGACTCAATCAACTCATACTTGGCCCGCGCAATCCCCCCCAGTGAATCGAAAAACTCCAGGTGCACAGCCGCAACGTTCGTAACCACTCCAATCTCCGGCTGTGCAATCTTCGCCAGCGCCCGGATTTCTCCCGCATGCGACATCCCCATCTCGATCACGGCCACGTCGTGCTCCGGCTCCAGTTTCAGCAGCATCAGAGGCAATCCAAAATGGTTATTGAAGTTCCCTTCGGACTTCAGCACTCGAAACCGCGTGCCCAGTACATGCGCAATCGCTTCCTTCGTAGTCGTCTTCCCTGCCGAGCCGGTCACTCCGATCAGCGGCTTACCCCAAAGCTTTCGCACCGCCGTGGCCAGAGTCTGCAACGCCGCCAGCGTGTCTTCCACCGCCAGCAATCGCGCTCTAATAGGATAGCGGCCCAATTGATCCTCACGAACAACCGCCGCGACCGCCCCGTTTCCAAGCGCTTGCTCCACAAAGTCATGCCCATCCAGCCGCTCCCCCTTCACCGCGAAGAAAAGCTGTCCCGGTCCCACAGTCCGCGAGTCGATCGAGTAACCCTGCGCTACTTCTTCGGGCGCAAAGTCCCCCGCTGCGGAAACAAACTCGGCAATCTTCGCGAGCGCCAGTTTCATCCCGTGGCCCCGCTCGCCTCGCATTCAAACCCCGCCGCCCGCAGCGCTTCGCGCGCCACTTCCAAATCATCAAACGGAACCGTACCCTCCCGCGTGACCTGCACCTTCTCGTGCCCCTTCCCTGCCAGCAGCACAATGTCTCCCGGCTTTGCCTCGCCAATCGCCAGCACGATCGCCTTCCGCCGGTCAGCTTCCACGCAGTACTTCACCCCAGTCTTCTGCAGCCCCACCACTGCATCGTTAATGATCGCAAGCGGATCCTCGCTGCGAGGATTGTCCGACGTCAGCACCACGAAATCGCTTCCCCGCCCCGCAGCTTCGCCCATCAACGGACGTTTCTTCCGGTCCCGATCCCCTCCGCATCCAAACATCGTCAGCACCCTCCCCTTCAATCCCACGCCTGAAACCAATTCGCGCGCCAGCGCCGTCAGATTCCGCAAAGCGTCGTCGGTGTGCGCATAGTCCACAACCACCGTGAAGGGCTGCCCGCAATCGACGCGTTCAAACCTTCCCGGAACGCAAGCCAGCTTGCCGATCCCCTCCGCAATGGCCTGCGCCGCACACCCGCGCGCATAGCCCGCTCCCGCCGCCGCCAGAATGTTGTACACATTCACCCGCCCAATCAGCGCCGAAAATACTGCAATCTTCCTCTCCGGCATCACCAGATCAAACCGTGTCCCCCGCGTCGTGATCTCCACTTTCTCCGCGTGAAAGTCCCCGCGCTCCCATCCATATTTCAAAACCACAGAGCTTCGTTTCCGGCTGAACTCGGCCAACTTCACGCCGTGCTCATCATCCACATTTATTACCGCTGCGCGCGGAGCATCCGTGCCGCAGCCTGCAAACAAAACCTGCTTGGCCGCGAAGTACTCATCCATGGTTTTGTGATAATCGAGATGATCGCGCGTCAGATTGGTAAACACGGCCACATCAAATGGCACGCCGAACACGCGCTCCTGCGCCAGCGCGTGCGAGGAAACCTCCATCACCGCGTCCGTCGCCCCGTACCCCAGCGCTTCGCTGAAAATGCGGTTCAGTTCCAGCGCTTCCGGCGTGGTATGCGGCGCTGGCAAGATCTTCCCGGCCACGTGATATTCAATCGTCCCAACCAGCGCGGTCTTCCGTCCCGCCGCCGTCAGAATCGATTCCAGCAGAAACGCGGTCGTGCTTTTTCCATTCGTTCCCGTAATTCCCGTGACCGCAATCCGCTCCGCCGGCTTCTTATAGAAATTCGCGCTAACCCGCGCCAGCGCCCGCCGCCCGCTTGGAACAACCGCCCAAGCCACACCCGGACGCGGCTTCTCCGCCGCTGAATCCGTCACCACCGCCACCGCTCCAGCTGAGATTGCCTGATCGATGAAGCGGTTCCCGTCGCTGGTTTCGCCCCGCATGGCGACGAACACACATCCCGGCTTCACCCGCCGCGAGTCATATTCCACACTACTAACATCCGGGTCCCCGCTTTGCGCGAGAACTTCCGCCCCATCCAGCACTTGTCGGAAGGTCATTGCTCAGAATTATATGGCACCGGACCGCGGACCTACCCCGTACGGATCGGGATGGGCTCGACTTCAGTCGTGCCGTAAGTTGGCTGGAATCAAACGCGGCTTTGAGCCGCTGAGGTAAGCTCTCGACTTGGTCGTCCGGCAATCCTTAGAACCACCCAACTATCGCGGTTACCAATGGCACGTTCCCCATCTAGCCGCTCAGCGTTACATTACTCACATGTCTACTGGAACCGGCCACGCCAAATACCGTTGCGCCCAATGCGAAAAGGCCGAAGACCAATGCGAGTGCGATAAGTACTGCTGCCTGTGCCAGACCGTCCTCGAAGTCCGCCTCTGCCAGGACGGCCTCTTGTACTGCGAACCCTGCCGCACGGCCTGCGACTACAAAACCGCCGATTAAGTAGCAGGCCCAACCTCAGATCACAACTGCTTCCCTATATTCCCCGAACACCCTTCGCATCGCATCCGAAATCTCACCCACGGTCGCGTAAGCCTCAACCGCTGCTAGAATCCCAGGCATTACATTCGCTCCCGACCGAGCCGCATCCTCAACACTCTTCAATGCAGCGTTCCAAGGCCTCGCATCCCGCCGCGCGCGCAGCGCCCGCACCCGTTCCACCTGCTTCGACTCGAGCGCCGGATCAATCTTCTGAATCGAAATCGCCTTTTCCTCTTCCACCTCAAACCGGTTCACTCCCACTACGACAGCATCCCCCAGATCCACGGCCTGCTGATATTCATACGCCGCGTTCTGAATCTCCTGCTGCACGAATCCGCGCTCAATCGCCTTCAGCATTCCGCCCATCACTTCAATCTTCCCCAAATACTCCGCCGCGCGCTTCTCAATCTCATTAGTAAGCGATTCAATATAATAAGATCCCGCCAGCGGATCTATGGTCTGCGCCGCCCCCGATTCATAAGCAATCACCTGCTGAGTGCGCAAGGCAATCCGCGCCGCCTGCTCCGTCGGCAGCGCCAAAGCTTCGTCATAGGAATTCGTGTGCAACGACTGCGTCCCGCCCAGCACCGCCGCCAGCGCCTGGATCGCCGTGCGCACAATATTGTTTTCCGGCTGCTGCGCCGTCAGCGTAGACCCCGCCGTCTGCGTATGAAACCGCAGCATCCACGACCGTGGATTCTTAGCCTTGAAATGTTCCCGCATGATCCGCGCCCACATCCGGCGCGCCGCGCGGAACTTCGCCACCTCTTCCAGAAAGTTGTTGTGCGCATTAAAGAAAAATGACAGCCGCGGCGCAAATTCATCCACATCCAGCCCAGCCTTGATCGCCGCCTCCACGTATGCCATGCCGTTGCCCAGCGTGAACGCCACTTCCTGCACCGCCGTCGATCCCGCCTCCCGCATGTGGTAGCCGGAAATCGAAATCGTATTCCACTCCGGAACATTCTCTTTCGCCCACGAAAACATATCGGTAATCACGCGCAGCGCCTGCCGCGGAGGATAAATATAAGTCCCGCGCGCGATGTACTCCTTCAGCACATCGTTCTGCACCGTACCCGAAAGCTGCCGGATGTCCCCACCCTGCCGCCGTGCCACCGCGACGTACAACGCCAGCAGAATCGACCCCGTCGCATTGATGGTCATCGATGTAGAGATCTTGTTCAGCTCAATGCCGTCGAACAGCCGCTGCATATCCTCGATCGAATCGATCGCCACGCCCACCTTGCCCACTTCGCCCGCCGCCAGCGCATGGTCGGAATCCATCCCCATCTGCGTCGGCAAATCAAACGCTACCGAAAGCCCGGTAGTCCCGTTGGCCAGCAAGTACTTGTAGCGCTTGTTCGACTCCTCGGCATCGCCCATTCCCGCATACTGCCGCATGGTCCACAACCGCCCGCGGTACATCGTGGCCTGCACCCCGCGCGTGAACGGATACTCCCCCGGATACCCAACCTCGCCCTCATAATCGGAGCCCTTCAGATCCGCAGGCGTGTAAAGCGGCCTCACCGCAATGTGCGATGAAGTCTCAAGCTCCGCCGCCAGCCTCTCACCCGCAGCTTTAATTCTGTCCGCCATTTCCTGTCATTCCGATGCGCCGTTTCGTTGTCATTCCGAAGCGCATCTCTCGGTTGTCATTCCGAAGCACACTCTTTTGTTGTCATTCCGAAGCGCGCAGCGCACAGGAGTCTGTTGTCCCGTGCAGCACCACGGCCCTCTATCCCCGAACGCTGCCTTTCCCTTTTTTCCTCACCCTCCAGAACGAGCTCACCCCAAACCACGCAAACATCACTGTGAAGAAAATTGCAACCACCAGCCACTTCAACCCGGATTGCCCCGCATGATATTTCCCGTACTCGCGCACCGTCGCCCCGCCGAAACTCAACGCCATCATCAGGAAAACGAGCCCTGTAACCTCCAGCCACAACTGATGCAGCACCCGCCCAAAGGCGCGGCCCGTGGCCGAGACGGCGCGGGACGCTGCCCGCACCGTCCGGCTGCGTTTGGCTTGCTGCGCCGCCACCCGCGCCACCACCCCTACCTTTTGTGCTGTAGAAACCTTGCTCACGGCCTCGATTTTAACAGCCTGCGGCGCTACAATGACGCCAACCTGCTGCTGCGGCCAAATCGTTTCCGAGCCGCAGGCATCTAACTGGTAGTGTGATGCCCAAAGCCAGCGCAGACGGCGATCGGGGGACCTAGTGGATCACCAACTGAAACAACTCATGAAGGAACTCGGCGAAGCCATCAATGAGTCTCTTTCCGATTCCGAACAGATCGCCGAAGTCGTCTCCCGCATCAAAGAGGGCGGCTACGACATTTTCCTTGTCCTCGAAGCCACCATCGGCGTCAGCAAGCAGGGCGAAAAGTCCTCCGACAAAACTTCGCTCGTCACGACTCTCTCCACCAACCCAGAATTCAAGGTCAACGACCAGGATCTAAAGTTCCTCAAATCCCTCCGCATCAAAATCGAAGAAGAAAAATAAGAAATGCTGATCTGGGGACAGCCGCCTCGCCCGCTCCCGTTCACACGCTCAGCGCCTGATCCAGCAACTGCCCCACTGCCCGATCCGCCTCGATGATCGAAGATTTGTGATCGGGCATCCCCGAGAGATCCACGTTGGCGAAAGCGATTCTTCCGAATGGCGCCGCCCGAAGCAACTCTCCCGGCGCGGGTTTGCCTTCTTTGCCAAAGTAGAATCCCGGAGCCGGGCTGGCATAGGCATGACCCCAGCGGTTCAGGATAATTCCGGCGATGTCGCGGGAAGCGTCGAAACCCGACCGCGCGAACATCTCCGTGAATTGCTGCCGAATCTGGCGCTCGTACTCCCTGAACGGAGTGGAGATCATTTCTGCGCGGCCCGTGTGGCCTTGTTGCTCAGTGCTTTGCCCGGGATGTGTGTACAGCACTTTGATAGTCAGCACGACCGGAGAGTCCGGCCCAATCGTCGGCGAATCCGCACCGCAAAGCGCCAGCTTGCGAATCTGCAAATAACTTCCCAGGCCTTCGAACCACTGGCATCCGGAAATCCCCATCTTGTAAAGGAATCGCCAGTCCCGCACGGCAACGTTCGCCACCATGCAAGGTGACCGATAAAACTGGGAGTAGGCTGCCTTGCGATCGTCAGGAAGGTCACGGACAATGTTCTTCGTCGTCCAGCTCCCGCCCGCCATCACCACGGAGCGCGCCTTCACCCGGAAAACTTTTCCGCCCCGCGTGTAAGCGATGTTGACGAACTCGGATTTCGCCGGCTCTCCCTCGTGTCTTACCCATACCGCGGTCGAGTCCAGCCGAATTCGAGCGGCTGCACCGGCCTGGTCGAGGGCAGCGAAGTTCACGCTGTTGCGGCACACGTCTTCGAGGGAGTGCTCACCAGAAATCGATTCCGGAATAAGCGTCTTTACAATCAGCCGCGCGATGCCGCTATTGCCGTCGGGAAACATCTGCGGCTCGGCGTCAGCCAGGGGACCGAGCGCGTCAAAGGCGTACGCGGTGTAACCAGAAAGCGCGTCCGGACCCAGACCGAACGCCCCTCCTTCATCGGAGAGAAATGTCCGGACGGTTTCGCGGCTGAGCCCGTAACGCTCGATCAAGTGGTCCTCGAGCGTGATGGTGTCGAGCCGGCGTGAGATGGCGTCGCCGCGGTATTGCGGAACTTGAGCAGCCCCTTGGTCGGGCGATTGATACCTCAGCAACTCCTCGCGCGCCTTCGCCGCAATCGGAGCTCCTTCCAATTTCTTGCCCCACGGATCGGTTAGCCACACTCCCTGCGGTTGGCCGAATTTCGCTCCGAAATACAGCCCATAGGGTGCCGAACCAAGATAGGGCGTGGTCGTGAGCGGCACCTCCGGCCCGGGCCCGCCCCACTTCTGATATTCGAGGCGCGGAGTCTTGAGGCCGATGGACTCGTAGAATCGCTCGATAAAACTGCGAGGATAGTTCACCTGAAATAACGCTGAGCCTTGATGTCCAACCAGCCGGTGCCCATCCACCAGAAACTCGTTGCGCTTGGCTTCTCCGCCAAAAATAGGATGGTTGTCGAGCACCAGGCAGGTCTTGCCTTTCCCCGCCTGCCGCTGAAAAATCAGCGCAGCCGCCAGCCCGCTGATTCCACCACCGACAATCACGCAATCATAAGTCTCGCCCGTGTCAGTCACATTCGCAGGCATGTCCTCGAACAGGCCGTCGCGAATCTGGTGTCCGGCGTCAAGCACCGCTCGCGTATTCCCATTCGAGTTCGCGTAGTCGCCCACGCCGCCATAACCCGTCCAACTATCCTCGGGTGCGTTCGCGGCCAGCAACTGCGCCGGCGAAACCGGATTCAGCAGCAGGCTCCCGGAAGCCAGCAGGGTCGCATTCAGAAAGTCACGGCGTGTAACGCCCTGCTCGATTTCCATGCCAAGAGCCTTGTCGCCACTCGAGTTTCCTTCGGACATTTTCTTCATCTCCTGCGAGAAGCCTGCATCGAAACCGCCGCCTTCGTGCGACCAGCATTATACGGATCCGCGTGCCACGGCAACCTCCCCGCCTGTGCTACCATCTACTGTTTTTCCGGGGGGGTTCCATGCCGGGCGGTTCCATGAAAGACACTCTCGGAGTCCTTCTTGCCGGCGGCGCCGGTGAGCGCCTTTATCCTCTCACTCGCGATCGCGCCAAACCCGCCGTCACTTTCGGCGGCATGTATCGCATCATCGACATCACCCTTTCCAACTGTCTCAACTCCGATCTGCGCCGCGTCTACATCCTTACTCAATACAAAGCGCTGTCACTAAACCGCCACATTCGCGAAGGCTGGAACATTCTGGGCCGCGAAGTGGGAGAGTTCATCGAAGTCCTTCCCCCCATGAAGCGGGTCAGCGATCAGTGGTATCAAGGCACCGCCGACGCCGTCTACCAGAACATCTATTCCATTGGCTCCGAGCAGCCCAAGCACGTTCTAATCCTTTCCGGCGATCACATCTACAAAATGGATTACGGCAAGATGATGAAGCAGCACAAGGATTCCGCTGCCGACATTACTCTCGCCACCATCCAGGTCGATCTCGAAGAGTGCCCGCGCTTCGGCGTGGTCGACGTCGACAAAGACGGCCGCATCAACGGCTTCGAGGAAAAACCCAAAGAGACCAAGCTGCGTTCCCCCTGGAACCCAAACAAGGTCGCTGGCTCCATGGGCGTCTACCTCTTCAATGCTGACGTCCTCATTCCCGTCCTGCTCAAAGATGCCGAGGATCAAACCTCCAGCCACGACTTTGGCAAAGACATCCTGCCCAAGATGGTCAGCGACTATCGCGTCTTCGCCTACGACTTCCTCGACGAGAACAAGAAAGAAGCTCTCTACTGGCGCGATGTGGGCACGCTCGAGGCCTACTACGAAGCCAACATGGATATCGTCTCCGTCTCTCCCATCTTCAACCTCTACGACCACGATTGGCCCATCCGCACCCACCAGCGCCAGTACCCTCCCGCCAAGTTCGTCTTCGCCGAAAAAGAACGCATGGGCACCGCGCTCGATTCTATCGTTTCTAATGGCTGTATCGTCTCCGGCGGCCTGGTCAAGAACTCCGTGCTCTCACCCGACGTACGCGTGAATTCTTACTCCGAAGTTGACTCCTCTATCCTGTTTTCTCATGTCGCTGTCGGACGCCACTGCCGCATCCGCCGCTGCATCATCGACCGCAACGTCCATCTCCCCGAAGGCACAACCATCGGCTACGACACCGAAGCCGACCGCTCCCGCTACTTCGTCACCGACAGCGGCATTACCGTCGTTACCCGCGACTACTCGCTCTTCGAGAACCCCGTGACCGTCGACTACTTCACCACGGAATAGTCCTTTTCCAACCGGAACATTGTTCCGAATGTTCCAACTGGAACATTTCAAAATGCCGAAATTTTGCGGCGTAAGTCGTTGATTCTTCGATCGGCCTTTGGTGCAGATCAATGAATTCAGCAGCTTAGGCTGTGGAAGAAATGTCTACTTTCGAGGACGTCGAATGCCTACGAAAGTGGACTTGACAGCGGCCATGACGAACCAGATGACGAACCAAGAGACGAAACATCCAGGTCATTTCCAGGTTGACGCGTCATAGCTGCCGGAACATAATCCGGCCATCGTTCTCATTGCAGACTTTAGGGGAGTCCCGCCAGCATCAGGCGGAGTGTGATTCCAAATCTCAACCTCGTATTTCCTCGCACGCTGGCAAACCAGGGCGGGTTCAACCAACACCGATCAATTCTGAGGAGCGAATCTATGAGTGGTACGCGTTCGACGAAACCCATTCGAATCACCGCCCGGCTACTGACCGGCCTGCTGTTCGCGATCCTGGCAGTCCCTATCGGCGCGCAGCCGGCGTCCGAAACCACCCCAGGACACGGCTTTGGCCCGGCTTACGACGTGGCCCACGAGAGCACCCTCAATGGGACCGTCCAGGAAGTTGTCACCCGGCACACGATTGGCAGTCCGGCGGGCATACATCTGTTGGTGGCCGGCTCGCGAGGCATGGTCGATGCCCTTGTGGGACCGTTCCTCAACAAGGCGACAAGAGAGGCCCTGCAAACCGGAACTGCGGTTCGGATCGTGGGAGCTACGACGCAGCTTCGCGGGAAGGAATATTTCATGGCCCGCCTGTTGACGGTCGGCGGCCAAACCATCAAGGTGCGCAGTGAGCACGGAGCTCTTCTGCGCGGGCCGTCGACTCGCGAGAGGCGCGCCGGAACCAGGAAACCCCAGACCGCAGCGGACGGAGGTGCACGATGACGTTGCGCAAATCGCTTCTTCTTCTAATCAGCCTGAGCATGATTGCCGCGCTGGTGGCGTGCAGCAGCAGTAGTTCCACTCCTCCGCCGCCCCCCCCTGCCATCACGGTAACGCTGACCAGCCCGACTACCTTTCCGGCGATCCTCTACGTCAACGACACGCTTTCCGTCACCGCAACGGTCGCCAATGACTCGGCCCAGGGCGGCGTGATCTGGAGTTGCACGCCCGGGAACAGTGCGGCCACCTGTGGCTCCTTCAGTTCGGGTGCGAATGCAGCCGCCAGCGGCACCGCCGTCACCTACACGGCACCCGCGGGCCCCGTGGGCGCGGTCACCATTACCGCAACTTCAGTCACCGATAGCACGAAGAGCGCCAGCAGTTCCTCGATCGCCATCAACGCCACCGTGATTTCGGTAACGATCACCACGGCCCCGCCGTCGTCGATGTTCGCGGGCGCGAACGCGACCGTCGCCGCAACGGTAACCGGCGACCCGGCCGGCCTGGGCGTGAACTGGAGTTGCACCCCGGCCAATGCCTGCGGCTCGTTCAATCCAACCTCAACCGCCAGCGCCGCCAACACCACATACACCGCTCCCTCCACCGCAGGCAACGTCACCATCGTCGCGACCTCAATCAGTGACGACACCCAGAGCGCCAGTGCCGCGGTCACAGTCAACGCAGCCCTGGTTGACGGCAACTACGTGTACTCGCTGTCTGGAGAGGACGATTTTGGCTTGTACGATCTCTCTGGAGTCTTCGTCGTTTCCGGTGGAGCGATTACCGGCGGCGAGCAGGACTTCGTTGACTACGACGACCCCGGAAACTTTACCGAGAGCGATCAGATCAATGGCACCCTCGGCTGCAGCAACGGCGGTAGTTGCCTCTCTTCAACCCCCGACGGCAACCTGCAGATCACCCTGGTTACGTGCAACAGGACGGACTGCACCTCCGCCGACACTAATATAGGGAACGATGGCGTCGAGACTCTTGCCGCCTCAGTTCTTCCGCTTAACCCCAACAAGGCTCTCATCACCGAGTTCGACCTCTCGGCTACGTCGAGCGGAACGCTTGACTTCCAAACCAGCACCGCCGCTCCCGTTGCGCCCGTCGGCTATGCCTTCGGACTGAACGGCCTGGACTCGAATGGGAATTTCCTGTCTATGGGTGGCGTCATCGACATCGACAGCGCAGGAACGATCTCGGGAGCAGGCAGCATTTTTGACGCCAACGACGACATGGTCGATTTCCAAATGGAGACCTTCGCCACCAGCACGGTGATGGGGCCCGATGGGATGGGCCGGCTCACCTTCACGCTCAACCCCGCCGATACCGGGGACTTCCCCAACCCAATCATTCTGATCGGATACATTGTCGACGCCAATCACATCCGGCTCGTGGAAAGTTTCGATGGGTTCCAGGCCGTCACAGGAGGAACAGCCCTCGGCCAAGGCACGAATACCGGAAACTTCAGTTCCAGTTCCGTGTCCGGCAACAGCTACGTGGTCGGTTTGAGCGGCCTCGACAACTTTTACATCCTGCAAGCTGCCGGCCTGTTCACTCTCAACTCCGACGGTACGGTAAGCGGTTTCATCAACTACAACGACCTGAGTGGGCTGGGACCGCAAACCCCGTCTCCCATCACTGCGGGAACTTACACCGTGGATAATAAGACGTCCGGCCTGCCCGATGCCGGCACCGGACGAGTAACCCTGACCGGCGTGACGGACGGCGTCCTCACTACCCCCATCACCCTCCAGTTCTATCTGGACGGGAATGGTAAAGTGCTGGCGGCTAGCATGGATACTACTGACGTCCTTGGTGGTTCTGGCGCCCAGCAAACCGGCGCGTTCACGGCAGGCTCTTTCAGCGGAGCCTACGCCATGGATGTCACCGGCTGGGATACCTTTGGTGACGAATTCGACGCCGTTGGCCCAGTCACCGCTACCCCCTCTGGAAGCGGCGGGGCTTTCAGCGGAGCGGTTGATCTCAATGGGGTCTTCACCTCTGGCAACACCTTTCCGGCTGCGCCCGTATCCGGGACCTTCGCCAGCAACGCCGACGGCATCTTTACCGGTACCGTCACAGGCGTGGACATCACCAGCTGCACGCTGTTCGGAGGCGCCGGCTGTAGCGCCGACGTATTCGTCTACTACCTGATCGACGCAACCGGAGACAACATCGCGATCGAAACCGACACCAACCAACTGACCCTCGGAGTCGTCGCCCAACAGTAGCCGAGTCTTTACCAATCGAGTTCAACTCAGTGGCGCACTCCGGTGCGCCACTTTTTTCTTGTCTGAGAGATCCTGAGGCAGCCTTCGGAAAACGCTGCGGTTTATCTGCACTGCTACAATGCCCTGTTTCATATAACTTGCGGCTTCGTCCTTAGAGCCGCGAACTTACGGGACTACATCCGCGTACTGTCTTGTGAGCCAGTTCGGACGAGTCTAGTTTTCCGGGGAGCTTGGGTTGGAAGACGTTCAGGTAGTCGCGATGCTGGTCCGCCGTTGTGTAGCCGGCGACGCCGCTGCCTGGGAAGAAATTGTTCAGACCTATAACCGGCGGATCTATAACATCTGCTACCGCTTCGCCGGATCGGCCGACGCCGCCGAAGACCTTGCCCAGGAGGTCTTCATCAAGATGTACCGCACCCTCGCCAGCTATGACAGTTCCAAAGGCGCGTTCGTCACCTGGGTGACGACCATCACCCGCAATCTGCTGGTCGATCATTTCCGCAAGACCAAGCAGGATCGTATCACCGACTCGCTCGACGCCACCTCGCCTCATGAAGACGCCCAGCCCCTGAGCGAGCAAATTCAGGACCAATCCCCAGCCCCCGACGCTCACGTACGCAGCCGGGAGGTGGGTGAGACCGTTCACGCCGCTCTTGCCAGGCTCTCGCCAGAGCTTCGTGAGGCAGTGATTCTAAGGGACTTACAAGATTTTGACTATCGTGAAATCGCAACCGTTTTGAAGGTTCCGGAGGGTACTGTGAAATCTCGAATAAATCGTGGCCGCGCGGAACTTGCGCGTCTACTACAACGTACCTATAGGCAGGTGATGTGATGCCAGACCAAACCAGTCACGGAATGCAGTGTCACGAGTTTGATGGCCTCGTCAGCGACGCGCTCGATGGCGTTCTGACCGGCGCTCAACTGGACACCTTCCACACCCACGCGCGGACCTGTTCCGCATGCGGGCCGCTGTTCGCCGAAGTCGAGGCGGGCCGCAACTGGCTGAAGGATCTCACGGAGGTGGAGCCTCCAGTCAGTCTGGTCACGAACATTCTGGCATCCACAACGGGCGTTGACACCCAACGCCTGCGGGTGAACGTGTTGGCGCCGCAGCCACGGATTTCGCGGATCGGCGCTCGCTGGGAAAGTGTGCAAGCCTGGGCCTCGGGGGCGATGCAGCCCATCTGGGGCACGGTCCGGCAGCCGCGGTTCGCCATGTCGTTCGGCATGGCGTTCTTCTCGCTGTCGGTAGCCTTGAGCGTACTCGGCGTGAAACCCGCCGACCTGCGCTCCATCAGCTTGCGGCCCTCGGCCATTCGGCACACGTACTACAACACGCAAGCTCGCGTCGTCCGGTACTACGAAAACATTCGCTTCGTCTATGAGGTGGAATCGCGCGTACGTGAACTCAAGCGCACCGTGGAACCCGCCGAAAGACCTTCGAATGAATCCGCGCCGGAAAAGAAAGACCGCAAGAACGACACAACACAACAGCCCGAGCAGAAGCAGGATCGCGATTACAGCCAGAACGAGAGTCATCTCATTCTGGCTAGCGCTCCGCTGGGTCCATCTGTCTTTGATCTGGTAAATCAGGTTCCGTTGCATCAGGATCCGTCAAATCCGGATCCGCCTGTAGTGTCGGTGACCACGTACAGGAGGTTGGTATGAACTGCGCCACGCACAACGATACCGCCGCAGTGGCTTTCTGCCGCACTTGCGGCAAGCCGCTCTGCGGCAACTGCACCCGCGACGTTCGCGGAGTAATTTACTGCGAGCCTTGCCTCGCAGCTCGTCTGGAAGGTACTGCCCCGGCAGCCGGATTCGTGCCTCAGCAAGCTACTTACCCTCCCGTAGGCGGACCCGCGAGGCCGTTAACCGGCTCTGGCCCGAATCCCACCGTCGCCGGCATCCTGGGCGCGATCCCCTTCGGCATAGGAGCCGTTTACAACGGACAGTACGCCAAGGGATTAGCCCACATGTTCATCTTTGGTCTGCTGATCTACGGGGCTGACCACGCAGGAAGCCTGGATTGGCTTTTCGGCGTTGCCATCCCTTTCTTCGTCGTCTACCAGATCATCGACGCAGTGCGGACAGCCAAGGCACTGCAGGCGGGACAGCCTGCGCCTGATCCATTCGGTCTGGCACAGACATTTGAAACCGGCGAAAGGCTCGACACCAGCAAGGTTCCGGCGGGCGCCGTTGTTCTGATTGGTCTGGGCGTGCTTTTCCTGCTCCACACCATGAATATCCTGGAGTTTAGCGGCGAACTCTTCATTGGGCTGCTTCTGATCGTCCTCGCTGTTTGGATGTTCGCGCGGCACTCGGGGCTGCTGCACACATCACGCTTCGCATGCCCGTGTGCCCAATGCCGTACGCGGCATCTGATGGGCCCGGCCGTTCTGTTCACGATCGGCGCGATTCTCACCCTGGATAGCCGCGACTTTGGCGGCGTTCACTGGGACCGAACATGGCCGGCCATTTTGCTGGTAATCGGTATCGTCAAACTGGTACAGAGCAGCGCTTCGTCAGCCGGACACGTTGGTCCGCTGCCGCCCGCGCCGGCGGCAGCCGCCCCACCTTCTCCGCCGCCGCCTCCGTCCGATCCGGGATCATCTTCGTCTTCCGGGGAGGTGCACAATGTCTAGCTCAGTTCAAACTCCTGTGGCGCCTCAACCACCCATTCCACCCATCCCGCCGCGACGGCCCCGCCGCTCTTTTGCCGGACCGTTTGTGCTGATTGTCCTCGGCGTCGTCTTCCTGGCGGGCAATCTGCACATGCTCTCCTGGGGACGGCTCGGAACCCTGTTCGCCCATTACTGGCCGGTGCTGCTGATCCTTTGGGGATTGATCAAGCTGGCCGAGTATCAGCAAGCCCAGCGCGATGGCTTGCCTCATCGCGGCATCGGCGCCGGCGGCGTTATTCTGGTCATCTTCCTCGTCGTCTGCGGGCTCAGCGCCACTCAGTTCGTAAACCACTGGGGCGAGCTCCGCGACAACCTGAACATCGACGACGGCGACTTCGACAACATCTTCGGCGAAACTTATAACTTCGACGACCACCTCGATCAGGATCTGCCCGCCGGCGCCACCAGCCTGCGCGTCAACGACGACCACGGAGCGGTCCGGGTCAGCGCCTCCGACGACAACAAAATCACGGTCGTGGTCCGCAAACGCGTCGGCGCCGAAAGTCAGCGTGATGCCGACAGGTTTAACGCGGAAACCAAGCCAACCATTACCACTTCCGGCGGGATGCTGACGCTCGAGGCGAAAACCCAAGCCGGCGACCACGCCGTGCAGAGCGATCTGGATATTTCAATCCCCCGCAAGATGGAAGTGCATGTGATCTCGCGCCGCGGGGATGTCTCCGTCACCGGCCGCGACGGAGCCATCGACATTACCAACCAGCACGGCGACGTTTCCGTGGAGGACGTCACCGGCAGCGTGAAACTGAACCTCGAGCACAGCTCCGCCAAGGTTGAGCAGATCACTGGCGACGTGCACATCAGCGGCCGGCTGAACGATGTTTCCGTAACCGACATCAAAGGCGAGGCCCAGTTCGAAGGCGAATTTCAGGAAAGCGTGAAACTCGCCCGCATCAGCAAGAGCGTGACCTTCAAGTCTTCCCGCACCGATCTCGAATTTTCCCGCATCGATGGCGATCTCGATCTCGATTCCGATGACCTGCACGCCGACCAGCTCACCGGTCCCGTTCACTTGACCACGCGCTCCAAGCAGATTCGTCTGGACGAAGTCTCCGGCGATCTCCGCGTGCAGGACGAGAACGGCGGCATCGAAGTCTCCATGCGTTCCCTCGGCAATGTGCAAATCGACAGCCGCAACGGCGACATCCATTTGAGCGTGCCCGACAAAGCCGGCTTCCACCTCGACGCCCATACCCGCGAGGGTGAAATCCAGTCCGACTTCCCCGAATTGAAGGTTGACAGCAACGAGCGCGAGGCCAAGGCCAGCGGCACCGTCGGCAACGGCTCCTCTCACATCGTGCTCAATAACGAGCACGACGGCATCGAGATTCGCCGAGCCACGATAACTAAGAGCGGCGGCCCCCCCGAGGGAATCTCGGGCGGCGTCTCTGGTGGCATCCCGGGCCCGGGCAAACCAGCCAAGCCCGCCAAGGCCTTGCCTCCACCCAAAGTGAAAGTGGAACCAACCGAGAACTAGCAGTGTTTGGGAACGCGGGAGGTAACGTGGAAGAGCGGCGCTTCAGCGCCGCGAAACCCGTCCCAAGGAATGCGGGCTTTAGCCCCTGCCGGAACTATCCGCGCTCAAGCCCGACGCATCCAACTCGGCGCAAGACTTGTACCCACTCAATCCCAGCGTCAAATCGAAATCCGCCAGAAAATTCTGCACCACGTCGCGAACGCCTTGCTCTCCCGCAACCGCTAATCCCCACAAATAAAGCCGCGCCAGCAGCACTGCCCGCGCCCCCAGGGCAATGGCCTTGATGGCATCGGATCCGTAACGGATGCCGCTATCGAACAGCACCGGAATCTTCTGCTCAGCAGCGGCCACGACCGCGGGCAGCGCGTCAAGCGCGGCAATCGCGCCATCGACCTGCCGCCCTCCATGATTGGAGACGATGATCCCGTCAACGCCACAGCCGAGGGAACGCCGTGCGTCCTCCGGGTCAAGAATCCCCTTCAGCAAAATCGGCAAACCAGTTTGCTGGCGCAGCCACTCCAGGTCTCGCCAGGTAAGCGCCGTGTTTGAAAACAGCGTCGCCCACAAGCGAATCGCGGCCGCTGGATCGGCTTCCGGGGGCTGCTTTAGCCGCGCCCGAAACACCGGATCGCTAAAGTAGTTGGCCAGTCCCTGGCCCAGAAGAAACGGCAGGTGCGGATGCTGCAGGTCGCGCTCGCGCCAGCCCAGCATCGCCGTATCCAGCGTGACCACGAGCGCGGAGTAGCCCGATTGTTCGGCCCGCCGCAGCATACTGCTGGTCAATTCGTGATCCTTGCCCCAGTAGAGCTGAAACCAGCGCAGCGCTTTGCTCGTGCCCATGGCTTGCGCCACGTCTTCGATGGAGCGCGACGAAACCGTGCTTAAAACGAAAGGGATGCCGAGCGACGCGGCCGCGCGAGCCGAAGCAAGATCGGCGTCAGCATGCAGAATGCCCTGCACTCCAACCGGCCCGAGGAGAACTGGAGCAGGTAGCGTGCGACCCAGAAGTTCGATCGAGAGGTCGCGCTCGGACACGTCTCGCAGCATCCGCGGAACAATCCTCCAGCGATCGAACGCGGCAAGGTTGGCGCGCATGGTGCGCTCTCCGGAAGCGCCTCCGGCAACATAGTCGTAAGCCTGCGGCGAAAGAATTTCGGCAGCTTTCTTTTCCAGTTGCGCCAAAGGGATTGGGACGGAAAGTTTCTTTCCGGCAAGTCCAAGCTGGTAAATCTCAAACTGCCGCTGCATGCCAAGGCTCGTGGCAGCGGCATTCGGCACGGAGTGCGGCGCGTCGGGCATAGTTCTTCTCGCAGTGGTGGGCAAAACAACAACCGGGCATTGATTCTACACAGGAGGAATGAAGAGACTCCAAATCGGGAACGATTCCGAATAAAAACCAAGGTTTTGCATGGCACACCCCTCGTAGCTGCAGTACGTTTATTTCAAGAGAGAATGGGGCCGGGGAAGAAGTAAGTGGAACGGGGAGCAAAGAAAGCGGGTGGAGCAGGCCTTCCCAGGCCTGCGTAAAAGACCCGACGTTGAATGGGGCTTCAGCCCCTGAGGTGCCCATGACCATCCCTTACCGTGGAACAACCCGCGACAGCACCTATTTCATTACCGCTTCTGCCTTTGAAAAGCAGAATCTGCTGCAATCAGACCGTATGGCGGGCCTATTTATCAAAGTCCTCTTCCACTACCACAAACAAAGCAAGTACCACTTGCATGAATTTGTGGTCATGCCCGATCACTTCCACCTGCTGATTACCCCAATCCCTCCCGTGACCATAGAAAAAGCCGCGCAGTTCATCAAGGGAGGCTTCTCTTACCGCGCGAAGAAGGAATTAGGCTTCAACGGCGAAATCTGGCAGACCAGCTTCTATGATCGCCGCGTCCGGGATGCGAACGAGTACATTCGATTTCGGCACTACATCCACATGAATCCTGTGCGGAGGGGCCTGGCGACCGGGCCAGAAGAGTTTCCCCACAGCTCGGCTCGGTCGAAACTCGACGAGGTACCTCAGTGGCTAAAGCCCGCCGCCTAGGCGACCTGTAAACGCAGGGCCGAAGGCCCTGCTCCACCCTCCGTAACTCTCCCCTCCGTGCGGTCACCTCTTTGCCTTCCGCCCCACCATCTGCGAAACTGGCCCTGTCCCCGACAACACTGAGAACCGAGAACTGAGAACTGCCCGATGGGCCGCATCCACGTACTCCCCGAGCACGTCGCCAACAAAATCGCCGCCGGCGAAGTGGTGGAGCGCCCGGCCTCGGTGGCGAAGGAACTGCTCGAAAACGCGCTGGATGCAGGCGCAACCCGCATCAAGATCAACGTCGAGGCCGGCGGCAAGAAGCTGATCCAGATCACCGACAACGGATGCGGCATGGTTCGCGACGATGCCATGCTGGCCTTCGAACGCCACGCCACCTCAAAAATCAAAGACGCGGAAGACTTGTTAAGCGTGGCCACGCTCGGATTTCGCGGCGAGGCCCTGCCCTCGATCGCGTCAGTCTCGCGCTTGCATCTGGAAACCCGAGATGCCGGAGCCGCAAGCGGAACAATTCTTGAGATCAACGGTGGCAAGATGGCGCGCGTCGAAGAAGCCGGCCTGCCCGAGGGAACCTCGATCACGGTGCGCGATCTCTTCTTCAATACTCCGGCACGAAAGAAATTCCTGAAGGCGGAGTCGACCGAGCTGTCGCACATCGCTTCGCTGGTTACGCACTATGCCCTGGCACATCCCGAAAAGCATTTCGAATTGCATTCCGCCGCCAATGCCATGCTGGTCGCCCCGCCGGTTGCGGGATACAGCGAACGCGTCTATCAGGTCTTCGGCAAAGAAACCCTCGACCAGTTGATTGCAGTGGCCGCCGTGCAGTCGCTCGAGCGCGTCGGTCTGCCCCAGCCTCCTCCGTGGCGGCGGAAAGAAGAAGAGAACGAAGACTCAGGCCAGGCCGCTGATCCTGGCGAGATGCGCCTGCACGGCTTCGTTTCGAAACCAGAGATCCAGAAGCTGAATCGGAATTCGATTTTCATCTTCGTCAACGGCCGCCTGATTCGCGACCGCCTGGTGCAGCACGCCTTGACCGAGGCCTATCGCAACATCATTCCGCCGACGGTCTATCCCGTGGTGCTGCTGTTTCTGGAACTTCCGCCCGGCGAAGTCGATGTCAACGTCCACCCCTCAAAAACAGAAGTCCGCTTCCGGCAATCGAGCGTCATGCACGACTTCGTGCGCGACACCGTGCGCGCGGCTCTGATGAAGGCGCGCCCCGCCCCGCAGTTCACCACCGAGATTCACGCTCACGCCACGGCCAGCTCGGGACTGACTCCCGGAGCAAGAGAGTGGGAACCGCCCTCCGACCTCAACTCCGCGTCAGGAGCGCAGGCCCACGGTTCTTATCAGCCAGCTGGGGGATTCGCGTTGCAGGCCTCCGTGCCTCCGCCAGTCTCCGCGCGTTTCCAGTTTGAAGGCGGAATCGCAGTGGAAGCCAACGCCGCGATCCCCGTAGCTCGCGGACTGGAAAATCGCTTCCCCAACACAACCCTGGAAACAATTCCGGACAACGGCTGCGCCCCCGCGCTCGACGCACCTGAGAATGCTCACGACGAAGAATCAACTCTGGCGGCGCTCTCCACGCTCCGGCCGCTGGGACAAATCCGCAATTCCTTCATCCTCGCAGTGAATGAAGACGGCCTCTGGATCGTCGATCAGCACGTAGCCCACGAGCGCGTGCTCTTCGAACGCATCCTGAAGCAGCGCGCAGCGCAGAGAGTCGAAAGCCAGCGCCTGCTCATGCCGATCGTGCTTGAGCTGTCTCCGGCGCAGCAAGCCATCTTCGCCGAGATTGCCGACGAGTTGCAGCACAACGGCTTTGAAGCCGAACCCTTCGGCGCGCGCAGCGTAGCCGTCAAAGTCGCGCCCGCAGGCGTGGATGCAGCCGCCGTCGAACACATGCTCCACGAACTGCTCGATCAAATCTCGCGCGAAGAGCAATCCCTGAATCTGGAAAAGATTCGCAGCCGCATTGCCGCTTCTATCGCCTGCCACGCCGCCATCAAAGTCAACATGCCGCTGGAACAAAATAAAATGGACTGGCTCCTCGCCGAACTGGCGAAAACCGACCACCCCATGTCCTGCCCGCACGGCAGACCGGTCGTCCTGCGGTATTCTGTAAAGGACATTCAGAAGGCGTTCAAGAGAATCTAGCACTCAGCACTCAGCATTTAGCCCCTCGTGGCCCATGCTAGTGTCACGACCGGTTGGCTGAATGCTAAGTGCTGAGTGCTAAGTGCTGAATTCATGACCGAACAGGACCTACAGCAACTCCGCCGCGAAAAATGGCGCCTCGATGGCAAGCCCGTCCGCACCATTGAAGAGGCGCGCGCCTTCGTCGAGGCCGTCGGATTCTGTCTGATGTATCCCGTCCGCCCTACCATGCCGGTGCCCACGTTCATTGGCGCTTTCGTCGGCTCAGACAATCGTCTCCCCACCTGGCAGCATGCGTACTCTGATCCCCGCGCCTTGGCCGCGACGGAACTCATGGTCCGCCTGCTGCGCGAACGCACGGCTTACGAGGCGAACGTGTTCGACGAGAACAACGCGTTCCTGGTTGCGGCTTCGGCGTTTCCATATTTCTATGCGCTCGTGGGCGAACGCAATCCCAAACTTGCACCCAAGCAGGGACCGCGTTCTCCCTACTCGCCGCTGGCCTGCGATGCCTTTGAGCTGATTCGCCGCGACGGTCCCATCTCGAAACAAAAGTTGCAGGAAGCGCTGGGCGGCAGCGTTTCGCTGGCGGCGCTCGACAAAGCGTTGGGCGAGTTGCTGGCCAAGTTACGTATCACCCGTGTCGACTACAAAGCGAACGAAGGCTCGTTCTGGGATGTGCTCTACCGCTGGTCACCAGATGCGGTCAAAGAGGGCGTGGGACTCTCGGTGCAGCAGGCACTCTCCGCGCTGCTCTCGAAATATCTCGACTGCGTAATCGCAGCTGAACAAACAGAACTCGAAACTTTTTTCGGAAACTTCGTTGCCCGCTCCCGCGTGAAAGAAGCGGTCAACGCCCTGCTGGCGGCCCGCGAGCTGAGCTTCGTCCACGTCAGCGGAAGATCGATGCTGCACATCACGCCGGCGAAGGAACCGGTCGTGGCCTCCGTCAGGCCGCAGCGCACAGCGAAGTAAGCTGTCATATGCCCGTCTTATTCTCCGTGTACAATCTTCTACTTGCTCAATGACCGAACCCGCTCCCAACCCTGATTCTCCACGCAAACTCATCATCGCCATCGACGGCCCGGCGGGCGCGGGCAAGAGCACCATCGCCTCCCGCCTGGCGCGCAAGCTCGGCTACGTGAACCTCGAGAGCGGCGCAATGTACCGGGCCCTGGCTCTGAAAGCCATCGACAAGGACATGTCGTTCGACGACGAAGCAGCCCTGGTAAAACTGGCCCAGGAATCGCGGATCCAGCTCGAGCCCACGCTGGGCGGGAACCGCACCCTGCTCGACGGTCGCGATGTTTCAGACCGCATCCGCGAGCGCGACGTCACCGAAGCGGCCTCCCGCGTGTCGGTTCATCCCGGCGTGCGCGCCTGGATGGTGGCGCGCCAGCAGGAGATGGGCGCGGGCGGCGGCGTGGTGATGGAAGGCCGCGACATTGGGACAAAGGTTTTTCCTGACGCCGACCTGAAAATCTTCCTCGACGCCGACCCCGTAGTCCGCGAGCAGCGCCGCATGGAGCAGCAGAAGATCAAAGGCGAAGTAGCCGCCAGCGTAGCCGCCGACCTGCGTGAACGCGACCACCGCGACCGAACCCGCGCAACCTCACCGCTAATGGCGGCCACGGATGCAGTCGTCATCGACTCCACGAATCTCGGGGAGGACGAAGTGCTGGCGCGGGTGGAAGAGTTGGCGGTTTCCCGTCTGAAAAAATAGTTGGCGGCGGCTAGGCTTTCGCCCCGCTGCTGCCTCAGATCCAGATCAAAAAAATTACAGATCGAATCTTTAAATTCCCTTGGATCAGCGACTTGCGGGACTCGATCTGCTGTGAATCCGGCTAAAATCCTGAATCTAAATATTTTGTCCGCAAAATCTTGGATCGATTGGAGTTAGGTGGTCCGATTCGGTTGTCAAAGAGCGTATTGAGATTTGGACTCAGTATGAGATGGATCGAGAGTGAGGCGCAAGGTTAGATGTCACAAGGTGGCTGTGGATTTCTTTGTCGCGGTTGTGGGAGCAATCCCGCCCTTACAAAATGCGCGGGCGTTAGTCGTGGTGCTGGCAGGAAGCAGATTCCTCCTGTCTCGCTTCGCTCGCGCGTCGGAATGACAAAGCCTTAGATTCCGCAGCGTTATTCCTTCGCTTTGCGAATCGCGATCCCCAGCTCCTTCAGCTGCTTCTCATTCACCGGCGTCGGCGCGTCCACCATCAGATCCACGGCGCGCGCAGTTTTGGGGAACGGAATCACTTCGCGCAAACTCTCGGCTCCGGCGAGAATCATCACGATGCGGTCGAGACCGAGCGCAATCCCGCCGTGCGGGGGAGTGCCGTACTCCAGCGCCTCGAGGAAAAAGCCAAAGCGCGACCTGGCTTCTTCGTCCGTCATGCCCAGGGCGCGGAAAATTTTGCTCTGGATATCCTGGCGGTGAATACGAATGGATCCCGACCCCAGCTCCGTGCCGTTCAGCACCACGTCGTAAGCCAGCGCTCGCACCGCGCTCAACGGCGATTGTGGATCGTGCACCGAATCCACGCCTGCTTCGAGCAGCTTCATGTCTTCTTCATGCGGCGAGGTAAAGGGATGATGCGCCGCCATCCACTGCTTCTCGCCCTCATCCCACTCGAACATGGGAAAATTCGTGACCCACAAGAATCGATAATCCCTGGCCGCGTCGCCGGACTTCTTGAAGATGCCGTGCTTCTCGGCATACTTTTGCGCCAGCGCCAGGCGCAGCAAACCCGCCGAGGCATAAATCGCCAGCTCGTGCGGCGTCACCTTGCGATGCCCGGGCAGCGCCGTTTGCTCGCCGGCCTGCGCCGATCCGCAGACAATTACGACGAGGTCGCCCTCTTCCACGCCAGCTTTTTTGGTGATCGCCTGCGCCGCCGCCGGAAATTTATTTCCGATGCGCTTGAAATCTTCAAACACCCTCGCGCCGCCCTTGGAGTGAAACATGGGCTTGATATCGTCACGTTCCTTCCGCGAAAGCTCGCCCACTTTCGGCGTGCGAATCGCAATCACGGGCAGATTCGCATTGATCGCGAGCTCTTGCAGATTCTCCGCCGTAAAGCAGTCGCGCACATCAGTGAACGCGGGCAGGCGCAAATCCGGCTTGTCGATGCCATACAGCCGGATGGCCTCGTCATAATCCATGCGGGGAAACGGCGTCCTGATGGTAAGCCCCGCGGCAGCAAAGGCCGCCATGAGAAATCCCTCGACCACTTCCCAGACCCGTTCCGGCTGCGGATAGGTCATCTCCAAATCGATCTGGGTAAATTCCGGTTGGCGGTCGGCGCGCAAATCTTCATCGCGGAAACAGCGCACGATCTGAAAATAGCGGTCGAAGCCGGAAATCATCAGGATCTGCTTGAACATTTGCGGCGACTGCGGCAGCGCGTAGAACGTCCCCGGCTGCACCCGGCTCGGCACCAGATAATCGCGCGCTCCCTCGGGCGTAGAGCGCGTCATGAACGGCGTTTCGATCTCAAAAAATCCCTGGTCGGACAAATAATCACGAATCGCCTTCGCCACCTTGTGCCGCAGTTCGATGTTGAACTGCATCACGTCGCGCCGCAGATCGATGTAGCGATACTTCAGCCGCGTTTCCTCATTGGTGAGCGCGGTGTCGGAAGGCAGAAACGGCGGCAGCTTCGACTCATTCAGAATGCGCAACTCCTCGGCCACCAATTCCACTTCGCCAGTCGACATATTCTTGTTGACCGTGTTCGGGTCGCGCAGCTTCACCGTGCCCGTGACCGCGATCACGTACTCGTTGCGCAGCGACGAAGCCCGGTCATGGATGGCGGCATCGCGCTCGGCGTTGATGACCACCTGGGTCACTCCGCTGCGGTCGCGCAGATCGACGAAGAGCAGGCTGCCGTGGTCGCGGCGCTTATTGACCCAGCCCATGAGAGTGGCCTTTTTGCCTGCGTCGGAAGCGCGCAGCTCCCCGCACATGTGCGTTCGTCGTAGATCGCCTAAAAAGTCGAGCAAGCTGTGTCCTTACAGTGAGAAATGCGGCAGATGCCGAATCAAAGATTATAAATGGGATGCGAGAATGCGCGGGAAAGACCGGAATCAGCGACAGGCTAGTATGACTACTTCCTGCTCGCCTTCCCCTCCATCACCGTCGTCCACTTCGTTCCATCCTGCGACATATCGAACATGAAGGTGTAGGAGGTCGCCGACGTCATCTTCATCGTGAACCGGCTCTTCATGGTCATGCCGCCCATCTTCTCGTCGCTTGTCCAAGTCCAGGTGTCGCCATCAAGCGTGCCCTTGGAGTCGTCGAACTCGCCGAAGCTGTTGAACTCGCGGTAGGTGTAGATCTTGTCTTCGACGGAATATCCCATCACGGCCAGTCCCACGCCGTTGCCCATCGAACTCTTGAAATCCGCGTGGCATACAAGAAAGAAGCCGCCCTCCATCCACTCGCACTTTTCGCTTTCCGTCATCGATCCGCCCGGACCCATGGCGCCCGGCTTCATGGTGCCGTCAAGCGACCACGTGCCGGCAAACGTGTCCAACTTCTTCACTTCCGGCCCCGGCTTTTGAGGCTCGCCTTGCGCCATCGCGGCCGCCGCCAAGATCAGACCAGCCACCACAATCATCCCCGCTCGCCTCATGCGCCCCTCCTGAAAAATATATTCTCCATTCAATAACAATGGGAAACCTGCACTCCTTTACCAGTCTCCCCAATGCGCCGCGGTAGCCTGATGAAACTTCAGCTTCCATGCGTCTGCCTGCTTTACCCACACCGAGCTGAAATGCTGATAGCGTGGCGGCGGCCCCTGGTCCTCCTCAGGCTTCACGCGTACGATCGCGTCGTAAGTCACGATCGCCGCATCATCTCCCGCGGTCACTACCTTGAGATCGTAAGGCGTCAACTCCACCAGATCGGAATCCCCGAGATTCTCCACCGCTTCCCGCCCTTGAAGCAACGTCCCATCCACGCTGACCAGCGAAAAATCCGCGCTCAGCGTTCGCTTGAAGAACGCGCCGTCGTCTTTCTTCTTCGCCTCAATCAAACTCTTCTCGCTGGCGATCAAAGTCTGCTCCAGCGGACTAAGAGTCTTGGCTGCGGCTGAAGTTTGTGCCACGAACGGAACAACGCTCACCAACAAAAAGATTGCACCTATCACCCAACCTAGCTTCATGAAATGTCCCCCTCCAAAGCAGCACCTCGAGCCACGGGTCAACCTACTCTGCCACTCCCGGAAGCCCGTCCACGCTGCGCCGGTTCTTCTCCTGCCGATAGGCTTTTAATCCCTCAGGCCCACGATGCCGCGCCCAGGCATGCAGCTGTTCCCGCTCGCCTTCATATTTGAAAAGAGGAACGCCGTATCCGCAGGAATCGGTGACGCGCGTAATCTCCACAACAATAATCGAACGCGCATTCTCGTGATTGGGAAAGGAATCCGCAAGCGCAGCAAATTCGGCCTGGTGCGCTTCGACAACCCGCCCATGTCCATACAGCCGAAAAATGTTTGGCGGTCCCTGAAAGGCGCAGAACATCAGGGCGATCCTTCCATTCTCTTGCAGGTGAGCGATGGTCTCCACGCCGCTCCCGTTGAAATCCAGGTAAGCAACAGTAGTCGGCCCCAGAATGCGAAAAGTGTCCAGCCCTTTCGGCGAGAGGTTGACATGACCACCGGCATCCAGCGGAGCCGAAGCGACAAAAAATACATGCTGCGCCTCAATGAAGTGGCGAGCAACGTCGTCGATTTCTGAACGAGTTTTCCCCATGGCTACTCTTGAATCCTCCGCGCCAACTCTCCACGCGGAACCGAAACCTGCTCGCCCGTTGCCAGATTTTTCAGCGAAAAGGCGTCCGCCTCCACTTCATTCTCGCCGACAATGAGAATATATTTCGCTCCCGCCTTGGTCGCCGCTTCGAACGACTTCTTCAGCCGGAAATTTTCGTCTCCCAAATCCACCACCACGTCATGACGGCGCAATTCCCGCGCCAGCCGCGCCGCTTCGGAATTCATTCCCGCGCCGAGCGCAGCCACATACACATCCGGCTTTCTCACCACGCTCTCAGCCGATTCCTGCAGCGATATCACCAGCCGGTCTTCGCCAATCGCAAACCCAATGCCCGGAGCCGCCGGGCCGCCCAGCGCCTCGGAAAGCCCATCATAGCGCCCGCCGCCCAGAATCGCATTCTGTGCTCCCAGCGCGCCATGCGTAAACTCGAACGCGGTGCGAGTGTAATAATCCAGCCCGCGCACCAGCCGGTCATTTAAAACGAAAGGTACACCCACAGCCTTCAGAATTTCCTGGACCTCTTCAAAGTGTTTCCGGCATGCCTCATCCAGAAACTGGCTGATGCGCGGCAGCGTCTCGATAATCGGCTGATCCTCGGGTACCTTGCAATCGAACACGCGCAGCGGATTCGTCACTGCCCGCCGCTGGCAATCGGCGCACATCTTTTCTTTGACTGGATCGAGAGCCTTGCGCAGAGCTTCGTTGAAGGCCGCGCGATCGCTCGGACATCCCACCGAATTCAGCTCCAGATTCCAGTCAGCAATCCCCAGCCGGTCGAGCAGCGTGGCCAGCATCTCCAGCAACTCGGCATCGCGTGCGGGAGAATCGCTGCCGGCCGATGCCGGGCCAATGACTTCAGCGTCGATCTGATAAAACTGGCGATAGCGGCCTTTCTGCGGACGTTCGCGCCGGAACATGGGGCCGATGCAATACAGTTTGTTCAGGCCGCGATCCCAGAGCTTGTGCTCAATGTAGGCGCGGACAATGCCGGCCGTAGCTTCGGGGCGAAGCGTGAGAGATTGTCCCTTATCGCTTTCGGCGCGCCCGCGGTCTTCCCACGTGTACATCTCTTTCGCCACGATATCGGTCTCTTCGCCCACGCCGCGCGCGAATAATTCCGTCGACTCGAAGATCGGCGTGCGAATTTCCTGGAAGTTGTAAGCACGGAACACATCCCGCACCGCCGACTCCACAAAGTTCCACAGCGCCGTCTCCGGCGGCAGCAGGTCTCGCGTTCCTCGGACTGCTTTAATCATTAAGCACCAGTTCTCAGTTCTCGGTTCTCAGTTCTCAGTCTCGCTGCATGCGACCAGGGAAAAATGTTTTGTCATTCCGAACGAAGCGAGGAACCTGCTTTCCTGCGTCCCGCCGCCTCACCTGCGCGTGCAATCCCAATTCTCGCCGCAGTTTGATTTGCAACTGAGAACTGAGAACTGATTTCCTCACCGCTCCCGCAAATACTCCTCGGTATACCCCAGATAATTCCGGGCATACCGCATGATCGATTCCTGATCTTTCTCGTCGAGTTTCCTCCGAAACTTCCCCGGAGACCCCATCCACAACGTCCCCGGCTCCACTACGGTGCGCTCGGGTATTAGAGTCCCTGCCGCGATAATCGATCCCGCGCCAATCTTTGCGCCGTTCAGGATAATCGATCCCATCCCGATCAGGCACCGGTCTTCCACTGTGCACCCATGCAACGTTACCGAATGCCCCACCGTTACGTATTCGCCCAGCGTCACGCCATATTGGTTCTTCATGCCGTGCAGCACACTGCAATCCTGCACGTTTGAGTGCGCCCCAATGCGGATCGCGTACACATCCCCGCGCAGCACGGCATTCATCCACACCGACGCATGCTCGCCCAGCACCACGTCGCCAATAATCTGCGCCGACTCATCGACGTAACAAGTCGCCGGAATCACCGGCCGCATACCTTTAAAGGATCGAATCATGATTCGTAGTTCGCCGTCCGAGGAACACTGAACATAGCACGCCGCCACGGCTATCCGTAAAGCGCAATTCCCACTCCGGCACTGGTCCCAAAAAGAACTCCGCCCCGTCACCGCCGCCCCACTCCCCCGCATGCTACAAAGGAATCTGGTTTCCCACCCCGCTCGCCTCCGGACTCCGCGCGGGACTCACGCTCCGAGCCTTCATGCGAACAAAGGTGGGACTCCATGCCTCGGACTCCGCTCGTCATCCTGATACTCTCCTTCTTACTGTCCCCGCTCACTGCCCAGGATGCCGCCACCGGCGCCGTTCACGGTACGGTCGTCGACCTGCACGACCTGCGCATTCCCGGCGCAACCATTGCCGTAGTCAATACGGCAACCGGGGCACGGTACTCCGCCACATCCGACGCCGAAGGCCGCTTCGCCCTTGATCTGCTCCCGCCGGGCGACTATTCCGCCCGCGCCGTCGCCCAGAACATGTCACCACAAATCACACCGCTACTCCACGTCGAGGTGGGCGCGGCCGCAGAACTGCAGTTCCGCCTCACCGTCGCCGGTCCCGAGGAAAAAGTTACCGTTTCCGGCGCGCCTCAACTCGTCGACACCAAATCCACCGCTGTCTCCACCCTCCTCGATGAACGCGCCATCGCCGATCTCCCTCTCAACGGACGGCGCTTTTCGGATCTCATGCTGCTCTCGCCCGGAGTCACGCAAGACCCGCGCAGCCTGACCTCCGCCACCAACGGCGATCTCTCCTTCGGCGGACTGCGCGGATTCCAGAACAGCTTCCTGGTCGACGGCGGCGACTTCAACAACGCCTTTTTCGCCCAGGCGCGTGGCCTCTATCGCACGCCTTACCAGTTCTCGAATGAAGTGGTTCAGGAGTTCCGCGTCTCCTCGAATTCTTCAAGCGCTGAACTGGGACGCGCCGGCGGCGCAGTGGTCAACGTAGTCACCAAATCCGGCTCCAATCACTGGCACGGCACCGGACTCTATTATTTCCGGGACAGCGGCTTCGGCGGCGCCGCCGATCCTTTCATGACCTTCAAGCCGCACAGCGAGCAACAGCAAGGTGGAGCCACTCTCGGCGGCCCGCTCAAGAGAAACAAAGTCTTTTTCTTCGCCGGATTCGATCAGCACTACTTCCACGTTCCCGACGTAGTCGAATTTCTCGACAACTCCATGCAGGTCATCCCGCAAGCCGGCACCGGACCTTACTCTCCCGGCGACTACGAGGCCAGCGACCAGGCCCTGGTCTTCGCCGCCGCCGCCCAACTCACCTCGCTAGCCGGATCCTATCCCGCCGCGCAGATCGGCAATGCCTCCTACGCCAAGCTCGATATCAATCTCACCCCGCGCAATCAGCTAGCCCTGCGCTACAACTCGTCGCGATACTGGGGATCAAACAACGTTTTCCTCGACCCCGCCAGCCCGGTCACATTCGATTCCATCTCCGACAACGGCACAGAAGATGTCTCCACCGACACCGGTTCAGCTTCACTCACCTCCGGTCTCACCCCGCGCCTGCTCAGCCATCTCCGCGCTCAGTTCTCTCGCGATCTCCGCCAGTCCTTCACCAACACCAACGACACCCTCGTCAAAGTCACAGACATCATCGACGGCATCGGACGCTCCGACCAACTTCCGCGCGCCACCCGCGAACACCGTGCCCAGCTTGCCGAAACCCTCAGCTTAGATACCAGCCGCCACTCCTTCAAGTTCGGTGGCGACGCCCTCATCACCTGGATCTACGATTACTTTCCCAGCCAGCAGAGCGGCGAATACATCTTCGATGAAATCAAAGTCGACCCCTTCACTTTCGAACCGCAAGAAGCCGGTCTCCCTCTAACTCCACTCCGCGCCTACGCTCACGCCGTGCCGAAGTATTACCTTCAGAGCTTCGGCACAGATTCTTCCAACCCCAACAGCAACGACTACGCCGCCTTCGCCCAGGACACCATCCGCGTCACCGATCATCTCGCCGTTAATCTCGGCGTCCGTTGGGATCTCCAAACCTTCACCACCGCCGGATTAGTCTCCAACCCGCTATTCCCGCCCGCCGGCAAAGTCCCGTTCCAACCCTACAATTTCGGTCCCCGCGCCGGACTAGCCTATTCCATCGGCAAGATCCACCCGCTAGTCATCCGCGCCGGCTACGGACTTTTCTACGTTCGCATACCTCAGATTTATAACTCGGCTATCGCCACAGAAAACGGCATCACCGATTCCCAAGTCTTTCTCAACAATTCCAACTATTACGACCATCAAGTCTTTCCCACGTATCCCAATCCGCTGGTGACGTGCTCTCTAACTTCGCCGTCCTGCAATCTGGCCGCGGGATTCACGGAAGGCGTCACCAACGAGGTCTCCGCCTTCGCCCCCAACTTCATCACCCCGCGGGTGCAGCAAACCAGCCTGACTCTCGAGCGCGAAGTCGCTGGCAAGACCACCGTCGCAGTCTCTTATCTCTACGTGCACGGCGAGCATCTAATCCGCGCGCTCGACGTAAATCTCCCGCCACCAGTCGCGGTCACCTATCCCCTGTTCGATTCCACCGGCACGATTTTTCAAAACGGATACTACACCGTCGATTCCTTCGCTACTTGGCAGTACACGCAATCGCTGACCTGCCCGTTTCCGCCCTGCATCAATCCTCTAGGCCGCCCCATTGCGCAACTCGGCTCCATCGATGAATTTCAAAGCGCCGCCTCCAGTGTCTACAACGGCGCAACTCTCTCCATCAACCGGCGCATGTCGCACGGCACCTACCTTCGGCTTTCCTACACCTACGCCCGCGCCATCGACGATGGCCAGGACGCTCTCGTCGCCGGCGAACCCGCCGCAGTCCAGAATTCTTACAACCCCAACGGCGAGCGCGGTCCCAGCGTAACCGACCAGCGCAACCGCTTCGTCGCCGCCTTCTCTGTCGAGCCGCGTCCCTTCCATCGCGAACACCAATTCCTTGGCGATGTCCTCAACGACTGGAAAATCTCCAGCATCGTCACCGCCGGCAGCGGACGCCCCGTCAACGCGACAGTCACCGGCGATCCCAACCAGGATGGAAACTACGACAACGACCGTCTCCCCGGCTACAGCCGCAACGCCTTCACCGGACCCGACTACGCCTCCACCGACCTCCGCCTGGTCCGCAAAATCGTCGTAGCCCGGGGCTATCGCGTGGAATTTACCGCCGACTCCTTCAACCTCTTCAACCGCGACAACCAGCGCGTAGAAATCACGTCCAGCGGCCTAACCGTCGAAGCCACAACCTTCACGCAATACACAACGTACGTCAACGGAGTCCCCTATCCCGCCTACTACCAGCAACCCCAGGATTTCCTCAAACCCAACGCCGCCTTTGCCCCACGCCAAATTCAGCTCGGACTGAAGCTGATCTTCTGAAAAGCAGTGGGCAGTGGTCAGTAAGGGCGAGGATGTCGTAGAACGGTATTGACTGGCCACTGACCGCTGCCCTTGGCTGTCACCTCCATCTCACTTGACTTCCGGTCAATTCCTTGTAATAACTATCCCGTCCTAGTAACCTATGAACCGGTCCTTCCGGACGGGTTTGGGGGTGTGTTCAGTTTGGCGGAAATTCGATTGCAAGAGGGTGAATCCCTGGAGAACGCTCTGCGCCGTTTCAAGCGCAAAGTGCAACAGGAGGACATCATCAAGGAGGTAAAGCGCCACTCTTTTTACCTCAAACCCGGTGAGAAAAAACGTGTAAAGGCGGCGCTCGCTCGCAAGCGCGCTCGCAAGAAAGTTCGCAAGGAGCAAGATTGAGGACTGAAGCAGCAAAGGGTTGCCCCTTCCCGGGGTGACCCTGCTCTATCTGGCCCCCACCAGTAAGAGTTGCGGAAGGGATGATTCGATACTCGTCGTTCTTTCGGCATTCGAGTAAGAGTTGTACCCACGCCCCCTTCCAGGGTAGCGTGGCGGGCCGAGTCCAGGGGCAAGTTGAGGGGGGAGTTACACAACCTGTGTTTACTCTGTGCCAGCGCTTCCCCGCGTCTGGCCGGTGTACTCGCAGGCAAAAGGGAGCCATCCTCAATGGAATTTCAGGATAAGGTATTGACCTGCATCGACTGCGGCGCCGATTTTGTCTTTACCGCCGGGGAACAGCTGTTCTTCTACGACAAACAGTTCAAGAACCAGCCCAAACGTTGCAAAATCTGCAAGTCCAAGCGCGTGGCTGTCCTCAGCGCCCCTCCGTCCCCGGGCAACGGACACCATTACACTCGCGTGGAAACTCGCGCCACCTGCTCGCAGTGCGGCAAGGAGACTACTGTCCCCTTCCGGCCCACGCAGGGCCGCCCCATTTTCTGCCGCGAATGCTTTACGCAGAAAAAGACCGTCGCCTCCGCCTGATTCTCGCGGACACCATAGCTTGCTGAAGCGCATTCACGTTCAGCAGCGGCGGTTGTAGTGTGTCCGTTTGGCCCGCGGACCGCCGTATGCGCTACCATAGTGCGGTGGCCACCTACCACGTAGAAAACTTCGGATGTCGCGCCACCCAGGCCGACGGCGCCGCCCTGGCACGCCAGTTCGAAGCCCGGGGCTTGGCCGCTGCGCCGTCCGCCCAAGCCGACCTGGTAATTCTGAACACGTGCACCGTCACCAATTCGGCAGATCAGGACGCCCGCGCCGCCATCCGCCGCGTGCAGCGCCAGAATCCGCTGGCGAAGATTATCGTCACCGGATGCTATGCCCAGCGCGCTCCCCAAGAAATCGCCGCCCTGCCCGGCGTCACCTGCGTGATCGGCAATTCGCACAAACACCAGCTCGCCGAAATCGTCCTGCCGATTGTTTCGGATTTGGCCGCGTCTTCAGCCGCTGAGGAAATCGGCTTCGTTCCCCTCCCGAGTCTCGCAGCCGAAGCCCGAAGCCTGAAGCCCGAAGCCCGCCTCTTCGTTTCCGACATCTTCGCCCACACCGAATTGCTCGCCGCCCCGGTCTTTGAAGGAAGCAGCGATGCAACCGGCTCTCCCGAAAACAACCGCACCCGCCCCAACCTCAAAGTGCAGGACGGATGCGACAATCGCTGCTCTTTCTGCGTCATCCCGAGTGTTCGTGGCCATAGCCGGTCGTTGCCGTTACCGCAAATCATCCGAGAGGTGCGCGCGCTGGTAGCCGCAGGCTACCGCGAAGTAGTGATCAGCGGCATCAACCTAGGCCGCTGGGGACGCGATCTAGTGTGGGGCGGGCGCCCTCGCCCGCCAAAACTAACCAGGAACAACGCCTCTCAACACTTCGAGGATCTCATTCGAGCAATCCTCTCCGAAACCGGCCTCGAAAAACTCCGCATCTCCTCCGTCGAACCAATGGATTGGACCGACGATCTCATCGCCCTTGCGGCCACTTCTC
>Ga0209274_10000305_pt1 | contig 33436 bp, 30 predicted proteins | sample HubBroMetageREF1_FD_188343 | JGI IMG/M metagenome (GOLD analysis project Ga0209274, IMG submission 188343) | Reference soil microbial communities from the Hubbard Brook experimental Forest, New Hampshire, USA - Hubbard Brook CCASE Soil... | ecosystem: Environmental > Terrestrial > Soil >...
GTTCCTGCAGCGCCTGGGCGAACGCCCCGCGCACCAGAACCATCGTCATCTCGGCCATTTGTTCGAGGATCTGCAGCTGCCGCCGGGCCACTTCCCGCTCGAGGTCGGCCGAACCGGAGGCGCCGTCGCCGGGCCGATCGCGAACGGAATCGTCCGCGGCCGGGTCGAAGGCGTTGAGGTCGGGGCCGTCGATGGGAATCTTCGCACTCCTCGGTCGAAGTCGGCTACTGGTCGCGAGCGGGCGCTGCGGCTGCAGCGTGCCCGGCTCGGGCTCGAACCGGCGCCGGGCGGGATATCGGGCGGAATATGAGATGATAATACCTATTTGTCAATAGGTATTTTTGGCCGGACCGAACTACCCGACTTTATCGAAGAGAACCCCGACGCCGGCGGTGACCGCCATCGCCAGGGCGCCCCAGAAGGTGACCCGCGAGGCGCCGACGATCATCCCGGCGCCGCCGGCGCGGGCGGCCAGGGCTCCCAGAGACGCCAGGAAGGCGAGCGACGTGCCGGAGACCAGGGCGATCAACCCCGAATCCGGAGCGAGGGCGGTCACGATCAGCGGCAGGGCTGCGCCGACGGCGAAGCTCGCTGCCGAGGCGAGTGCTGCCTGGATCGGGCGGGCGCGGAGCGGTTCGGTGATGCCCAATTCATCGCGAGCATGGGCACCCAGGGCATCGTGGGCCATGAGTTGGTCGGCGACCTGCTTCGCCAGCGCGCGATCGAGACCGCGGGCGACATAGATCGCGGCCAGTTCCCGATGCTCTCCTCGCTCGTCCCGGCGCAGTTCGGTCCGCTCGAGGGCGAGGTCGGCCGCCTCGGTATCCGCCTGAGAATGGACGGAGACATATTCACCCGCCGCCATCGACATCGCCCCTGCGACCAGGCCGGCGCCGCCGGCAACGAGAATGCCGCCATGGGTTCCATGCGCCGCGGCCACGCCCAGCACCAGACTGGCGGTCGAGAGAATGCCGTCATTGGCGCCGAGGACCGCGGCTCGCAGCCATCCCGTCCGCCCTGCGCGGTGTCGCTCGACTCGGCGTCTCGACATCCTCGTCCTCCATGGACCGGCAATCCAATGCGAGAACGACAATACCGGCAAAACGGCGACGGCACACTTTTCCGCCGGCCGGTCGGCGCCGCTCGGGGGCGGCCCGACGCCGAGGGGCCGGATGGCGGTCCGCAATTCGGTAGCTGCCCCGGTATTGGCGAAGAGCAGCGCAGCCAAGCCGCGGAACCCGTTGCACAGACCTCATCACGGTATCGTCAGGGCCCCCGCGCCGCGCCTGCCACCCGTGTCAAAGCCATTGACTCCGCTCCGCGCGGCAGCCGAGTCTGAGGGCCGGGGCGGCCGATCTGCGGTGAGCCGGAAGCAGCGGGGGAGCAGTCGGGATGCGAAGGAAATTCTGGGCGCTCGCGGTGGCGGCGCTGGTGGCGGTGAGCAGTGCCGGAGCAGCCGAGGCGGCCGTCTTCCGCTGGGCCAATGACGGCGATGTCAACTCGCTCGACCCCTATACCCGCAACGAAACCTTTCTCCTGTCCTTCAACCACAATGTCTACGAGCCGCTGGTTCGACACGACCGCGACCTGAAGCTCGAACCGGCGCTCGCCACCGCATGGGCGCAGACTGCACCGGATGTCTGGCGGTTCACCTTGCGCGAGGGAGTCGTCTTTTCGGACGGGACACCGTTCACCGCCGACGATGTCGAATTCTCCTATCACCGGGTCATGGCGCCCACCTCCAATCTGAAGAGCAATTTCTCGACGGTGAAGGAGTTCCGGAAGGTGGACGCCCATACGGTCGAATTCGTGACCAAGGGCCCGGATCCGATCCTGCCCGATGAGCTCTTCGCCTGGGTCATCATGTCCAAGGAGTGGTGCACCCGGAACAACGCCCTGACGCCGGCCGACCTCAGCAAGTCGGGCGACGAGAATTTCGCCACGCGCAATGCCATGGGCACCGGCCCCTTCATGGTCACGGAGCGTGTGCCCGATGTCCGTACCGTGCTGGTACCCAACCCGAAATGGTGGGACCACCCGCAACACAATATTACCGAGGCGGTCTTCAACCGGATTCAGAACGAATCGACCCGGGTCGCGGCACTGCTCTCGGGCGAGATCGATTTCATCTATACCGTGCCGCCGCAGGATGTCGATCGGATCGGCCAGACGTCCGGACTGAAAATCATCCAGAAGCCGGAATTGCGCACCGTCTTCCTGGGATTCGACCAGAACCGCGACGAGCTCCTCGAATCCAGCGTCAAGGGCAAGAATCCGTTCAAGGATATCCGCGTGCGCGAGGCGTTCTATCGCGCGATCGACATCTACGCGATCAAGGCCAAGGTGATGCGAGGCTTCGCCCAGCCGACGGCGCTGATGATCGGGCCGGGCGTCAACGGCTTCGATCCGACCTTGAACGAGCGGCCGGGCTACGACCCGGTGCGATCCAAGCAATTGCTGGCCGAGGCGGGATATCCCGACGGGTTCGAGGTCGGCATGGATTGCCCGAACGACCGCTACGTCAATGACGAGGCGATCTGCCAGGCCGTGGTCGCCATGCTCGCCCGGGTGGGCGTCAAGGTCGATCTCCTGGCCCAGACGCGCCTCAAATATTTCGCCAAGATCAACCCGCCCGGCTATACTACGAGCTTCTACATGCTGGGCTGGACGCCGGGCACATATGACGCCCACAACGCCCTGATCGCGCTCATGGCGACGCGCGACCCCAATGGCGGGCGCGGCGACTTCAACAATGGCGGCATCTCCTATCCGGTGATCGACGATCTGGCCAACCAGATCCAGGGCGAGAGCGACCTCCCCAAGCGGCAGAGCGAGATCAGCCAGGCGCTGAAATTCGTCAAGGACAATTACCTCTACATTCCGCTCCATCAGCAGGTCGTGGTCTGGGCGGCACGCGACAATATCGAGCTCACTCAGTTGGCCGACAATTTCTTTCCGCTGCGCTACGTGACGGTCGAGTAGGGCTCGAGGTGCGCGCGCCCACCGCCCCCGGACCCGGCCGCAGCGGGCGGCGGGGTCGTCCGGCCCCGGGCTGATCCGGGTGCTGGTCCATATCGCCCAGCGTCTGGTCCAATCGATCATCGTGATGCTGGTCGTGGCCCTGGTCGCCTTCGCGCTCTTCCAATTCGTCGGCGACCCGATCAATGCCCTGGTCGGCCAGGACACCAGCCAGGCCGCGCGCGAGGCCCTGCGTCACAGCCTCGGCCTCGATTCGCCCATCCCGCTCCAGTTCCTGCGTTGGGTCGGCCGGGCGGTGCAGGGCGAATTCGGCCTGTCCTATCAGCTGGCGCGACCGGTCGGCCAACTGATCCTGGAAAAGATGCCGGCGACCCTCGAACTCTCCTTCACCGCCGCGTTGCTGGCCCTCGCGATCGGAGTGCCGATGGGCGTCTATACTGGTTTGCGCCGGGAATCCTGGCTGTCTCGAGTGTTTCTCGCCGGATCGCTGGTCGGGGTGTCGCTCCCCACCTTCCTGATCGGGATTCTGCTGATCCTGGTCTTCGCCGTCTGGCTGCGCTGGCTGCCGTCCTTCGGGCGCGGCGGCGTCGTCCAGCTCGGCTGGTGGTCGACCGGCTTTCTCACCCTCGACGGCTGGCGCTCGCTGCTCATGCCGGCGATCACGCTCGCCCTCTACCAGCTGACCTTGACCATGCGGCTGGTCCGGGCCGAAATGCTCGAAGTGATGCGCACCGACTACATCAAATTCGCCCGAGCCCGCGGCTTGACCGACCGGGCGGTCAATTTCGGCCATGCCTTGCGCAATACCCTGGTGCCGGTGGTGACCGTGGTCGGTCTCCAGCTCGGCCAATTGATCGCGTTCGCGATCATCACCGAGACCGTGTTCCAATGGCCGGGGATGGGGCTGATGTTCATCCAGGCCGTGGCTTTCGCCGATATTCCGGTCATGTCGGCCTATCTGGTGCTGGTCGCGTTCTTCTTCGTGGTCATCAATCTGGCCGTCGATCTGCTCTATTACCTGATCGATCCGCGGCTGCGCCTCGGCGCCGAGGCGGCTTCCGGCCGTGGCTGATCGAGCGGTGTCACATCCCGGATTCTGGCGCCGCCTCTTCGACGGCGATCTCGCCTGGAGCTTCCGGCATTCGCCGGTGGCGATGGTCTCGGCGCTGGTCGCCGCCGCCATCATCCTCGGCGCCGTCTTCGCCGGTCTCGTAGCCCCGCACAATCCCTTCGATCTCTCGACGGTGAGCCTGCTGGACGCCCTCGATCCCCCGTCCTGGATGGAGGGCGGCACTGCCGATTTCCTGCTCGGCACCGACAGCCAGGGCAGGGACATGCTGTCGGCCATCCTCTTCGGCTCGCGCATCTCGCTGCTGGTCGGAGCCCTCTCGGTCGTCTTCGCGGTGACCCTCGGCGTCGCTGCCGGGCTGCTCGCCGGTTGGCTCGGCGGTGCCGTCGATGCGGTGATCATGCGGCTGGCCGATGTTCAGCTGTCCTTCCCGGCGATCCTGGTGGCGCTGCTGATCGACGGCGTCGCCCGGACGGCACTGCCCCACGATGTCCAGGACCGGATCGCCGTCTGGGTGCTGGTGATTTCGATCGGGCTCTCCGGCTGGGTCCAGTTCGCGCGCACGGTGCGCGGCTCGGTGCTGGTCGAGCGCAACAAGGAATATGTCCAGGCGGCGCGGATCATCGGCGTCGCTCCGGCACGGATCCTGGTCGGTCACGTCCTGCCCAACGTGCTGACCCCGGTCCTGGTGATCGCGACCATCTATCTCGCCAACGCGATCATCACCGAGGCGACCCTGTCCTTTCTCGGTGTCGGCGTGCCGCCGACCCAGCCCTCGCTCGGCACGCTCATCCGTGTCGGCAACAGTTTTCTGTTCTCCGGCGAATGGTGGATCACTTTGTTTCCGGCGGCCACGCTCGCAGCGCTCATTCTGTCGGTCAATCTGCTCGGCGACTGGGTCCGCGATGCGCTCAATCCGCGACTGAACTGAGCGCCATGACTCCGCCTTTGTTAGAGATTTCCCATCTCAGCGTCGCCTTGCCGACGCGGCGCGGCACCTTCACGGCCCTCGACGATGTCAGCTTCGCGATCGAGGCCGGCGAAGTGCTGGGCGTCGTCGGCGAGTCCGGGGCCGGCAAGTCGATCACGGCGGCGGCGATCATCGGGTTGCTGGAGCCGCCCTTGCGCCAGACCGGCGGCGAGATCCGGCTCGAGGGTGAGCGCATCGACAATCTGCCGAACGAGGCCCTGCGCCGGATTCGGGGCAAGCGGATCGGCGCCATCTTCCAGGATCCGCTGACCAGCCTCAACCCGCTCTACACGATCGGGCGGCAGCTGATCGAGACCATCCGCACCCATCTGCCCCTCTCCGAGCGCGCGGCCCGGGCGCGGGCGATCGAGCTGCTCCAGGAAACCGGCATTCCGGCAGCGAGCGAGCGGATCGCGGCATATCCGCACCAATTTTCCGGCGGCATGCGCCAGCGCGTGGTCATCGCCTTGGCGCTCGCGGCCAATCCGCGGCTGCTGGTCGCCGACGAGCCGACGACGGCGCTCGATGTCTCGACCCAGGCGCAGATCATCGCCCTTCTGAAGCGATTGTGCCGGGACCACGGCACCGCGATCATGCTGGTGACCCACGATATGGGCGTGATCGCCGAGACTGCCGATCGAGTCGCGGTCATGTATGCCGGCCGAGTCGTCGAGATCGGCCCGGTGCGCGACGTGGTCAAGGCGCCGCGGCATCCTTACACGATCGGGTTGATGGGCTCGATCCCGGCCATCGGCCATCCGCTCGGGCGATTGCGGCAGATCGACGGCGCCATGCCGCGGCTGGGAGCGATTCCTCCTGGTTGTGCGTTCAACCCGCGCTGTACCCAGGTCTTCGACCGTTGTCGCGAGGCCCGGCCCGATCTGCTGCCTTCCGGGGCGACCAGGTCGGCCTGCTGGCTCGAAGGGAAGATCGCGGATGACTGACATGCTGCTCGAAATCGACGATCTGGCGATCGGGTTCGACGTCTCGGCACCGTGGTTGACCCGGCTCTTGACCGGCACCGGCCGGCGCCTGCTGAAGGCCGTCGACGGGGTCAGCTTCTCGATCGCGCGCGGCCAGACTTTCGCGCTGGTCGGCGAGAGCGGCTGCGGCAAATCCACTCTCGCCCGGCTGGTGGTCGGACTCTATCGGCCGAGCGCCGGACATATCTCGATCGACGGTACGAATCTCGCGCGGCTCAAATCGCGGGCCGAGCTGGCGCCGGTGCGCCGGCGGGTCCAGATGATCTTCCAGGATCCCTATGCCAGCCTGAACCCGCGCTGGCGCGTCCGCGACATCGTCGCCGAGCCGATCCGCACTCACCGGCTGCTCCGGGACGAAACCCGGATCCGCGCCCGGGTCGACGAATTGCTGGGCCAGGTCAGCCTCGCCCCCGAAGACGGCGAGAAATACCCGCATGAATTTTCCGGCGGCCAGCGCCAGCGCATATCGATCGCCCGGGCGCTCGCCTCGGAGCCGGAATTCCTGGTGCTGGACGAGCCGACCTCGGCCCTCGACGTCTCGGTCCAGGCCCAGATTCTCAATCTGATGAAGGACCTGCAGCGCCGGCTGGGCCTGACATATCTGTTCATCTCGCACAATCTGGCGGTGATCTATCACGTCTCCGACCGGGTCGGCGTCATGTATCTGGGCCGGCTGGTCGAGCTGGCCGAGACGGCGGAATTGTTCGCCCGCCCGCGCCACCCCTATACGCGCATGCTGCTCGACACCGTGCCGGACATCGACATGACCGGGCGCGTGCGCCAGCCGGTGATCGGCGAAGTGCCGAACCCGATCGACCCGCCTTCCGGCTGCGCCTTTCACCCGCGCTGCCCCTTCGCCGACGACCGCTGCCGGGGCGAGCGGCCGGAGCTGCGCGCCGACGGCGCCAGCCTCGCCTCGTGCCACGCGGTCGAGGAGGGGCGCTTGCCCGATTTCGCCCGATGACCGATCCCGTCTTCGCCCGCTTCCAGGCGATCTGTCCGGCACTGCCCGAAGCCGCCGAGAAGCAGACCTGGGGCTGGCCCACCTTCCGCGTCCGCGACGAGATCTTCGCCGGACTCGGCACCGACGAGGAGGGCGCGCGAGCCATACCCCGTCTCATATCATGAGCAGATTGCCATATACACCCTCAGATTGATCTGATAGAACCCCTTCTGTATGCGACCTTGGGTAGAGGCGCGATCGATTGTTGGAGGGATTTCAATGGATACGAGGGGAACATTGCGGGGGATGATCGGCGCGGGCGCGTTGGCTGCCGTGGCAATGGCGGCACCGGCCGGGGCAGAGGTGGCACCGGTTTATCTCAATCAAGGCTGGTCGGCGGCGACGCGGAACGCCTTCTATATCGGCGATCAGGGCTCGCAGATCATGCCGCTCAGCTGGATCGAAGCGCTGAAGCAGCCGAACGGCGCGCCGTTCTTGGCCGACAGTCTCGGCCGGTACGGCTATCTCGCCAATCCGGACAAGGACGCCAGAGGCTTGCCCGTCGGGTTCACGGCCGCCGGGGCCAAGGGCAAGGAACAGTTCGGCATGACCTGTTCGGCTTGCCATACGCGCCAGATCGAGGTCGGCGGCTTGCAATACCGGACCGACGGCGGGCCGGGGATCGTCGATTTCCAGCCGTTCCTCGCCGATCTCGACACGGCCGTGAACACGGTCTTGACCGACGATGCCGCGTTCAAGGATTTCGCCAAAGCCGTGCTCGGCGGCAACCCGTCGGTCGGTGCCCAAGCCAAGCTGCACCAGGATGTCGCCGCCTGGTTCCTGCGCTACGACACGCTGGTCAAGCAGGCTCTGCCGCCGGCGCCCTGGGGGCCGTCGCGGCTCGATGCCGTCAGCATGATCTTCGATCGCCTGACCGGTCTCGATATCGGCCCGCCGCCGAGCTATCTGATTCCGGCCAACATCATCGTCGCCTCGGCACCGGTCCGCTATCCGTTCCTGTGGAACGCGCCGATCCAGGACTTCACCCAATGGCCGGGCTTCGCCGCCAATGGCGACGCTCTGCTGGCGCTCGCCCGCAATCTGGGCGAGGTCTATGGCGTCTTTGCCGATTTCCATCCGGTGAAAGGCCTGTTCGGGGTCAACTACCTCAAGATCAACTCGGCCAATTTCAAGGGCTTGGGTGATCAGGAGGACCGGATCCGCAAGCTCGGACCGCCGAAATGGCAGTGGCCGCTCGACCAGACCCTGGTCGCTGCGGGCAAGGCGATCTTCGACCGTCCGAACGAACAGGGCGGCTGCACCGGGTGTCACGGCATCACCGACGGCCCGGTCCGCCCGATCTTCCAGAAGACCTGGAACACGCCGATTCTGGATGTCGGTACCGATACCCGGGAATATCAGATCCTGGGAACGACCGTTCAGACCGGCGTGCTCGAGGGTGCCGGAATACCCCCGCTCCCGGCCACCGACAAGGCCTTCTCGGTGCTCGAAACCTCCGTCGTCTGGTCGATCCTGCAACATTTCAATCCGTTCAAGGCCAAGACGACCGACACCGCCAAGGTTCTCGGGGCCAAGGCGTTGGCCTCGCCGAAGGGAGCCGAACTCCAAACCGCGTTCGTTCCACCATCCACCGCCACCTCCAGCGCCACGCCCAGCGCCAACGCCAGCCCGCCGGCCAACGCCTACGAGTCGCGCGTGCTCCAGGGTATCTGGGCGGCCGCCCCCTATCTGCACAACGGATCGGTGCGCAGCTTGGCCGATCTGTTGAAGCCGGCCGCCGAGCGCGCCGTCAGCTTCAAGATCGGGCCGGCTTACGATCTGGAAAATGTCGGTCTGGCCGCAGAGCAGACCAAGTTCAACTATGTCCTGACCACCACCGGCTGCGACGAATTGAATTCCGGCGACAGCCGGTGCGGCCATGAATACGGCACCACGCTGTCGGCGCAAGACAAGCGCGCCCTGCTCGAATATCTGAAGTCGCTGTAACCAGTCGTCCCGTTCCTTCCGGGGCCGCTGCGGCCCCGGAAGGGCGGGTCGTCCGTGCTCAGGGTCCGGCGACTGCCGGGATCATCCAAGGCAGGACGAATTGCTGCAGCGCCACCAAGGCGCCCAGGATCAAGGTCAAGAGCACGCTGTGGCCGAAGGTGCGGGCGAAGACCACGCCCTCCTGTCCGACCAATTCGGTAACCGACAGGCCGGTCGCGATATTCTGCGGCGAGATCATCTTGCCCATCACCCCGCCCGACGAGTTGGTGGCCGCGAACAGCACCGGGCTGAAGCCGAGCTGGCGGGCGGCGACCACTTGAAGATTGCCAAACAGCGCATTGCCCGAAGTGTCGCTGCCCGACAGCATCACCGCCACCCAGCCGAGGAAGGGCGAGAGCAGCACGAAGACCGGCCCGGTCGAGGCGACGCCCTGTCCCAGAGTATAGGCGAGGCCAGAATAATTCATCAGGTAGGCGAGACCGACGATCAGCATCACCGTGATCACCGGAATCCAGACTTGGCGTGCGGTCAGGGCCACGCAGCGGAGCAATTCCCGGGGCGAGAGCTGGAACACGAGTCCGGTGAAGACGGCCGCGAGCAGAATCGCGGTTCCCGAACTCAGCGGCTGGAAGGTCCAGACGGCGTTGTAAGGCCGATTGTCGTAAAGAGTGATCGAGATCGCCTTGTGCAACCCCGGCCATTCGATGTTCTGCTGGCCGATCGCGAAAACCTTGAAGGTGGTCCAGCCGATGACCACGACGGCGACGATCACCCAAGGCAGCCAGCCCTGCCAGGCGGGCACGGCGCGGGCGGGGCCGAGGCGGTCCAGACCCGCGGCCCCGATGGCGAATTCCGGGTCGGGTGCCGGGCGCCAGACCTGCAGGAACAAGAGCGTCACCGCCAGCGAGCCGAGCGAGGACAGGACATCGGTGAGAGTGTAATCGATGAAGTTCGAGGCCAGGAATTGCGAAACGGCGAAGCTGGCGCCGGCGACCAGCAACACCGGCCAGAGCGCCTTCAGCGAACGCGCGCCGCCATAGAAGGCCATGACATAGAAGGGCAGCAGCAGCGCCATGAAAGGCAGCTGCCGGCCGATCATCGCCGCGAGCGCGCCGGTCGGCAGGCTGGTGACGGCGGCCAGAACGGTGATGGGAGCGCCGAGGGCGCCGAACGCGACCGGGGCCGTATTGAAAATCAGCACGTAGACTACCGCCTCCAGCGGCGGAAATCCGACCAGGATCAACAGCGAACTGGTGATCGCGACCGGTGCGCCGAATCCGGCGACGCCTTCGAGCAAGGCGCCGAAACAGAAGCCGATCACGACCAGCACGACTCGCCGGTCGTTCGGCATATGCGTCACGATCCAATTGCGGAACGCATCGAACCGCCCGGACTTCACCGCGATATTGTAGAGGAGCAGCGCATTGACGACGATCCACATCACCGGCCACAACGCGAACACGGCGCCGTTCGCCGTCGAATCGAGGGCGAGGCCGATGGGCATCTGCCAGACCGCAACCGAGACCACCAGCCCGACGGCGAGCCCGGCCAGTGCCGCCTGCCAAGCCGGCCGCCGCAACACCCCCAGAATCACCAGTACCGTGACGATCGGCAGGATTGCCACGAGAAAAGACAGAGCGAGGCTGTCCCCGACTGGTGTCAAAAGCTGCTTGAACATGGTTCCCCCCGTCATGGTTGCGTTGGCATTCGCCCAGAAACGGCGACGTGGTATCATGCCCCTGTCCGATCGTCACCCTGCTAAGGGTGATCAGGCGCAAAGGCCGGCGCGCAAGGAGTGGTCACGGAGTTTTGTTCAGAGTAAGTAAGGCCCGGTCGCGGCGGATCGGCGAGGCGGAAATGCCGGAGAGAGCAGGATGAAGCCGGCGCCGTTCGGGATCGCTCCGCCGGTTCGACGCATCGCCGGTCTCGTCCTGCCGGCGCTGTGCCTGGGTGCTCCCGCCTTCGCCGACGATTCCTCGGCGGCGATCGGGGTCGGCGGGATCGTCTTCCAGAAGAACGACCAGATCGTCATGGAGGCGGAACAGCTCGATCTCGGTCAGGCCGAGGTCCGGGTCCGCTTCGTCTTCCGCAACACCGGTGCCGCCGACATCGAGACCATGGTGGCCTTTCCGCTGCCCGACATCGCCATGGCGGCGCTGTTCAACGAGCCGATGGGTTTGCCGCGCAAGGACGTCAATTTCGTCGGGTTTTCAGTGACCGCCGACGGCGTCGCGATCGAACCGGAGACGACTCTGGAGGCGACCGTCGAGCAGGAATCGGGTGAAAGCGTCGATGTCACGGACATTCTGGGCCCTTATCTGAAGAGCCACGGACCCGGCGAATTCAGCAAGGCGGCACTGTCCAAGGACATGCTCGACCGCGCCGCGGCACGCGGCGTGAAACTGCTCGAGGACGAGGATTCCGACGCGTACCCGACCTGGACCGTACATACCAAGTTCCATTGGCTCCAACGTTTCCCGGTCGGCCAGCCGGTCGTGCTTGAGCACCGCTACCATCCGATCCTCGGGGCGCATTATTCCGCGTTCGAGCCGGGCGAGGACGAGCGCGCCGCCTATTGCGTCGAACCTGCGACCGAAGCCGAGGCGACGCGCCGCATCGCCGCCGCCGGGAAGATCGCCAAGGCCCGGCACAAGGACGGCGCCGAACTCGCGTTCCAAACCCGCGAACTCGCCTACGTCCTCGAGACCGGGGCCAATTGGCACGGGCCGATCACGGATTTCAGGCTGACGCTGGAGACCGGCGACCCGGACATTCTGGTCGCGTCCTGCTTTCCCGGCCTCGTCCGCAGCGGTCCGACTGCCTGGGCGATGAGTCGGAGCGATTACACGCCCGACCGCGATTTCGCCGTCGCACTGGGCCGGATCGATTGGAGCACGGCCCAGGCGCGCAGCGGCGGGACGGCGACCTCGGTGCAGCCGGTCGGGCTCGAGCTCGCTCCGGCCGGTCCGTACCTCATCGCCGATTCCGACACGGTCGCGCTCGGACCCGCCGAACTCTCGATCCGCGGCCCGGAATTCCTGCGCTACGCTCGCAACGAGATCTTCGCCCGTCACGGCTATGTCTTCCAGGACAAGAGCCTGGCCGACTGGTTCGCCCGCTGGCCCTGGTACCATCCCCAGCCGGGCCCGGTCGTGCTGAGTGCCCTGGAAAAGGCCAATGTCGCGGTCCTGGAGACTGCGGCCAAGCAGCTGCCGGGCGGGCCTCGAAGGGATCTACCGAGGTGATTGTTCGCAGCGGCGGAAGTTCACGCTCGACATCGGTCCCGACTTCGGCGACCAGCGCGGTGCCGGCCTCGGGACCGAGATCGCTTGATCTGGTCGTCGAGCGCGATCGGGCCGGCACGCCGACGCGGCCGGCGCGATTCGCTCAATGCAGCTTGATGGCCGGGCCCGTGCGCCGCTGGATCATCCGGGCCAGCGTGTCGAGCCCGACCTTGACCGGTCCGTGCAGCGCCAGCGCGTGAAGCTTATAGAGCGAGAGATACATGAATCGGGCGAAATAGCCTTCGACCAGGAGGCTGCCGCCGACCAGCTTGCCCATGAGCGTGCCGACCGTGCTGTATTGACCGAGCGACACGAGCGAGCCGAAATCGCGGTATTGGAACGGCGCCAGCGGCTTGCCGGCGAGATGCCGGCGGATCTGGCGATAGAGATGCGAGGCCTGTTGATGTGCCGCCTGGGCCCGCGGCGGCACCGTGCGTTCGGTGCCGAGCCAGGGTGCCGAGGCGCAATCGCCGAGGGCGAAAATGGCATCGTCCAGGCTCGTCTGCAGCGTCGGGCGGACGACCAGCTGGTTGATCCGGTTGGTCTCCAGCCCGTCCAGTTTCGCCAGGAACTCCGGCGCCTTGACGCCGGCGGCCCAGACGATCAGCTCGGCCGGGATCTTCCGGCCGTCGGCCAGCTGCACGCTGTCGGCGCTGACTGCCGCAACCTTGGACGAAGTGTGGACCTGCACGCCGATCTTGCGCAGCACCGTCTCGATCACCGTCGACAGATGCTCGGGCAGGGCCGGCAAGACCCGGTCGGCGGCCTCGATCAGATGCAGGCTGATGCCGTGCTCGGGCACGAGCCGGTCGAGGCCGTAGGCGATCAGCTGTTCGGCCGTGCTGCGCAGCTGGGCGGCGAGCTCGACGCCGGTCGCCCCGGCCCCGATGATCGCCACTTGCAGCTGTCCCGGAGCCAGCGGGCCGTCGCCGCCATGGGCGCGCAGATAGGCGTTGACCAGACGCCGGTGGAACCGCGTCGCCTGCTCCGGCGTATCGATGCCGCAAGCGTGCTCGCGCACCCCGGGCGTGCCGAAATCATTGGTCCCGCTGCCGACGGCGATGATCAGCGTGTCATAGGGATAGCTCGTCTGGCCGGTGATCTCGCCGCCCTCGCCGTCGCTCACCGCACCGATGACGACGACGCGGCGGCTGCGGTCGAGCCCGATCATCTGCCCCATGCGATAGCGGAAATGATGCCAATGCGACTGGACCAGATAATCGAGCTCGTGATCGCCCAGATCCAGGCATCCGGCCGCGACTTCGTGGAGCAGCGGCTTCCACAGATGCGTCCGGTCGCGGTCGATCAGCGTGATCTCGGCCCGCCGCCGCCGTCCGAGCCGGTCGCCCAGCCGGGTCGCCAGCTCCAGCCCGGCCGCACCACCGCCGACGATGATGATGCGATGCGGCGTATTCTCGCCCCTACCGCCAACGCCCGCCTGGACCTGATCGGCGCGCCATCGCCCACGATCAGCATGTACAACTCCTGCATCGTCCATGAAAGATAGTCCTAGTTCAGGCCGCTCAACCCGCGGACGTTAACCATATCTCAATCTATATTGCAGCGCAGCAAAATGCCAGAATTTTGCATCGACTGTGCCGATCACGTCCTGGAGATTGCGGGATGTCGACCCGCCGCAGAATTCGTGCCGGGTTGAGGGTTCCATCGTATGGACACACGGGCGCCATCGACACCGGCTCGCGACCGGCTCGTCGCGGCCGGCGATCACGCTGCCGGAAGCGGCCGATCTATCGCCGCCCGGCCGAGTTCGCTAAACTGCCCTTCGTTTCCGGCCAACAGCGGAGCCTGGGATGAAGCCGGCGCTGCTCGTCATCGATCTGCAGGTCCAACTGGTAGCCGCCGCCGGCGATGGCGACGCCGTGATCGCCCGAGTCGCGGGCCTGGTCGAGTGCGCGCATGACGCGGCGGTCCCGGTCCTGTTCATCCAGCATGACGATACCGGGCCCTGGCTCGTTCCGGGAACGCCTGGTTGGCAGATCGAGCCGCGTCTGGGCCGACGCGCCGGCGATCCAGTCATCCGCAAGCGGGCCTGCGATGCGTTTTACGGGACGAGTCTCGGGCTGGAACTGACGGGGCGGAAGATCGACCGGCTCGTCATCTGCGGCATGCAGACGGAATTCTGCGTCGACACGACGGTCCGGCGCGCGATCGGCGAACACTATCCGGTGACGCTGGTCGCCGACGGCCACACGACCCTGGACAATGCCGTGCTGCCGGCAGCGCAGATCGTGCGCCACCACAATGCGACGCTCGACGGGTTCGGCACCGAGGACGCTGTCGTGACCCTGGCCCCGGCGGCGGAGATCCGGTTCGGTGCGTGAGTCCCTGCTCCTGTTCCCGGGTGCGCCGGCGCTCTGAACGGGCGCACGGGCTGTTCCTCGACCCCCGGCTCCGGTTCGGAGCGCGGAATTCACTCGGGTCGATGCTCTCCCGGCGCCGATTGCTGTTCGACCAAGCGGCGTTCCTCGGCGGTGAAGGCGGCGATCATCGCGCGGTAGGTCGCCTCGGCCACCTCTGGCGACAGCTGGTTCCGGACTGCCAGAGCGCGGATCTCGGCGATGATCTGCTCGACCCGGTGCGGATCTTCGACGGCGTCGGGATTGGCCTTGAAGCGGGCGGCTTCGTGGACGAAACTGCCGCGCTCGGCGATCAGCGCCAGGATCTGCCGGTCGAGGCGGTCGATATTGCCGCGCACCTCGCCCAGGGTCCGGCAGCAGGTGCCGCCGGCGGCACCGGGCGTCCCGCGATAGGCCGGGCGATCGGGGTCGGATTCCTCGGCGCCGGCGGCGAACGCCAGAACGAGCAGCAGTGACAGCGGCGGGAGAGTCCAGAGTTTCGACATCGGATCAGGCCTGCTTCGCTTCGATCACGCCGCGCCGGATTTCGCGCGCCCGGGCAAAGCGTTCCTCGAGGAAATCGCCTTCGCCCCGGCGGATCGCGCGCTGCAGGGCCGAGAGATCCTCGGTCAGGCGCTGGAGCATTTCCAGCACGGCTTCGCGATTGTTGAGAAACACGTCACGCCAGAAAATCGGGTCGGAAGCGGCGATCCGGGTGAAGTCGCGGAAGCCCCCGGCCGAGAATTTGATGACTTCGGATTGCAGGCTCTCTTCCAGATCGACGGCGGTGCCGACGATGGTATAGGCGATGAGATGGGGCAGATGCGAGGTGATCGCCAGGACCTTGTCGTGATGCGCCGCCTCCATCTCGACCACCTCGCTGCCGATCGCGCGCCAGAGCGATGCCACCCGCTCGATTGCCGCCCGGTCGGTCGCGGGCAGCGGGGTCAGCACCGCCCAGCGGCCTTCGAAGAGCCCGGCGAAACCGTTCGCAGGCCCGGATTTCTCCGTCCCGGCAATGGGATGGCCGGGCACCAGCTGGGCATGGGCGGGGATCAGGGGGAGGAGATCGCGGATCACCGATTGCTTGACCGAGCCGACATCGGTGACGATGACGCCCGGCGTCAGATGGGGTGCGATCGCGGCCCCGATGGCGGCATAACTGCCGACCGGCGTGCAGATCACGACCAGGTCGGCGCCCTCGACCGCCTCGGCCGGATCGGCCCCGAGGCGATCGGCCAGACCCAGTGAGGCGATTTCATCGAGGGCCGCCGCGTCGCTGTCGCAGGCGACGATCTCGCCGGCGACCCCGTGCGCCCGGAGCGCCCGGCCGAGCGACGAGCCGATCAGGCCGAAGCCGATGATCGCGACCCGCTCGAAGGCAGGGGCTGTCATGACCGCCCGAGAAAATCGCCGAGGGCGGCTGCGGTGAGGCGCATCTCCTCCTCGGTGCCGACGGTGATCCGCAGATGGTCGCCCAGATGATAGGCGCCCATTTTGCGGGTGATGATGCCGCGGCTCTTGAGGAATTCGAAGGCGGCATCGGCATTGCGCGCCGGCGTCTCGGAAAAGCGCACGAGCAGGAAGTTGCCGTGGGTCGGGACCACGGCGAGGCCGAGCCGGGTGAACGCCTCGATGCTCCACGCGCGCCAGAGCCGGTTATGGGCCACGCTGCGGGCCGTGTGCTCGACATCGTCGAGCGCCGCTACGGCTGCACACAGGCCGGCAGCGCCGACATTGAACGGGCCGCGGAGCCGATTCAGCACATCGGCGATGCCCGGCGGACAGAACGCCCAGCCGACGCGCATCCCGCCGAGCGCATAGACCTTGGAGAAGGTGCGCAACATGACGGTGTTGTCGGATCCGCGCACGAGGTCGATGCCGGGCTCGTATTCCGGCCACTCGACGAATTCGGCGTACGCCGCGTCGAGGACGAGGACGACATCGGGCGGCAGCCCGGCCTGCAGGCGGCGGACCTCGGATGCGGCGAGGCAGGTCCCGGTCGGATTGTTCGGATTGGCCAGGAACACCAGTCTGGTCCGTTCGGTCACGGCGGCGAGCAGGGCATCGACATCGGCGGTGAGATTGGTCTCGGGGGCGGACACCGGGGTGGCGCCGACACTCGTCGCCGCGATCGGATACATGAGGAAGCCGTGACGGCTGTAGAGCACCTCGTCGCCCGGCCCGGCATAGGCCCGGACCAGGAGCGCGATCAATTCGTCGGAGCCGTTGCCGCAGACGATGCGCGCAGGATCGATGCCGAAATGCCGCGCCAGGGCCGAACGCAGCTCGACGGCACCGCCTTCGGGGTAGCGGTGGGCGCTCGCCGCGTGCGCCTTCAACGCCTCGATCGCCTTGGGGCTGGGACCGAGCGCGCTTTCGTTCGCAGCGAGCCTGATCGTCCGATTGACACCTTGTATCCAGGACTCGCCGCCGACGTAAGGGGCGATGTCGAGGATGCCCGGACGAGCCACCGGAGCTGACGGCGGCGCTGGGAGTTTCGAATCGGACAAACGAGCCTCTCAGGCAGATTGGGGGTAGCTTGCCGGCAGCACCGGATCGGCGTAGCCGCCCAGATGATAGACCCGGGCGATCGGAGTGCCGAGCTGAGTCGCGAGGTCGCCGAACCGAGGATCATCGGACACGACCGGCCCGTCGAGTTCGAGCAGGATCAGACAAATCCCGTCATGACTCGAGACATCGACGAGTGCTCCGCCGAAGCCCGCGGCCCCGAGGCTCGAAATCACCTTCATCCGGCTGCTGGCGCTCGCGGTCTCGAGCACCATCAGCGAATGATCGACCTCGGAAAAATCGCCGACATGGCAGCCGATGGCGAGCACCCCGTTGGTGCCGCGGGCGTTGCCGCGCTCGGTGACCGGCAGCCGCGCGAAGACTCGCGGCACGGTGCTGTCGCCGCTCAGCAATTGCCGCCACCACGGATCCTGGTCGTGTTCCTGCGGCATCGGCACCACGCCGATCGTCGCCGGCCGGTCGGTGACGGCGCGAAAGACCTGACCGATCGTCTGATAGGCGCTCATCGGCATGACCGAGCCGAAATGGTCGCGGGCGAGGTCCCAGGCGCCGGGCAATTCTTCCGGGGCGAAGACGGCGACAGCCATCGGTTGCTGCATCTGGGTGATGGTCGCGATCATCTCGCGCCAAATCCGGACCAATGCGGCAAACGGGAACGCACCGCGGTGGCGAGTCGCCAGCCGGCGCAGCACCGCGGTCTCGCGCTGCGGCTGGATCACCGAAGCGCCGCTGCGATCCTTGTTGCGGCGAATGTCCTCGACCAGGGCGGCACGCGCGATCACAAGATCGTGAATCTGCTCGTCAATTCGGTCGATGCGCTGGCGCAAATCGGCGAGGGGCGTGTCGGGTGTTCGCATGGATCTGTCAAATACCAAGTTTTACAAAGATCTATTGATACTGTTTACCGGGCACCCGGGAACCGAACTCGTCAATGTTGCACTTACCCGCGGCGCATCACAACGGCAATAGTGTCCGCCATCGTCCCGAGGCTTGCTCATCCGGCCCGGCAACAAAGCATTTGACAGGCCATTGCCTTCGGCTGGAGATAACGCGCCGGGCCGGGTCGTTCCGAGCCTTGTGCCACGCGAAGAGACCGACACGCAAGATGAGCCGCTCCCAGCTGACCGCCCCCCCTCCATGTATCGAGCGTCCGGGGCAGGTGCTGGTGATCGCCGAGCCGCTGCGTCTCGAATCGGGTGCGGTGCTGCCCGGATACCATATCGGCTATCAGACCTATGGTACGCTCGATGCCCAGAACAGCAACGCCATCCTGGTGTGCCACGCGCTGACCGGCGACCAATATGTCGCCGACACGCATCCGATCACCGGCAAGCCGGGCTGGTGGACGACTCTGGTCGGGCCGGGCCGGGTGATCGATACCGATCGCTATTTCGTCATCTGCTCCAATGTCTTGGGCGGCTGCCTCGGAACCAGCGGGCCGAAGGAGCTCAATCCGGCGACGGGCGAGCCCTGGGCGCTGGATTTTCCGGTCATCACCGTGGGCGACATGGTCGCGGCCCAGCAGAAGCTGATCGATCATCTCGGCATCGATCAGCTCTTCGGCGTGATCGGCGGTTCGCTCGGCGGCATGCAGGTGCTGCATTGGGCTACGTCATATCCCGAACGTGTCTTCGCCGCCGTCCCGATCGCGACCGCGTCGCGCCAATCGGCCCAGAACATCGCCTTTCACGAAGTCGGACGGCAGGCGATCATGGCCGATCCCGATTGGTGCCGGGGCGATTACATCCGCCAGGGCCGCCGACCGGAACGCGGCCTCGCCGTCGCCCGCATGGCGGCCCATATCACCTATCTTTCCGAAGCCGGGCTGCACCGCAAGTTCGGCCGCAATCTGCAGGACCGGCAGCACTTCACCTACGGCTTCGAGGCCGACTTCCAGGTCGAGAATTATCTGCGCCACCAAGGCGCGTCCTTCGTCGAGCGGTTCGACGCCAATTCCTATCTCTACATCACTCGGGCGACCGATTACTTCGATCTCGCGGCCGAGCACGACGGCGTGCTCGCCACGGCGTTCCGGCGCTCCCGGGCGCGCTATTGCGTGATCTCCTTCACCAGCGACTGGCTCTATCCGACGGCGGAGAGCCGGGTCATCGTCAAGGCGCTGAATGCCGTCGCCGGCAATGTCAGCTTCGTCGAAATCGAGACCGATTCCGGCCACGACGCCTTCTTTCTGGAAGAGCCGGAATTCTTCCGGACCCTGCAAGGGTTTCTCGACGGCTGCGCCAAGCATCGGGGGCTGCGCTGAGTGCCGTCTCGGCCATCGGCCTGGCCGCGGCGTCGCCGGCAGCTCCGGGCTTGCGCGGCGATCTGGCCCTGGTCGCCGAACTGGTGGCGCCCGGCAGCCGCGTCCTCGACATCGGCTGCGGCGAGGGCGAATTGCTGGCTTATCTGACCCGCGCCAAGGATGTCGACGGCCGCGGCATGGAACTGAGCCAGGCCGGCGTCAATGCCTGCGTGCGCAACGGGCTCTCGGTCATCCAGGGCGATGCCGACAACGATCTCGGCGCCTATCCCTCCGGCGCCTTCGACTACGTCATCCTCAGCCAGACGCTGCAGGCGACCCGCCATCCGCGCCAGGTGCTGGAAAGCCTGGCGCGAATCGGCCGGCGCGCCATCGTCTCGTTTCCCAATTTCGGCTATTGGCGGATCCGGCTGTCCCTGCTGATCGAAGGCCGCATGCCGCGCGGCGCCCTGCTCAGCCATGCCTGGTACGACACGCCCAATATCCATCTCTGTACCATCCGCGACTTCCTGGCGCTGGCCGCCGATCTCGGCGTCACCATCGAGCAGGCTCAGATGCTCGATCACCACGGCCGCCCTTTCGCCTTCTCGGCCGAGAGCCGGCCGGCCAATTGGCTGGCCGCGCAAGGCGTGTTCCTGCTGAGCCGGCAGCGTTAGCAGCCGAGGCGCGCCCATGCCCCGCTCGCGTCGACTCGGTCGTCGGCCGGAGCGCGGGATCGGCGGCGATTGCTTCCCGCGCGCTACGGGCGAGCGGACGGCCAGGAAATTTAATCTAAAGTGCGAAAAAACCTGTTGCCTATGATCGAACGGCGAGTCACATTCGCCAATGCGTCGAGTTAACGAAAACTTCATTAATCCGGGGAATCGGGACTGGAGACCAGAGAGTCCTCTCCACCCAGCTCGACCGAGAGGAGCATTAGAGACATCGTTCGGCTCAAGAACATTCAGGAGAAGTAACCATGATGAGTTACCAAACCGAGGCTCACTCGAACTCGGCTCCATCTGAACGGACCCGCCGGTCGGAGGCGGCACTGGCCCGGACCTGGAATGAATATTATGCGCTGCACGGGCGCATCTGGGGACCGGACCCGAGCCGGACGGCCCTGGAATTGGATCGGGCGCTGCGATCCGTGGTGCAGACGCTCCCCGGGCGCCGGCTCGTCTGCGATCTCGGGTGCGGCTATGGCCGGGACTCGATTTTTCTGGCCGGCCGCGGCTATGACTGTATCGGCGTGGATGTGGCCGAAACGGGCCTCCAATTCGGGCAGGCCCAATATGAAACGGCCAGTGACCGATTCGGCCGGGCCGGCCGCGTCTTCTTCGTCCGCGGCACGCTCGACTCGGCGTTCGGGACCATGGGCGGGTGCACCAACGGCACGCTCGACGGCCTGTCGAGCCATCGCACTCTCGACCTCATGCGGAAATCCGAAATCGCCGATTTCGCGACCAGTGCGAGTCTCCTGCTCCGGCCCGGCGCGATCATCTCGATCGGGGCGCGATCGGTCCGTGACTTCGATCCGGCGAGGATGCATTGGCTCGAACGGGGGGTCACGGCGGAATATCATGCGCGTCCCGGCCAGATCGTGAGCTTCTTCGACGAAACGGCGTTGGATGAAGCATTCGGGCCCCATTTCAATATTTTGCAAGTCGGCTTCGGCGAGGAAGCGGAACGCGCCGATGACGCGACGCCGGTACGGCTCATCTTCATGCTCGGCCAAAAGCGGGCCGAGCGCTGATCCGATCCGGTTGCCGACAGGCTCTCTGCTCCGGATCCGGCGCTGCCGGGGCAGCGACCGGCCCGCCGGGGCCGGGCTCGGCTCCGGCGGGTGCGGCGGGCGATAAGGTCCGAGTTTGAATTTCGGGTTTCGCCCCTCTGTACGAACCCGCTCCCGGGACGGCGACATCGATGTCGCCGATACGCTGAACAGCGCGATCAAGGAGCTGCCGGCTTCCGCAAGCTTCACCCAGGTCACAACGATCGAGCAAGGCTTCATCCAGCCCTTCGCCCTTGCCGTCGACAGCGGCGGCAATGGCTTCGCCACCTTTGTCTCGAGTTTTCAAAACAATACGATCCCGTTCAACCAACGTGCCGTGCCGATCGACTTCAGCTGCGGCGGCGTCACGGCCGCGCCATTGATCGTCGGTGTCGACACCATCGATCTGACGCTTTCGCAAACGCCCCCGGCCGACATTCTGACCTTGCCGAAGACGCCGACGAATGACGGCATCATCCACGCGCCCGATGGCGGCGCCGCAGCCTTCGCCGTTTCGACCATGAATCTCGGAACGAGCGCCACCCTGGTCGTCTCCGTCGATACCGGCGAGATCACTGTCGCGGCCACGCTCAGCCTCTGCCAGACCGATCCCACCACCGCCGCCTGCCTGGAACCAGCGGCCCCGAGCCTCGACGCGGTCTCTCCGAGCGAGGCGACGGCGACGTTTTCGATCTTCGTCGAGCCAACCGGCGCGATCCCCATCGCCGCGTCCGTCGCCAGATTGCGGATCAATTGGGCAAATCGAGAGGTTGGCGAGTCCGGGCGCCGGCAGACTCTGCCGGTCTCGAGGACGAGCCGGCGGCGGAGCGGGCAGAGAGACGTCCGGCTCCAGCGTGCAGCAGGCGGTGCCCGGCAGGGGATCGGCCTCCGGCAGGTCGGGATCGAGAATGCGCCGCCGAGGTCGGGACTACGGCGGGCCGCGGCCCACGGTCTCGATATCCGCCGGTTCGGTCGCGTCTGCCTCGGTCTCGGGTGGCCAGCATCTTCCGTAGGGGGAAGTTTGCGCCCGGGTTCGGGCTTCTTCGAGCGCCCAGTCTTCTCTCTCCCAGCGCTGCCAATCCGGCCTGATCCCGAGATCCCGGAAAATTCGGGCCAGGATCTCGCCGATCGGGCGGTTGCCGAGTTCGTCATGGCGCTCGTATTCCCTGAGCCGCTCGGAGAGCCCGTTGCCCAGATCCCAGCGCTCCTGGAGATCCTTGGTCGCACCCTCGATCCCCTGCTTGGCGATCCGCTCGACCTTGCCCTTCTTCAGCACCCGGCGCCGGGTCTCGTTCGCGGCCCGGCACCTCGCCGCTTCGGCCCGCGCCGCCGCCCGCTCGCTTTCGGTGCTCCGGAGCCACTGCCGGCGCTCCTCGGCGAGCCTGGCTTCGAATGCCACGGTCAGGTGCAGCCGGGTCGGACGATTCACGGCTGGTCTGGACGGTGCTCATGGACGAAAACGAGCCTCGAGGTGGCGGATCGGGAAAACGCTGCGGTGCTACGGGGCGTTGGGGACGGTATTCGGGTTCGGAAGCGTTCTCGGCTGTGATGTTCTGTAGGAGGTGTATAGGAATTTTTGCCGTTTGTCAATAGGAATTTACCAACGACATCGCTTCGCCATCGACATCGGCGCCGGAGGCCGAGTAGGCCGGAGAGGGCAGGGCAGGCTTGGAGACAGCCGGTCGGGAAACGCGCCGTTCGTCATGCCACCCGTGACGGTCATGGCCCCGCGCCGAAATGATGTCGGCTGTCGCAAACAGACCAATCTCGGCCGAACGAGCGCTGCGGGGCGCGTTGCGGTCGGCGGCGACGGAGTTGTGCCGTCCGGTCCGGCACAGAGAGTTTGGTGCGATCGACCCCTAGTGCGGCCGCGGCCGAATGAACAGGATCTCGGTACGAGTTTCACCTTTGAAGACGGACTCTTCCGTACCGACCCGGACCGTGCCGACGCGCGCCAGCAAACGGAGTGACGCTGAGTTGCGCTCATCGCACCTGGCCTGCACATGATCCAACCCGGCATCTCCCGATGGCCAGCCCAGCAACAAGCTCACGGCTTCGCTGGCGAGGCCTCGGCGCTGCCGGCGTGGATGCAGGGAGAACCCAATCTCGGCATGCGGAGGCTCCGTGGCGCCGATACAGAGGCCGATATCGCCGATCAGCTCGTCCTCATCGCCCTCGGCATTCGCCATTTGAACCCATTCACGGGGACCGCCGAAGGTCGCATCCGCCATTCTTGCGACGAAAGCCGTGCGATTGCTTTGCCGGTATCGAGCGAACCGGATTGGACAGGCCCCGCCTTGGCCGGTACCGCCGTTCGCATTCCCTGGGCGAATGCGAACGGCGCGCGATCATCATTTGCCCTGCTGTTCGAGATCGGCCTTGATACGGATGCCGCTCGGATCGGCAACGACGTCGAGATCTCATTTTCGCCGCGGCAGGTAATGAAAATTTCTCCGGGGCGACGGACAGGAGGGGCGATGCAAACTCAGCTATTGGATTCGGAGCGGTCCAGGCCAAGATCCGGGCGCCGCGAAGACACCATCGACCGCAGCCTCTCACCGACGGCGTCGCGGGCGCCCGCGGTGACGGCCGGGCTGAACTATCTCGTGCCGATGGCGGAGCATCCTTACACCTATATGTACGAGCCGCCGGCTGGTCAGGCATGGCAGAACTGCGAGTACCGGGAAAGCAGCGCGAGGATCGCGGATGCCCGAGCCTGCGCCTCGCCCCCGACAATCGAGGTTGAAGGATTTACCCTCCGGGACGCTCCGACTGCGGTGTCGGACTTCCGGGACGAACGGGCGGTCCGAAGCCGCTACTACGCCGAAACGGCCGAACTGGCGAAATATGTCACCGGCGCCGACCACGCCGACATCTTCGATCATCTCGTTCGGCAGCGCGAGCCCGGGCGGCCCCGGCTGGAGTTCGGTCGCAAGATCGCCAGCCGCCCGGGGGCAGCGGGGCGGGTCCATAACGACTACAGCGAGGCCTCCGGACGCGGACGTTTCGACCTCGTGGTTTCGGACCATCCTCGTGCTGCCGACGTGCGACGCTGGGCGATCGTCAACATCTGGCGCTCGATCCGCGCGAAGGTCGAAGATACGCCCTTGGCGTTGTGCGACGCGCGAACAATATCCGCCGCCGACCTGGTCGCCACCGAGCTGCGATATCCCGATCGGACCGGCGAGACCTATCTCGTGCAGCACGGGGTGCCACATCGCTGGGCGTATTTCTCCGAAATGGACCGGCACGAGGCGCTGGTCTTCAAGCAGGACGACTCGCAGATGAGCGGCGTCGCGCGCTTCACCCCGCACTGCGCGTTCGATCTCCCCGAGATTGCGGCCGATGCGCCGCTGAGAGAGAGCATCGAGGTTCGCTGCCTGGTGACGTACAGTTGAATTCCCGCAGTCCAAACCGGCGCGATACGGCAGGTCCGGCAAGAGGGTCGGCACCTGCCGCGGAATGCGAGTTCTGGTTCGACTTCGCCAGCAACTACAGTTACCTCAGCGTCATGCGGATTGAAGAGGAAGCGCGGCGAAACCAGGTCGCGATCGTCTGGAAGCCGTTTCTGCTCGGGCCCATCTTCCGGGCCCTGGGCATGACGACCTCGCCCTTCGTGCTGCAGAAGGAGAAAGGCGCCTATGTCTGGCGGGACATGGCGCGCCAGTGTCGCAAATACGGGCTGGGATGGCGGCAGCCCAGTATATTTCCACGGCCGAGCCTGCTCCCGATGCGAATCGCGGTGATGGGGGCCGAACAACCGTGGATCGGCGCGTTCTGCCGCAGGGTCATGGAGCTCACCTTCGTCCTCGACACCGACATGAACGAGCCCGCCCGGTTGACGCCGATATTGGAGGAGTTGGCGCTTCCGGCTGCAGACATTCTCGCCCGGGCCCAGGAGGAGCCTGCCAAAACGCGCTTGCGGGCTCAAACCGAGCAGGCCCGGGCCGAGGGCATCTTCGGCGCGCCGACTTTCTTCGTCGGCGCCGAGATGTTTTGGGGCGATGATCGCCTGGAGGACGCACTTTTTCTCGCATCGGGCCAGAGGCGAGAGCCCGGCACCGTTCAATCTCGCCAACCATGAAGCGCCGGAGCCGGGCACGGGGGTCGATATGCAACAAGACGAGCTGACCACACCGCACCTGGCGGATGCCTGCTTGCGCCTCGGCACGGCCGTCCGCTGTGCGCCGCATCTGCTCCGCCCGGCACAGCCGGGCATGCGGGCGACCGGCCCTGCCCGTCCCGTCCGGCACCTGGGCAGCGTCGACGTCTTTCTGGAGGCGATCAACGAGGCGAAGGCCGGAGACATTCTCGTTGTCGACAATGACGGCCGCCTCGACGAGGCCTGCATCGGCGATCTCGTCGCCTTGGAAGCCCGGCAGGCCGGCCTCGGCGGCCTCGTCATCTGGGGACTGCACCGGGACAGCACCGAGCTTCGGGCCATCGGCCTTCCGATCTTCAGCTTGGGCACCGTCCCGAACGGCCCGCAACGCCTGGACCCGAGGCCGCCGGACCTCTTCGGCTGGGCGCAGGTCGGGTCCTGTCGCGTGACGGCGGAGGATTTTGTCGTCGCCGATGCGGATGGCGTGCTGTTTCTGCCGCGAGTGCGACTTCCGGAGATCGTCGACGCGGCGCAATCCATCCGAGCGGTGGAGCGGCGTCAAGCCCAGGCCATGGCGGCGGGCCGGAGCTTGCGCGACCAGTTCCGTTTCGAGGAATATCTGTCGCGACGAGGTGACGATCCAGCCTACGGACTTCGACAGCACCTCGAGGAGATCGGCGGCGCCGTGGAGGAGTGAGGCTGCCGGGCGCGTCCCGTCGAGATGGAGGGGAACGCCGGTGCCGCGACCTCCCTCGTTCATGAGTAGGACCCATGTCGGAATTTCCGGTCCGGCGACCAGGGACGGTTCCACCGGCTGAATCAGGATCGCTCGAGCAAGATTGACCGAGAGCGCCGGTCACGATCGGCCCGCTGCGTGGCGCCGCTGCCAGAAGGGCTGAGCTGCCCAGCGCTGTTCCAGGCCGTACCAGCTCTCGAGATGCGTCCGATAGGCGTCGCGAATCGGGAAGACGCCCGCATGGTAGCCGGGCAGTGCCGAGGGGTCGCCGGCCAGATGGCGGTCGGCGGCTTCAGCCCCGGCGAGGCCAGTATAGAGCGCGTTGAACAGCCCTTGCGAGGAGAGCGGGTCGAAGCTCGACGCGGCATCGCCGATCGCGATCCAGCCATCGCCGGCGGCCGGCGTCAGTTCGGCGCTGTGGGCGGCGCAAAATCCGGCTGCCTCGTCCGGCTGGAATCCGCTCGCCGCCAGAATTTCGGCGAAGAACGGCAGGGTGGCGGCCCGCCTCAGCAGGCCGGCCCGGGTTTGCGCGGCCTGGGCGGACGGCAGGTCGGCGTCGGTGTGAAAGGCCAGGACGCGCCGCCCTTCGGGCACGGACGCCGTATACCACCAGCCCCCTGCTTCGGCTTCGATCTGGGTGAGGCCGGATTGGCGGCCGCGGGCATCGGTGCCGTGGACGAAGCCGCAGACCAGCCGGTCTCGTACCAGACGCTCGGCGCCGAACCGGCGCAGCAGACGCGAGGCGCGCCCGCCGGCATCGACCAGCAGCGTGGTGCGGATCGGCAGGCGCCGGCCGCCCAGAGTGACCTCCATCCGCCAGGCGCCGGCTTCGTCGCGCCCGACTGCATGGGCCTGGGCCGGCGCCAGCAGGGCCGCACCGCGCGCGACTGCGGCGTCCTGCAGCAATCGGTCGAACCGGCTGCGGTCGAGATGCCAGCCTGGTCCGTCGAGGTCGCGCAGCGCATCGGCCTCGACCGGCCGGTCGCTGCCCCAGACTGACCGGCCGGCGTGGCACGGCTCGTGCCGCTGGTCCGAAAATGCCTGCCACAGCCCCATGTCGGCAAGCAGACGGCGGGCCGCGGCAGGCAGGGATTCGCCGATCCGCAGAGCCGCCGCGTCACGCCGTTCGATCATCAGGACACGGCGCGAGGGTGCCAGGTTGAGGGCGAATGCCGCCCCGGCCGGCCCGGCGCCGACCACGACGGCATCCGCTTCGACGATCATCCGACGGCAGGCGACCTAGCGGCGCAGCCCGCGCGGGAAGCGGCGCACCTTGTCGATCTTGGACAGATCGACCTCGCCCGGATCGCCGCCGAGGCCGGCACCGACGGAGACGACCGCCGATGCCGACCGGATCGTGCGGCGGACCGGGCGCTTTTGCGCCGTCGTCGCCGGATCCGCGATCGGGCGATGCTCGTCTTCGACCGAGATGAATTCCGGAAACAGCTGCCGGCCGACCGCATCGGTCGGACCGGGATTGACCTCGACCACGCCCAGATGGTCGAAGTGATGGATCATGTTGTTGATCTGATCGGTGTAGCTCGTCGTCCCGAGCGGTGCGATCCAAGCGGCCCGGTTGGCGAAAGCGGCGAGCCGCACCTGTTCCGGCTGGGTCGCATCCATCACGGTCGCGTAGTTTTGCCGCGTCAGCACCTGGTTCGGCACGCGCGCCGGCCAGAAGGTCGGGACATTGGGATCATAGGCAGAGCTATAGCCCGACCGGCAACTGGCGGTGTCGGTCTGCCATGGCACCGCCATCCAGCGGGTGATGCCGCCCGGCACCTGGCCGTAAAGCGGGCCGTTCGGGATGGTCATCGTGTCGCTCGACAGAATCTCGCCCATGCCGGGCTCGATCCAGCCCTCGGGCGCATGGTCGAAACGGAACGGCGCCATATACATCGTCGAAAAGCGGACCGGCCAGGTCATCTCGCAGCCGGGATGGAAGGCATCGGCCAGGCAGAATTCGAGCGCCGCCTTGGTCAGCATGTCGCCCTGCTCGGGCACCGGCACCTGGTCGAACTCGGTATAGATCGGCACTTGGCCCCAATCATCGTCGAACTCGCCGGCGACCCATTGGTCGAGCATCGAGAGCTGAGTCTCGGTGAGCGATGCGAAAGCCAGCGGCGTCGGCGGCGTCGGGATCGCCATGGCGTCGCCATAGACCCAGGGCCACGGCACCGGCGACCAGGAATCGGTCTGCGGATGGCGGAAGGAATTCTTCAGCACCCGGCGCCATTCCTGATTGGCCGGGCTCGGATCGTTCAAGCGCCGGACCCATTCGGCCCGAGTGAAATCGTTGGCGCTATGCCAGCCGAAGCCGGCGGCGAACCCGGCATTGACCCATTGCAGCCCGGTCAGCCGCTCGAACACCGGATAGATATCGTCGGTGAAGGACGGGCGTGGCGGCCGCGGCAGCATGCCGGCCTTGATCGCGACATCGCGCATCAAATCCCACAGGGTGCGGACGGATTTCTCTTGCGGCCCGTAATTGGGCGGCGCCACCACCAGCCAGGACGGCGTCACCGGCAATTCGGCCCCGGCATAGGTGACCTTGGCGGTGACCGGCCCGTCCGACACGTCGTCGTGCCAGCCTTCGTTGTTGGCGAAGGTGATGGCGATGGTGCCGTCGCAGGAGGCGGAAAAGCCGCGCCCGCCGGTGACCAGCAGCCGCGGATCGCCGTCGCACCACATCTTGCCGAGATAGACCGGCTCGCCCTGATGCATGAACCTGCCGGCGACCATCTCGCGGCTCTGCGGGCCGTGACCGGCATGGACCGTGTGCGGCCCGGCATCGAGGGTGAGCGCTGCGCGGTCGCCGACCGTCGCATTGCGCAAGGTGGTCGGGTCGGCCGAGGCTGCTTCCGGAATGTCGAGGGCGAGCTGGAATGTGTACCAGGCCGCCTTCTTGTTCGCGAGATGGACCGTCCAGGCGATGTCGGCGCCGGCACCGGGTGCGCTCAGCTCCTTGACGATCTCGCCCTTGGCGTTGCAGCCATAGATCCGGAACCGCGCCGCTTCGGGATAGAGCCGCCCGGCGGCATCGCGATAGGGGTTACGGCCCGGTGCGGGGTCGGCCATCTTCGGCTTCGGATGAGTGACTTCGGGCCCGACGACATATCCCTCCGGCGCGTTGCCGATTCGGGCGATGCCGATCGCCGGATAGATCACCGCCTGGACGATGCACTCGTCCTTTGATGGCGAGGCTGCGGCTTCGCGCGGTTTCTGCGGCTGCTCCAGCGGCTGGCCGTTGGCCTGATGGCGCAGATCGGCGCCGCTCTGATAAACGACCTTGCGGGCCGCCGCGATCGAACCGCGCGGCGTCTGCTCCACGGGCGTCCGCCAGATGTTGAAGGACAATTCCTGGCCGTAATCGGGCTGGCCGCGCCGGCTGACATCCTGCGCCGGCAGGACCAGCGTCGCCACCGGCTGATAGGGGAATTTGTCGGTCGGCCATTCCTCGGTCGCCTGGTCGAGCGGCGGGTCGGCCGATCTCGGCACTGCCTGGACCATGAAGGTGAAGCGGTATTCGTGCGACGCCAGCCGATGCTCGAGATCGGTGGCCAGGTAATCGGCATCGCCGGTCGGGACGTTGACCGCCGGCCGGCCCGGCGGCGGCGCCTCGGGCACCAGCATGTAGCGCGCGTAGTATTCCGGCCCGAAATCGAAGGGGAGGATCGCCCAATATCGGGTCGTGAGCACGCTGCCGTCGATCTGGGCCGACATCTTGTCCAGAATCGCGGCGGTCTTCGGATGCTGTGCCAGATATGTCGGATAATCCTTCAGCACCACGCCGGCATAGGTGAACTCGCACATGTCCCGGGCCGTGTCGAGGAAGAAGACCGGGTAGTTCTGCATGATGAAATCGGCGACGTTGCCGGTTTCGCCGAGCGCGTCGACCCCGTCGACACCCCATAGTTTGAGACCGATGCCGAGAGTTGAGCCCTGATCGGGCGAGGTCGGCCCGGTGTCGCTGGAAAAGCGGATCCAGGCCGGCAAGGATTGCTTGGCGAAGACTCCGACCTTCAGCTCCGGCGGCAAGTCCGGCCGCATGACCAGCGTGCCGGATGCCACGCCGTGCAGCTTGCGGAACACGGCGCGCTCGGCCGGGCGCTGGCCCAAGGCCAGGCGTCTCGCCTGGACGATGCCGACGAACATTTCGTCGAGCCGCGCCGTGGCGTCGGCGGCACAATCGAAACAGCCGGGAATGGACGTCTCATGCGTACTCATGCGTTTCCTCCGTACTCGACGCTGGGCGCCGTTTGTCCTTTGCTGGCGCGGAGGCATACGCGAGGTCGTTTGGGATTTCTATCTGAATCTGCAGGCCTGCGGAAACCTCAATCGTGACCAGCGGAACTTCTCGGAAACAGAGATTTGTCAGTCTCGGCGCCTTATCCCCTCGGAGCCTGGGCGCCCCGGTTGCGGCGGGGATTGCGGATCGTTAGAGTCTGGGGATGATCCATCGGCTTCCAACGCGGAGGAGCATTTTGGCGAGCGGCCTGGCGCAAGTGCTTCTCGGCGCCGATCGCCGGCGCGTCGCGTCCGCCGAGCCCGCGCCCGTTTCGGCGGGTCCACGCAAAGGGACGCTGCTCGTCATCGGCGGCGGCGACCTCGAGGCGGAAATCCAGGAAGCGGCGATCCGATTCGGCCGGGGGCCGGATGGCGCTCCGGCACGATGGGTCGTGATCCCGACTGCCGTGGCGGACGAGGAGTTGGCCCGGGTGAAGCCGCCGGATTTCACCGCAGGCGACGGCGCCGCGGTCACGGTTCTACACACCAGAGACCGCGGTGAAGCCGACAGCGCCGAGTTCATCGCCCCGCTGCTGTCGGCCACGGCCGTCTGGTTCGTCGGCGGCCGGCAGTGGCGTCTCGTCGATGCCTATGCCGATACGCGGACCGAGGCTGCGTTGCGAACCGTTCTCGACCGCGGCGGCCTGATCGCGGGGACCTCGGCCGGGGCGACGATCCAGGGCTCCTACCTCGTCCGCGGGGCCCCTGAAGGCAATGAGATCATGATGTCCCCGGGCCACGAGCGCGGCTTCGGCTACCTCGCCAACGTGGCCGTCGATCAGCACGTGGTCGTCCGCGGCCGCGAAAACGATCTGGCCCGGGTCGTGGCCGCCCATCCCGGGCTGCTCGGCATCGGCATCGACGAGGCCACCGCCATTGTCGTGCAGCAAGACCGGCTGAGGGTGATCGGGCGCAGCGTCGTCCTGATCACCGACGGTGCCGATCATGCCGGCCGGCCGTATTACACGCTGACGGCCGGCGCCCAATTCGATCTCGCCCGACGCACGATCGTGCCGGCCTGAGCAGCGGGCGATGCGCCCCTCTCGGCCATGCCCCCCTGGAAATCACCGTCGATTGGAGGTCGCCCACCGATGCGCACGCCCGCCTTTGCCCTCGTCTTCGCCGCACTCGTTCTGAACGTCGCCCGAGCAGCCCAGACTCCCGAAGACGCCTGGCGGCAAGCGATCACCCAGGAGAACACAGACTACGGGCAGGGGCCGCACGCGATGCTGAAAATCCAGGACTCGGCCTATCTCGCAGAGGGACAATCCGCCGAGTTGCTCGGGCGGATCGGCGAGCCGGACAGTTGGCACTGGAGCCGGACATCCGAGGCTCCGGGGACGCTCAGCATTTCGGTGAAGGACGGCAGGCTCGCCATCCTCTCTCGCGGCGAGCCCGTCGACCCTGGCCAGATCGCCCGGAGCGTCCCCGTCGACGAAGACGTCGATGTGACCGGCCAGCCGACCCAAGTCGCCGCCGGCGTCACCGGGTGGCGCCTCTTCGTCTTCAACCAGCAACATCCGGCCGCCAAGGGGTTTACCGGCGTCGCCTACTTTCCCTACGACCCGGCATTTCGCGTGACCGCTCAATTCCGGCCCGACCCGACTCTGCCGCCGCGGGTTTTCCGCACGTCGCGCGGGACCGACAAGCAGTTCTATCATGCCGGCGACGCCGTCTTCGCCTTGGCCGGCAAACCGATCACGCTGCCCTTCTATACCGGTGGCAACGATCCCGAACAAATCAAAGACATCTCGGCCTTCTTCACCGACGCTCTGACCGGCGGGGGCGCCTATGGCGCGGGACGCTACCTCGACGTGGTAGGCTTCGCCGAATTCCCGCCGACCACGGTCACCATCGACTTCAATTTCGCCTACAACCCCAACTGCGCGCGATCGTCCCATTTCACCTGCCCGATCGCCGTCGATTCCATCGATTTGCCGGTGATCGCCGGCGAGCGCGACCCGCATGCCGCAGACTGAGCGAGAGTGGGCGGGAGCGCGTCGCTGACGGCCCCATATCCTACCAGCCAGGGTCGATCCGATCGCCCGTCGGCGGCGGAATATCCCGCTGTCCGACACGGTGCCGTGTGGACGCGAGGCCGGACATCCGCCAGAGTGGTCCAGCCGTGCGTGCCCGCCTCGGCCGATAGCGGCAGAGGGCCGAGGCGAAGGGTCTCGGGCCCATCACGTCGGTGGGCGGAAAGAAGGGCTTCGACCGTGAAGAGCTTCGGCCGGAAGAATCTCGGGAGGAATCTGGCGCTCTGGCTCATCATTGCCATCCCGCTGTTTGTCCTCTTCCACCTGTTCCAGACCCCGTCGGCGCGGCATACGCTGCCGCAAATGGCCTATTCCGACTTCATCGCCGAGGTCGACGAGGGGCTGGTCCGGGAAGTTCATGTCTACGGCAAGGTCCTGAGCGGCCATCTCTCCGACGGCCGCGCCTTCACGACGAACGAGCCTGGTGACCCGAATTTGGTCCAGCGTCTGCTCGACGAGAAGGTGACGATCGAATCGGTCGAGCCGGACGAGAGTACGCCGACCTTTCTCAACATCTTGGTTTCATGGTTACCGCTCCTGGTCATCGCCGGCATGTGGTTCTACTACATCCGCCGGTGCAGGACCGATGGCGGCGGCACCTCACTCGACATCCAGGTCCGCCTGGAACAGATGGAGGCGCAAATGCGCGCGCTGAGCGCACAGTTGGGTGAGATCCAGAGCAAGGTTTGCGATCCGCCGAGCCGTGTCGACGAAGCGCAGGCCGATAACCGACCGCGTTCTTGACCATCGGAGGGCCGGCGTGCAGGGCCGGAACCCGGTTCCCGAACGAATGAGCGGGTCCGGCTCCTGCGGTCCGGATCACATTGGTGGCGCACGGTGCCGCCCGCCGGCGAGTGACGGTCGGGCGCGGGCGCCGGGCGGGTTTGGCAATGGAGATCGCGGAAAACGGCCGTTGGCGAGAACAACCCGCTCCGGCCTGCAGGAGGCGGGCGCCCAGCAGAGGATCGCCGTTCGGAAGGTCGAGATCGAGAATGCCGGAGCCGAACCCGGGATCAGGGCGGGTCGCGACCCGAAGCCTCGATGTCCGGCGGTTCGCTTTCGTCCGCCTCGGTCTCGGGCGGCCAGCATCTTCCGTAAGGCGAGCTCTGCACCCGGGTTCGGGCTTCTTCGAGCGCCC
>Ga0209274_10000306_pt1 | contig 33240 bp, 30 predicted proteins | sample HubBroMetageREF1_FD_188343 | JGI IMG/M metagenome (GOLD analysis project Ga0209274, IMG submission 188343) | Reference soil microbial communities from the Hubbard Brook experimental Forest, New Hampshire, USA - Hubbard Brook CCASE Soil... | ecosystem: Environmental > Terrestrial > Soil >...
GTGGCTCACGACATTCCTACCGGAGCGCTGGTGAGCGGGGCACCTGCGGTCGATCATAAGCTGTGGCTGAAATATTCGGCGATCCTGCCGAAGTTGCCCGAGATGGTGCGGGCTCTGCGGGGGAAGAAAAGTTCGGGATAATCACGGAGGACGCGGAGGCAGAGCAAGGGCTGAAGCCCTGTTCATCTATCTATAATCCCTATCGCGGCCCTGAAGGGCCACTCTTCCACGGTCGCTCTATCAGCACATTTCCCGTCGGCATTTGAGGCAAGCTCTCCTGAAGCGCTGTTTCAACCGTAGTTGCCTGTCGAAGCTCTTCCGGAAGGCCGCTTTCGATGGCGGCGCGGACTTTTTCCATCAGACAATCGCGGCTGCCGAAATCCTTCGGGTCAATCGGGGGATGAAAAATTACTTTCACCAATCCGGGCTTGATGGCGAATCTGGTTTTCGGCATGGCGTAGTGCGTGCCTACGATCGTCATCGGAACCACGGGAACGCCACACTCGACCGCCAAATAAAACGGGCCCTTCTTGAAGGGCAGCAGTTTGCCGTCAAAGGAGCGTTTGCCTTCGACGTAGATCGTCATGTTGAGGCCCTGATCGACTACCGCCTTCGCCGCGCGAACAGCCTCGATGCCGGCGTCCCGATTGCCGCGGTCGACGGGCACGAGCAACCCCATGCGCATGGCGCGGCCGAGGATGGGAACTTTGAATAATTCCTTCTTGACCATCACCGACGTGCGCCTAGGAATGAGCGGGATTTGAATCGGCGGGTCGATGTTCGAGACGTGATTGGTCATGAAGATATAACTGCGGGAGTGGTCAAAGTGATCGAGACCGACAGCTTCGACGCGCACTCCGGTGATCCAAACACCGGCCCATGCGCCCCACATGAACAGGCGGTACAAAACGCGGACGTCTCCCATGATGAAGGTCGCGGGAAAACCGATCAGAGCGGCCAGTGGAGCGGCCAGTGCCCAGAAGACCAGCATGGCGATGGTGCGAATCATTTTAGTCTTGCCTCTGTCAGTTCTGCCCCTGCGGTTTTGTCCCTGTCAGTTTTGTCCCAGTTGGCGCGGCCTCTGACGTCTGGGCGGTCGAGTTCTCTGCTTCGCCTTTCAGCCAGGCGGTGCGGTGCGCCCTCTGCTCGTCTGTAACCTGGTCAAGGTCCTTGAGCTCGTACGAGATTTCCTGGCGCCTGCCGACTTTCCACTTCAGCTCGCGCTCGCTTCCGCGACGGCTGCGAACCTTCACGGAGAGAGTGTCGCCGGGATTCAGGCTTGACAATTCCTGGCGAGATTCCTGACCGGCGGCCTTGCCTTGCAGTTCGACGATCGTGTCGCCGACCTGCAGGCCGGCATGTTCGGCCTCACTCCCAGGTGTAACAGCTGCGACGGACATGGGGCCATCAAAGTTGCGCGATGCGATGAAACCCGCGTCGACGACGGTGTTCGGGACGGCCTCCACACGCAGGCCGACCGAGCGAAAGAAATCATCCCAGGGAATTTCTTCGGTTCCGGCTACATATTTTGTGAAGAACGAGCTTAGATCAGCGTGGGTGACGGCTTCGGCGGCCTCGCGAACCCCTTCGGAATCATTGAAGAACCGGCCCTTTTTGGCGTAGTTCTGGTTCATCCATCGCAGAACTTCGCGCAGGGATGCCTGCCCGTGGCTGGCGTCGCGCACCGCGAGGTCAAGCATCTCACCGAGCAGTTCGCCTTTGTCATAGTAGGAGATGCTGCGCTCGGGGCGGCGGTAGTAACTGTTGCCTTCGAGCCAGGCATCGAGGCTGGACTCTTCCGCCGACTGCGTGAGATGCGCGGGGCGGCGCTCGAGTTCTGTGATCTCTTCGCCCAGGTGCGAAAGAAACTGTTTTTCGTCAACCAGGCCAGCGCGCAGCTGAATCGTGTTCTCGACCGTGCTGGTGACGCCCTCGCTGAACCACAGCGCGCGCGTGTAATTTTCCTTCGTGTAATCGATGGGCTCAAGGGTTTGCGGTCGAATGCGCTTGACATTCCATAGGTGAAAGAATTCGTGTGCGGTGACGGCAGTCAGAGGATACAGAGACTGCTTTATCGTATCGGCATTCAGGTCGATGGTTGTCGAGTACGCATGCTCCATGCCGCCGCCAGCCGGGCCGCGCGGGAAATGGTAGATGAACATGTAGGTGTCGAAAGGACGATCGCTCATCCAACTGACGGCCGCGGCGACAATTTTGTGCAGCGTGGCAACAATCTTTGCCATGTCGTAGTCGGCGTAGTCAGCGTCGACGATCACGCGGAAATGGCCGCCGGCCTCGTCGAAGTCGGCTTCTTGGAAGTTTCCGATCTCGACCGGCGAGTCGACCAAGCGGTCGTAATTCGGGGCGCTGAACTCGCCGTCGGAAACCAGGTTCAAAGGAGTGGCAATGTGCCAGCTTTCGGGAATGTGGCTAAATCGCAGGGTCAACGGAGCAGAGCGCTCGTCAGTGGGATACATGAGAATCTGCGCCATATTAAAAAACGCGTGGTGCGGATTAAGCTGCGCGCCGAATGGTCCAGAGGAATCGGCATAGATCTGATATTCAACGATCGCGCCGCCTTCCGCGCCTTGAAACTGCCAGCGGCTCTTGTCGAGTTCGCGTACCGGAAGCGATTTGCCGGACCGATCTTTGGCGCGTACCCAATTCACAAACTGGGCGAAGTCGCGAACCTGATACAAGGCGTTCCAAACGGGCAACTGGAGTTCGCGCTGCGCAGCGCCAGCGGGTAAGATGATTTGCACTTCGACCAAGTGCGACTCGGGCGAAGAGAGATCGACGGTGTAAGCGACTGAGGCTGGCGGCTGCGTGAGTTGTGACTGCGCGAGCGACGTCAACGACAAGGCGAGAATTGCTGCGCCCAGCGCCCGCTGCAGAGATCTCCAACCCATTTTGTGAAAAGGGTTCATCGCTTCCCTGCCAGTTCCCGCAGACGTGCGGGCAGTTTTTCATAAATTCCACCGAAGCCGCCGTTGGAGAGAATGGCTACGACATCGCCGCTGCGCATTTCAGGGGAGACGGTCTCGACGATCGCATCGGCATCGGCTAGAAGCCGCGCCCGGCGGCCGTTTCGCTCGATCTCTGCGGCAAGTGCCGACAACTCCAAACGCTCGTTCTCCGGGACAGCTTCCGAACGGAACACACCTGCGACGATCACTTCGTCGGCCTGGGCCAGGCTGCGCGCGAGGTCCGTTTGCAGAACGCGGCGACGCAGCGTGTTGGAACGCGGCTCGAGAATCGCCCACAGCCGCGCACCGGGGTAACGCCCCCGGAGCGCCTTTAGCGTTCCCGCGATCGCAGTCGGGTGATGAGCAAAGTCATCGATGATGGTGATGCCGTTGACCTGCGCCTTCACTTCGAGGCGACGCTTCACGCTCTGGAAAGCTTTCAACGCGGCAGCGATTGTTTCTTTTGGGACGCCATAGGACGCCGCGAGCGCGGCGGCCGCCGTGGCATTCCAGACGTTGTACTCACCGGCCAGAGGAAATTCGAGATCGGCCCAGGGCTGGCCGTCATGCAGCACAGTCCACGAAGTGCGCGCAGGTTCGAAGTGCAGGTTGGTGATCTTCCAGTTGGCGCGCGGCCCGACGCCGTAGCGCTCGACGGGGCAGAACGCCTTGGCCAGACACCGGTCCAGGCTTTGCTCGGAACCCCGGCTTTCCGTGGCTTCGCCGGTGAAACCGTCGAAGGCCACGATTCGTCCACGGCGCGGAATCAGATTCACCAGGCGTTTGAATGCGGTTTCGACGGCATCGAGATTTTTGTAGATGTCGGCGTGATCGAACTCGATCGAGGTCAGAATCACCGAGTCCGGAAAGTAATGCAGAAACTTTGGCCCTTTGTCGAAGAAAGCGGTGTCGTACTCGTCGCCTTCGAGAATGAAATGCCTGCCGGCGCCTAGATGAAAGCTGGACCCGAAATTCTCGGCGATGCCGCCGATCAGAAACGAGGGTTCGAGTCCGGCAGAGTGAAAAATCCAGGCCAGCATGGAAGTCGTTGTGGTCTTGCCGTGAGTTCCGGCCACGACCAGCACTTCTTTGCCACGAAGAAATTCGTCGTGCAGCAACTGCGGCAAGGAACAGAACGGAATGCGCTGGTCGAGGACGTGCTCCAGTTCAACGTTGCCGCGCGACATGGCGTTGCCGACAACAACCAAATCGGGCCGGGGATCGAGATTCTTTGGATCAAACGGCTGCGCCACTGGAATGTCCAACTCTCGCAGAAAATCGGACATTGGAGGATAGGCCGCGGCGTCGGAGCCGGCTACCTGAAATCCGCGTTGCTGCAGCATGCCCGCCAGCGAGGCCATGGCGGTGCCGCAGATGCCGATCAGGTGAATGTGTTTTTTCTTGCTTAACGCGTCTGTAATTGATGTACCTCGGGGGCTAAAGCCCCGCCATCCATAAAGACCCGTGATCGCAGCGCTCGAATCTCTGCGCCACCCAAAATCAACATCATTCCAAGTCAATCACTGCAGACAGAATCTTTCTTGCTTTCTGAAAAGAGTCTTTATTTTTCCCGGAATCCTTTCAGCCGTCCGGAGTGACTGCGGATTCCAATATTCTCAAAGTTACATGTCCGCCGCGCACTGCCAGCTTCGCGTGCACTCCGAAAGGAAGCGTGATGTTGCTCGATGTGACGTGACCTGACTTTACTCCGAAGGCGACTGGCACACGCAGGTCGCCGACGATTCGAGCGATCACATCCTCCAGAGTGTAATCCTGGTTCGCGGATTGCGCGCAGTCGAGCATTTCTCCGAAGATGATGCCGCGCACGCCGTCTAGATGTCCGCCGAGTTTCAATTGCATCAGCATTCGGTCGATCTGAAAAGGCTTGGCGGCAATATCTTCGAGGAACAAAATCGTGCCCTCAGTCTTGATTTGGTAGGGCGTGCCCAAGGATGCGACCAGGATCGAAAGACATCCGCCGTATAAAATCCCTTCGGCGTCGCCTTCGACGAGCCCGCTGGCGCCCGTGCCCAGAGCCACATCCCACGGTGTTGGGCTCGAGACTGCGGCTTGCCATGACGTTAGGTCGACTCCGTTTTCGTGCGACCAATCCTTGGCCACCATCGGACCATGAAAAGTGATGAGGCCCGCGGCGTCGTGGAAATAAGTCAGCAGTGTGGTGACGTCGCTGTAGCCGACAAAAATCTTGGGATGCGCTTTGATTTTCTCGAGATCAACTTCTCTTAACAGATAATTGGCGCCATAGCCACCGCGCGCGCAGACGATCGCCTGGACGTCGTCACGCATGAACATGTCTTCTAACTCGCGCGCTCGGCGCTCGATGGAACCGGCAAAATAAAGATCTTTTTCAAGAATCGAGTCAAGATAAACCGGCCGGTATCCGGCGCTCCGCAGCGCCTCGCATCCCGCTTCCAGGTCAGCCCGCTTCACGTTGCTGGCGGGCGCGATGACACCGACGCTATCACCGGGGCGAAGGACTGGTGGTTTTACGGGTTGACGGTTGGATGAAGACATTGATTCGCAGGCTTTCGCATCCGGTGAAGCAGCCCCAACGTTCAGCAGTTCAGTGTTTCAGCTCAGAAAGAACTCTCCCCGGCACAACAGTCGCGCCGGGCCTCGCAGCATAACTTTACTGCCAACGGTGCGGACCGTCTGAATTCCTCCGGGCGCGTTGACTTTGACCGGTGAAGCCGCACGGCCCGTCGCGATTGCGGCTACTGCCGAGGCGCAAGAGCCGGTGCCGGAAGACTGAGTTTCCCCGACGCCGCGTTCGAAGAAGCGTGCCCTGACGTCGTACTTGCTGTCCACGGCAACGAATTCAACGTTGACTCCGTGCTGGAAGTGGGGATGGCGCTGGATTTCAGCCGCGCGTGCGCGCCAATCGGGAGTGAACTCGGGTACGAATACGACATAGTGTGGATTGCCGATTGATACGGGAAGGCCGCGGACTTCCTTGCGTACTTCGCCGGCGCCCATCTGCAGCGCGAGTTCATTTTCGACGACGGCCTCGCCCATTTCGATTTCAAACTCATACTCGGCGTCTTTGCGCGCGGTTAACTGGCAGATTTTCATGCCTGCGCCAGTCAGAATCGAAATCCGTTCCTTGCTGAGCTGGGCGCAAACGTGGGCCGCGACGCAGCGCGTGCCATTACCTGAAATTTCGGCCGAAGAGCCGTCCGCATTGATCAGGCGGATTTCCACATCGGCGGTGAAGTGGGGAAGCATCCATTCCACTCCATCGGCGCCTACGCCGTTGTGCCGGTCACAGATACGGCGAGTGAAGGCTGCGACATCTTCTGGAGCGAGAGCGGCGTCAATCAACAGAAAATCGTTGCCGCAAGCGCTGGCTTTCACGAACGGAATGGTGCGGACGGCCGTCTTCACTCGCGCTCCACCCGGCCGAGGGAAGTTACGGAGCCCAGCACCGATGAGGCCTTCAACATTCGCAGCAGGTCCATCTGCTCGCGGTTGCAGCCGTCGACATCGAATTGCAGGCGAACATGCATGCCCGTGCTACTGCTGATTACGTTCTGCATCATCCGATGATGAAATTCCAGGATGCGACTGACCTCGTTGCTAATGCTTTCAACACTGGCACCCGTGACTTCGTAACTGGAGAGCAGAATCTTGAGATTGAACGTCTCCTCCAAATGCCCCAGCACAAACAGCGCCAGAAACACTACTCCGGTGGCAAAGATCGCGGTCAAGTAAAGGCCGCCGCCCGCAGCCATACCGATGGATGCGACGACGAACAGAGTGGCGGCGGAAGTTATACCAGAGGTGAGGCCGCGAGTATGCAGAATCGAGCCGGCTCCAATGAAGCCAATCCCGGGAATGATCTGGGCGGCGATCCTGGCTGCATCGGAAGGTACGCCGGCCAGTTCGGACGAGAGCACAGTGAACAATGCTGCGCCGAAGCAAATGAACAGGTTGGTACGCAGCCCAGTGGGGCGGTGATTCAATTCGCGCTCCAGGCCGATGATGCCGCCGAGAATGGCGGCTAGCACGAGTCGAGTCAGGGTGCTTCCGACGACGCCACTCGCCATCTCCCGGTGCAGCAAATCGATGAAGTGTTGCCAGTTCATGTTTTGTCGGAACTTGTTTTGCAGATTGCCTTTTGTTGAGTCCTGGGCCCTGCACCTCGCACGAAGCAGGCTTCCGATGGCCGGATTTTACCACCGCCGTTGCGCGCTCCATCGTTACCTGCGTGATTACCGCGCGCCGATTATCGGGCCCGATAGATCGTGGCAGGCGCCTGCTCTGAGGTGTGAATTACTACAAGGGCTTGCAGATGCCTGGCTTGGACAGCCTGCCAGACGCTGTCGCCTTGGAAGGCAATCACGTAGTCGGCATACCGCGCGGGATCGGCCAGGGCGCGCTCCCACAAACCGTCAGGGTCGGCCGGGTGTTTCCAGGTACGATGGTTGCCTTCGTTGATGACGTGCTGGAGCGGAATTCCGGCCTGCTGCAGCGCTCCCACGTGATCGCCCAGGTACATGAGCAGCGTAGAATCGCGGGGTAGCTTTTCGAGCCAGATCGCGAGTTGGGCTTCGAGTTGATTCCGGCTGCGCATGTTGACTTGAGCCTCGACCAGAGAAACCGGCCCGGCGCGCCAGACGGAGGCGTAACTCGCGGCCACCAATGCGAACAATCCCAATGCGCACACGACGCGGGTGCGCGGACGCAAGACTTCAATGCGAGCGACTCGATGGACGAGAATGGCCAGCGCTGCGGCGAAAGCGGGGAGCAACTGCAATCCGTAACGAACGTTGTAATGGGAGAACGGCCACCAAGCTGGAACGAAAATTGGCACGCCACCATATGCTACGGACAGCGCGTAGAAGGGTAAGGGGATGAGCAAGAAGAGCAACGGCCAAGTCCGGGGCTGGAGCGTCTCGGCCGATTTTGGCTCGGTGCCAATGGGGACGGTACGAGAAGTCAACGCGGCGGCTGCAACTCCTGCGAGAGCGAGCAAAAGCCACGCTCGCTGCAGCCATTGGTTTTCTGCCACGTTGGTTTCGGCAGACTTCAGAAAATACATCTCTGCCAGAATCGGATTGCCACTGCCCGGATGTCCTGGATTGGCGCCGCTCTGCGTGCGGCGTTCGATTGCCTTTGCGGAATAAGGTCCGTTGGCGAACTCGAGCGGATTGCGATAGACGATCCCGTTGTAGACGAGCCAGAGTGATGGCGCGGCCGCCGCGATCAGGATGAACCTCACGACGGCGGCTCGCGGAAAAGATCTTGCGGATGTTCTCTTCGTGGGAATAGCGGTGGGAATAGCACCGAAGATGCTCAACAGCACGACAGTTGCTGCCATCGCTGCCGCCAGGAGCCATCCGTCGTAGCGCGTCAGACAAGCAGCTGCGAGACATAGGCCGCACTTCGTAAGGGCCTTCGCATCGCCGCGCATGCACTCGCTGAAATAGACGACAGCCCAGATGAAGAATGCCAGATACAGCGCCTCGCCCATGGCAGTGGTCTGCATGTAGATCAGATTAGGATTCGCGGCGTACACCAGTGCCGCTGTCCACGCGGCCAGGCGCGCGGCTGAGTCCGGTACGGCATTGCGAGAGAGAGCGCCGCGAACCAGCCGAAATATTCCGACCACACCAAACACATACGCGACCATGGAGGGGATTGAGCCGCCCACGCCACGCTGCCACATTTCGTTGGAGAGCAGAAAAGGGATCATCAGCAGATGCGGCAGGGGCAGCCACACTGTGCCGAGTTGCAACAGGCCGGGAGTTTGCGAATCGAAGACGCGGCGCGCGATGTTCATGTGCGCGACCGCGTCACCATAGAGCAAAACATCGCCGCGTTGGAAATACGCGAGGAAGGAGATAACGGAAATGCAAGTCGCGAGCCAGATCAGCAGCCTGACCTCAGAGTCCCACGGACTGGGAGGAGCGATCTTCATCGGCTTGGGCATTTGCGGCTTCTGCATATTCCATTGGGTAAAGAGCCTTACGGCGCGGCTAGAAGCCACGCCCTTTCAAACCAAGACAGAGTCAGACTCTCTCTGCAGCCTCAGCATTTTGTGGCGCATCCGCGCGGCCCTTTGCCGGGAAACTACTCGAGGTGCGTCAGTTCGCGAAAGATCTGAAAGCGCGCATCGATTTCTTCCCTGGTCAGCGATTGCAGGCGCTCGGTGCCGAAGCGCTCGACGGCGAACGATCCCATAACGCCGCCGTAAAATAGAGCACGCTTTAGAACTTCACGGCTTAATTCCTCTTGCGACGCGAGATAGCCCATGAATCCGCCGGCGAAGGAATCGCCCGCGCCAGTCGGGTCTTTCACCTCTTCGATCGGCAGCGTCGGAGCGCGGAAGGGGTGACGGCCGATACCGAAAGCTCCCTCGCGAAAGAAAATGGTCGCGCCGTATTCACCATGCTTGATAACCAGCGCCTGCGGTCCCATAGCTAGCACCTTGTTCGCAGCCCGTGGCAGGTTGGTTTCCCCAGCCAGCATTTTCGTCTCGGTGTCGTTGATCAAAAGAACGTCCACGAGTTTCAGGGTTTTGCGGAGTTCCTCCGGAGCGCCCTTGATCCAGTAATTCATAGTGTCGCAGCCGGTCAGGCGGACGCCGCTCATCTTGCGGCGCACGTCGGCTTGCAGGGTGGGCTGGATGTTCGCAAGAAAGAGGAACTCGGTGTCTTCGTACTCCTTCGGAATGCGTGGCTGGAAGCCTTCGAAGACGTTCAGATCGGTAAAATCCGTTTTCGCTTCGTTGAGGTTTTCGCCGTAAGTTCCGCCCCAGCGAAAGGTCTTCCCTTGGGCGCGCTCAATCCCTCGAATGTCGATTCCACGCTTCAGAAAAACCTGTTCCTGTTCGGCGCCGAAGTCTTCCCCGACCACGGCCACGATGCGTACCTGGGTGAAATAGCTCGCGGCGAGCGAAAAGTAGGTTGCAGCTCCGGCCAGAATTCCCTTCACAGTGCCCGAAGGCGACTTGACGTCATCGTATGCAACTGAACCGACTACGAGAATACTCATGCTGGATAAAGTTCCTTTTCAATCTCTGAGCTGTTGGCGGATGCGTGAAAGGCATCAACCACGAAGGGCACGAAGGTTCACGAAGGCAAAACTCCTATTTGTCTGCCGCCTTCGCTTGCAAATACTTTCCCAGGATCAGTTTTAGCTTTTTCTTTGTTGCCGGAGGGATCATCTTGCGATCCGTCAGAATGGCGTGGGTCAGTGCCGAGGCGCATTTGCACGAGCGCTCGCGCGGCATCGCGGCCACCGTCTCGCGGACTACTTTGGTCGCGTTCTCGGCATTCTTGAGCAGTACGGCCACGATCTGATCGACGGTCACAGAATCGTGATGTGGGTGCCAGCAGTCGTAATCGGTCACCATCGCCACCGTTGCATAACAGAGTTCCGCCTCGCGCGCCAGTTTCGCTTCCTGCAGGTTGGTCATGCCAATCACGTCTGCACCCATGCCGCGGTAGACGTTCGACTCCGCCTTCGTAGAAAACTGAGGGCCTTCCATGCACACATACGTTCCGCCCCGCTTGCCGACAACCCCAGCTTTCTTACACGCGGACTCGACCACGCCTGCGAGTTCGCCGCAAACGGGATCGGCGAAGGCGATGTGCGCCACCACGCCCCCACCGAAAAAAGTATCGATGCGATGGCGCGTGCGATCGAAAAATTGGTCGGGGATGACGAAGTCGAGCGGCTTGTGCTCCTCTTTCAGCGAACCGACGGCCGAAATCGAAACGATGCGCTCGACCCCAAGCTGCTTGAAGCCGTGAATGTTGGCGCGGAAATTTAGTTCGCTGGGCAGGATGCGATGGCCGCGTGCATGCCGCGCCAGGAACGCGACTTTACGCCCTTCAAGCGTGCCGCACACGTAGGCGTCGGAAGGCGCGCCAAACGGCGTCTTCACGCGTACTTCTTTCACCTTGGTCAGACCGGGCATGGAGTAGAGCCCGCTGCCACCGATAATTCCGATTTCCGCTTGTGGCAATCCCCCTCCAGAGCGCCCCGCTCGCACGCGAGTCAAACCGGTGATTATACAGGACGAGAATTCCAGCCCGTACCCGGCGGCACTTGCGCGACCGCGCCACCGAGGGAGCGGCCGCACGATTAGCGCTACAATTTCGGAATGAGATGCTGCCGCGCGGGCTGTGCGATCTTGATGCTTTGCTGGTTCGCCAGCGCTCAGGAAAAGACCGCTTCGGCGCCTCAAGTCGTCACCGTTCCACTCACCATCGACCATAATCGCGTCGTCATTGAAGTGAGCGTATTGCTATCCAACGGCGCGATGCACCGCGTTCATGCGTGGGTCGACAACGGCACACCCGATCTCTACATCTCCAGGCGTCTCGCCACCAGCATGGATTGCAATGGCCAGATTTGCCTAGGTACGGCACCGGTAGAAATGACCATCGGAGGCATGACCATCCCGCTGGGCGGACGAATTCCAGGAACTGGAATCAAGGAAGCAAATATCCTGCTTAGGTCCGACGCCGCAACTTCAGTCATCGCCTCCGGCATGAACGCGGAGATCAATATTCCCTCGACTGTGCTCCGCCACTACGATGTACTCATCGACTTCCCGGACCACAAGTTTTCGATCGGCGCGCCGGGGACGATTCATTTCCGCGGACCCGCCGGCAAAGTTCAGATCAATTCAGAGAACGGCCTGATCCAGGTTCCCAGCCAGATCGAGAAAAAGAAATTAACTCTCGCACTCGACCTGGGAGCCTCGATTAGTTTTCTCTCTGCGGAAATGTTCGACACACTATCGGCTGCTCACCCGGACTGGCCGCACATGACCGGCGCCGTGGGGCCGGTCAACGTGTGGGGAGCGGACGAAGAAACGAAGTCGCGAGTGATGCGGATCGACCGCTTGCAGTACGGGCCGCTGTTTCTTACGGACGTCGCCGTGGTGGCGCTGCCAACGAACCACGTCGATTTCCTTGAACCGCCCACGAGAGAATCTGAGGTCGGCATTTTGGGATCGAGCGCGCTGCTCAACTACCGAGTCGGAATCGACTATGCCCACTCGACGGTCTACTTCGAGTTCGGCCGCATGTTCAGCTTTCCTGATTTTGATGTCATCGGACTCATGCTACGCCCAGAATACGACGGGGGATTCACGACTCTCGGCGTCGCAGACTTCGAGGGGAAGCCGTCGCTGCCAGCGGGGCCAGATGGCGTTCGGGCCGGAGATCATCTTATCGCGGTCGATAACATTCCGGTTGGTGGGTCCACTCTTGGTCAGGTATGGAATATGCTCGGGGGAACGCCGGGACAGGAACGCACTTTGACTATTGAGCGCGGGGGCAGGCAATTCACCGTTGCGGCGAAGGTGCAGCACTTCCTAGGAGAACTTCCGGACGAGGACGAAAAAGGGCGCAAGAAAAAGAAGTAGCGAAAGTCTGGGTGAGGCCTCGGTCCGAGACTCGCCCGGATCCCGCGCCGCGCGAAGAACGCTTGCTCGGGATGACAACCTTGTCGGGCCACTGCTCGGGATTTGTTTACTTCGGAGACAACGGCGCTGCGAACACTTCCCGTTCGAGGGTTGCCGTTGTGGCCTCGTCCAGGCTTTCGCTGACGAGAACCGTGTCGCCTTGCTCCTCAATCACGACCGGGCCTTCCTCTGTGGTCCAGGCGTGGCGACCCTTCAGCAGTTCGATTTTGGAGTCGGCGTTCGGCGCGGCGGATTGGTCCGGAGCTGGAGTTCCAGTCTCTTCCGCTTTCTTGTAGCGCTGCTGCAGCGAGTGGGCATAGATGGCGGCGAACTCTGCGGCCTTGTCGGCGCTGGACCAGCGCGAGACATAGAGCAGAGCCAGAGGCGCATCCACCACGACGTCGGCGTGCGGATCCGGCTTGGGCTTCGCGGCATAGTAATATCCGCCGCGCCATTCGGGATATAAACGTTTCGACAGCGGCTTGCCTGAGTACTGTTCTATCAGAACGGCCACATCGAACTCGCCCATCGCACCGATATCGAATTTCTCGTAGTTCTTGAAGTCGTGTTTGAAATCGGGGACGGGCATGGGTTCGATCTTTTCCCGCGATAGATAAGTGTCCGGTTCCATGATCTGGCGCGTGGTGTGCGGGGGATTTTGCAGCACGCCGGCGAACGCCTTTTCCTTGCCGCCCTTCTGCATCAGCTTGACCACAAATTCCATTCCATAGCTGTAAGGAAACGTGAGCGACTCTTTCATGAAGATGGGTGCGTCATTGAAGACTTTGGTGCCGGACGTGCCCGTGAGTGTCTCTTCGACCATCTGGTCAACCAGCGCCGGAGAGTCGACGATGGTGTGGCCGGTCGGAGCAATGGCGTATTGAAACATCATGGCCTGGGCCTGGCCTTCGATAACGGCTTCGCGGGCGTTGTCGATTTCGTCATTTTCGATGTCGGCGGGGGTCGGGTCTTTTCTAGTTTCGGCGAGATCTCTTTCGCCTTTCTTCATCCATCTTTCGAGGCCGATTGACTGATCTTGGAGCGCGTGCGTCAACTCGTGGGCCATGACCGGTTCCTGCTCTTCCATGGGCACCCAGTCGAGCAGATTCACGGTTTTTGTCTTCGGATCGTAGTAGCCGGCCACCTCTTCGCGCAGAAGCGCGACCAGAAACGTCTCCAAATTGAAATCGCGCGGAAGCAGCCCGAATTTCTTGAGCACAAGTTCGGACCGCCGGAGGCGCTTGGTGTCCTCGTCGTCCATGTGCTTGGTGAGAAAGGAAACGACCTGGTCCCGGCTGGTCAGCTTGCGTTTGATCTCCCGTTTGATCGGCAGACCGGTCTGCTTGCTGTCGAATTCCAGAATTTCGTCCACGGAGTGGAACAGTTCCTCGGCTTGCCGGGGAGTGATCTTGACTTCCTCTTTCGGAGGTTCTGGCGTTGGCTGCGCTGGGTTGGATTGCGGGGTCTGCTCTGGTGCGGGAGCAGCACTTTGGCCCGACTGCTTTTGATCCTGGGGTTGCGCGGGCTGTTGCTGAGTCTGTTGCGGAGCGGGAGTCTGCGCAGCCTGATCTTGCGCCTTGGACCAAGGTACGCCTGCGGCAAGCAGACCAACCGCTAAAAACAGCCGAATAGTCTCCGCGGCCCGCCCTTTAAGTTTATTCATGCAGATTGAGTTTATACGCTTCCTTATACTTCTCCCTGATGACCACTATCAAGCCCATCAATCTCTGGACGTCGAAGGACCATGCCCGCGACTATCTGGAACGCGCCGACTCGATTTCCCATCGCTCTGAGGGAGAGTCGGCACTGGTGGAATTCATTCCGCCGAGCGCGCGGCGCATTCTCGACCTGGGTTACCGGCGACGGACGGCTGCTGGCTCTGGTTCGGGAGCAACTGGCTCGGCGCGGGCACTCTGACACCGAAGCCGTGGCCGTCGATTTTTCTCCGACCATGCTCGACGAGGTTCGCAAGCGGTTCGTCGGGGAATCTTCTGTGAGCGTCGTCACTCACAATCTTGACGGGCCGCTTCCCTCTTTGGGCAGATTTGACGCCGTTGTCTCCAGTTTCGCGATTCATCATCTCGTTCATGAGCGCAAGCGGGCGCTTTATGCTGAGATTCACGGCCTGCTGAAACCGGGTGGCGTTTTCTGCAATCTGGAGCACGTGGCCTCGCCGACCCCTCGGCTGCACCAAGAGTTTCTGGAGGGCATCGGATTTACGGTCGAAACCGAAGACCCTTCGAACAAGCTGTTAGATGTCGAAACCCAGTTGGGATGGTTGCGCGAGATCGGCTTTGTGGACGTGGATTGTTGCTGGAAGTGGCGGGAGTTGGCGCTGCTGGTGGGGCGGAAGACTTAACTTTCATTTCGCGCAAATTGTCATCCTGAGCGGAGCGGGAAGTGCGCGAAGCGCACTTCCCGCACAGTCGAAGGACCCCGCGCGCGCCGGCAGCGCCGCAGGCCCGTCCAGAGTTTCTGATTTAGACGCCGACTGCGTAGCGAGAACTCCCTGACACTTTGGCGTGCGGGATTGCTGTGCGGGGGGTCCTTCGGCTGCGTGGACCGATTCGCGTTTGCGAATCGGTCCACTTCGCTCAGGATGACATGACTTGAGGCTTCAGGAACGACCGATGAGGGTTGCGACCCATTCTCCCGCTTCCCGCGTCCCGAGTAGGCCACCGATATCTTGCGTGGTTTTCTTTTGGTGGACAGCCTCAAGTACCGCAGCCTCGATCTTGTCTGCTTCCTTCGTTAATCCCAAGTGCCCAAGCATCATCGCGGCGGTCAGAATCGCGCCAAAGGGATTTGCCATGTTTTTCCCGGCGATTGGCGGAGCCGAACCATGGACCGGCTCGAACATCGACGTCTTCCCGGGATGAATGTTCCCGCTGGCCGCCATGCCGAGGCCGCCCTGCAGTCCAGCAGCGAGGTCGGTAATGATGTCGCCGAACATATTATTTGTGACGATGACGTCGAACTGGCGGGGGTCGCGGACCATCTGCATGCAGAGCGCGTCGACGTACATGTGCTGCGCGGTGATTTGCGGGTATTCGCCGCTAATTTCCTTGAACACGCGCTGCCACAGGCCTCCGGCGTGGGTCATGGCATTGGACTTGTCGCACATCAGCACTTTGTTGCGGGGCGAGCCGTCGAGTTTGGCGTGGCGTTCGCAATATTGGAAGGCGTAGCGGATGATGCGCTCGACGCCTTTGCGTGTGTTGATGTCTTCCTGCGTGGCGATTTCGTCGGGGGTTCCCTGCTTGAAAACTCCACCGGCATCGGTGTAAACGCCCTCAGTGTTCTCACGGACGACGACGAAGTCAATATCTTTCGGCTCGATTCCTTTCAGTGGACAGAGCGCCGCGTCGAGCAGGCGGACGGGCCGCACATTCGCGTAAAGATCCATCTTGAAGCGCATGCCGAGCAGAATCTCTCTGGCATGGATGTTGGTTTTGACCCGCGGGTCGCCGAAGGCTCCGACCAGAATCGCGTCGAAATCGCGAGCGAGCATGGCGAATCCATCGGGAGGAACGGTGACGCCGTCGCGCAGGTAGCGATCGGCGCCCCAGTCGAAATCGGTCAATTCAACCGGCGCGCCGGAGGCCTGAATGACCTTCACGGCCTGGGGAATGACTTCCTGGCCGATGCCGTCTCCGGGGATGACGGCGATGCGTTTCTTTTGCGAGGCTGTTAGAGAATTCATAGTTGAACGAACAACTAAGTTACTCCGATGCGGCACGTGGTCACTATCCGGCCTTATCAATTGCTTCAAGAAACCGAGCCGGTGGAAGGTAGCCGTGCTCCTCTATGTAGTGGACAATCAGCACCGGCGCGGCATATGTGATCCCGTCGGATGCGACTCGGATCTCACCGTTGCTCGATCGTTCGGCTGTCCATTTCGCCCAATGGCTTTCCGGGTCGACAAGTTTACGGTTACCCCTATCCGTAATATACGTTTTGATTAGGTCTTTGGGCTGAGTGCAGACCTCACAGGTGTGTGTTCCCCGATAAAGCTCCACCGGCTCGGTTGCCAACAACTTCATCTTTTCGATCAGCCGACCATCAACATATCCCTTTGGAAATGGATGTACCCCGTCTAACCAGCCCACGTGGACCACACCTGGGTGCGGGAAACGTCCATACGAATAGGGCGCGAGATCGGGGAAATATGCCACGGTAGACTTACTGGCCACCGTCGTGTTCAAGTTTCAATACGCCGGGTCGACCTTTCATTGCTACTCCACTCGGGAATATACATGTGGCGCCCTGTTCCTTCCAGTCCGCTGCCGGTGGGTTCACCGGCCCTGCCGCACAGAGGCAGGAAAGCTAACACAATCGCTATAATCGAACTACGCCTATCGAATGACAGCTTATGGGACAGACGGCTCTTCAAATTCATGGCGAGGGATTGGGCGCTGCCAGCGAGTATCGCGGCGCGACGACGGCGGCGCACTTCGGTGACCCGCAGGCTGAGTTTGCCGCCTTGCGCAGCGGTTGTGGCGTTTATGATCTGGGATTCCGGGCCAAGATTTCGCTCACCGGCGGCGATCGCGTGCGCTGGTTGAACGGGATGGTTACTAACAATATTCGCGACCTGGCCGTCGACCGGGGTGTGTACGCTTTCTTGCTGAATCCGCAAGGGCACATACTGGGAGATATCTACGCTTACAATCGTGCTGACAAATCCAGCGAGTCGATAATGGTTGACACCGACTGCGGGCAAGCGGAAAAGATTCTGGGGACGTTTGACCACTACATCATCATGGATGACGTTGAGGTCACAAATCTTAGCGAGCAACTTACGGCGCTGGGGATTGCTGGGCCGAAGTCGCAGGCTGTTCTGGCGGCAGCCGGATTCGCGATTCCCGAAATGCAGGCTTTGCAGACGCAATCCGTGATGTGGCAAGGTACGGAGTGCACGCTGGTGCACGGCGAGGATGCGGAGCACATTTCGTATGAGATATGGCTCGCGCCGGGAGCAGTGCGGCAACTCTGGGACGCTTTTCTGGCGGCCGGGGCTGATCCTGTAGGTTCTGACGCGCTGGAGATGCAGCGCATCGTTTCCGGCATTCCCCGCTATGGTGTGGACATTCGCGAGCGCGATCTGCCGCAGGAGACGGAACAGGCCCGGGCTTTGAATTTCCAGAAGGGATGCTACGTCGGGCAGGAGATCGTCGAACGGATTCGCTCGCGGGGAGCGGTGCATCGGAAGTTCACGGGATTTGTCGCCGATGGCGCGGGGCAGATCGCGCCGGGCAGCAAGATTGTTGCCGCGGAAAAAGAGGTCGGAGAGATTACCAGCACTGCTTCGGTGCATGTGGCAGGCGGCGAGAAAACCGTGGCTCTGGGATACATCCGGCGCGAAGTGGGGGTACCGGGACGCGTGGTCACTATTGGCGCGACAAAGGCAACCGTGGTTCGACTGCCGATCACCGATAGCACGTTGTCGCAGGAGGCGGGTTCGATCAAAACGCCGAGCCTGGAACACCATCCGGCATGAGGAAAAGATTTCTTGATGGGGAAAGGATGTATGGCTGAGAAGAAACACGAACAATCTGGATTTAAGGTAACGGATCGACGGCTGTTCACGTCCGAGGGCGAGTTGCGTGCCGACGTGACGGAAGAAGTGCATCAGGAAGCGCCGGCGAAAGTGGAGGCACCGAAAGCTGTAGCGCCGACTGTAGCTCAGCAGGCTGCTGTTGCGGAAAAAGCTACAGCACCAGCGGCTGCAGAGGGTGGGGCGATCCCGCCAGAAGCAGACCGGGAAATGCCCGTGCCGCCCACCAGCGCGGAGCAGGACGCGCAAGCGGCCGCCTACCGCCAGTCTTCGAAGGATCTCGACGCCCAAGTCGAACTCAGCGGTCATTCCGCCAAGGACTTCGAGATTACGTTTGAGCGCTTTATGGCTTCACTCTATATGACGGCCATGATGCAACTGGGATTAATGCGGCAACAGGCCGAACAGCCGCGAGTCGACCTGATTGGGGCACGCCAGACCATCGATACGCTGAGCCTGATCTCGGAAAAAACCAAGAATAATCTCACTTCCGCAGAAGAGGGTTTTCTGCAGAACAGTCTTTATGAGCTGCGCATGGCGTATGTGGAAGTGACCAACGCGCTGGCGCGGCCTCCACAGCCGGGTCCGGCGTCTGGGACAAGCTTCGGGACGGGCACCGGAACCAGAGGAAAATGAAAGCAACTTTGACTGTGCTGGGCAGTGGGACGTCGATGGGCGTGCCCACGCTGGGATGCGACTGCGCGGTGTGCCACTCGAGCGATCCGCACGACCGGAGGACGCGGCCGTCCATCATGCTTGAGTACGACGGTAAGGTCGTGCTCATCGACACCACTCCGGATTTTTACACGCAGGCGGTGCGCGAGAACATTACCCGGGTCGACGCCGTGCTCTACACTCACACTCACGCCGACCATATTCTGGGCATCGATGACTTGCGCCCCCTCAGCTATCACCACAAACCATCGAAGTTGCCGCTTTATGCGCGGCCCGATGCAGCGGCCTTCCTGCGCCGCATGTTCAGCTACATTTTTGAAGGCGACTACAAGTTCGGCGGGCTGCCGCAACTGGAACTGTGTCCCATTGATGGTCCGGTGGATGTGTTGGGAGTGCGCTTCGATCCGGTCGTGCTGATTCACGGCGAAACCCAGATTTACGGCTACCGCTTTGGCTCAGCGGCGTATCTGACCGATCACAGCGAGATTCCGGAGTCGTCGCTCCATCAACTGGAGGGGCTGGACATTCTGTTTCTGGATGCGCTGCGCCATAAGCCGCATCCCACACACTCCACGGTGAAAAATTCGCTGGCCATCGTCGATCGGCTAAGACCGAAGCGCGCGTTCTTCACCCATATCTGCCATGATCTGGCGCACGAGGCTACCAATGCTACCCTGCCGCGGCATGTGCGACTGTCGCATGACGGGATGAAATTGGAGTTTGAGATCTAAACTTCGAGATCGAATCGACGAGATTCGGAATTGTTAATTGCTGATTGAAGAACAAGGCCTTGGATTGTTAATCCGCGATCGGAAATCAACAATCAGCAATTGCCTGCCGCTGTCGACAGTTCAAGAACTTACAAAGCTCATGCAGCTTTTCCATAAACTCGACGACGTGCCTGCAGACTACGGACCCACGCTGGTCAGCGTGGGCAATTTTGATGGGGTGCACCGGGCGCACGCGCATGTATTGCGGGAGATTGTCACGAGGGCGCATGCCACCAAAGCGAAGGCCGTAGCCGTTACGTTCGAGCCGCACCCGACGCGCATTCTGCGGCCCGAAGCAGGGCTGAAGTTGCTCACGCCCACTCCTGAAAAACTGCGCTGGCTGGAGGGCACGGGAATCGACGCGGTGCTGCTACTGCCGTTTGGGCGCGATCTCTCGCTGATGACACCGCGCCAGTTTGCGGAGCGCATTCTCAAGAAAAAGCTGCACGCGCGCGAAGTGCATGAAGGATTTAATTTTCGTTTCGGCAACAAGGCGGTGGGCGACATACACCTGCTGGCAGACCTCGGGCGCGAGATGGGATTTGAGGTAAAGGTTTATCCCGAGATGACCCTGCGCGGCGAAACGGTTTCGAGCAGCCAGATTCGCAGACTGCTCGCCGCCGGACGAGTGAACCGAGCACGGCACCTGCTGGCGCGCCCATTCGCCATTCTTGGCACGCCGGGACGGGGGCGCGGCTACGGGTCGAAGTACACGGTGCCGACCATCAATCTGGCGCGTTATGAAGAGCTGGTGCCGCAGGACGGCGTTTATATCACGTGGACGCGCGTCGCGACGGAGCGCTTCGACTCGGTCACGAATGTGGGCAATCGGCCGACTTTCGGGGCGGAATTGTTTGCCATTGAAACGCATCTGCTGAACTTCCATCCCATTGACCTGACTCCGGAGACAGAAGTTGAGATCAGTTTTCTGCAGCGACTGCGGGATGAAATCAAGTTTCCGTCAGTCGAGGCCCTGCGGGAGCAGATTGCGCGCGATGTAAAAAGGGCGCGGCGCTATTTTCATTTGCTGCACAGGGCTGGCGCGACAAGCTGAGGCCTACTTGTGCTTTTCGTCTAGTGAGGCAAGTAGCCGGACTCTGTAGGGAGTTTTCCGTCGACCGTGACGACGTGGATGCTGCTATCGACGGAGTGCATTTCGATCAGGCCCAGGGCACCGGGTTCAGCCTGCACCGCTTTGAGCACGTCGGCGTCGGTGTCGACGAACAGAATCGAATCTTTGTGAGCGGCGAGGAAGCCCTTCCACTCAATGGCCGACATCTTGTTCAGCCGCTGCAAGGTTTCGGTCTCACCCTCGGAGTCTTTGTGGAGCACCAGGACGATGTTCTTACCGTCGGGCCACTTCTTTACTTCTCCGCGAACAATCCGGACCAGGTGAGCGGAGCTGACGTTTCCAACACCATTGTCTTTGTTGACGACCACCGCCATGTGGTGGGCGAAACAGGGCGTAAGGCACGCGGCAAGAAACGCGAGCACGTAGATCGCAGAGCGGATTCTCATAAAGCTGACCTCAACCGAACTGCCTGGATAGGAGAAGCGTAGCGAAGAATCGTGGCTAAAGTTGTAAAAACCGTGTCAAGGGCAGCACCGAGGTAACTGGGGAGTAACGACGAAATTCCTAAGATCGCCTTATTCGATTGGCTCGACAACCACCGCGTCCCCTCGCGCCCGGGCGCCTCTGCCGGGCAACTGCACGATCACGATCGCCGACAGAACTAAAGCCACTCCCAACGCCTGGACAGGGCGTACTCCCTCGCCGAGGAACGCGGCGGCCAGCAGGATCGAGAAAACCGGCTCCAGACAACTGGCGATGATGGCACGGGTTGGCTCGAGATGTTGCAGGCCCAGAAAGTAGAGTGAGAACGATCCCAGCACCGAAATCATGGAGAAGACGAACAGGAACGCCCATTGCGCGGGCGCGTAGTGGGCAGCCATAACTTTCCACGGGGGATTCCAGAACAGCCAGAACACGGCGGCGGACATCAGCGTCCAGACCAGGACACGCCAGCGGTCGTAGCGGGACAGCAGGCGGTGTCCGCCGACGTTGTAGAACGCGAACGAGAAAGACGCTATCAACGCGGCCAAGAAGCCCCAGCGGTCGAGATTCAGAGCTTGCGCGGATTTCCCGTCCACGATGCCGATGGTCAAGGCGATGCCGGCCAAAGCGGCTGCCACGGCGGCGACTCTCTGCAGCGAGAGCTTTTGCTGTCCGCGAGCAACGATGTACAACAAAACCCAGACCGGCGCCGTGTATTGCACGATGATGGCGATGGCGACGCTCGTCCTCTGGATGGCAACGTAATAGAAAAAGTTCGACGCGGCCACGCCCAACATACCAAGCACGAGGCATTGGATGAGATCCGGCATAGGAAGCTTGATTCGCTGCCAGCCCCGTCGGCCCACCAGCAGTGGCAGCAGCACGAGCAGCGAGAAAGAAGTTCTCGTTTGCGACAGGATGAGCGGGTCGATCGGATGTACAGCCTGTCCGTTTAATGACAGTCTGCCGGTGAAGACGGCGCGGCCGAGCACAGCGGAAACCCCCCAGAGAAATGCGGCGGCTCCGATAAAGAAATATCCGCGCAGGGGATGAGAAGCATTTCGGCCCGAATTGGCGGAATTGGAATTAGCCGAGTTCAGGATTCAGTCACCGAATCCGATGATGGGGCCCGGTCAAGTAACTGGTCAAGACGCGCGGGATCAAACCCGATAACCACTTCCTGCAGTTCGCCGGAGATGACTACCAGGGTGGGAGTTTCGCCGCTGCCGTGCTGCTCCGTCATAGTGCGGCGAGCTTCGGGGTCGGTGCTGATGTCACGCTCTTCGAACGCGATCTCTTTGGCCTCGAGGAACACTTTCATCAGTTCGCAGGAGAGGCAGCCGGGTTGGGTAAAGAGCAGAATGCGCATGGTCATGAACTTTGTCACACCGCTCATCAAGCTCCGTCGTATTCGATCTGGATCGTAATTTTGGCGGTTTTCTCCAGCATGGCCGAGACCGAACAATATTTTTCTTTCGACAGCCTGACGGCGTCTTCCATCGCCTTGCGAGAGACCTTACCGCCGACGCGATAGACAAGGCTGATTTCGGTATACACGGCGGGATATCCCGATGCGCGCTCGCCGCTGGCGCTCACTTCGAGGCTGGTAAATGGCTCACGCTTCTTGCGAAGAATTCCTACGACATCGGAAGCCGTACAGCCGCAAAGGGCGATCAGCACGAGTTCCATCGGCGTGCTGGCAGTCTTCTCGGTCGCAGTGTCCATCACAAGGGCGTGGCGTGAGCTGGCCTCGGCTACGTAGCGTTCGTTGTCGGTCCAGATTGCTTTGGCGGTGATCATTGTTTGTGGTCCTGGTTCGTGGTTCCTGCTATCTCCGGTTATCGGTGCTGGGCTCGGGATGAATCAGGACGCGGAACAACTCGGGTGCATCCTGCTTGAAACGGATTTCCAGCTCGGTCTGGATGTCGTGCACGCGAGCCAGCGAAAGATCATCCGGTAGGGTGCAGTGACAAGAGAGATACATGCGGCCGCGGACGCGCTTAATGATGAAGTCGTGTACGTCGAGGACTTCGGGGAAGCGCGAAGCCACGGCTTTGAGCCGATGCTCGAGTTCTGCGTCGCTGACGACCTCCTCGGGTTTTTCGATGGTGGCGGGCTCGCTCTCAATGTGGGTCAGGATGTCGGCGATCTCCGGCAGATCGCGGCGCATGTCGGCTTCGAGTTCGGTGACCTGATCATGGGCGTTCTTGAGAGTCATGCGCTCGTCGAGTTCGATGTGCTGTTCAACATGCAGACGTCCGGCGAAATCCTGCACGCTGATGTCGTGCACATTGAGATTATTGTTGGTGGCGACGGCCCGGATGCGATCGAAAATATTCTCCGATCGTTGCGCGCGTGGCAGGGGCTGCACGGTTACGTCTGCATCCGGAAGCACCCGGCGAACGGCCGCGGTTACTGAGGCGGCCAGTTGGCCTGAGCGCTGAAAAGTCACGGTGCGCGCCAGTCCCACGGCTAGATCAGCGAAATAGCGGTTCCCGGCGCGGCGGATGCGCACGCGATCGACCTCGAGAACGCCATCCACGCGCAAGACCGCGTCGTAGATTCTTGATCGCACTCCGGGCGGGGCGGCATCGAGCAGGGCGTCGACGGTGCGGCGGGCCAGCCGCCAGCTCACCGAAACGACCACGCCGGCCACAAACAGACCAGCGATAGGATCGGAATTGCGCAACCAATCGATGTGATAGGTGCGGCCGACGAGTACCAGTACCAAACCCAGGACGACCACCCCGGCGGACCAGATATCGGTAGAGAAATGCAGGGCGTCGGCTTCCAGAGCCTGGCTGTCATACTTGGTGGCAATACGGCCGAGCACGCGGGAGCGCCACCAGTCGAGCCCCATCGAGAACAGCATTACCGCAAAAGCCGCGATGGAGGGCTCGATGTCGATCCGGCGAAAGAAGAGCCGCAACACCGCTTCGTAGATGATCCAGGCACAGGTCAGCAGGAGCAGACCGGTTTCGACGAAGGCTGAAAAGTTTTCGATCTTGCCGTGGCCGTATTGATGGTCGGCGTCGGCCGGCTTGTCGGAAACGCCCACCGAAAAAAACGTGAGCAGGGACGCGATCAGGTCGAGGCCGGAGTGCGCGGCCTCCGAGAGAATGCCCAGGCTTCCAGTGCTGACTCCGACGACAATCTTGAGGCTGGTAATGACTACCGCAGCCAGAACGGAATTTCCCGCCGCCGAGCGCTTCTCTGTGCGCATCAACTCGGACGAAGAAAGTGCGGGGCTTCCCGACATGCAGGAATTATCGCCGCTGGGAGAGGAAAGCGGCAAGCAAATCGAGGCGACGGGCGGCTGAGGAAAGCCGGTCCCTCCACTCGTTGGTCGCTTGCGCTCCGGCTCCGGTCGGGATGACAAAGTTTCTGGTGACTACTACCGGGGAGACCGGGATGCGGGGAAGAACGGGGGCTTGTGCTAGGATTTACTGCTTGGCATTTTCAACTTTCTGAACCACCAATCCTGGAGGAAATGAATTATGAGTAAGAGTTGGCTGATGTGTGTTCTGTTGGGGACGCTGGCCTGGGGACAGGCCGCCCCAAGCGCCCCTCCGCCGGCTGCAGCGGGCCCGGTTCCGGGTAATAACATGCCAAAACCGCAGGCGCCGCCAGCGCCGCCCGATATGTCTGCTTCGGTCCCGCCGAACGCAGCAGTAATCACGGTGATCGGCGTGTGTGCGCCAAAACCGGCGACGGCCAAGGGAACGGCGGCGAAGCCGGCCGCCAAGGCTCCGGCAGCAAAAACTCCCGCTGCCGATTGCAAGACGGTGGTCACCAAGGCTGAGTTCGAGAAATTGGCTGCGGCCTTGATTCCCAATGTTACGCCGCAGGCCAAGAAGCAACTGGCGGGTATCCTGCCGAACTACATTGCGCTATCGAGCGCAGCCAAGAAACAGGGTCTCGACAAGAAGGACCAGTTTAAGCTGACCATCGAATTTGCCAAAATGCAGATTCTGGCCAAAGAACTACAGAAGAGCGTTGCCGACGAAGCGGCCAAGGTTTCGCCGGAGGACATCGAAAAGTATTACAAAGAACATGCTGACGCCTACGAGCAATTCAACCTGGATCGGATGTTCGTGCCGCGCACGAAGCAGCCAACTGCCGAGAGCAAGGAAGATGAAGAGAAAGACAAGAATCTGAGCGAGGAGGACAAGAAGGCCAAGGAAGCCGCGGACAAGGCGAAGGCGGAGGAAGCCGAACAGGCGATGACCAAGCTGGCCGACAGTCTACGTGAGCGGGCGGCAGCGGGAGAGGATTTCATAAAGCTGCAGAAGGAAGCCTTCGAAGCTGCCGGGATGAAAATCGAGGCTCCCACGATGAATCTGCCCAGCGTGCGCCGCACCGGACTGCAGGCGGGACATGCCGCCGTGTTCGATTTGAAACCGGGCGAGGTTTCGCAGGTGATCAACGACGCGGGCGGCCACTACATCTACAAGCTCAACAGCAAGACAGAGATGCCGCTCGATCAGGCGACCAATGAAATCCGCGGCAAGTTGCAAAACGATCAAACCCGCGAAATGATGGACAAGTTGAACAGCTCGTTCAAGGTCGAAACCAACGACCAGTACTTCCCGGGCGGAGTCAGTGCGGGGCCACCACCGCGGGTTCCGCGTCCGCGGCCGGGCATGCCGCCGAACGGTGCTCCGCAGGGTAGCGCTCCGGTGGCTCAGCCGCAAACGCCGCCACCCGCGCAGCCTCCGGCCACAAAACCGAACTGATGGCTAAACCCGTCATCGTCGTAACCGGTGTGTCGGGCAACCTGGGTTCCAGGCTTCTGCCGCTGCTGGGAAGTTATTCGGTAATTGGGGTGGACTTGAGTCCGCCCCAAACCGAATCTGAGTTGCAGTTTGAGAGCCTGGACCTGGGCTTGGAATCGTCTACCCGGGTGTTGTATGAATTGTTGCGCGATACGCACGCGTACGCGGTGGTTCACCTCGCCTTCGTGATCGATCCAGTTCGTACGGGCGTGATCGACGTTGAGCGCATGTGGCAGATCAATGTGGCCGGCACGGCCCGCGTGATGGAAGCTGTAACTGAGGCCAATCGCTCGACCAACGACGGGGTCAAGCAATTCATTTTTCCGAGCAGCGTCTCCGCCTACGGTTCGGACCTGCCTGCCCCGGCGACGGAAGACTCGGTCCTGGCGGCGCACACTCTGCCATACGCGATCCATAAGAAGCAGTCCGATGAAGTCGTGCAAACGCGCTCTCACGCCCTGCGCGGGTGCAGCGCTTATATTTTGCGGCCGCACATTTTTGCCGGGGCCACGGTCGAGAATTACCTGATGGGAGCCTTCAGGGGCACGCCCAACGGCAAGAGTGCGCGAGCCGAGAAAATGCGCAACGAGGGCAAGCGGCTCCCCTGCATGCTTCCGCGCGGCCCGCAATATCTCGACAACAAAATTCAGTTTGTGCATGTCGACGACATGGCGCGGCTGATCAGGCACATTCTGCAGCGCGAGCCGGAGACGCAACGCCTCACCGTGCTGAACGTCGCCGGCCGCGGCGAGCCGCTGACGTTTGCCCGCTGCATAGAAATGGCTCGTGCAAAACTGGTACGGGTCCCGGGCAAGTGGGCGATGCGGCAGGTGCTGAAATTCCTCTGGAAGCAGAAGATTTCGGCAATCCCTCCCGACGCCGTTCCCTACATGACCGGGGAGTACATCATGAATACCGATCGTCTGCGCCGCTTCCTGGGCCCGGAATACGAGCACGTGATCCGCTACAACATTGCCGACGCGTTTGCGGATTCCTTCCACCGTGACGCGGCCACAAGCTGAGTTCGGCTCTCTCCTCTGTACTGCATCCTGATAACCCAGAAGCTGCAACTTTATTCCCGTGAGAATTTGCCGTCGGCGGGGGAATAAATTAGCGTGGGACTGGTTTCCATATGAAGGTGCCGGAAGAACCCGTGTCTGCTGCGAGTTTTGAAGACCTGGCTTTGCCGTTGTTTGACCAGCTCTACAACTTCGCGCGCTGGCTGACGCAAGACACTGCCGAAGCGGAGGATCTGGTGCAGGAGACCTACACCAAGGCTCTACGAGGATTTTCGTCGTTTCAGCTGGGCACAAATTTCCGGGCGTGGATGTACCGCATTCTGCGAAATTCGTTTCTGAGCTCCCGGACGGGCTTGCGGACGACGGTCACGATCGATGGGGAGGCGGATGAGAATCTGCTGGCGGCCGAGAGTAGCACTCCGGAGAGCATTCTGATTGAGCAGGCGGACCGCGAAACTGTGCAGCAGGCCTTGGCAGAGCTGCCCGTGCCCTTTCGCGAGATTCTGCTTTTGTGCGAGGTCGAAGAAATGTCGTACCTGGAAATTTCGGAAACGCTTGCCATTCCCATCGGCACAGTTATGTCTCGCCTGTTTCGCGCCCGGAAGGCGCTGCGCGACCTGTTGCGGGAAAAGATTAAGGGAGGCCGGCATGGCGTGTGAACACTGGTCGGATAAGCAAGGGGCGGATAAGCAGTCTGCTGGTCAGCTCTCCGCCTATCTCGACGGTGAACTGGACCCGGCAGAGTCCGGCATGCTGGGTGCGCATTTGCGCGAATGCGCAGCGTGTGCCGCTGACGCGCTGGAGCAAGTACAGATGAAGCGCTTGGTGCAGATGGCCGGGAAGCGCTACTCCGCCAGCCCCGAGTTGCGGAATCGAATCACGAGGAGCATTGCCGCGAAGCCGCGCCGGCAGGCGGGCTGGCACTGGCAGATTCTGGCCGTACCCGCTTTGCTTCTGCTGATCATCTCGCAGGCGGTAACTTTTTATGTGGGACGCGACGCCGCTCGCCGGCAACGCGTCTACAGCGAACTGGCCGACCTGCATGCGTCTGCTCTGGCCAGCGCGACGCCGGTCGACGTGGTATCGACCGACCGGCACACCGTAAAGCCGTGGTTCCAGGGGAAAATTCCGTTCAGCTTCAATCTGCCGGAGTTGCAAGGGTCAGAGTTCACGCTGCTCGGCGGGCGGGTCACTTATCTCGCACAGGCTCCGGGAGCGCATTTGATCTACCAGGTGCGCAAGCATGAAGTCTCGGTTTTCATTTTTCAGGATCGTATTTTTGGAGATCGCGGAGAAGAAACGGTGAGCTCGTCCTCGGGACCGGTCAGCGTTTTATCGTTTAACGTGGAGAATTGGACACAAGGTGGGCTGCGATATTTTGTGGTGGGAGATGTCGCCGCGAACGATATCGATGCTTTAAGTAAACTGCTGCGCGACGCGCATTAGTCGCGATTTAGGCGAAAGCGCAAGAGCCGGGCTGCACCTGGCGAACAGCCGGGGGCGGCTGTCCCCACATTTTCTGTCTCTGTTCTTTCAAACGCGTCATTTCTTCCCTCGATAGAGGCCCGCGATTCCGAACGTGTACGGCGTCCAGCTAGCATCGGCAAAGCCAGCGCGTTTCATCCTCGCCAGCATTTCTTGTGGTGGCGGGAAGCGCTCGACGGATGCGGGGAGATAGGCATAGGGGCCGCTGACGCCGGAGATCAGCGTGCCGACGCGCGGCAACACTTGCTTGAAATAAATTCGATAGACAGCGCCAATCATTCCCTTGGGCTCGCCGAAGTCGAGGATGCCGCACTCCCCTCCGGGGCGCAGCACGCGGCCGATTTCGCGCAAACCAGCGTCGTAGTCGGCCAGATTGCGGAAACCGAAAGCTGACGTGACAAGATCGAAGTGCGCGTCGGGAAACGGAAGCTTAAGGGCATCGGCTTCGATCCATCCTGAGATTACTGCCCCTGGCCCCGATCCTCTAGTGCTTGACAAGTCCGAACTCGGCCCATCAGGCCCGGCCGGCCACAACTTCGCCATGGCGCGTTGCAGCATGGCATGTGAGAAATCGGCCCCGAGAATCTTTGGAGAGGACCCCTTCGACTTCCCTGATTGTCGGCGCAAGGCGAACGTCATATCGCCCGTCCCGCAACACAGATCGAGAATGCGTGCGTCGGCGCGGGCCAGAATGTGCGTAAAAGTGCGCGCCGTTCGGCGCCACCACATGCGGTCAATGTTGAACGACAACACGTGGTTGAGCAGATCGTAGCGCGGCGCAATCGCGGTAAACATCTCGCGAACCGCGCGCGCGGCCGATCGAGGATCCCTGGCGCCTTCCGGCGCAGCCCCGACCACTACCGTTGATTTGCTGGTTTCCTGCACATTGGTTTCGCGTACGCCGGCTTCCGGTCCCTTGATCAAACTTCGACGATCACGCCCCGGTCAATTGCCGCGATTCTACTTTCGCTTCTTCTTTTTCTTGCTCGCGTTCTTCTGATTTGCGCTTTTCAGCTGCGCCGCAATGTTCTCGATCTGGCGTATGTGGTTGGTATCGTGTCCGGCAAACATACGCGCCAGGTGGGCAATGGTCTCTTTGCCGCGCTCCGCGTGCATGCCGTAACTGTCCCAACTCTCTGGCGGAAGCGCCTTCAGCATCGTCAGATTGTTCTCACGCAGCACCTGGAAAACTTCGAGTGATTGTCTCGGATCGCGTTTGCCGTATTGAAAGACCGAAGCCCACGCGTCCTGATCAAAGGCTTGGATTGCCGTTCCATTCGCGCCAATGACCGAGCGCAACCGCCAACTGGCGACGATCTCAACATCGGCCAGGTGGGCGACGATCTCGGCCATCGACCACTTGCCGGGCTCAGGCTTCCACTTCAGCTCTTTTGAGGTTCGTCCGTGAATCAGTTTTTTCAGCTTCGCCGCGGTTGCCCGCTGCACTTTGATGGCGTCATGGCCTTCCACATGGCTCAGGATCCTCTGGATGTACTGCTGCGCCGTCTCCGGCATATTGTCCTCCGGTAATGATTACGATTTTCCGCCGACCGATTTTCCCCATACCCAGCCGCCGCGCGACAGGCGACGCAATTCTTCGACGGCATCGACCACGGCACTCGCCGGCACGTCGCTCGCAACTTCCACCTTGCCGATTTCGCGGGGCAGGATAAAGTGCACCACGCCGTTCTGCGTCTTTTTATCGGACTGCAGACGGGCCAGGATTTTGCGCGGGCTGACGTTCACCTCCGGCAAGCGGCCCAGGCTCAACACGGCGTCGGCGATGCGGCCTGCGGTTACGCTGTCGGTGCGGCCCACGCTGAGCGCAATGTTGGTCGCAGCGATCATCCCCCAGGCAACAGCTTCACCGTGCAGCAGGCGCCGGTAGCCGGTTTCAGCCTCAAGAGCGTGGCCAATGGTGTGGCCGAGGTTCAGCACGCGGCGCAGGCCGCCCTCGCGCTCGTCGGCGGAGACGACCTCGGCTTTCAGCCGTACTGATTGCGCGATCAGCCACTCCAGTTCCACGGGATCGCGTTTCAGGATGCCTGCCCGATTCTGTTCAAAGCGCAGAAACAGTTCAACGTTTCCGATGATGCCGCACTTCAGCGCTTCATACAGTCCGGCACGCAATTCGCGATCAGGCAGAGTCTTCAGCACCGTGGGATCGATCAGCACCACCCGTGGATGGTGAAACGTCCCGATCATGTTCTTGCCGGCGACCAGATTGACTCCCGTTTTTCCACCGATGGATGCATCCACCTGGGCCAGCACCGTCGTAGGAATTTGAACCAACTCGACGCCGCGCATGTAGAGCGAGGCCAGCAGCCCGCCGACGTCGCCCACGATTCCGCCACCCAGAGCGACAATCACGGCTTTCCGGTCGGCGCCCAGACGCACCAGTTTGTCGGCGAGCGCCTCGACCGTTGCCAGGCGCTTGGTGGGCTCACCGTCGGGCATGGGAATGACATGGGGCGTGAAACCGCTGGCCTTCAGCGAACTCACAAGCTTCGCGCCCCAGCGCTGGCGCACTGGCGGAACGGTCACTACGAAAATCCGGCTCGCTTGCGGCAGCAGTTCGCTCAGCACGGAGCCTGCCCGAGTGAGCAGGCCGTTCTCAATCCAGGCTTGATACGGCCGCGGCGGCACGTGGATGGTCACTTGCGGCATGCGGTTTCCATAATAGCGTATGCGGTCACAGACATACGGGCGTAGTCAGCCCTTGCTGGCGGCTGGAAAAGCCGCCGAAATCGCGATCGAAATCAGAAGCACACCTGCTACCAAACCGAGTGTGGCCCCGATCGGGACTCGGAAATAGTCCGCGGCCAGCATCTTCAGGCCCACCAGGATCAGCACCAGCGCCAGTCCATAGCGTAGGAAGCGGAAAATCTTGATCAGTCCAGAGACGGCGAAGTACATGGATCGAAGTCCTAAAATAGCGAAGACGTTCGAGGTATAGACGATGAAGCCGTTGAGGGTAATGGCCAGGATTGCTGGAATGGAATCGACGGAGAAAACAATGTCGGTGGTTTCGATGACCAGAAGCACGACCAGCAGCGGAGTCGCGTAGAGGCGTGAGTTCTCCTGCAGTTTGCGGACGAAGAACTTTCCGCTCTGATAGTCGCTAGTCACCGGGATAAACCGGCGCAGGACCTTCACCAACGGATTTTTTCTCGGATCGACCTTGTGTTCCCCCAGCACGAGAAACCGGATGCCGCTGACTATCAGCAGGCCCCCGAAGATGTACAGCACCCAATGAACATGGGAGAGCAGGCCGACTCCAGCACCGATAAAGATGCCCCGCATGACAAGCGCGCCCAGAACACCGAAAAACAGAACGCGATGCTGCTGCGCTTCGGGGACTGCGAAATAGTTGAAGATTACGAGGAAGACGAACAGGTTATCGACGCTGAGCGAAACCTCCAGAACATAGCCCGTTACGAATTCGAGGGCGGCCTGGTGGCCCTGCCAGAAATACAGGACGGCCGCGAACCCAGCGGCCAGCCCAACATACATGGCAGTCCAACCCAGTGCTTCGCGAAAGCGGATGACATGGCCGGGGCGGTGGAAGACACGCAAGTCCGCCAACAGCATGCCCAGCGCGAAAAGGTTGAACAGAATCCAGAAGCAGAGCAATGGAAAATTCCCGGCGCGAGAGCGATTGCTGATTATTGATTGCTGCTTGCTGATTGAAAAGCACCGATTCGCGCGAGCCTTGGTTCCAGTCAGCAATGAAAAATCAACGATCAGCAATTCTTATTTCTGTCTTCCCCGCTGGCCGCTGACCCAATCATCCCAAATGTCATTCGCCTTGAGCATCTCCACGCTGTTGCTCTCGCGCATGGTCTGCTCGATCTGATCGTGGCTGAGGCGCGGGCCGATCTTCACCGGCAGATCCGCCAGTTCCACGCTCAGCGCGGCGGCCTCGGCCACATGCTTCTTCAGTTGGGGAAAGTCCACTTTGTCGTAGGTGTCGGAGATGGCGTGGTAATTCTCCAGATAGTTCGCCTCGTCCTGTTCGGCGACGAAAGTCGGCACGCCTTCCAGCATGAAATCGAAGTGGTCAGTGCCCCATTCCATGGTGGTGAGCACGTCTTTCACGCCAAACTGCGCCAGCGGAGCGATTAATCCCTTCGCGGTATCGGCGATATCTTTGCGGCCGCCCAGGGAAAAACTTGTGGTCTTTCCGGTGCCCGAATCGTAAATGATGACGCCCGCGGCCTTATCCAGTTCGGAGCGATGGTTGAGCGCGTAGGCGCGGGAGCCAAGCAGTCCTTCCTCTTCGCCGGAGAAAAGAATGAAGCGGATAGTCCGCCGCGGCTTCACGCCCGAAGCCTTGATGGCCCGCAGCGCATCGACCACCAGCGCGGCGTTGCAGCCGTTGTCTAGCGCGCCCGTTCCCAGTTCCCATGAATCGAGGTGCGCACCCAGGATCACGAACTCGTCGGGCTTCTCGCTGCCTGTGATTTCTGCCACCACGTTAGACGTTTTGATCGGGCCGCCAATCTGGTTGGGAATGGAGATGTCGGCCCATACCAAGTTCCCGGCGGCCAGCAGGCGCGCCATGCGCTCGCCATCCTCGCGCGCCACGATGACCATCGGCAGGCGGTCGATTTCTCCCGCGTTCGAATTCGTGTGTCGATAGAGAATGTCGTGCTCGCGGGTGGCCATGAAGGCGACCGCCTTGGCCTTCGCTTTCACCGCTCGATCGATCGCCGGAGGAGCGTTTGCGTATTCGGCGAACAGATCGTCCCAGGTCTTGAGCACGACCGTGTGAACCAGAACAACCTTTCCAGTAACGTCGCCGGCTTTCTTGAAGTCGGCTTCGCTGCCGTCGCCCACGTCAACAACTGGGACGTGCTTCACCGGAGCAAGCGCGGGGGCCCACGCGACAGAAACCGCACGCACATGGAAGGATGAGAGCACGGTGCCGCCGCCGAGCTTCGAGGCATCCACCTGGTAAGCCGTGGTTGCCGTCATCTCGGTCGCGCCTTCTGAC
>Ga0209274_10000307_pt1 | contig 33195 bp, 44 predicted proteins | sample HubBroMetageREF1_FD_188343 | JGI IMG/M metagenome (GOLD analysis project Ga0209274, IMG submission 188343) | Reference soil microbial communities from the Hubbard Brook experimental Forest, New Hampshire, USA - Hubbard Brook CCASE Soil... | ecosystem: Environmental > Terrestrial > Soil >...
GGACAAGCACTCCTGGCAAAATTGCCCCCTACACGAAGGGCTAGGGATCTCGAGCCTCGAAGAGGCTCCAGCGAATAAGAGGATCGCTTGCGCGGCTTTCGTTGCGATCTTTGATGCTGAGTTGCTTGGGAGGCCGGAGTGATCGACCTCCGCGACTACCAGGCCAGCGCGATCGATGCGCTCCGCGCGATGACGGACGCGGGGCGCCAGCGCATCTTGCTGGTTGCCCCGTGTGGGTCGGGCAAGACGGTCCTGTCGTCGGCAATTATCCACTCTGCCCGTCGCAACTTCGACGGGCGGGTACTGTTCGTCGTCGACCGGATCGAACTTATCAACCAGACCGTAGCGCAGCTTGCCAAGTGGGGCGTGACCGAGGTTGGGGTGATTCGCGCGGACGACTCGAGGACAGCCCCTCTGATGCCTGTGCAGGTAGCCACGATCCAGACCCTCAACCGTCGCGCGCTCCCCAAAGCGGACGTTGTTTTTTGTGACGAGGCCCACCTCGCGCTCTCAGAGTCGTGGCGCACGCTTATCGCGAGCTACCCAGAGGCCGTGGTGATCGGGATGACCGCGACCCCGTGCAGAACCGATCGGCAGGGCTTGGGCGACATCTTCGAGGAGCTACACGTTGTGGCTCCGTACTCTCGATTGATCGACGCCGGCCACATCGTGGCCCCGAGATGCTTCGGTGTGAAATGCGCGCCGGATCTGAGTAAGGTCAAGACCGTCGCGGGGGACTGGGATACGCGCGGACTCGAGGACGCCATGTCCTCGTCCGAGGTGCTTGGTGATACGCTCGGGGAGTACCAGCGTCGGAGCGACGGTCGACGTACGGTGATCTTCGCGTGCACGGTGATGCACTCGATGGCGATCGCGGCGAAGTTCGAAGCGGCGGGCGTGCGGGTCGCGCACGTAGATGCAAACACGCCTGAGGACGAGCGCACCCAGATTGGCGAGCGCCTTCGCGCGGGGCTTCTCGACGTAGTCACTAACGTTGGCGTGTACACGACCGGATGGGATGAGCCTTGCGTCAAGTGCCTGATCCTCGCCAGGCCCACGAAGAGCTTGTCGCTCTACCTGCAAATGGCCGGGCGCATCCTTCGTCCCTGGAACCTCACCTCTCCGATCTTGATTGATCAGGGAGGGAACCTCGACCGTTTCGGATTCCCTCACGAGGACCGGAATTGGAAGCTCAAGGAAACGACTGAACTGCCGAAGAAGAAGCCAGCGAGGTGCATCAAGTGCGACGCGTATATCCCGTGCTACCCATGCCCCGAGTGTGGATACGCCCCCGAGGTTACGCCAAGAGAGGTCAAGATCCGACCCGAGGTGGAAATCGTCGAGCGCACCTTTGACGCGCCGAAGGACCCGAAGCGGGCCCTCTTCGACAAGTCGCTAAAGCGAGCCATGGCGCAAGGATTCAAGCCGGGGTTTGCTGCGGCGAAGTACAAGGAGGAGTTCGGCGACTGGCCGCCGTGGTCCTGGAGTGAAGCTGCTCGCGACGCCTTCGCGAAGGATCCGGGCTGGCAACAGCGCGTTGAAGAACGTGCTAAGGAGCGTGAGAGGTGGGCGCCGAAACCTGTCTTCGGTCAAGACGAGCCTCCACAAGACGACAACCCGAACCAAGAGGATATACCGTTTTGAAAACTGAACCTAAGCCCATCTCGGCGGAGCGGCTGGCGGAGATTGAGAAGGACTGCAAGACAATCGTTTCCGCCCTGCTCTACGAGCGCGCCCGCGCTGACGCTGCGGAGGCACGCCTATCCTCTCTTCTCGAGGCCGCGCGGGAGGCGGAGGCCGATCTCTTATTTTTCGTTCCAGGTGGGGGAATGAGCTACCCAACAAAAGAAGGACTACAGCGAGTATCGTGTACTCTGCTCAAGCTCCGTACCGCATTGGAGGTGAAGCCGTGAAGGGGTGTCGTTGCATCGAGAGTTCCAACCGGGCCCTCGCATCTGAAGGGATCCAGATCGACGCGCTGATCTCGATGCGCGGCTTTCCTTCTCGTGCGCAGATTCGAACGGTTCAGCGAGCCGACTCTCCACCGAAAAAACGCGGCTGGCGCCCACCGCTACTCGCTGCGACGTTCTGTCCCTTCTGCGGCAAGGAGTATCCGTCATGACCCCCGCCCTCCGCGCCAAGCTCATCGCGTGGGCTGAGAGACTTGCGACGCTGCCTTACCTCACGGCCATCGATGACGTCGCACGGAGGGTCGCCCGCGAGATGCGCGCCGCGGTAGAGGAAGAGGCCACTCCCGCTGGGCCCCTGATGGTTCACACCGTGTCACCGCAAGGTGGCTTGCCGCTTGAAGAGGCTAGACCGGTACGGGCAGCGGAGCACGCTGGCGGGCAAGGGGCCAGCCCGTCGGCACCTACTCCCGAGATCATGTCTTTCCCTCAGGCCGTAGGGGTCCCATCCCTATCGTCGGTTCGCAAGGCGATCCGTGGGACTCCCGCGCCCGAGCTCTGGGGTGTGTGGTGCGAGCTCGAGGACGACCACGGGGAATGGTGGCCGTTCGAGGGACGTCGACTCGAATGGCCCGAGTCGGTGGCACGGGATGTGGCCCGTGAGCTTCGGAGTAGGAACTGGACGTTTTCGGCGCGGCCCATCCCGAAGGAGGAGAGGTGACTTCGCTCCGGACCGTTGCGGCCCTCTACGTCGACCCACGAGGGCCTTACCCCAAGATGCTCGGGGTTGAGTGCTGGAACGAAGCTCGCGACGCGCGACTGTGGCTCGTGAGCCTGGCGCGAACGTGCACAAAACCATGAAAGCCGGAAGCCCGAAGGCCTCCGGCGGTGGCGGCGGACAAATGAAAACCTACATTATGCACCCCGTGATTGACGGAATCGTCCCTATGAAGGCGTTCAATGAGCTTCCTGAGGCCTCCGATCTGCCGCCGTACTGGCAGATCAAAGACCCGCGCTATCAGCTGTCGATGGCTGTCATGTATAGCCACGCCTACCTTCAGGAACTCCGCACCTATACACTAGAGCGGAAGCGTGTTAGGTGTCCAGGCGTGGAGCGCGATGCCGCCGTCTATATCTTGTCTGAGAACACTGACCTGTTCGAGGCTCGGATAGCGCTACTAAACATGGTGATCCGGCTCACTCAATTCATTCGCACGTATGCTACGCCAGTAGCGAGGCGAACGTCGCGTCGTCCGTGACAACGTCCTCATCGCAAGGCGAGCCGTTCGGCAAGCGATAGCCTCCCCCGCTCGTTTGCTGGATCACGCACGACGTCCACGGAGGCACGACGGGCGCTACGGTCTGGTAGCTGGCGAGCCAGAGGGGATAGGCGTTGAGGCCTTGTAGGCCCGCGTCTTTCGCCCAGAAAGGGTAGGTGTAGATGATCGGGCGTCGACCGAAGAGCGTCTCGACGCGAACCGCGCAGCGGAGAGCCCAGTCGGTCACCTGAGATGCCGAGCACCCCCATTTGGACCAATCGGGCGACGCTGGCCACTCGAGGTCAATGGCGGGTGGGAGCTCTCCGACGGACTGCCCTTCTCCACCCGAGGCCTCGAAAAAGGCTTCGGCTTGACTCTCCGGGTCTCGCCCCGGGTGGCCAGCGGCGTCTGGCAGGCAGTAGGCGAATAGGTACGCTCCCACGTCGAGCCCGGCGGCACGTGCTCGCGATACGTAGTCGAGAAAGGTCAGCGCCGGACCGTCGTTGCCAACCTGGGCCTCGATGTAGCCGAAGCGCTTGACCTTCGCGATTTCGGCCCAATGGGCGTCGGTCAAGACGCCCTGAGCAGAGGAGATGTCGATCCCCTGGATCACCCGCCCGCTCCGGCATCCACCGCCCCGGCATCCACCTTCGCGGCATGCTTGGCGATCAGGGTCGAGGCGAAGGCCGAAAGCTCTGCATCGGTCGCATCGAGCGCGGGGCAAGCCGCGCGCACCGCGGTCAGCGCGACGGTCACCGGGGAAGCGGGAGTCAGCACGCCCGCAGCGATCGGGTCAGCTAGGGCATCGGCAGCGCAAGCATCGTTGGTTGCGCGAGTGATGTCGGCCGCGACGATCGGCTCGTCCTTCGTGAAGGCGGCGCACGCCACCATCACGATCGTGCAGAGACCGAGCACGAGTCCCAGGGCCGCGGCCGGGGGCAGCGGAGGCGGAACGGGCTTGATCGGGCGAACCGAGGGCACAAGCTCTGGCTTGGTCGGAAGCTCGCTGGCGGATAGGGGGGCCGTGGGGTTTAGGCGCGTATACCAGGCAGGAGCACCCCCGAGGATTCCGACGCCGATCGAGGTGAGCACGTACACCAGAATCGACGCGAAGGGCGCAAGCTGAGGGTACGACGGGCCGAACCCGTGCGCCGCGAGGGCGAGAACGAAACAGAGGACGCCAGCCACGTGCCGCGCGTTGAGAGAAAATTGCTTCATGGTCCTAACCTTTCCTTTCGGTTTGCCGTATCTCCTAGCATGGATCTTCGGCGATTGCGTGAATCGGTGCGGCGTATGCGGGTCGAGGTGGAGAGTCTGGACTTCCGGCTCAGTGTGAGGAGAGCGGCAAGGGGATCGGGTGCGTCTGGCTCAGGAGAGCCGCTCCAAAGAGTCCGAGCAACGCGAGAGCGATCGCCACGCACACCGCGAGGGTGACGTGCCAAGCGCCCCCCTTGAGGGCGCGCATGGCCTTGGCCTCTTTGGCCAAGTCGCGCTGCTCGAGTTGCTCGAGAAGGAAGGTCTGCGTGTCGGGGCCGGCCAGATCGATCGCCGTACTCGAGGGAGCTCGCTTCTCAAGCGCCTCGAAGCGAGACTTGACAAGTACGTCAAAGGCCCCGAGCTTTCGGAGCGCTTCGTAGGCGGCGTCACGAGCCGCCTCGCTTGTCGTGCGGCACGCCGCTACGTCCTCGTGTATCTCCCGCAGGAGACCCCGAACCTCGAGGGCAAGGTCCGCGTAGGCGCGGGCCAGGTCGCGTGGGGCTACCGGTTCGGGGGGATCGGTCAGATCCCGTCGTGGGTCGGAGCGAAGACGAGGATCCATCTTAGGTCGCGACCCCTTGCGCAGCGGTCCCGAGGTTCGGCGCGAGCGTGACGGCCTCGGTGAACGTGCGGCACCCAGGCGAGTAGATCACGATCGGCATCAGCTGCTTCGGGGTCTTCGCGCACTCGGCCAGAACGGCCCATGTCGCATCCTGGAGCGGCACGACGTCGCCGGGTGAAGCTTTGATCAAGCTCGCGCTTGCGTCGTAAGCCTCGACTTGGTCAAGGCCACGTAGGAAACGCTCGTCCTGGCGAAGGCCACGGATGTACGTCGAGAAAGAGAACTCGACGGGAACGAGCACCCCCGTGTCGGGGTGCGGCGCTGCAAGCGGGGTGTCGTTGTCGGGGTTGACGAGCTGAAACGGTGCCGGGATTTTGATGTATCGCATGAGGTCTCCTTTAGCAGATATTGATAGGGTATACGTAGGCTTGATAGGCGATGGTAACAGACCCCGCCGACGATCCACCACTGATTACCGTGACCGTAATCACGCTTCCAGAAGCGGACGCGGTTATGGTTGGGGCGCTAAGTCCGGTGTCAGTAGAAAAGCTCATCAGCTCCGCCGGAGCCGCGGTGGCGGTAACGGTGCCGCTGATGTTTTTCCATCCCATCATCGCGCATCCACCAACGGCCGCACCAACTGTCACATTGGTGCCGGACGTAAGGGCTCGACCGACAACGAAGATAAGCATAGAACCGGCAACATTGCTGACGGTACCGTATGTGAATATCGTCGTAGCCGAGGTGGACGAAACGGTCTCGCATGTACCGAAAATAGCATCTACGCCCTGCGTCTGCCCGTTGACCGTTGAACTGCTTCCCGCTGCGGCGATATTGACCACACCTCCACGTGCGCCGCGGACAATAAGCCCACCCTGTCCCTGAGCGAACGGTGACGCCGTCGAGTAAACGATCGCCCCACCAGCGCTCGGGTTGCTCGTTGGTTGTGTGGTTGCCGCAGTCAACCCTACTACTCCGACTCCACCACCGAAACTTGGTGTCGAGCTGAAGAACTGGATCCCGCTCGACGACGCGGCCGACACAAACGTCGACCCTCCTACGAGCGTGTAGACAAGCCCGGCCCCACTCTGCGCGTTAATGTGCGTGTCGGTTCCGTCACTTCGGATCGTGTAGTTCGTGGTGGAGGGCGTAGCGACCGAAAGCCAGAGAGCGTTCAATGCCGCGTTGCCGCTGGGCTGCGTTCCGAGTGCAATGACCTGCGTTCCGCCCCTCGTGATGACGAGGGCCGCCTCGACGCCAGTTCCGGACGGAGCCGCAAGAGCAAGAACGAAGGACCCGTTCGTGGCGTTCGAGTTCGTCGTTTGCTGAGGCGTGATCGTGAAGTTCGCGGCCGGAGTCGTGGTCACGCTCGTCTGGATCAGGTTCGCCGCGTACGATGAGAGCCACGTGATCGAGCCCGATGATCCGAAGAGATAGCCACCAGAGCGAGCGGATACTGTCGTAGTGGCGATCGATCCGCCCGTCGTTGGACCACCCGTTGTGTCGCTCGTCAGCGTGATCGCGGGAAGGTTGGCCGAGGTCAGCGTCGTCGCGATCGACCCGCCCGAGGCGGAGCCCGTCACCTGCCCGGTCAAGGTGATCGTGGGGAGCTGCGCGGAGGTAATCGCCGCGAGACTCCACGCGCTACCGGTGTACTGAAGGAAGCCAGCGGAGAGCGCGGGGAGGACGGAGCCCTTGAGGCCGGTCACCGTGAGGGGAACATTCGATCCGGAAAGAGCCCCCTGGCTTACGTCTCCCGTCAGCGTGACGGCGGCGCTGTTGAGCGTGCTACTTGCTGAGTACCAGAGTCCCGTTCCCGTGACGGACGTGGCCGCTGTGGTCGCCCACGACAATGCCGATCCGGACCATTGCAGGACCGTGTTCGTTCCGCTCGGCGCGGGGAGGGTGTGTCCGTCGATTGCTGCAAGCGTCGTCGCGATCGATCCCCCCGAGGCCGAGCCGGTGACGTCCCCTGTGAGCGCGATCGTAGGGAGCTGCGCGCTCGTAATTGCCGCGAGAGTCCAGGCCGCTCCGGACCATTGCAAGAAGCCCGTCGTCAGCGACGGGAGAGGGTGGTTGAGTAGGCCTACGTTCTCCGTAGGGACCGTGCCTCCGCTGCCCGTGCCCGTCGTGTCCCCCGTGAGAGTAATCGTCCCGAGCGTGCCGCCTGGAGGGCCCTGGATGTTTGCCGTCAGGATCGTTACGTTGCCGGACACCCCATCGACAAGGATCGTCGGGGGCGCCGGAGGGATAGCGAGAATCGTCGAACTCACCTTGACCCCGTAGCTGTCACGTTGAAGTCTCCTGCAAGGTAGTAGCTTTGCAGGCCACCGGCCGTCGTAATGAGAAGGTCGTAGTAAAGCTTCCCTTGCGGCAAGAGCACGCTCTGAGCGTGCGTGATCGTGACCGTGACCGTACCGCACGAGATGCCGTTGATCGTCGTTGGCCCCCCTAGCACGATCGATCCCAGCGTCGTCGAGAGCGTGAGAAGGAGCGCGCTCGCGGAGTCCTGAGACTGTCGAACCTGTAGTTCAGCCGTGCACCCCGCGAACGAGTACGGGCCAATTGGATTGGCCACGGTGCCCATGGCAAAGCCGAGAACCCACGTACGGTCCTCGTTTTGCGAGCATGAGAGAGGGTAGTTCGCGAGGGCCATGGCTCACGGATTCGGGCGAGACGATTGGTACAGAGTCATGATCCCGGCGCCGTTCGAAACGAAGCCCATGAACAGATCCTGCCCGCTTTGTAGGATGAACTCTGCATAGGTTCCCGCGGGAATCGGATAGCACTCCTGGTGATTCGCGTTTGGCGTGTAGACCCCCGAGGCGTTGAACGAGCCAACCGCGGTGGCCAGCGGTACGGACGTGCCATTCACGTTCGTGATCAGGTTCGAGAACGCGACCCAAACGGGCGTGGTTTCCGCGAAAACGCGAAGCTTGTTCCCATAGGTCTCGTCGACCGGATTGGACTGCGCTCCGCCGACGAGGCCAGGTAGAGCCGTTGACGCCGCACTGGCGTTCTTGGCCGGCTTGAAGAGCGCACCGAGGTTGACGACACCCGCTGTAGCGCTGGTCGCGCATCGCGCAAGGAGCTGCGGGCCAGTGTTGGCTTGCGCCGCGGGGATGTTGTTCGGTCCGGCGGGGATCCCGTTATTCGTCGACCGGGGGCAAACCGTGTCCAGTACCTGCCTATTGTACGTCGTTAGCATGGTCTCTCCTTACTTGCTTAGTCCCGCTAAGCCGGTTGTCTCCTTGATTCGGTCCAGATTGGACGGGTTTGCTGCTTTCGACGGTCTTGACCGAGGTTGTGACTGCGCTGCACGCTTCGCGTGAGAGTCCTGCATAGCTCGGATGAAGTCGGGGTTCATCATCGGCGTGAGAGGCTCTCCACACCAGACAGAGAGAGCCTGTAGGCGCGCGGCAGAAAGATCCCTGGTCGCGTCCTTGAGGCCGTCTTTGATGTCCGCGCACGTCTTCGCGTACCACTCCGGGTGGGTGGCCTTGATCGCTGCCACTTCGTCCGGCGCGAGCGTGTGATCTTCGATGCGCGCCAGGGTCCCCGCAGGGTCATTGACCGCGTCAAACTTTCGAGAGAAAGCTGCCTTCTCGCTCGCGGGGGGCTCGTACTTCGCAAGCTTCGGAGTCACGTTCGGGGTAATTTCGTCGGACGGTTTCGGCAGCTGCGCCGCAAGGTACTTGGTCGAGTTGAGCGCGGCAGCGCTGAACGCTTTCGCGGTTTGCGGGGCATGCTCGGCAAGCGGAGCAACGGCTCCGTTGACCGTCGCGGCATGGTCCTCCGCGTTGATTGTCGCCGCAAGGACCGCGTCTCGTTTCTCTTCGAACGAGCCGCCGATCGGCGCCTTCGGCGATACGCGAACAAGCGACGTATCGCCGATCGCGCGAAGGACCCCGCGAGTCGTCTGCCGTTCCGTCGCTGCAATCGCTCGCTGAGCTCCACCCATCGCGGCGAGCTTGTCGAGCAGGAGCGCGGCGGTGGAGTTGCCACGCTCGCGCACGACGTGATGCGCGAGCATGGATGCGAGCGCGGTGACTGCGCCGAGCGGACCGCCTCCCCCGAGCATGGCCCCGATCGCTCCGGTGCCATAGTCGGTCGGAGAGAACTTGCGGTTGGCCGCGCGAGCACGGAGCCCGTCTTGCGCCGCATTGTCCGCCAGGGAGAGCTTGCGGTAGCTGTCTTTGGCTTTCTTGTATTCGTCAAGCCAGCTCTCTCCAAGCTCCTCCTCGGACTTCTTCGCCGCGGCGTCACCCGCCCGCTCAATCTCGTCTTCGATAGAGCCGGCCACCTTTTTTAGAGCGTCCTGGGCTTCGTTGACCGGGCCACCAATCGCGGTCCCTCGCTTCACGAGATCGTTGACTCGGGCCTTGATGTCGGCTGCAGCTTTGAACGAAAGCTCGCCCTCGTTAGCCACGTCGGTTGTTACTTCCGCGTCCGCGGCGCGTGGAAGCCCCGCCGCTTCACGCAGATCGTCCTTGAGCGTCTCGAGCTGATTGATTGCGCCCTTGTTTAGGCCTTTCAGCTTCGATAGATCTTCGATGTGGTCGTCGATCGGCTTGAAGATATTTTCGAGCTTCGGACCCTCTGCGCCCGCCTCATCGAGCTTGTCTCGAAGAGAGCCGACAACCGCGCCCACCTCAGCTTTTTTCGCTTCCACCTTGGTGGCGATCTGCTCAAGGTTGTCGCCCATCTCGAGTAGCGGTTTGACCTCTGCGCCGATCGCGGCCGTCCCGCCCTCCACTTCCGAGGCTCGATTCGCCCACTTCTTGATCGGGTTGAGCGAGCGCCACGCTTGCTCGTCCGACAGACGAGAGAGCTTCGGAGCGAGACGGCCTACGACCTCGGATCCGAGCTCACCTCCAGCGCCAAGAAGACCTCCGCCAACGCCGCCAAGGAGAGCCCCATGACCGATCGCGGCCAGAAGCTTTTCCCCGTCGAGAGTAGGGTTCGTCGACAGTGCCTGTTCCGATCCGTATTGCTGTAGGCCAAGAAGTCCTCCTTCCACCGCACCACGTGAGCCGACCGTTGCCGCTTTGACCGCGAGCCTTCCCGCCAAGCTCGAAGCCTCCTCAGGGAGGATCTTCGCGATCCCATGCTCGACAAGATCTCCGGCGCGCCCGAGAATCCCCGCCTCATCACCGAAGAGGGCCGGCGCGATGAGCCCCGCCGCTTCCCCGGCGCCCTCGGCGTACGGGTGGACTTCTTCGCGCTCGCGCGCCGCATTGGCGTAGTCCTGTCCACCGATCGCGCGACCGAGCCAATCCGTACCGCCGAGCGACGCTGATCGACCGGCTCCCTCGAGGGCGGCGAGACCAGTTTGCAGGGCGCCCCCTCGACGCTCCTGCTTTGCCGCAAGCTCTTGTTCGTCCGGAGTCGCCAAGCTTGCGGTGCCGTCCGTCATCGCCGCCATGGCTTGCTCAGCCGGAACGGTTTGGACCTTCCCCGCGACCTTGATCGGAACCTGAGAGCCAGCGGCGAGAGTATACGCGCCGGAACGCAGTTTCTGTTCAGCCTGGTCTGCTACGACGTTGCGGAGCGTACCTGTCTTCGTGTCGACAAGTTGCATAAGCGGCCTGTCGTAAAGCTTGGCTTGCTCATCGTGCAGGCTCTCAGCGTAGGCGGTAGCCGCGTCTGGGGATGAGAATTTGCCGAGATGCTGCTTGGTCCTTCGATACTGGGCGATGGCGTCATCGTCGGACAGGATGCCTGAACCGTCCGCGGCGACGGTTGGGATCAGGGTCTCTTTCCCGTCGTCATCCTCGAACGACATCGACCGAACCGTTGATATCGACCCGTCTTCGTTCTTTACGATGGGTCGATTGTTTAGGTCGATATTGCCAGGGACGAGTAGACCGTTGTCCGGCATCAATCCCCCTCCGCTTGCGGTACCACGACAGTGGGCGCCGGGTTGCCCTTTCCTCCGTTCGCGGCGTGGATCATGTTGGCGAGACGATCGGCCTTGAGCCGTTGAGCCGTCGAGTTCAATAGGTACCCGACCTTACTCGAATCGGTGTAACTCTTGAGCTCTTGATCGAGTGCGTCACCTCGAAGCGGGCGCTTGTGAGCTGCCATGTCCCCAGCGACTACGTCTTTGAGGTCTTGATAGTTTGCCTGAGCTTCTGCGTCCTTCAGGAACTCAGGAGAGTTTCGATCGACGATCCCAACGCCCGGAAGGTTCTCTCCAGGCTTGAGCCGAGCGATTGCGTTCGTAAGTCGCGAGTGAGGCTGAAGCTCGGCGACGTTCTTCGCTTGCCATGCCGCGTCCGCGGCGCGCACAGCCGGCGACTGCACCACGCCATTTGCAACTTGGACGGACGACGCAGGTAGGTACCGCGACGTAGCAATCTGCTCCTTCGCCCCCTCAGTGCGCGTATTCGCCATGGCCTCCTTGATCTTCGCGTCCCTTTCGAGCCCCTGGGCTCGAAGGCCAGGCGACTGCGTGCGCGCAATGATCGAATCGTTGAAGTCCTTCACCTTGGACAGCATCAGCCCCTGCGCGAGCTCGGTCGATTCTTTGATCGTGTACCCCTGGTTTCGGAATCGAGCGTAGGCGCTTTCGTTGCTGGCCATTGAAAGTCGGCGGTTCTCGTGATCGGCCTTTTGCGCGTCGACATCTCGCGCGATCTCATCGTTGAGCTTCTCCATGGCGAAGTTTGACGTATGACCGAGCGCCGCTCCGGCCGCGCCGAACGCTAGTCCGAGCTTCGAGACGACCTTCCCCCATGTGCTCTTCTTGTTCCACAGGCGGTCCGGATCGATTCGCTCTGCGGCAAGCTTTTGGTTCTCCTCGTTGATTTTCTGAAGGTGCGCAGTCTCGTCCGCCTTGTCGAGTTCTGCCCGAGCCTTCGCATCATCCGCGGCTTTCTGTTTCAGATCGGCTTGCTCTTCGAGCCCCTTCGCACCTGCTTCGTTCCCCGCCACTTGCGCGTCGGTCGACGCCTGGTTGGCAGCGCGCATCGAAAGCCCGGCGTCCAGCTTTTCCTGATTCGCTTCGGCGAGCACCTTACGTTGCGCCGGGTCTGCGGTGGGCAGAGTCATCGCGGGGATGTTGACCGTACGAACGTCGCCAGACGCCCCGCCTGCCATTGTGTTCGCTACCATCGGTGTCCGAGCACCGGAATTGTAGGGGTTGTCCGTCGCCAATCCTGGCGCGGGGCCACCAGGAGCGTTGCTCTGAAATGAAGTGATATCCCTAGCCGGAGGGGGTGCGTAGAGGGCCTTGACCCCTTGCGGAAAGTTGCTGACAGAGGAAGGTGGAACGGTTGACGGGTTCCCAAAGGCGTTCGGGCCATAGAGGTTCCACGCGCCTTGAGCCATGTTCGCTGCGGTAGCGAGGGGGTTCGACGGCACCGGAACACCCGATGAATCAACCGGAGGAGATAGCGCCGAACTCAGGCCGCCCGGCGCACTGATCTCCTGCGTGGGCATGGTGAGGCCACCAGGCGCGCCGATCTCTTGCGTGGGCATGGTGATCGTCGGCGCGCCGATCTCTTGCGTCGGCATGGTGATCGTCGACGGCGCGCCGATCTCTTGCGTCGGCATGGTGATCGTCGACGACGCGGCGTCTGCCGCCAACTGATCTTGCACGAGCGTGTCGGCGAGACCCATCAGGCCAGAGCTCCGATCGCTGAAAGGCCCGCTCCGACATAAGGAGCCACGGCGGAAAGCGAATTTGAGTTTGCGTTCTGCTGGCCGGCCTGCAGACCGCCGAGCATGTTCCCCACTTGCGTCGCCTCACCGGTTTGGTTGTTGAGCTGGTTACCTTGGAACGAAAGAGCGTTCTGCGCTTGCCCGAGCTCGCTTGTCGCAAAACCCTCGCCCTGCGCAAGGTTCTGCGCTTGGAGCTGCGCCTGTTGAGTGTTGACCCCTTGCGCAGTCTGGTACTGCGAGAGCCCCAGCTGGCCAAGCTGGCCTTGCGCGCCCACCTGGCCCGCGTACGCGGACCCCTGACCCTGGTACGCGCTGCCCTGGCCCTGGTAGGCTTGTCCTTGTCCCGCAAGCGCGGTAGCGCGATTCTGCGCGTATTGCACGGCCTCGTTGCCCGCAGCGCCCGCCGTGGTGAGCGCGTTTTGCTGCTGCGCGTTCCTTTGCGCGCCAGCTTGACCGATAGCTCCTCCGGTAGCCGAGTGGGCGAGCGCAAGATTCGCGTCAAGCGACTGCCCGAGTGCGCCCTGATACTGCGCTTGCGCGGCGTTCGGGAGGTTCCCGTAGCTCTTCGCTAGGGCTTGCTCCTGGCCCGCGAGGCCTCCATAGGATTGCGCGAGCCCGTTGTATTGATTCGACGCCGCGCCGAGCCCACGTTGCGCCTGAGCAAGCTGGCCAGCTTGCGCGTCTTGAATCGACGGAGCCTGCTGGCCAAGTCCCCATGCAGCAAGCCCTTGTTCCGTCCCGCCCAGGCCTTGAGCGGCAGCCTGTTGCGCTCCGTATTGAGGCAGCGCGTTGAGGTAGCTCTCGGCACCAAGCGCTTGTCCCATCTTGGTAGCCGAGTTCTGGTTCTCATCGGCCAGCTGCGCGTACTGGTTTTGAGTAGTGTTCGGAACGTTCGCGTAGATCGGGGTGCCGCTCGGAGAGTACGAAACCGAACCACTTATGCCGCCGCCCTGGACCCCGAACGGATTGTTTGGGTCGTTCTCCTGTTGCGGTGGTGATGGGTTTCCGCGCAAGGCGCTCGTCGCCGGACCTAGCCCCCCAACCGCGGACGAGAGAGAATTCCCATAAATCCCCAACGACTGCCCTATAGAATTTCCTCCACGCGTGTTCATTGTTTCACCTGTTCTGCGAAGCGACTTGACGGTAGCGATCCTTGATTGCGTCAAGTTCGACTGCGATTCCAGCCCACCGGGCACCTTGTCCGGTGGATGTCTGGGGATCGGCGGAATCCGAGAGGGTGACCTGCACACTCATCGATTTCGTATACCACGCCCCAACGTGCAAGGAAACTTGGTCGAAGCTCTTGGCCTTGAGGTCATTGTAGGTCCACGTCTTCGACTGGGCGTTGACCCCGGTGCCGTCGAAAGCCAACTGGATCGTGAGCTGGTGCGGGTCGAGCCGGTCGGCGTAGACCTGCACCCACCGCGTACGCTGGTAGGCCTGCAGCGCACCGGGACCGCGCACCTTGATCTCGGCCACCTGGATCGTCGTCGGGACGAAGTGGTTTGCCCCTCCGGAGTCCTGATCAAACCATCCGGCGCCCTCTTGCCAAACGTTCCCCTCACTCGTGAGCATCGTGTAGGCGCCGTTCCCCGCGATCGAAAGGGAGGCCATGGGAGACGAGTGCGTGGCGTACTGGTGCACCATCCACTGTCCCAACAGGTAGTCGTATACGAGCGCGATCGAAGTGGTCGCGCCTCCAGGCGCGTTGGTCATCGCGAAGCGAACCTGCGTCGCGACGGGCACGAGCACCGCCCCGGTGCAAACTGGATTGGTCGCGAAAAGGTCCGCGACGTTCTTGCCCACGTAGGTAACGGCTAGCGACCGATCCAGGAGATAGATCCCTGTCGACGACGCAAAGAATAAACCGGCCGGAGTCAGTACCACCGAACGCCAGTCCACGCACCCAACGTCGCTGGGCACTCGCTGCGGCGTGGTAAGGTCCGAGCCCGTGCCGGTCGGCGCGGGGCCGTCCCCGCCATAGATCACCCAGATCGAATTTGCCTTGAAAACGACGAGCTCTGAATCCATCGCGGCAAGGGCAGTGATGTCGCCTCCGTCCGAGAACGCGATCGTGCAGACCTCGTTGTATCCCGGCGCGGCCCCGGCGCTGTATTGCTGCGTAAACCAGATCGTTTGCAGCGTGTCGTCGACGCCCCAGATGCGCCCCTTGTAGGCCGTCAAACATGTGAGGCTCGGGGGGCAAACCTGATCCATAACTCCACCGGTCGTGTAAAGGATCGAGTTCGTTTGCAAGTTCGCGTCAGAGTTGCCGGCCAAATTGTCCGCATAGATCGTACTCGACCCATTGCATGCGAAGCGGTCGAGCAAGTAAAATACGGGGGTTACTGGGCTCGATGTTGTACGGTAGATCTCGGCGAACGTCTGGCCTGGATTCGTGACGTCTCGCCACCCGTAGTAGCTCTGAAACTTCACCTCGGGGAATTGCCCCCCGCTGAGCGTGATCGCGTTCGTGAAGACGGGAGCGCTTCGGTGGATGAGCCCAAGCCCGTCCACGTACGTGAACACGACCGCGTAGGTATACGCGCCCGTGAGACTCGAACCGGAGCCGGCCTGTGCCGCAGTCGCGAACTCGGGGTAAAAGAAGAAGTTCTCCTCGAACGTCGAGAGCCCGTCGCTCAGCCACGCCGCGCCGGCGCCGATGTGGAGCTCTTGGCCTAGCTCGGCGCACTGGTACGAGAGTGACGAGGCAAAGTCGAACGTGGTGACCCACGCGCCGCCCCCTCGGGAGGTGCCCGTTTGGAAATAGCCTTCCTGGATCGTCGAGTACTCGGCCGGAAGCGTGAAGAACGGGAAGGAGAATTTCGACCCCGACACCCCTCCGAAGGGAAGGTGAAAGATGGTACCTGGAACCGTATTGCCGATTGTCGTCGCTGAGATCGCGGTCAAGTCGACCTGCCTCGGTGCGGACACGGCCACCGGCAGCATCGTTCCCAGGTTCGTGTTGACGTTTGGTGTCGACGTGAGCAGGAGCACGGTGCCCTGGAGCGACGAGAATGAGGGGTCGTTCCCGAAGAGAGCCCAGAGATTCGGCGCGAGCTGCGCGGGAACGTAGACCGTCGACCCGACTACGAAAGGTCTGGCGAAGGGCACGTAGCCCGAGAAGATCTTCCCGGTCGAGCCGCCCATGCCGGCGCTCGAAAAAGTGAAGGTCAATCCTGCACCCCACGTCTGCCAAGTGGACGCGATCGTGGTTCCGACCGGGACCATGGTCCCCATCCAACACGTGCCGGCCGAGATGCGCACCGGGGGAACGAGAAGAATCGACGTAGGCGATCCAGCCCAGTTTAGGATCGTCTGGCCAAGCACCGCGGCGAACGAGCCCGATCCCGAGATGATCGCCCCGAACGCTTCGCAAACGTTGGGACTGCCAAGCAACGTGTACGTGTATGCGACGAAAATTGACTCGCTCGCTCCGTATGTCGCATAGACATAGATCGAATTGTTGACGTTCAATCCCGCGGTGATGTAGCTCCCCGGCGCCGTGTACACAATCGGGCCGGCCGAAAGCGTATGGTTTGGAAGCATGTATTGTACATTGTAGTGACTCGCGTTCTGCGAGAAGGCGAGAATGTATCCGCCGCTCGGATCCCCATTAAACGTAGCCACGTCGAGCGACGGCGGCCCGTTCGAGCTGCCACTGTATATAGCGTTGGTGACCGTGACCGGAGCGGAAAGCGTGTTGGTTGTGATGTTGTAGTTTACGCAGTAGAGCGTAACCACGTTCGTACTCACGAGCGTGTCGAGGAAGAAGATCGCGACCTGCTCTGAAGCCGGGGCGTTCGGAAGGTACAGCACGTTGACCGGCACCGCAGTCGCGCTCGCGGTATAGACCACGGTCGGCGGAAGCACGACCGCTTGGGTCGCCGTGTCGTAGACCGAAACGACGAGCGTGCCGACTGCCGAGATTGACGAGGAACCCGTACTCGCGACGACGCGAAGGGTCGCACTGCCGTTAGGCACGTCACAGATGCAGGGAGGCAACCCCTGTTGAGCCACGCTCGGGAGCGGACGTCGCGTCGTCCTCGCCGGAGGCAGCTGGCCAAGCGCTGCTTGCTCGCCCGTCGTCGAATCGATGCTCACGAGCCCGGCTTGCGATAGCGCTACGATATCCCCCCTCGACCAACTGGCGAGCTTTCCGCTAACGGCCGACGACGCGGCAACGTGCGCCATCCCGAAGCGCTTGTCGACCACGCCCTGGCGCATGAAGTTTCCGTTCACGACGCTCGCAAGACGTGAGCTCGGGTCGAGGTAGTGCGCGCTCGTCTTTTGGTCGAGCCCGCCCGCGAACGGGAATTGAAGGGTGACCGTCTCGCCCATCACCACACCACTACGTCACACACCATCGACGCGTACGACGTGACCGCGACGACGGTAAGGTCGTCGGCGATGCCGTTCGGTCGACGAATCGAGTAGGCGGCATTCGTTGACGGGCCGACGACCATCGCCGACCGGAACGCGCGACCAAGGCCGTGTTGGAGGCGCAGTGTCTGGTTCCCCGTGAAGGTCACGCCTTCGAGGATGCCGGCCGTCGCAAGGACGCCCGCCGCCGCCGGCGCATTCGCCCGGCGCGCCCCCTCTTGTAGGGCGTCGATCTGGCGATCACCCGTGAGCTGGCGAGCAATCGACAACCCAGGGTTCTTGACCACGGGCGAAGGCGCGGGGCCGCGTCCGACCGCGCCGAAGACCTTGGCCAACGGCTGGACGCGCGAGGGCAGCCGCGCGCCGAGCTGCACAGGCCGTCCGGGCGGTGTCCGTCCGCTCAAAGCCCTAACCCTCCGTATCCGATCCCGAACCCGTCTTGCTCCCATTCGAGGGGGCGGGTTTGGTGCATCCGCTCAGGCTGCCCCTGGTCGAGATTCTTCGCTGCGGCCGTGATCCGTGAGATCTCCTCTTGACGTCTGCCCTCGAGAAGCGGGATCAGATCCGTCTGGCCGTCTTTGATCAGAAGCTTCACGGCGACGTCGAGCACGATGTACTCCTCCCATCCCTGGATCGAGTCGAGCTGATCTTCGCGATCCATGAGCCTTGGCGCTACCGGGAAGTAGTTGAGCTGCATCGTGAAGACGCCGTTCGGGATCGGCCGCAACGACAAGCTCGGGTACTGGATCTGGTAGTACACCGGGTTGCCGAGCACGCCCCACCCGAGCACGGGCATCAAGGTGAACTGGTTCCGCTGCTCTTCGTTGTAGGGCGTGCAAGTCCAAGCCCCGTACGGCGGGGCCTGGATGATGAACGCGTCCAGCGAGATCTGGCGGGCGAAGTCGCCAGGCAGGGCGTAGGTGCCCTGATTGGCTACGGTCGAAAACTGGTACTGCGCTCGCGCGATCTGTCCCGCGAACGTCGAGCCGATGAGCATATCCCACCACTTCGCGATTGACGAATTGATCTCGTTCGTCAGCTCAGCGTCAGTGATGAACGGCGCGTCCCCGGTGTTCGCGCCCTCGAGATTGGCCCGCTGAAGAGACCTCGACATGAGGTCTCCCAGCTTGACCGGGTAGCTCACTCTCCCTCTTCGTCATCGTCCTCCGGCTCATCGTCGGGCTCCTCGTCCATGACGAGGTGAACGAAGGCCTTCATGGCCTTGACTCCACGCTTGGCATCCTTCGAGTCGAGCGCTTTGGCGAGCTCACGAAAAGCGTCTTCCTTGTCTTGCTCGTGGTTCTTGTCGCCCTCGTCCTCGTCCTCTTCTTCGTCCTCCTCGGGCGGAGGTTCGCCCATGAGCAGGGCGATACCGTGGTGCTTTTTCAAGGTGGTCCTCCTTCTTACGGAACGAGCGGATCACGCGACATGAGCGCCCAGAAGGTTCCGAAATTACCTGCGCCAACCGGGATATCCGCGGCGGACGCGCCGTTGAAGACGGTGAATGGGATCGTCCACGTGTTGTCCGCGTTTTTGACCGCGGTTCCCACGCAAACGTTCCACTGCCCGGCGGGAGTACCGAGCCCGACCCATCCGGTCGCGGTGATGCACCTCGAGTAGCCGTCCACCGTTTTTGCGGTGTACGTTCCCGCACCGGTGCGGGTCAGCGTGAGGAAGTTTCCTCTCGCGTCCCCGTCCGTAGGTGCCGCTGTCGTCGTCGTGCCCGGCCACACGACGTAGAGACCCACAGCGTTATGAAAGATCCCGAACTCACTAGGGAGGTAACTTTGCGGCGTGCTCATGTGATGCTCCTCTCAGAACGTCACAACGCAGTTGCAGAACGGCGAGCGGCCACCGTAGATCGCGAAGTGTCCGCCGATCTTGCGCTGGTAGATCGCGTCGGCGGGGACCATGCGCCACTCGTTTCCGTCCATGTCCAGGAGCTGCGGGTTTTCGCCCAAGCTCGGCACGAGCCAGCGCTTGATGTTTAGCAGCCATGCTCCGGTGGGGTTTCCCGCAGAGCTGGTGCCCGAGGGACAGAACGTGTCGGGGTAGACATCGATCGCGCCGGCCGGCCCGTGGACCTTGATTCCCTTGAACCCGACCGTGCCTTCGCCCGCGCTCGTCGCCTTCGTCTCGACAATGTTCTGCGTCCTCGAGTACATGCTCTTCACGAGGTTGCCGAAATCGGTGTACGCGCAGAACGCGACGTCCGGGCCGTCCAGCGGATTGAACCGCTGAACGATAGTCAGCCCGGTCAAGATCGACTGAGCGTAATCTCCGCCACCACCGTTGTAATAGAATCCGGCCGTTCGGATCGGATCCTGCGCGGCTCGGTCCACGTTCGAGAACGGAGTGCCCGCCACGGGGCGGTTGTTTACGTCCGGGATCCAAGCAGGAATCCCAGGGGTGTACCCTCCGCCGGCCTGCGACGCGGTGCCAAAGTCTCCCTGATTGAACAGGAAGTCTGCGTTCGTGATCGCAGCGATACCCGAGTTCCAGTTGGCGGTTGGGGTGATGGTTCCGTTGAGGATATCCACCACCGCGATCGTCACTGAACCGGCCCGAACAGCGCCGGTCGTGCCGTTCGTTGCACTCGAGTTGAGCACCTGGCCCTTGACGAAGTTGGCGCCTTGCGCCGGATTCGTAAGCGATAGAGCTGCGGTACCGGTAACAGAGCCCGATCCGTTGAGCTGGCCGATTGCCGATCCGCCCATGCCCCACGTTGCCGCAGAAAACTGCCACCCGAGCGACTCGTAACTGCGATCGGTCTCCATCGTGACCGTGTCGATAAGCGAGCCTTCGTCGCCCTTGGATGCCGCGATCGTCTTCTCCGCCACACTCGCCATGGCGTAGGCATCGCCCCACTGCACTTGCCACTGCACGTACTGAGACGAGCTGCCCGTCGCCCCGAACGCCACGGACGGCACCGAGCTCCTGTTCGTCAGCGGAGCGATGTTCTCCGCGTGAATGAACTGGAAACCGGTCGCGTCGGTATCCTTCGGCATCATGGCATAGGCCGCGCTCTTCAGCGTCAAGGCCTCCACCATCTCGGTCGAGTAGTAGTTCTTTGCGACGCTTGCCGCAAAGGTGGGAAAGTCGAATGTAGCGCTCACGGGGGCCCTTTCAGGGGACCCACTACGAGATCAGCGCGTGGCAGACTTCGCGGCCATGTCGGCCTTCGCCCTCCTGAGGAGCTCTGCCCGGCGTTCCGCTGGCTTCAATTCGTGAAGCTTCGGGGGAACGGAAACGGACGCGGTCTGATCGCTGTTGGTCAACGTAGGGGTTGCGGTTTTCGCGCTGCCTGCCGATGCGCCGTCGCTCTTCCCTGAACTGCCCGTTGCCGGATTCGTTGTCGCTCGACTTTTCCGATATGAGCGATTCTCGTCTTCCATGTACGATAGAACTTCTGCGTTCGTCAAGGACTTTCCTGCCTTGTGGTGCGCCTGCACGATTTCCCATGCGCGGGCCATGATCGTCCGCGGGGAAACGTCGGCAAGCGTCGGGTAGAGCTTCGGATCGGCCGATTCCTTCAGAAACCGCTCCGTTTCGGTCTTGACCGCTGCCTGTTGCTTCTCCTGGAGAATCTCTTGGCGAAGCTTTTGGAGCTCCTTCTTTTCAGCCTGGAGCTCCTCATGAACCGAAGCGATCCTGGCTTCGGGCGTGTTGGCTTCGATCGCCCGGCGCGCAATCTCCTCGGGGGAAACGCCCATGGTTTGCAGCGCGGAGAGAGGGTCTTTCCGGAAATTCTCAAGTCTCGCGTTGACGGCCTGCAGGTCCTGGTTGAGACGCGCGGCCTGCCCCCGAGCCGCTTCCGCGTCGCGCGTGGCTTGCTCGCGCTGAGCTTGCATCTCACGTCGTTGCGAAGCCGCGGCCCTCGCCTTTGCCGCTCCGCGCTGGACTCTATCGAGGGCATCTTCTTCCGTCGCCGCAACGGGCTCGCCGGCTACCGGAGTCGCATCCTTGGCAGGCTCGCCGTTGGCCACGGGTGCCGCAGGGGGTGCGGCCGGGGCGGCCTTCGCCGCAGCATCGGCCTTGACCTTCGCGAGGAGACTTGCCTTGTCGACGACCGGCGCTGGCTTCGCCTTTGGGTCGATCCCGAACTTGCTCGCGTCGACGGGAGGGGGCGCCGGGGGCGCGGAGGGTGCTACTGCCGGGGTAGGGATCGATGCCGCGTTGCTCATTCTCTCCTTTTGTTAGGCCGCTTGCTGCGGGGGTTGAGCCGGTACGGGTGCGCCACCGGGAACTGCGCCAGGGGGAGGCATGGGCGCGCCCCCCGGTGTCGAGAATTGGGGAGGCGCTTGCGGCGGAGGGGGCACGAGTCCTTGCGCCTGCACAACCCACCGCTGCAAGAGCGCTACGCGCTCCGGCTCGACGTTGTCGTTTTCTGCCTCGAGGCAGGCAAGCTGCGCTTGTCGAATCGCGCCCGGCGAGCCGTCCGGCAGATCGTCGAGCTGCATCATGGGGTCCGGGGGCTCATACGGTGCTCCATCGAGGATCGCTGCAATCCGCTTCTCCGAGAGATTGTAGGAGGAGTTCTCGCGCTTCATCTCAGCTTCGAGATCCGGCACGTCCTCTTTCAGTCGACGCGCCGTAAACGGCGTAAGCGTGCCCTCCGCTTCCATCTCCGCGATCTCTTGCAGCTTGCTCGAAGGCTCGTCGGCCAGGGCGTTGGTCTCTGCGATTCGTATTCGGAAGTCTCCTTCCTTGAGAAGAGTCTCGCTCGCCTTAACCAACGAGAAAGCGCCTCTGCCAAGCGCCATGACCTCATACGAAGGATTCTCTTCCGCGATGTCGCGCGCGAGGCTGAGTACTTGTCGTCCGACTTGCGCATCGAATTGCTGAAGGAGCTGGTAGCTCGGCTTGAATCTTTGCGTCGTCACGTCCGCGTACGTACGAATCGCTTCGCCCGAGTCGAGGCCCGCCGGCTTTTGCGAGGATGCCGCAAGTCTCGAGATCCCAGGGAGCTCGTAAAAGGCGTTCACGAGACGATCGAACTGGGCGTAGATCGTGGGTGAGTTCGGCGATGGGGCCTCGTACGTGGGCCTCGTACCCTCGTACGTGACGATCCCTGTTTGATCGTTGAGCCCCGCCGTGTTGACCTTGGAATTGAGTTCCACGAGCCAATGGCCGATCACCATCGCCTCGTGTTTCGTGCAGTCTCGACCGAGTCTATTGATTGCCTTTTGCAGGCCAGCTCCCTCTTGACACAAGCTCTTCGCATACATGCCAAGAGTAGGCAACTGTCGATAGAGCCACACGAACGGAGAGAACTCGTGCGTATACTCCTCCGGCTCACCGAGGATCAACGGGCCTACTGCGTAGCAACGCATCCCGCCAGGTCCACCCTCGTAAAGCGGCAGGTGCCACGCCTCGACCGTCATCACCATATCGATGGTCGGGCCACCAGCGTCAGAGCTGGCACCCATCGCATCAAACTGCCGAGTCTTCGCTTTGCCAAGCTCGTCCGCCTGCTTCGGGAAAAGATCCTGGAGGTGCGATCGCTCGATGGGTCGAAGGTGGAAGTAAGACCGAGGCTTGCGAAACATCCCGTCCTGGTCGCCGACAAGCACGTCCCATGGGAGAGCCCGCTCCATCCCGACCTTGGGCGTGCTCGCCGGGTCAAGCTGCGAGCGAAAGATCTTGAGGATCCCTTGGCCGAACTTGCAAGAGTCGAACGCTGCCTCGGTAAGGAGCGAGTAGTAGTTGCACTCGTTCTTGATTCCAGCGATCAGCTTTTCGCAGGTCTTCGCCTTGCGCTGCAAGTCGCGGTTTCCGCCGATAGTCTCCACCGAGGTCTTAGGCAGATCTTGGGTCACCTGGGCAACGTACGAGTCGCACACCGACTTAGTCACGTTCCACGCGAGCGGCGCGACGTTCGCGATCCTTCGCCGCGTGTATCCTCTCGGGGTCGTGATCGACCAAGGAAGCTCTTCGTAGTTGTTCCCGTAGCGAAACATCGCCATGCGCACGGGCTGCAGCTGCTGGTACACGCGACCCGCGACGGTGCACACGAGCTCGCCACGTCGCTTTTCTTGCGATTCGCTCCACCACCGCGCATCGGCCGGCCCCGAGCTCTTCTCGGACTCCTCCTCCTCGCTCTTACTGGCTCCGCGAACCCTCAATCAGGAAGCACCTCCTTTGCCTTACGGCCGACATTCCCCGTCGAGGGCCATGCCGTTCACTACGAGCGTGCACGGGGCTCCGAGTTCGCACGAGCCGGGCTTGCTCCACCCCGAGTAGGGGATCTCGCAGTAGGTGCCGAGCGCTGGAGCGGCGTCGGGCTCGACGTCGACAATCTCTCCGCCGCAACGCAGGGTAGCAGCCAGGAGCACGAGCAAGCCTGCAACGGCCAGCAGCACCGCGAATACACGAGGATGATCGATCATTGTCCTACCTCGGTCGCCGGCTCAATCGTTACGCGAGCATGTGCGCCGCATTTGCCGCATTCTACGACAGAGCCGATGTGGAAGCGATTCTCATCGCCGTTGAATTCGCAAGTGCTTTCGCACTTTTTTGCGGCACGATATTCCAGAGCCTTCCACCAATGCCCTTCGATCGGGCACGTCAAGGCCCGCATGGCGCGCATGTCTCGGGCATGCTTGGCCTCTCGGTCGGCCATTCGGACCCGGAGCGACTCTAGCTTGTCCCTGTCCTTGTCTGAAATCATCGAAACTCGACCCCCCTTCCGTCTCGCTGCGGCCTAGGCGGCTCCCATTCAACGAAACCCAAGTCGTCGTCATGCTTCCAACCTGGAAGCGAAGGGTCTTCTGACAGGGCCCCATGCCTCACGCCGAGCAAGCGGAGCGTTGGGCGCGCCTGGATCGGACGAAGCACGCCGGCCCGGACGAGCGATTCGCGGACCTTGACCGGATCGCTCGTGACCTCGTTCACACGAGGTGCCGCGTCACGCGGGCGACGTTGAGAGAATGTTCTCACGCGTCCTCCGAATCGAGCTCGAACCCGTCGCACGAACAGTGCCGACACGGTCCAAGCTCGCCCGTCTCGGGATCCGTGTGTTCCGTCCAATCGTGCTTGCATTCGCAGGTGTACGACATGATCATCGACTCCACGGGTTAGGGCCTAGTTCTCTCCGGAGTTGCTCTTTCGCGTCGGCAAGTTTCGTCCTGCCTCGGTGGATCCTCTTACACTTGATGTGCTCCCGGAGCCAGGCGCTCGTAGACGGCGGAATGTCCGTGAGCTTGATGCTCGGGTGAAGAATCGCCTCCGTGTCGCAGTGGGTGCACACGAGCCGTACCGCCCAGCACCCGAGCTCAGGATGGATCGCCTCATCGTGCCAGATGTGCGGGATAAAGGTCGGCCGCGAGATGCCGCGAAGACGGATCACGGACTGGACAAGCGCGGCTCTCATGTCAGCTCCGGAGGCATGGGTGGTTGGGTCTTCACTCTTGCCCCCGGAACGGGCCGAACGCATCGCGGAACGACTCCGACTCGTTCTCTCGGCGCCTCGCTTGCTGCAGCTCGTTCACCTTGGCCCAGTGCTCGCGCATGGTACGGTCGTGCTCCTCTGCCTCTAGCTGAGCACGAGATTTGCCGGTTGGCAAGGGGAGGGGCTCCGCCATGGGGCGCGTCAAGCAGAGCGCGACGGCCGGAGCGTAGTCAGCGTGTCGATCTCCGGTACGCGGGAGCTCGATCGTAAACCCATTCGACGTGAGCTTCTTGCGCACGCTCAAGAGGTCCGCTCGAAGCTGCGGGTCGGGCGGGATCTCTACCTGCTCGTCCGCGAGGTACGTCGATAGCGACTCGTACCTGGCCAGGTTCCCCGCGTGGGTCGACGGCTCGATTACCACGGAGAGTTCGTGCCGCCGGCCAATCGCCTTGAGCGCATCAGCGCTCGCCTGGTCCGAGTAGACAACCGAGATGCCGTACTCTCCGACCGCTCGCTTGACCTCGAGGAGCACGACGTCCGGATCGAGTGGCGCGCTGACCGTGCCCCGCCACTCTCGGGCGAGCACGACGCTCCGCTTGACCTTACCGTCCACCCATCGACGCGTACCGACAACCAGGGTCCACGCGTCGCCCCGCATCGCGGGATCCATCGCGGCAACGTAGGTGCAACCCTCTTCTCTGGGCACGGTAGGCTCGGGGCGCGTCGCGGCGTCGAGCAGCACCGAAGCAAAGACCCCGTGCTCGTGGTCCTCGAGGGGAATCGCAGCGTACTCCCGCCGCCACTTGAGCTCGTCTCGCTCGTCCTTGTGCGTCGCGGCCTCCGACACGGATGGATTCGCAATCCACGTCGGAGCGTAGGCGACGGATTGCGCGTCGTCGTCTCCAAGCCGGTACGCCGCAGCGTGCGCATCGAGCTCGCCCATTGGCGAGGAGCTGAGGAACAGCCTCGCCCGACGCATCGTCGCCATTGTCGGCTTGATGCTCGCGAGCACTTCGGTCGCGGGGTTGGCGCCCGTGTCCGAGTCTCTCCACTTCGAGACCTCGTCGCAGATCACACAGATCGCAGTAAACCCACTCACGCCCGATATGGTTCCGGTGAACACCTGGAACGCGATCGGTGCGCCGATGAGCTGCACGCCGCCGTCAATCGGCCGGTGGGCAACGCCCAGCGCATCGAGGATCGATCGCACGGTCAGGAGTCGCTTGCCAGCTTCGCGCCGGTCGACGGACACGATCGCAACGACCCCCACGTCTCCCTCCGGGATTCGGTAGTTTCCGTGGAGGGCCTCGGTCACCCCGACTCGGCAGAGCGTGGAGCTCTTGCCTCCACGGCGGCCGACTCGAAGCACGAGAGTGCGCTTCTTGGTCCGGTAGAACCCCGAGAGCGTGTCGAGCCACCACGGGCTCGTGGGCACGAACCCACGCTCAACGAGCTTGCGATCGAGCTCCAGGTACCGGGCCATCACGTCCGGCTCGGTACCGTAAAGCCGCTCGATTCGAGCAAGCTCGGCGCGAGGATCGGTCACGCACTCCCCACGAAAACCCGGTGCCCAAAAAAGACCCCGCAGATCAGCGACAGATCTGACCGGTGCCAAAACTGCTCAATTACGATCGTCCAGAAGCAGCTAACGATGTGCTCTCTCACTCTGCCTCCCAATCAACCTCGACGGCCAGCCCGTCAGCCCCGAACGGAAACGACTTTTCCTCTTAGCCCCCTAGGCCGTCCGTAGTTGTCGTGCACGTGAGAGTAGGTGGAGACGACGCGAAGACCGTCGGGCCATGGAGGCCAGCTTGTTAGCCACACTTCCAACCCTGGCAGGGGCCAAGATGGCGACTCAAGGCGACACGTCTCAATCACTTCTTTCCCGGCTCCGTGCGCATGTCGTCGAACGGCGAGTCGCCCTCCGCGAAGCGAAACTCGGTCACCTGGTCCCTGTGTACTGCGCACGTTCCGGCCTTCGGTTTGCCCGGGCTCCACATACCCACGAGTCCGGTCTGATCGTCGAGTGCGATCACGAGCTTGCCGGCTTCGGCGAGGAAAGTGTCCTCGTGCGCCCCGGTGTGCGGGTTGGTCAGGTTGATCTTGGTTCGAATCTTGTGCAGGTTCCGGATCATTCGCTCAGCTCCTTTAGTTGAAAAACAGGTAAGGGTCAAACACCCAATCTTGTGGAGGGTAACAGCCTCGAGTCTGGCTTCGGTGAGTGTATCTTACAGGCAGGTCGGAGCCCAGCATCGCCTTCGCGATCCCAAGTCGCCGGAGGTCCGCTCGGACGTAGACGTAGTGCAGCACCGCGCCCTCGCGCACGGCGAAGCCGAGCAAGGCCGAGTCGTCGTCCGGCACGTGCGCGACGGTCACGCGCACCGAGCTCCTGTCCAAACACTTCGTGACCGAGTCGTTGTGCCCCGCGTAGTAGCTGCCTCCGGCCCACTCCGCGAACGTGGACGAACGGTAATCCGCGACCCACGTGCGCGCGACGTACGCGCGATCGTCGGGTCGTCCGGGCCGAAGAAGGTAAAGGCTCACGAACCGAGTCCCGCGGACCGCTCCGGCTCGCCCAGCACCCGGCGAAGCTTGTCGATCGCTGCCGCGATCTTGGCCCACGGATAGACCTGGGCACCTGCCTCCAGCAGCAAGTCGAGCGCCTCGCGCACCTCCAGCATCCCAGCGCCTGGCACTTCGTAGGACTGGCGTTCGGTCACCCGGCTTGCTCCTCGCGACGCGCTACCAGCTGCGCCCGGATCGCGTCGCACCTTGCGATGCTCGCGTCAAGGTCCTCCTGCTCGAGTCGATCCTGCTCTTCCTGCGTGGGCCCGGGCAGGTCGGCCAGCCGGCCAGCTGCGCCCACCCGAGCTCCGGCCGGTGCGTCGTGATCGAGCGCGATCGCGCGGAGCACGGCGAGCCCCTCGCGGCGCAGTACGGCCACGCTCGGGAGCTCGACGGCTTCGAGTCCCGGGGGTTTGAGCAGGATCACGTTCGATCGGTGCAGGTTTGGATCCTGCTTCCGGCCTGGACGCGCTGGCTTCGGCGGGCGCCACTCTGGGCGCCAACCGGGGGGTAGGGTGGATTCACTCAATTGGGCCTCGCGGTTTGTCGTGATTTGGGCGCCACTCAGTCCGGTCATTTCAGCCACCCAGACTGCCGCAGGGGTAGCCCCAGATCACGACAACGTGACAGTGGCACTTTTTGCGGAAGCTGTCAAGACGGTTACCGCTCCTCTTCCGCTTGTCTTGCACGCCGCTCCCTTGCACGCGCGATAAAGCCATCGACATCGACGCCCATCCCGCGCAGCTCTTGCTCGGCCTCCTCGGGGGTCTGCTCATAACCTTTCTCGCGCGCGCGCGCGCGGAGGCCAGAGTGACCATATGCGACGATACGTGACCATACACATATGGTCACAAGCATAGCTCGACCAACGCCTCGCTGGCCGATGTCACGACCGCCCAGATCCCGCCGCTGGCCAGTATGGCCTGTCCTGCCTCGCGTTGGGCCTTGGACGGCCCTTTGCCCGGCCGCTTGACCTCGAGTCCAACGAATCGGCCTAAACGCGTGTATCCGACGATATCAGGCGTTCCCTCAGGCGCGAGGTGCATCCTACCTCCACCCCTAGTGCCCGACTGCGACCGCCATACGCGAGCCAGACCTGACTTGTTTACACTTTGGATTACATCTCGCTGAATCTCCGACTCCAAGAGCGTATACGGGATGGGTGCGTCAATTTTTTTCTTCATTGGTCTTACCTTTCTTTACGTGTATGTTTTATTACTATGTTCCGTGCCGTGCCGTGTTGGTACGGGTCGGGACCCTTATAGGGTCCCTGACCACTACCACCAACACCAGCACCGCTTCCGGGCGCCAGTGTTGGTGGTACTAGGTACCACCACCACAACTCTAGCACGGCACGACACCACTTATTCTGTCCTACGCAATGCGTCATTGGCACGATGGTCTCCACACGGTGCTCGTAGCAAAACGAACTTACTTCGTAAGGAAGTGTGAGATAATCCAGGGAAGTCTGCTCTGAGCTGTCTCGCCACCCTATCGTCCTCCTCCAACTCCTCCCGCTTGGCCTGCTCAGCGGCGACCTTGCGCGCCGCTCGCTCTATCCTCTGCCGCGCGTGCACGCCAGCAAGACGCGCCTCTTGCTCCTGCCTCTTGGCTGTCTCCCGGCCCTCCCTCGACCTACCATGGCTGGCGTCACGGACAGCCGCACGGTCGATCGCGTCCAGCGGCACAAGCGTGCCGTCCTCCGTGCGGCGAAGCTCGATAGGATCCCACCGTCGTACGCCGTTGGCCTTCGTACAATGTAGGACAGGAATATCCCCTATCCGCTCGTTGGTCGACGGGTCGCCGTGGTCAACCTTGTTGGACGCGAGCACGAGGACCATGCGCGCCGAGTCGCCGAGACCCGTCGCTCCTCGCACGGCCGTGGCGTCGATAATCCCCTCGCGCCGGGCGATCTTATCCGTGTGGTGCGGGGTGAACACAAGCGCGGAGGCCGCGGCAGAGAGCTGCTCAAAGAATCCGATCAAGGCGGCGGCGGCGGCGTTATCCTTGTCGACGCTCGCCCCAGACACCCTGGCCAGCGGATCGATTACGATCAGGTCGTACGGTCCCCGGCGCGACACGAGCTCCAGGAGCGCGTTGCCGCGGTCCGTGACCGCGAAGCTTCTCGGGTCGAGAAAAGTGAAAGCCCCCGCGTGCACGTCGAGCGTGTCGATCGCCCCCATCGGAACCTGGCCCAAGAGGCCTGAGTGCTTCGCCGCGTAGTAGCGCCGGTGCTCGAGCTCTTCGGCCGATTCCTCCGCAGAGACGAAGAGAACTCGCCCTCGGCGCTGCGGGACGAGCACCCCAAACCAGGGCGTGCACGTGGCGATTGCCAGGCCCAGGGCCACGGTGGCGAAGCTCTTGCCGGCGCCGCCTTCGGCGACCAGGAGACAGACTCCGCGTTGCGCCAGGGCCCCGTGCTGCGTCCGGGAATCGCGCAGAAGGAATTGCTTCGGCGGCGGCAGCTCCCACACTTCCGGGGAGCTCGTGAGGTACGCGTCGAGCCACGATTCGCCCGAGGGGGTGGGCGATTCCGAGACGAGCGCCGGCGGCGGGGACGCCGGACGCGGACGATCGACGACGGGCACCGAGAGCCGCGCCTCGAGTGCGTCGTCGAGCTTGTGGCGTAGCTCCCGCTCGCTCCAGGGCGGGATGCAGGTCTGATTCCACTCGCACAGGAGCGCCCAGGCGTCGCCCTCGGATAGGCCGAAGTCCTGGACGATCTTGCGCGACGACTCGAACGTGTGAGGGTGACCGCCCTGCCCCGATACCGCGCCGGGCCGCGCAGCGAGCCACGCGCGGGCGCGGACCAGCTTGTTGCTCGTGGGGGGGGCCGGGGGGAGCTGCGGCGGGGGCTTAGGCCGCTCGACCGGGCGAATCGCAGCAAGCCAAGCGCCGGGGAGCTCCGCGACTGGCGCGAGCGAAGACCACTCGTAGGGAGTGCCGGTCGGGTGGATCGACGGCGGGGCGACGATCTGCCCCCCGGCGACCTTGACGTCGACACCCGGCGCGCCGGCGAGGCCGGTCACGTTGCGCAGCGTGGCCGGAAGGGTGACGAAGAAAAGGTGCTTCTCGCCGCGCGCCGAGCGAATCGATCGGGTCTCAGGCAGCGGGCCGAGCTCCGCTACGAGCGCGAGGTATCGGTGCGCGTCGTCGACGTCGATCGCGACGAGGTACCGGCCATCGGGCTGATACCCGAGCGCGATCCCCAGGTTTGGATCGTCGACGCCCAGCGACTCGTACTGGCGAGCGAGCTCGGCAGAGTCGCTCGTTGCGCGATCGGGCCAAGCCGAAAGCAGAGGCTTCTTGCCGCAAGGCTCGACCCATACCACGCGGTAGCCCTCGCTGGCCAGCGAAAGCGCGTCTTCGAGGCGAGGCACCTAAAAAACTCTCTTTTTGGGTAGAGTCTTCTCGGCTTTTTTGCGTGCTCGCAAAGCGCGGCAGCGAGTGGCGTGGCGCGCTGCACAGGGGGGGCAGCGGCGGTGTGGCGCAGCCCCTGGCGCTCCACAGTCGCGACAGATTCCAGCGACCCTCCGCCGCTCCGCGCGAGCGCTGGCCGCGGCGAGGCAGATTTGACAGTGTTTGAGGCCGTCTTTCGGAATTTTACCGCATTGTAGGCAGAGTCCAGCCTCCCGCCATTCGGCGTGATTCCGGTTTAAGCGGGCCAGTGCCCTCCGGCGAGATGGGGACTCGTTACGAGTGTGCGTGCACGGAGGACAATAGGGGTACGTCGATCGCGCACAGCTCCAGCCTTGACGTGGGGCGTATGGCGTCGCGAGAATTTCAGGGGGCACTGGAGTGCCGCACCCCACGCACACACCTTTTCCGGCCAGAGCTTTTTTTCTGGCGACGGCGTGAACCTGATACCAGGAGGTACTCACCTTTTCCACTCCCGCGGTTCGATCCCGTACAAATCCCATAGTCTACACGCGAGGGCGAGGCCTGGCGTGCGTTCCTCCGAGATCAGGTGGTAGAGATACGACTCCGCGATCCCGATCTCGACCGCGACCGTGGTGGCTCCGAGTTTCGCCGCAAGGCGCTTGAGTTTTTGGGGGGCTTTGACCATGCTCTTCTACTAGCTGTAGAGCTAGGCACCGGTCAAGCAAAAAAAAAGTTTTCAAAAAAGTCTTGACGGGCGAGTCTACAGGTTGTAGGTTTACTTTCATGAACAAGACGACGGAAACGACGGATACGGTGGCGGCGGCTAGCGAGTCCACGGAGCGTTTGCCCACGCGAGCAGAGCGCGCCGCGGCGAACCGGAAAAAGAGGGCTGAGCGACAGGAGCGCCGCGGGGGGTACTGGGGTGCGGCCGGGGTGCAATCGTGACCCGCCTCGCCTATTGGGTAGTCACGGACGGAAACGACGTTTCGTTCGGGCGCGTCCTCTCGGCCCACCGCTCGCGCGTGGCTGCCGAGCGGCGGGCCCGGAGTGTCGGGGGCGTCGTCGAGTCGGCCCAGGTCGCCGAACTCGTCCAGCAGGGGCTGAGCAGCACGGAGGCCGTCCAGCGCTGCGCCGGCCTCGCACGGCATGCCGTGCGCGTCGAGGTGTAGCCGTAGGCCAAGTGAGAAACTTTATACGCAGCGCGAAGCGAAGTCCTTACGCACTTGAGGTCAGGGAGACGTGATTACGAGCAGTTACGGATATGAAAACGTTGGCACCGAACCTGCACTAGGTACTTCGCATATGCAACAGCGCAACCCACAACAGCCGCCCGAACCGCGAATCACTCGGCAAGCGCCTCGGGCCGGCCAAGGTCGCCTCGATCTGGGCGCGCACGGACTCGTGCTGCGCCTACTGCGGCGAGCGACTCGAGCTCGGCCCCAACGCCCACCTCGACCACCTTACCCCGAAGAGCGAGGGCGGTGCGGACGTGGTCGAGAATCTCGTGCTGGCGTGCCGGAGCTGCAACTCGGCCCGGCGCAACCTCAGCCTCGCGCAGTGGGCGGTTTACGCGCGCGAGACGCGCGGGCTGGTAATCGACGTCGCCGCGATCCTGTTCGCGGCAAGGAGGGCAGCGTGATCGAACTGACAACGGTAGACGGGACGCGGGTAGGCTGGCTGGACTCGGCGACGCAGGTAGTCCTCTGCGCTCCACCCACGCTCGCCACTCGGGTGCTCCTCGAGGAGGTGGTCGGAGGCGTGACGATCGTGGGGTGCCAGGTAGAGCGTGCGGCCGGTTGGGGAGCCCCCGAGCTCCGACGCCTCGTGGGGTGCGTGAGTGCGACGGAAAAAGCGTGAGAAGTGCTGGCGGGGAGCGCACGTGCGCGAGTGCCGACCGGGACGCCCGCTCTGCCGCTGGCGTCGCCCCAAGCCCTGCTATTGCGAGGCTTGGCACTTCCCTCACCGTCCGAGCTCGTGCGGGGACGGGACCCCGAAAGTGATCCTTCGGTCAAAAAGTTTTCAAAAAAAAGTATTGACGAGTGAGTCTACAGGCTGTAGATTGTGTGTGTAGCCGGTCGCCACCGGAAATAAAGGCAGAGGAGGGTACGAGGATGAGTCGGTATCGGATCGTGAGTGACGCGGGTGTCGACATGGGGACCTACGAGGCAGCGAGCCCGTATGCGGCGCTCGACGCGGCGGCGCGCGACGCTGGGTACGCGTCTCAGGCTGACGCGACGGAGCGAGGTGTAGCGGCTTTCGCCGGTACGGTGACCGAGGTTTTGACGTGACCTCCCGCGAAGACGTCCTGGCCCACGCTGAGCGCTGCCGTGATGCGCTGGTGGCCGGAAGGCCACGCCCACCGTACAGGGGCGCGAACCTGCGCAGCGCGAACCTGAGCAGCGCGGACCTGAGCAGCGCGGACCTGAGCAGCGCGAACCTGGAGGGCGCGGACCTGAGCGGCGCGGACCTGCGCGGCGCGATCCTGACCCGCGCGAGCCTGCGCTATGCGGACCTGAGCAGCGCGGACCTGAGCAGCGCGGACCTGAGCAGCGCGAACCTGGAGGGCGCGGACCTGAGAGGCGCGGACCTGCGCAGCGCGATCCTGACCCGCGCGAGCCTGCTCGGCGCGGACCTGCGCGGCGCGGACCTGAGCAGCGCGATCCTGCGCTACGCGGACCTGAGCAGCGCGTACCTGAGCAGCGCGGACCTGACCCGCGCGTACCTGCGCGGCGCGTACCTGATCGGCGCGACGCTGCCGGACGGCCGATCGTGGAAAGCGTACCGACTCGATCCGCTTGCTGGGATCTGCGACGAACCCGAAGCGCG